>Ga0306926_10002202_pt1 | contig 19790 bp, 17 predicted proteins | sample flu12Cox44000178_FD_203759 | JGI IMG/M metagenome (GOLD analysis project Ga0306926, IMG submission 203759) | Lab enrichment of tropical soil microbial communities from Luquillo Experimental Forest, Puerto Rico - flux8day.12C.oxic.44.000.178 (v2)... | ecosystem: Environmental > Terrestrial >... | reverse complement strand
AAGCCCCGGACGGCGGCCCTGTGATCTGGTTCATGCAAACCCCGCGCATCGCGCCGGCCCTACCGGCCGAATAGCAAGATCGTTACCAGGGCGGCATGTCCAGGCCGACGGCCTTGGCGCCAGCCTCGGCCAGCGCCGCCGCCATCATGTCCGCGGCGCGCCCGGCCGCGGACAGCGCCTCGGACACTTCAGCTAGCACGCCGTCGGGGTCGCCGCCAGTGCCCCGCGCGATCTGGCCGTCCTCACGCTGCGCGACCAGGAACCGGGCCAGCAGCTCGCACAGCTGGGGCAGCTGGTGGCCCATCAGCGCCAGCCGGCCGACGACCTCGCGGGCCTCGCCCGGACCGGCCAGTTCCCCGGCATCGGCGATCAGCTGGTTCAGCGCCCGCACGGCCTCCACCGCCTGCGTGGCGACCTCCCCGATCGTCATCGTGGCGGCCAGCTCGTTCACATACCCCGGTGCAAATTCCGGCCGGGACCGGGCCAGCGCGGCAGCCTCGGTCTCATCGCCGGAGCCGTACGGCTGAACTTTCCTGGGCATCTTTCTCCACGATTCATCCACGGTCGAAGGCGCGGACCCACGACAACGTCCCGCTCGCACGATACGCACCCCGCTCGGGCTGCGGCGGCGCGGACAAGCTCGCCGCGGCAGCCCGGGAACTCACGGTGCAACCCGGTGGCCGCGGCGAGTATTTCCCTGGCAAGACACGCACCCACGGGTCGCTCGCCCGCTCGGCCGGATCGGCGCGTGCGAGGACGTCGGATCTCGACGGCCACGAGCACGGCAGATTCTGCCCTGCGGCTACGGATTCTGCCCCACTGGCCTGACGCGCGGCATTGATCCTGGTTCGAGCGGCTTCGTGCTCTACCAGGCCCACCATGCGGCCGACGTCACCCGGCCGGGTCGCAGGCCGGGCTGGCCTTCGACCGGGTCACCGACGCAATCATCAGCCGCGACACAGACCCGTAGCCACCCATCGCGGCGCCGTGAGGACCACGATCAGGCAGGCTCGCGGCACATCAGCCCAGGGTCCCGGCCTAGAAGTGGTACCTGACGAAGTAGTACAGCCCGCTCGCGGCGTCTCGTTGGTGAGAAGCCACGTAGACATCGCCAAGAGGGCCGCTCGTGTTTCCCTCGATGGTCATGAAGCTCGAGCCTCGGGCATCCAGGACGAATCCGGTGTGCCCGCCGTCCTTGCGGGTAAAGATGTCGCCTTTCTGCGGCCGGCTATGGATCCTCCCGTGCCTCTGTCCCCAAGCCGTGATGTTCCTCACCGCGGACGGATAGCCCCACGGTACCTTATGGTCACGGTTGCCGGTTCTGTCAACGCAAAATGAAACGAAGTCAGCGCACCAATATTGACAGCCGAATCCAAAGTAGCGGCTGTATGGGTTGCAGTTGCTGCCCAGCGGGTTTTCGCGGGTTCCCTTTTGGGTCACTGCCAGCGCCAGCGCGCGCCGCTGATGAGCGGTGATCGATGGGGCAGCAGCCCCGCCAGCAGCCGCCCCGGCTCCTTCCCCGCCCAGCACTGCGTGTTCGGCAGCCTGCAGTTCAGACGCCTCAAACTCCGGATTCTGATCATCCAAGACGCCCTCTTTCGCCTTGGCCGGGTCGGCGCGCAGCGCCGGATGCTTCTCCGCCTCTTCGCGAGTGATCTCCGCTATCCCCTGTTTGATCTCCACCGAATCATCGAGCTCAGTCATCCGAAGGACCCCCCTTTTCCCTTGATCTGAGTTGACTGGCCTTAGTCACCACCTCATGCTCGCCTAGCCCACAGCGCCATGGCCTCACCCGCAGCGGGTGAGCCCTTGACCGGCTCATTACCTTCCTATTACCTGACGCGAGGTGTCGCGCCGTCCGGCGGGACAGGCTGGCTGCTGGCCGAATCCGGGCCGTACCGGCTGCGCGGGTCGCCGGACGGAGCCTGGATTCGGCTGGCACGGCAGGCAGCGGCAGGCGTGCGGTGATAGTCGTGCCCTTGCTTGGCACGGACCGGACTTCGAGCGCGACTCGTGCCAGGAGGCCGACGAGGGCCGCAGCGTAGCCGCCCGGCGCTGCGCGCCGGGGAACATGCGTGTCGGCTCGAAGATTTGTGAACGGCAACGGCCAAATGAAGGTCCCGAGATCCGAACTAAGCCCCGACCGCGCTGAGCGGGCCCGCCGGGAGCAGGTGCGGCCGGCCGCGCAGCTGACCGGGCTTTCCCGGAAGGAGACACGATGAGCACCGCAGTGATCGGCGCCACCGGCCGCGTCGGCAGCGAGATCGTCCGCGGCCTGCTCGCGCGCGGCGATGCGGTGACCGCGCTGGTTCGCGACCCCGGCAAAGCCCGCCGCGAATTCGGCGAACCCGGCGGGCTGCGCATCCGTCCCACGCGCCTGGACGACCCGCGCGACCTTACCGAGGCATTGGACGGGATCCGCGCGGTGTTTATCGCGATGGGATCGATCGGGATCGAGGGCGTCCTGCAGCGGATCGCGATCAGCGCCGCCGCCGGGATCGGCTCGATCGAGCAGGTCACCCGTCTGTCGGTGCTCAACGCCTCGGCGGGCTCACTGGGGATCAACCAGCGAGCCCACTACAGCATCGACCAGTTCGCCTCGGCGGCCGCAGTGCCGTACTCGACGATCCGCCCGGCGATCTTCTCGGCGTCGCTGCTCGAGGGCGCGCCCCAGGTGCGCGCCTCGCGCACCTGGACCGGCCTGGCCGGCAGCGGCCGGATGGCCTTGATCGATCATCGCGACGCGGCCGAGGCCGGGCTGCGCGTGCTCACCAACCCGGCGCTCTGGGGCGCGCACCACGACCTGACCGGGCCGGTTCTCTTGTCGTGGCCGCAGGCGCTCGAGCTGCTGTCGGCCGAACTCGGCGAGCCCGTCACCTTCCAGGTCGCGGCCGAGCGGCAGTTCCTGCAGCGCCTCACCGGCGCCGGGGTACCGGCGGGGACCGCTGAGCTGCTCATCACCCGCGAGTGGGCGATCCTGGCCGGCGAGAACGACTACACCACCGGCACCTTCCAGCAGATCACCGGTCACCCCCCGCGCCCGGTCGCCGAGTTCCTGCACCACTACCGCGCGGAATTCCTCTGATGCCCGCGTCCGGAAACACCGGCCAGGTCGTCCCTGTCTGTCCCCGCTGGCACGACCGCGGTCGTCTACGGGACCTGGATCGTGAGCGCATGACCGCCGCAGCCGCGGAGTTCCCCGAGATTTGACGTAAAGCACTGTCAACACTGTTGCTTTGGGTACACCCCCAGTGGCTGAAGGCGCGACCAGATCCTGGCACAGCCACCGAGCGAGTGATCATGAAAAGACTGCTCTGGCCGCTGGCGGTGGTCGTCGTGGCGGCCATCCTCGGCGGGGCCGGGCTGCTCGTCGCCCATACGGGTCCGCCGGCGCCGCCGCCGCCGCGGAATACGATCGCGACCCTCGGGCCGTCGGCCTCACCCTCGCCGGCACCAGCCGTCACCACGGTCGGCGGCACACCGCGGGCAACGGTCACCCCCCGCCAGGCCCCCAGGCCGGGGCCCCGGCCCACCGGGCCCTGGGCGGTGGTCAGCGCCTACTACCGGGACGTCGACGCCCACAAGTACGCCCAGGCATGGGCGCTGAGCAGCCCGGCCCTGGTGACCTTTCAGACCTACCAGCAGTTCGTGGCCGGATACGCCTGCACCGGCACTGAGCGGCCCACCAGGCTGGGCCAGTCCGGCCACCAGGTCAGTTTCAACCTGACGGTTCTCAACGACTGCACCGGCGCGGCCCAGTACTACACCGGGACCGACACCGTCCGCGGCGGGAAGATCGTCGCAGCTGACGTCATCCGCACCGGCTGAGGACGTGCCCGATGCCGCCGCAGCCGGAAACCGGTGGCGTCAGCGGGGCCCGCCGGCGTAGCGAGCGGCGCAGTGCCGGCGCAGCTTGCGGTCGCAGTTTGCCAGTTCAGCGCCTGCCGGGCGTGTGGTTGAGTGTGCACATGCCACTGCCCGCCGCCGTCCGCCCGGCGCTCGTCGGCCGCGACCGTGAGCAGGCCGAGCTGGCCACGGCGCTGGCAGGCGCTCGGGCCGGGCACGGCCGGGCGGTGCTGCTGCTGGGCGAGGCCGGTATGGGCAAGTCCGTGCTGGCTGACTGGCTGGCCGGGCAGTCCGGGGAGGCAGGGGTGCAGGGCGCCCGGGGGCGCGTGCTCGGCGGCGGGTATGCCGCCGCTGTGGCCATGGCGCCGCTCGCTGGCCGCCATCGGCCTGGATTTGCCGCGGCAGAACGGCCGCGCCGTCGCGGGTCCCGCCGGCCGGGAGCTCATGGCGGCCGCGATTGTCGAGGGGGTCGCCGCCGCTGCCGCTCGCCAGCCTCTGCTCATCGGCCGGCAGCACGCAGCTGATCACGGCGTGGCCGATCGGGTGGACCTGGAGGTGGCCGACCTGGCGGACGGGTCGGCCGGCTGGTCGCCGCGCTACGACCTGGTGCTGCTCATCGAGTGCGTGCACGACTTCCCGCGGCCGGTCGAGGTATTGCGGTACGCTCGCGCAGCGGTGCGGCCAGGCGGTACGGTCCTGGTCGTGGACGAGCGGGCAGCCGAGAGCTTCACCGCGCCCGGCGACGAGACCGAGCGCTTCTTTGCCGCGGCCAGCGCGATCTGGTGCCTGCCGCAGGGCCGGGTCGGCCCCGACCCGGAGCCGGTCGGCACCCTCATCCGCCCGGCGGCCATGCGCGATCTGGCCCGCCGGGCCGGCTACGCCGATGCTGAGATCCTCCCGATCGAGCACCCGGCCTGGCGGTTCTACCGGCTGGTCCCATGAGCGCGCTCGATGGCCGGGTCGCGATCGTGACCGGCACGTCCTCCGGGCTTGGCCGGCGGTTCGCGGAGGTGCTGGACGGCGCGGGCGCCCGCGTCGTCTTGGCCTCGCGTCGGCATCAGGAAGACCTCGAGCTGGCCGCGCGGCTGCGGGACGCGCTGGCGGTGGCGTGCGACGTGCGCAGCCCCGCCGACCGCCAGTCCCTGGTGGAGGCGGCGGCCGGCCGGTTCGGGCAGGTCGACATCCTGGTCAACAACGCCGGGGTCGCGTATGCCGGCCCGGCGGAGGATGAGACCCCCGAGCACGTGCAGGACCTGATCGACACCAACCTGACTGCGGTGTTCGCGCTCACCCAGCTCGTCGGCCGGCACATGCTGGCCCGGCGCAGCGGGGTGATCGTGAACATCGCCTCGCCGTCGGCTGCCGTGAGCCTGGACCGGTACGGGCTGGCCGGCTACGGCGCGACCAAGGCCGGCGTCGTGGCGCTGACCAGGGAGCTTGCCTACCAGTGGGGCGGGCGCGGCGTGCGGGTGAACGCCCTCGCGCCATCGTTTTTCCCCAGCGCGACCACGGGCTGGCTGGCCGATCCCGATCAGGTCGCCTGGATATCGGCCAACGCGCCGCTGGGCCGCCCGCCCCGGCCTGAGGAACTCGACGGGCCGCTGCTGTTCCTCGCCTCCGACGCCTCCAGCTACATCACCGGGCAGACCCTGTACGTGGACGGCGGCTGGACCTGCCGGTGACCGCCATGGCGGACCGTCACCCCCCCGGCTATCATCCGCCCAGGCCCGACATTCCGTTGAAGGACCGGCAACGGCAAGCACGCCAGGACTGGGTCCTCATGCGCGTCGCCACCGTCGTCCTGATATCTGCGGCTGTCGCGTTCATGGTGATCATGCTCCTGATCATCGCCACGCACAGTTAACCTCGGCCTTCCGCGAGCCCGGCCCGGCAGGGTGCGCACGAAGATGCCAGGTAGTTGCGCTAACCCGGGCCAGCCCGGATGGTTGGCGCTATGACGGGTCCGGCCGCGCAGGGCGTCCGCATCGAGTGGGCGCAAGTCCCTGCCGCGGTGCGGGCGGCGATTGAGGATGTATGCGGCGCCGCAGTCGTCCAGGCCCGGACGCAGCCAGGCGGTTTCAGCCCAGGCCTGGCTGCGCGGGTGCGGTGCGCCAACGGCGCGCGGTACTTCGTGAAGGCAGTGTCGGCGCGAGCCAATCCGGACACGCCGGGGCTGCACCGGCAAGAAGCGCACGTACTGGCCGCGTTGGAGCCGCTGATCATCACTCGGCAGTTGCCGATTCCCCGCCTGTACGCAGCCGTGGACCGCCCGCCCTGGATCGCGCTGGTCCTGCAGGACGTCGCCGGCCGCCAGCCGCGGCTGCCCTGGCGAACGGCAGAACTCCGGCAGGTGGTGGCTGCGCTCGACCAGCTGAACGACGCCCTGACCCCGGCGCCGGTACCCGTGCCAGCTATCCGTGAGCGGCTCGGCGCTGAGCTCACCGGCTGGCGGACGCTGGCCAGCTCGTCCCGCGGCCGTGACCACCTGGACCCCTGGTCACGCGCCCACCTGGATCAGCTGGCGGAGCTGGAAGCGACCTGGGCGGATCACGCGGCCGGCGACACGCTGCTGCACGCGGACATCCGCGCCGACAACATCTTGATCACCCGGCAGGGGGTGATGGTGGTGGACTGGCCATATGCCTGCCGGGGAGCGGCGTTCACCGACCTGGTCCTGTTCGCGCCCAGCGCCGCCTTGCAGGGCGGCCCGCAGCCCGCCGACCTGATCGCCTGGTCACGATCTGGCGGCGCGGCCAGCCCGCAGGCCGTGACCGCGCTGGTCTGCGCCCTGGCCGGTTATCTCACCGAACGCTCGCTGCGGCCACCGCCTCCGGGCCTGCCCACGATCCGCGCCTTCCAGGCCGCGCACGCCGTTATCGGCCGCCGCTGGCTGGCCGAACGCCTCTAGCGCCTGCTGGCCCTCACGCAGGCACAAGCCCTGCCACGTAGGTTGGCCAGGCACCACAACCCCGCCACCTGCCGGCAGACCCGACCCCAGCGGCCCGGGGCTTGGCCGCGCAGGCGAGGTCTCCCGGCCACTGACGGAGTGACAGACTCCCCCCGAGAGATGTCCGGAACGACTGCGCGGCTCCGACGTCTCAGCCGAAGGACGTCGGCCAGCGGCGCCCGCACCGGAAGGAGACGCTCATGAAGTACATGATCTTGGTGTATGCCTCGCAACGGGACTACGACGCCATGGTCGGCAAGTCAGCTCCTGGCGAGCCTGGCTGGTCCGGGGCGGATTTCGCGGCCATGGGCCAGTTCATGGAGCAATTCGCCAGGGATCTGGCCGAGTCCGGCGAGCTGGTGGACACCCGCGGGCTGACCGCCCCGGCGCAGGCCAGGCGGATCCGGATGGCCAGCGGCGCGCCGGTGGTCACCGACGGCCCGTACGCCGAGGCCGAGGAGGTGCTGGCCGGGTACTGGATCGTCGAGTGCGACAGCCTGGACCGGGCGACCAGCATCGCCAGCCGGCTGGGCAGCGCCCCCGGGCCCGAGCACGTCCGCGCCCGGGCGTACGCGGACGTCCGGCCGCTGGCCGAGTCGCGGCACGAACTAGACGGCTGACGTGCCCGAGCCAGGGACCAGCATCGAGGACCTGCTGCGTGATCTCGCGCCGCAGGTCCTCGGCGCGCTGGCCCGACGATACGGGCATTTCGACTTCGCCGAGGACGCCGTCCAGGAGGCGCTGCTCGCGGCTGCGAGCCAGTGGCCGGACGGCGGAGTCCCGGCCAGCCCACGCGGCTGGCTGATCACCGTCGCCGCCCGCCGGCTGACCGACCTGTTGCGCGCCGAGCAGGCCAGGCAGCGCCGGGAGCAGGCCGCGGCCCGGCAAGTCCCGGCCGGCCACTACCTGGCCGCCGGGGCCGACGCGCCGCCCCGGGGAGACGACACGCTGGTCTTGCTGTTGTTGTGCTGCCACCCCGCGCTGTCGGCGGCCTCGCAGGTCGCACTGACCCTCCGCGCGGTCGGCGGCTTGACCACAGCCGAAATCGCCCGCGCGTTCCTGGTGCCAGAGGCGACGATGACCCGGCGGGTCACCCGGGCCAAGCAGGCCATTGCCGACAGTGGCGCCGAGTTCACCATGCCAAGGCCCGGCGAGCGCGCCGCCCGGGTCGCCGCGGTGCTGCAGGTCATCTACCTGATCTTCACCGAAGGCTACGCCAGCACATCCGGGCCGGGCCTGCTGCGCCCGGACCTGTGCGCCGAGGCCATCCGGCTGGCCCGGATGCTCCGCGCGCTGCTGCCGGTCGACGCCGAGGTCACTGGGCTGCTCGCGCTTCTGCTGCTGACCGACGCCCGGCGCCCGGCCCGGACCAGCCCGGGCGGACTGCCGGTGCCGATGGCCGAGCAGGATCGCGGCAAGTGGGACGCCGCCCAGATCGCCGAGGGCACGGCACTGGTTACCGAGGCGCTGCGGCGCGGGCCGCCGGGCCCCTATCAGATCCAGGCGGCCATCGCCGCCCTGCACGACGAGGCGCCCACGGCCGAGGAAACCGACTGGCCGCAGATCCTGGCCCTGTACGAGGTGCTGATGCAGGCCAGCGACAACCCCGTTGTCGCGCTCAACCATGCCGTGGCCGCCGCCATGGTGCACGGCCCGCGTGTGGGCCTCGATCTGCTGGAAAACGTCGGCGCAGACCAGCGGATTGCGGCCGGGTACCGGCTGCACGCCGTGCGGGCCAACCTGCTGGAGATGGCCGGCGACCTCGACGCCGCCCGGCACGCCTACCTGCGGGCCGCCGAACTGACGGCCAGCCCACCACACCAGCGCTACCTGAACGTCCGCGCCGCCCGGCTCGCCAGCCAGCCAAGCTGACAGCCAGATTGCAGCACGGTTAACATTCCTCATCCAGACGGGCTCGCGCGAGCCCCCCCGAGTCCGCAGGATGAGCGAGCGCACACGCTACCAGCGCCAGGAAGCTGCCGATTGCCGCCGTGGCACAGCGGCGCACGATCTCCCGGTCCAGCCCGGCGCCGGCCCGGCCGGGCTGCGGCCGGTACGCTCCGGCCAGGGCGAGCGCCGTGCTCTGGTCCCGGGCCGGGACCAGCATCAGGTCGGCGTCCAGGGCCGTGAACAGCTTGCCGTCAGCCGCGATGGCCTCCCACTGGAACGGGATGTGGACGCAGTTCTCTGAGCGCGCCAGGTCGCCCAGGCGGACCCGGGCCAGCCGGGTCAGGCCAGCGGCCGGGCCGGCCAGCTTCACCAGGCCGGTGATGCTCTCCCCGTAGGCCACCTCGCAGGCCCACGACAGCATCTCGTCCCCGGCCAGGATCTCCAGCCGGGCCCGGGCGGCGCGGAAGCCGGCATCGAGCAGAACGCGGTCGCCGACGACAATCTGATCGATCACAGCACCAGCCCACAGCCCGTGCACCGACTGGGCAGCGGTCACAGGTCCTGTCCGTGCATGCCGAAGGTCCGAAGCGCTGCGGGCCTGAAGACCCGGCGACGAGCCGATGTGCCGAGGCCGCGCACAGGACAGGCACAGGATTAGGCTGGGCGTCAAGGCCGTGCTGGCGCCGCTCCCGGGTGGAGCGGGCGCCGGGCGGGCGAAGGGGGGCGAGGGGCCTGTGGTCGATGGGCCGATGACCGGGCAGCCGAGGCTGGGGTTTGGCGGGCTGTTACGGCGGCTGCGCGATGAGGCCGGGCTGACCCAGGACGAGCTGGCCGAGGCCGCGCAGGTGAGCCAGCGGGCGATCAGTGACCTGGAGCGGGGCATCAACGCCACCGCGCGCAAGGACACCGCCGGGCTGCTGGCCGGGGCGCTGGACCTGGACGGGCCGGCGCGCGAGCACTTCATAGCGGCCGCGCGGGGGCGCGAGCCGGCGGACAGGGCGCTGGCGGCCACGGCGCGAGAGGCCAGGGCAGGGTCGGCGGCGGCCAGCCGGACGCTGCCGCGCGACATCGCCGCCTTCACCGGCCGCCAGACCGAGCTGTCCTGGCTGATGAAACGGTGCGCTGACACGGCCGGTGACGGCGCGGTGGTGTCGGTTCACGCGATCGGCGGGATGGGCGGGATCGGCAAGACCACCTTCGCTGTGCACGCCGCGCACCGGCTCGCCAGCAGCTTCCCGGACGGGCAGTTCTTCTTGCCGCTGCACGCCCATACCCCGGGCCAGCAGCCGGTCAGCCCGGCGGACGCACTGGCCAGCCTGCTGCTGACCGCCGGGGTGCCCGGGGGCCAGATCCCGCCGGGGACCGACGCGCGGGCGGCCCGCTGGCGCGACCACGTCGCGGGCAAGAAGGTCTTGCTGGTGCTGGATGACGCGGCCGGGCATGAGCAGGTCCGGCCGCTGCTGCCGGGCACGCCGGGCAGCCTGGTGCTGATCACCAGCCGGCGCCGGCTGGCCGCGCTGGAAGACGCCGCGGTGGTCAGCCTGGACACCCTGACCCCGGGCGAGGCCGCAGAGCTGCTGGCGCGGCTGGCCGACCGCGCCGATGTCACCGCCGGCGATGCTGAGGTGGCCCAGATCGTCGCGCTGTGCGGGTACCTGCCGCTGGCGATCGGGATGCTGGCCCGCCAGCTGGCCCACCACCCGGCGTGGACCGCCGCGGGCCTGGTCGCCGAACTAGCCGCGGCCCGGGACAGGGTGGAACTGATGGCGGCGGAGAACCTGTCGGTGGCGGCCGCGTTCGGCCTGTCATACCGGGACCTGACCGCCGCCCAACGGCGGCTGTTCCGCCGGCTCGGCCTGCACCCCGGCCCCGACATCGACGCCTACGCCGCCGCGGCCCTGGATGACACGAGCGTGGCGGCCGCGCGCCGCCGCCTGGAGGCCCTCTATGACCAGCACCTGATCACCGAGCCCGCCCGCGGCCGGTACCGGTTCCACGACCTGATCCGAGAGCACGCCCGCACCCTGGCCGCCGCCGACGACCCCGCCGTCCGGGACGTCGCCGCCACCCGGCTGCTGGACTACTACCTGCACACCGCCCGGGCCGCCGGCCAGCAATTCCCCTCGGTGATCATTGTTGAAGGCCCAGTGCCGCCGGGCCGCCCGCCGGCCAGCGCGCCGCCGGTCTCCACGCCCGGGCAGGCGGCCGGCTGGCTGGAGGCCGAGCGCGCCAACCTGCACGCCGCCACCGGCTACGCCGCCGACACCGCGCGGCCCGCGTACGCCGTGCTGATCCCCGTCGCGATGGACGGCTTCCTGCACACCCGGGGCTACTGGGATCAGGGCCTGGTGCTGCACCAGGCCGCGCTGGCCGCCGCCCGCCGGGCCGGCGACCGGGCCGGCCAGGCCCGCGCGCTGATGCTGCTGAGCCCCATGCAAACCATGACCGAGGACCTCCCGGCCGCCGCCGCCAGCGCGACCCGGGCGCTGCAGCTGTACCGCGACCTGGGCGACCGGGCCGGCCAGGCTGCCGCCCTCATCATGGTCGGCTTCCTGCACCAGGTCACCGACGACTACCCGGCCGCCGCCGCCGAACTGGGCCAGGCGCTGGAGCTGTTCCGCGGCCTTGGCCACCGGCGGGGGCAAGGCGACGCCCTCCTCTACCTGGGCAACGTGCTCCGCTTCACTGGGGACTACGCGGCCGCCGCCGCCTGCCTGCAGCAGGCGCTTGAGTTCCACAGCGACCTTGGTTACCGGAATGGCCAGGTCGACGACCTTCTGCAACTGGGTGCCGTACAGCGGCTGACCGGGGACTACCCGGCCGCCGTCGCCACCTTGCGGCAGGCCCTGGCGCTCGGCCCTGACGTCGGTGATCGCTACCTGCAGGCCCAGGTTCTCACCGAGCTGGCCGCGGTGCAGCGGCTGACCGGCGACTACCTGGCCGCAACCGCCAGCAGCCAGCAGGCCCTCAGCCTGTTCCGCGACCTTCCCGGGAGCTCCCCCGACGCGGCCTACGCGTTCAACGAGCTCGGCCTGGCGCAGCAGCTGACCGGCGACTACCCGGCCGCGGCCGCCAGCCACCAGCAGGCCCTCGCGCTGTGCCAAACCCGCAACCGGCACGGCCAGGCCGAAACGCTGAACTGCCTCGGTGAGCTGGCGTCCCGGACCGCCGATGGCCGCCAGGCCCGCGACTACCACGCCGGAGCGCTGGCCATCGCCCGCGAGCTCGGCACCCCCGCGGAGGAAGCACGGGCCCTGGAAGGAATCGGCCGCAGTCACTTCCACAGCGGCGACGCCAGCGAAGCCGCCTGCCTGGAGCAGGCCCTGGCCATCTACCAGCGCATCGCAGCCCCCGCCGCCCGCGGCGTTCAGGAATCTCTCCTCCAGCTCAGGCAAGACAATCTGGCCCCGGCCCCGGAGCGGTAGCCACAGACCCGAACTCACGCTCAAGCTGCGGTAGCCAGCGGCCCGGTGAGCGACCGAAGGTCCCATGCTTGGGTTGTGCGGGCCGCATGAGCCTCGCGGGGGCCGAACGGCGGAGGTCCGGTGAGAAATCTCTCCTGGCCTAGCGTTGGATCGGGGAACGAGTCGTTCGTCTATGACTTAACAGGCGGCCGAAGCAAGCCGCCGGCACGAGGGAGCCACGGGATGACGCGGTACTTGATCTCGTTCAACGACGGCGCGATGGACCACATCCCCGACGAGGACATGCCCGCGGTGGCCAAGGCCGCACACGCGGTGGTCCAGGAGGCCCTGAACGCCGGCGTATACCTCGCGCTTCGCCGTTCCGGCGGCAGCACGAACGTCCCGGGCTTGTGGAGCGGCTGGACCGAGCGCTTACGGTCCGCGATCGGGGCGGTGAGGCGGCTAGCATCGGTGGCAGGCGAATTTCGCGGTGAGGAACCGACGTGGCGCGCGATACCGATGCAGATGTAGTCGGCCAGGTTCCCCGGAGCTATCCGTTCAGTCGCATCCGGCTGGAACCAGACCCGCAGTACGCGGAGCTGCGCCGCAGCGAGCCGGTATGCCGGGTGCAGCTGCCCTACGGATCGTCGGCCTGGCTGGTGACCGACTATCACCTCACCAGGCTCGTTCTTGGCGATGCCCGATTCAGCCGCGCCGCGGCGGTCGGCAGGGACAACCCGCGCGAGACCGCGGCCGACGTAAGCCAGGTCGCGGAGAGCATCCTGAGCATGGATCCGCCGGAGCACACCCGGATCCGTAGGCTGGTCGGTAAGGCATTCACCCCTCGTCGCGTGGAGGAACTGCGGCCCCGCGCGGCGGATATCGCCTCCAGCCTCCTGGACGATGTGATCGCCGCTGGTCCGCCTGCCGACCTGGTAGAGAGCTTCTCGTTCGCCCTGCCCGCCATCATGATCTGCGAGTTGCTGGGCATCCCTGAGGGCGACCGGCACACGTTCCGCGGCTGGGCAGACGCGACTGCGTCGGGCACGGTGGCCGCGCCGGTCCAGGAGCAAGACGCTTACCTGCACCTGGTCAGCTACCTCGCCGGCCTGGTCACGCAGCGCCGCGCCCGTCCTGGCGACGACCTGCTCACCGGGCTCGTGCAGGCGCGCGACAACGATGACCGGCTGTCCGAATCGGAACTGCTGGTCCTCGCCATGGCGCTACTGGTCGCCGGTCATGAGACGACAGCGCGCCAGATCACGAACATGACCTACACGCTTCTGACGAATCCGCCGCAGCTGCGGCAGCTCAGGCAGCAGCCGGATTTGCTGCCGGCAGCCGTCGAGGAGATGCTGCGGTTCAACGTGTTCGGCAGCGCCATCAACCCCCGGATAGCGACGACCGACGTTGAGCTCGGAGACGTACTGGTACGGGCGGGCGAGCCAGTGCTGTGCTCCCGCGCGTCGGCCAACCGCGACGAGAACGTCTTCAGCCGCGCCGATCAGCTCGACTTCGGCCGCGACCCCAACCCGCACGTCGCATTCGGCTACGGACCCCACTTCTGCCTCGGAGCAAACCTCGCGCGGATGGAACTGCAGGTGGCACTGGGGACGATCTTGTCGCGGCTGCCGCGGCTGCGGATCGCCGTTCCCGAGGACACCCTGACCTGGCATGAAGGAACAATGATGCGGGGGCTGGCGGCGCTTCCGGTCGCCTGGTGAGCGGTTTTCGATTGCCCGGCGGATGGCGCGGATCTGGCATCCCATCGACCGGTCGCCGGTAAGGGCCATGGCACCCGCTGCGAGGTACTCGTAGCGGTCGTGAAAGAGCAAATAAGGGGCACGTCGTTTATCGACGTGCGGGCACGCGCCGCGCTACTGGTGACGATAGAAGGGATCAAGCTTGCCGAATCCGCACCGGCAGTAACCGGTGATCTTGGCCAGTGCATAAGGAGCAGTCTCTCCCGCGTTGTAGCGCGGTTGTCCGGATTCCTTGCTAAACCCCTCCCGCCTTGGCGCACGGTGCGCCTGGGGGAAGGAAGAGCAGTATGAACGTTCCCAGAATTGTCCTGACCGCAGCCGCAGCCCTGACACTGGCTGTCGGCGTCACCGCCGCAGCGGGGGCCAGCACCACGGCGGCCAGGAGCACGGGGGCCAGGACCAGTAGCACGCCGGTCCCGTCCATCCGTACCTTCGGCGCCATCCACCTGGCCCCGGGGATTCACCGGCCGCCAACGCACCCGCAGCACGCCAGCCCGGTCCACCCCGTGCTGCTCAGCGGGAACTGGTCCGGCTACGCGGTGCAGCCCAAGGCGGGGTTTCAGTCTCAGTTCATCGTCGCGACGTGGAATATCCCGTCTGTCAACTGCGCCGCTACCACGTCCGGTGCCAATGGTAATGACGCCGCCAACTGGGTTGGCCTGGACGGGGCATTCGGCAACAGCAATACGGTTGAGCAGGACGGTACGGATAGCTTCTGCTCGGGCGCCACGCCTGAATATGACGCCTGGTACGAGATGTATCCCTTGCTGCCGGTGTCGTTCACTGGCCTCAATCCTGGGGACGCTATCCAAGCGGCGGTGCGTTATCTGGGCTCAAACTCATTCGTCCTCACTCTCACTGATGTGACGCAGCATTCCGGATTCGACGTGCATGCATCCTGTCCGTCCGGCTCGTCGTGCCTGAAGTCCAGCGCCGAGGTGATCACCGAGGACCCAGGCGCGTCCGCCCCGTCCGTGGACCTGTCGGATTACGGGATGATCAACTTTGATTCGGCCCGGACCCAGTACGGCACGCATAACGGCGGCCTGACTACCAGCACCTGGTGGACCGGGAACATCCAGTTCCTGATGGAAGACCCGTCCAGCGTGGTCATGGCGCAGCCTTCGGCCCTGTTCGGCGGCCAGGCGTTCACCACCACCTGGAAGGTCGGCAGCTAGCCCAATCTGAGGCCCGGTCGCTCCCAAGGTGGCCGGGCCTCAGCTTGTTGCACCGGCCAGATCCTTCCACGGGATCGAGGTCGGGCGCGTGAGGGCCAGCCGGAACATCCAGATCCGCGGCCTCACTTGGTGAACCGCTTGACGAAGTCGAGGGCGGTCTGGGCGACCTCGCGCCAGCCGTGGACGATCAGGTGGCGATGTGGCCGAGCAGGTGATAGATGACGAAGGCCGGCCACAGGATAGCTTCGGCGATGGCCCACACATGGGCCCAGAATCCATGGGCGTGCTGCCAGTAGTACACCAGGGCGCCAATGAGTCCGAGACCGTAGACCGCGCCCGAGCCGCCGCCCCTCACGACGGTTCTGGTCTTCGACGTACTTGACATGCGGTTCTCCCTCTGCTCGACGCGACGAGTCTTTCACCTGAGCCCGCTCGCCTGGCCCGGCGGCCCACTCCAAGCCACTTCCGCCCGGCTGACGTATGCGCCGGTTAAGACTCGTGAACGGCTGCGCGGAGGTGGAGTTCCCGAGATTGGAACTGAAGCACGGCTGACCTGGCTCAACTCCGACGCGCTCATGGGCGTTGTCTTCAATCTCTTCAATGTTCGCCGGTGCGGCTGCGTATGTCGGGCGCCGTTCACCTTCTCGATCACGTATCTGAGGCTGTCGTTTATGTCCGACCATGACGAATTACTGTATGATCTCGCCTGGTTCAGCCCTCAAAGGGGAAGACGCTATGCCGTGGCGTGTGGGACGAATCTACGTAGCGGTGCGATCACCGGGCAGCGACCGAAGCGGCACCGTGCAGCCGCTCCGTTAGGGGAGAAAAATGACTGAGGCCTGCGCCACCGCCGATCAATCCTGGATTCACGCCGTCCGCCGCGCGGGGCTAGCAGCGCTGGCCGTCGTGCTACTCGCCGCGATCGGGGCGATGGTGGTGCCGTCGCCCGGGTCGGCCGCTCCTGCTCAGCGGGCGTCCGCGGCTCCGGCGCGGCTTCCGCTCGCGGCGCAGGCGCCGGTGTCGCGTGCGCTGGGGCGTGATGATGTGTCCTATTGGGCGCGGCGGTCGGCTGGCGGGCTTCAGGCTGTCAATCGCGCCCAGCGGCTGCGTGCGCAGTTTGACCGGGGCGGCGTGCTCGTAAGCTCGGGTGGCGTTTGGCTAGGGCTGAGCCTGCGCGCCTTTGGGTATGGCGCGGCGCTTGAGCCGCTGGCCGTGGTGGCGGCGCGGGTGGCCGCCAATCAGGTTGCCTACGTTCACGCAGGGGTGAGCGAGTGGTACGCGAACGGGCCGCTCGGGCTGGAGCAAGGGTTCACGGTGCCCGCAGCTTCGGCCGCCCGGCACGCGGGGCCGCTGACGCTCGAACTGGGGCTGTCAGGTGATGCGCGCGGCCGGCTGTTGCCCGGCGCGGACGGGGTCGTGTTCACCGGCGCGGGCGGGGCGCTGGCCTATCAAGGGCTGGTGGCGGCCGACGCGCGCGGCCGGGCGCTGCCCGCGTGGATCGAGTTGCGCGGGAGCGAGCTGCTGCTGCGCGTCGCGGCGGCCGGCGCGAGCTATCCGATCAGGGTCGACCCGTTCGTGCAGCAGGCCAAGCTGACTGCCTCCGACGGGGCCCAGTTCGACGCGCTCGGCACGTCGGTGGCGATCTCGGGAGCCACGATCGTGGTGGGCGCGCCGAGCGCGACGATCGGCTCCAATCCCGGCCAGGGCGCCGCGTACGTGTTCGTCAGGCCCCGTTCCGGATGGGCCGACGGCACCCAGACCGCGAAGCTCACCGCCTCCGACGGCGCCGCCAGCGACAACTTCGGCTCGTCGGTGGCGATCTCGGGCGGCACGATCGTGGTCGGCGCGCCTGACGCCACCGTGGGTGGCAACCATGATCAGGGGGCGGCGTACGTGTTCGCCAAGCCCCGCTCGGGGTGGGCCGACGCGACCCAGACCGCGAAGCTGACCGCCTCCGGCGGCACCACCTTCGACCTGCTCGGCTCGTCGGTGGCGATCTCGGGTGGCACGGTCGTGGCCGGCGCGCCCAACGCCACCGTGGGCGGCAACGCCGGTCAGGGGGCGGCGTATGTGTTCGTCAAGCCCGGCCCGCGGTGGGCCGACGCGACCCAGACCGCGAAGCTGACCGCCTCCGACGGCGCCTCCGACAACCTGCTCGGCGTGTCGGTCGCGATCTCTGGCGGCACGATCGTAGCCGGAGCGCCCGACGCCACCGTGACTGGCAACCCCTTCCAGGGGGCGACGTACGTTTTTTCCAGGAGCCAGGGCTGATGACCGCACACTCCCTGCGGTAGAGCCCGATTATCTGGCTTTACCGCGTGGCTGGGCTGTACGTGGTTGCGGGGCGCGGTTACGGTACCGGCGTGGGGGGTTCTGCGGTGGTCACCGCGGCGGGTGGCGTGCACGGCTTCCCGGCTGCGCTGACCAGTTTCGTCGGCCGGGACGGGCCGCTGGGCGAGGTCGCGGCGCTCCTGGAGGATCACCGGCTGGTGACGGTGACCGGGCCGGGCGGCTCGGGCAAGACCCGCCTGGCCGCGCAGGTGGCCCGGCGCGTGGCAGACGGGTTCGCGGACGGGGCGTGGCTGGCCGAGCTCGCGCCGGTGCAGGACCCGGACCAAGTCGCCGGGCTGGTGGCCGCGGCACTGGGAGTGCGCGAGCAGCCGGGGGTGCCGCTGGGGGAGGCGCTGGCGCGGGCGCTGGCCCGCCAGCAGGTGCTGCTGGTGCTCGATAACTGTGAGCATGTGATCGATGCGGCTGCGGCGTTGTGCGCGGGGTTGCTGGCGGCTTGTGATGATGTGCGGGTGCTGGCGACCAGCCGGGAGCCGTTGCGGGTGGGCGGGGAGGCCCGGTACCGGCTGGGGCCTCTCGGCCTGCCGGACCCGGACGACCCGGACAACCTGACGGGCGCGGATCGGGCGGAGGCGGTGGAGCTTTTCGCGGACCGGGCCCGCGACGCGGATTCGCGTTTCGGACTGGATGAGCAGACCGTTCCGGCGGTGGCGGCGCTGGTGGCGCGGCTGGATGGGATGCCGCTGGCGATCGAGCTGGCGGCGGCGCACGTGGAGGCGCTGGGCGTGACCGGGCTGCTGGACCGCCTCGATGAGCGGTTTGCGCTGCTGGCCGCGGGGGATCGGCTGGCGCCTGACCGGCAGCAGTCGCTGGCGGCCACCGTGGACTGGAGCTACCAGCTGCTCGATGACCCGCAGCGGCGCGTGTTCCGGGCGGTGTCGGTGTTCCCGGCTGGCTTCACCCTGGACGGGGCCGAGGCGGTGGCGGGCCAGGCCGCGGGGCCGGTGGTGTTGCGGCTGGTGGACTGCTCGCTGCTGACTCCGCCGCAGCCAGGGCCCGATGGCCGGTTGCGGTATTCGATGCTGGAGACGCTGCGCGGCTACGGAGCCGCACGGCTGGCCGAGGCCGGCGAGCAAGACCAGGTCGCCGCCGCGCTGGCCGGGTACGCCCTGCAGGTGGCCGAGCAGGCCGCGGCCGGGTTGTGGACCCGCGCCGGGGAGCCGGATGCGGCACGCTGGCTGGATGCCGAGGACGCGACTATGCGCCAGGTGCTGGCCTGGGCCATGGGCCACGATCCGCAGGCGGCGCTGCGGCTGGCGGTCGCGCTGCATTTGTGGTGGTTCCTGCGCGGCCGGATGCCCGGCTTGTACCCGCTGCTGCGCGAGATCACCGGGTACGCCGAGCCGGGCAGTGATCAGTGGTGCAGGGTGCACGCCGAGACCGGCTGGGCAGCGTGGTTCTCGTCTGACCTGGCCGGGACACTAGATCTGTTCACCGCGCTGCGCGACGCGGTCGAGGATCGCCCGCCGTCTCGGGCGCTGGCCGATGCGCTGGTCGGCCGGTCGGCGGCATTGCGGGATCTGGGCCGGCCCGCCGAGGCGGCCGAGGATGGCCGCCATGGCTTGGCTGTAGCCCGTGAGGTGGGCTATCCGTACGGAGAGGTGCTGGCCCTGGGGCACCTCGCCTTCACCGCCGCGGTCGTCGGCGACTTGGGCGAGGCGGCGCGGCTGGCCGGGCAGGCCGACCAGGTCCCGGGCGATATGCCCGCCTCGATAGCCCGGGTATGCAGCCAGGTACTGGCCGAGGTGCTGATCCAGGCCGACGACTTTGCCGCTGCCGAGCGCGCCTGCGCGGCCGTGCTGCCCGCGTGCCGGGACGCGGGTGACCTGTTCAACCTGCCGGGCCTGCTATACCGGATGGTGCTGCCAGACCTGCGGGCCGGCCGTACCGGTGATGCCGCGGCGCACCTTCGAGAAGCACTCCAGATCTCATTCCGGACCGGCACCTGGAGCGCGGACACCCTGGACTACTGCGGGCACCTGTGCGCCGCGACCGGCCGCCCTGCCGAAGCCGTCACCGCATGGACTGCGCTTGAAGTGCTCAGGCCGGACGGGAGCTGGCCCGGGGACACGCGGCGACGGCAAGAACCGCTGCGCGCGGCCCGGCAGGCGCTGGGACCCGGCCGGACACGGGCGGCCGAGGAACGCGGCGCGGCGATGAGCCCGGCTACCGCGGCCGAGTACAGCCTGATGCTCACCGGCCCCGGCCCGCAGCAACCGCAAAGGGCGGAGGCACCGGGGCTGGGGAAGCTCAGCGCCCGGGAACGGGAGCTGGTCACCCTGGTCGCCCAGGGCGCCACCAACGCCCAGATCGCCGCGCAGCTGTACATCAGCGTGCGCACGGTCAGCTCGCACCTGGACCGGATCCGGGACAAGACCGGGTGCCGGCGCCGCGCCGACCTGACCCGCCTGGC
>Ga0306926_10002200_pt1 | contig 19796 bp, 13 predicted proteins | sample flu12Cox44000178_FD_203759 | JGI IMG/M metagenome (GOLD analysis project Ga0306926, IMG submission 203759) | Lab enrichment of tropical soil microbial communities from Luquillo Experimental Forest, Puerto Rico - flux8day.12C.oxic.44.000.178 (v2)... | ecosystem: Environmental > Terrestrial >... | reverse complement strand
TCTTTGCCCAGGTAATGGTCGATGCGGTAGATCTGCTTTTCCGACAGGATGCTCTTGATGTTGTAGTTCAGCGCCAGGGCCGAATCGAGGTCGCTCCCGAACGGCTTCTCGATCACGACCCTCCGCCAATGCCCGTTCTCCTCCCGCGACAGCCCGGATTGTCCCAGTTGCTGCACAATGGCGCTGAAGAATTTTGGCGCCGTCGCCAGGTAGAACAGGTAGTTCTGGCTGGTACCGAACTGCTCGTCGATTTTTCCGAGCACCTCACCGAGCTGGGCAAACGTCGCTGGATTTGCGAAGTCCCCGCGCATGTATTGCAAGGACTGTTGAAAACGCTCGCATGCTTCGGTCCCAAGGTCCTCTTCGGGAAGAAACCGGGTTACCTTTTTTCGGAAGTCAGCCAGGTTCATGTCGTCAATCGCGACCCCGACCACCGCAAACTCCCGCGGCAACAGGTGCGCCTTGCCCAGGTTGTAGAGGGCAGGAACCAGCTTTCGCATGGTGAGATCGCCGGTTGCTCCGAATACCACCATCGCGCATGGTCCCGCTGGTTTGCCGGCCTGTTCGAGTTCGTCATCGATTGCGGTGACGGGAGACAACGACATGTGTACCTCACCCCCAGTGGGCGCTTACAGTAAAACGCCACGTAAATGACTGTCAAGGCAGGGAGCCGATATTCACACTCGGCAACGGCTTGTGACAATTCGTATTTCGTACTTTACGCCGCTTGACAGCCGTAATACTCTCCTCATACACGTTTTTGCGGGGATCCATGTTTCGGGGCTGTATACCCGTCCTCTTTCTGGCTGTTTGCTTTGCGCAGGAACAGCACAGCAATACAACTGCCTATCCCGTCGGCGGGGTTTCCATCCCGGCGCGGCTTACCTCTACTATCCGCGCGGATCGCGTTCATCCTGGCGACCCTGTCGAATTCCGCACACTGGAGGCTGTGTTGATCGCACCGGGATTGGTAATGCCGGCGAACACCAAGCTCACTGGCCGCGTCCGAGGAGCTGCGCCGCTCGAGGACGGCAAACCATCCTGGTTGGTCCTGTTGGTCGAACGCGGCGAATGGAAGAAGCAGTCAGTTCCACTGCACGCCTTCATCGCAGCGCAAGTCACGGTTTCGCAGTTACCAGCGCAGTTTCAGGCTGACGGTGACGGAGCGACCTTACCGCGCGATCCTCGCCGAGCCGCTCGAGAAAGTCTGCGTCTTGCTGCCTCAAATGGTCTTGATGTTTCATCGGGCATGCACATGCCTGATGATTCTCGATCAGCACCTCACTCTAACCCCGGCCCGTCCCCTACGACAGTGAAGGGTCTCCTCATCGCTCGCGATGCCAACGGAATCACCTATCTGATTTCGCAGCACGCGAACTTAAAATTGCCAGGAGGCACGCTTTTCCGTCTCCAGAACGAACTCCCTCCGGCATCGCCTGCCCCCGCCCCACACGCCAAGCAGGCAGATGGAGACCCGTCTCCCCCGTGATTACGCGAGTTACCTTGATTATCCGTCTCAATGACGTTGCGCGTGCGTCGAAATCTCTGTATCTTGGTGGATCGAACACAGTTAGCACTATCCGATGTTGCAAGCCGCGCTGGCGAATCGTTGCGGCGCGATGGAAGAGATTTGAATTTGCCGCCCTGTACCGTCGTGACCAGGAGTAAACGCATGCCATTCTTATCTGAGGCACGGTTAGTCTCATCCCAGGACGCCCTCTCCCAATTGCACTCGACCAGGCTTCTCCGCCGCAAAATGTTGCTGCCGCAGATAACCGGTGTCGTTTTGTGCTTCACCATCGGCCTGCTCGTCGGCTGCGAAAACAAGCAACCCCCCCCGAAGCCCGCTCCTCCCGACGTGCTGGTGGCAACGGTGGCTGAGCAAAACGTCCCGATCTCCAACGACTGGGTGGCGCAGCTTAACGGCCCGGTCAATGCTGACATCACGCCCAAGGTCCAGGGCTACCTGCTTCGGCAGAATTATCAGAACGGCTACTTTGTCACTAAGGGCCAGTTGCTCTTCGAACTCGATCCTCGCCAATACGAAGCCGCTGTCGAGCAGGCCAAGGCAACAATCGACAGAACGCAGGCTGAAGTAGAGCGCTTCCAGAACGACGTGACTCGCGACACCCCTCTGGCGGCGCAGAACGCGATCCCCCAGAAGCAACTCGACAACGACGTTGCCAGCTTGAACGCATCCAAGGCCCAGGTTCTTGCAGACAAGGCCGTGCTCGACAACGCGAAGTTGAACCTCGCATGGACTAAGGTGTATTCCCCCATCGACGGAATTGCCGGTGTCTCGAATTCGCAGATCGGCGACTTGGTGGGGACGGGCACCAAAATGACTGTCGTTTCGCAAGTCAATCCGATCTGGGCGTACTTCAACATCAGCGAAAGTGCCTATCTCGCCAATGCCGAGAAGATCGCCCGCATCGTTCGTGAAGGCGGATCTCGGCCAACCACTCCGATTACTTACATTCAAGCCAACGGAGAGGTCTATCCTCAAACCGGGCACCTCATTTCGATAAATCGCCAAGTTTCTACTGGTACGGGCACCGTTCAGTTGATTGCCGAGTTTCCCAACAAAGACGCCCTCCTCCGACCCGGCGGCTTTGGCAGTGTTCGCATCCAAACCAGCGAGAACAAGAACGCGCTGCTCGTTCCCCAGCCCGCCGTCATCGAGGTCCAGTCGCAATATCAGGTCATCGTTGTGACTCCTGAAAACCGGGCTATGTTCCGTCCTATCAAGGTCGGCGAGCGAGTGGGACCAAATTGGATCGTCACCGAAGGCCTGAAGCCGGGCGAGAAGGTGGTAGTCGAAGGCATCCAGAAGCTGCAGCTCGCAGCCGCCTCGAACCCCGAATTTGCTAAAGAAGGGGTACCGGTCAGTCCCAAGCCCTATCAGCCACCCACTGAACCAGCGGCAGGGGGGAACTGACCATGTCAACATTCTTCATCAACCGGCCCATCGTGGCCATCGTCATCGCCATCCTGATGATTATGGCCGGCGTCGTGGCGATGCTGGAACTACCCATAGCCCAGTTCCCCAACATCGCCGACCCAATGATTCAGGTGAAGGCGACTTATCCCGGCGCCGATGCTGTGACTATCGCTGAGTCTGTGGCCACCCCGATTGAGCAACAGATGTCGGGCGTGAGCGGCATGAACTACATGTATTCGCTCAGCGCCAGCTCAGGTGGCGGCATGTCGCTGTATATCGATTTCCAGCTAGGTACCGACATCAATACCGATCAGATTTTGGCGCAGATGCGCAGCGGCCAAGCGAACTCGCAGTTGCCCGCCGAAGTCACTCAGCAGGGTGTGATCGTGCAGCCCGGCACAACTGCCCCATTCATGCTGCTGGATCTGTACTCGCCAAACGGGGCTTACGACAGCATCTTCTTGGCCAACTACGCCATCATTAACTTGCAATATGCGCTGACCCGCGTGCAGGGCGTCGGCCAGGTGCAGATTTTCGGCGCCGGCCCTTACGCCATGCGAATCTGGGTCAATCCCGACACGCTGGCCAATCTCGGCGTCACGGTCAGCGACATCATTAATTCCGTAAAGGCTCAGAACAAGGTGAATCCCGCCGGTCAAGTTGGTGGCGAGCCTGTTCCGGAAGGGCAACAGTACACCTATAATGTTCGCGCTCCCGGACGGCTGCCCCGCGCAGAAGACTTTGATCAGATCGTAGTTCGCGCCAATCCCGACGGTTCCATCCTTCGCTTGAAAGACGTTGCCCGGGTAGATTTGGGTTCGCAGTACTACTCATACGTAGCGCGTTTGGGAGTCGTGCCGGAAGATGGAAAGGCAAAACCTTCGCAACCGGCAGCCCTGATCGCGCTTTATCTCACCCCGGGCAGCAACGCCTTAGTGACGCGTGACAACGTCCTGAAGATGATGGACGAAGCCAAGGGCAGGTTCCCTCAAGGACTCGAATACATCACCGCACTCGACACTACGCTGTCAGTGAGCGAAGGCATCAAGGAAATCGAGAAGACGCTATACGAGGCCATAATCCTTGTCATCATCGTGGTTTATATCTTTTTGCAAGGTTGGCGAGCCACGTTGATTCCTCTCATTGCCGTACCGGTTTCGTTGGTTGCAACCTTCATGGTCTTTCCCATGCTGGGCTTTTCCATCAACACCCTGTCATTGCTCGGACTCGTGCTGGCGATCGGACTGGTGGTGGATGATGCCATTGTCGTGGTGGAAGCCGTGGAGCACCATATTGAGCATGGCTTGTCGCCTCACGACGCTTCCATCAAGGCTATGGAGGAAGTTGCTTCGCCGGTTGTCGCAATCGCCCTGATTCTCGCAGCGGTATTCGTTCCAACTGCGTTTATTCCTGGCATCACCGGACAGCTCTACAAGCAGTTCGCGGTCACCATTGCAATATCTGTTATCTTCTCGGCATTCAATGCGCTTACCCTCAGCCCTGCGCTTTCGGCGATGATGCTCCGCCCCAAGAAAGAAGCCCGCGGTCCACTGGGCGCATTTTTCCGTTGGTTCAACCGAGTCTTTGGCAAGGCCACCGAGGGTTATGTGAACGTGTGCGAACACTTTATTCACAATGCCTGGCTGGCTTTCCTATTGTTGGGACTTCTCTGCGTTGGCGTCTGGTGGTACGGCAGCCGCTTGCCCAAGAGCTTCCTGCCTGACGAGGACCAGGGCTACCTCTATGGCGGACTGCAGTTGCCGGATGCCTCTTCGCTGCAGCGCTCGTCCGAGGCTTCTCGCCAAGTAGAAGAAGTCATCATGAACACTCCAGGCGTCAAATATGTTAGCGCCGTCATGGGATATAGCCTGCTGAGCGGCGTTAACGCTACGTACAGCAGCTTCTACTTCATTTCGTTTAAGCCATGGCATGAGCGCACGACGCCAGAAAACAGCTACCTCGGAATCAAGCAGCACCTGACCCGGGCTCTCGCCCAGATCCCCGCCGGCATTGCCTTCCAGTTCTCACCGCCCGCTATCCCTGGTGTGGGAACTGCTGGCGGCGTGAGTTATGTGCTCGAAGACCGCTCCGGCAGCGGCATCGACTTCCTCGCCAAGAACACGCAGATATTCATGGCTGAGGCACGCAAACGGCCCGAGCTTTCAGGCCTGATGACAACGGCTCTCTTCGGCGTGCCACAGGTCGGCGTGGATGTCGACAACGCCAAGGCCATGGTGCAACAGATTCCGCTGCAGGAGCTGTACCAAACGGTGCAGACGTTCATGGGCGGATCGTTAATCAACTACTTCAACCGCTTCGGCTTGCAGTGGCAGGTGTACGTCCAGGCGGGTGGAGACTTCCGTACACAGGCGTCGAACCTGGGCAGGTTTTACGTCAGGAATAGCGCTGGCAACATGGTGCCGATGAGCACATTGTCCAACACCTACCCGCGAGCTGGCGCTGAGTTCGTCATGCGCTACAACCTGTTTAACTGCGTCCAGATTAATGCTGCCACTGCTCCAGGTTACAGCTCCGGCCAAGCCATGGCCGCGCTGGAAGACGTCTTCAAAACCAGCATGCCTGCGCAGATGGGCTTTGACTACATGGGTATGTCATACCAGGAACAAAAAGCCGCGCAAGGCGTGTCGCCAGGCATTATCTTTGGCGCCGCGTTCTTCGTCGTGTTCCTGATCATGGCAGCGCAGTACGAAAGCTGGACTCTGCCGTTTTCTGTGTTATTGGGCGTTCCCATCGCGGTTTTCGGGGCGTTCTTTACGCTGCATCTTCGCGCGCTCGACAACAACGTCTACGCCCAGATCGGTCTGGTCATGCTGATCGGTCTGTCTGCAAAGAATGCGATTCTGATCGTCGAATTCGCCAAAATGGAGTTCGATAAGGGCAAACCGCTCATGGAAGCCGCTTTGACCGGCGCCCGGTTAAGACTGCGCCCCATTCTGATGACCGCCTTCGCTTTCATTCTGGGTTGCGTTCCGCTGTGGACAGCCACAGGTGCCGGGGCTATTGCGCGACAGACCCTGGGTACCTGCGTCATCGGCGGCATGATGGCGGCCACCGTGATCGCGATATTCATCATTCCTGTCAGCTTCGACGTGGTGGAGAAGTTCGGCATGTGGATCAGTGGCGAGAAGCACGAGCCTGCTCCCGGCACTGCAGGAACTCCGGCTCCAGGAGAGGCCCATGACTAAGTCAGCATCAATGACAAGGTTTGGACGCCGGGTGGCCCACGATTGCCTTCCTTTGGCAATTGGGGGATTACTCCTGTTCTCCACCGCCTGCAAAGTCGGTCCCAACTACAAGCGTCCCGCAACCACGGTTCCCGATCAATATCGTGGCGTTGCTCCCGAAGCCTCACAGCAGGCCGGTGCACCCTCCTATGCAGAGACCCCCTGGGCTTCGGTCTATCAGGACCAGGCGCTGCAAGCGCTCATCAAAGAAGCCCTCACCAACAACTACGACATTCGCATCGCGGCTGCGCGTGTCTTGCAGGCCAATGCGAATTTGGGCATTGTTCGTGCCGATCAGCTTCCTACGCTGAATGGTAACGGGTCCATCATCTATGAGCGCAACGCGATTGTTCAGCACGCTTCTACTTTCGACACGCTCGGCCTGTCGCTAAACTACATCGTTGACTTCTGGGGACAATACCGGCGCGCAACTGAATCCGCCAGAGCAACTCTGCTGGCCTCGCAATATGCCCAGGACGTGGTCTACAACTCTCTCATCACCTCCGTTGCGACGGACTACTTCTTGCTTCGTCAATACGACGAACAGCTCGACTTCTCCAAGAAAACCGTCGAGGTTGACACGGAGATCCTGAAGCTCAACAACATCAAGTTCAAAGGCGGCGAGAGCGCCATCACCGACGTTTACCAGGCCGAGACACTGCTCCAGCAGGCCCAGGCTCAGGTCATCAGCACGCAGCAGTTCATCGAGCAGACCGAAAACAACATCAGTATCCTGCTGGGTCGCAACCCCGGACCCATCACCCGCGGATTGACCATTAACGAGCAGCCGCACTCACCCGAAGTCCCCGCCGGTCTGCCTTCCGCGTTGCTGCAGCGGCGTCCTGATATTCGCCGCGCGGAAGAAAATCTGGTCGCAGCCAATGCCAACGTGGGTGTCGCTAAGGCTGCGTTCTTCCCGCAGATCTCACTCACCGGAACCTTCGGTGCACAAAGCACCGCCATCACCAGCTTCCTGCAGGGGCCAGCAACCTTCTGGGCTGTTGGCGGACAGGCGCTTCAGCCCTTGTATCAAGGCGGCCGCATCAGGAGCCAGTACCGTTTGGCCTGGGCGCAGCGCGACGAAGCCGAGCTGACTTACAAGCAAACCGTCAATCAGGCTTTTGCCGACGTCTCCAATAGCCTCGTTGGCTATAACCAGTCGCGTCAGTACCGCATAAAGATCGAAGAACAGACGCACACCTACAAGCAGATGGCTGATTTGGCCAACGTCCGCTTCCAGGGCGGAGTTACCAGCTTTCTCGAAGTGCAGTATTACGAGCAGCAGTATTTCTTCTCGGCCCTGAGCCTCTCCCAGGCTTGGTATCAGGAACTGCAGTACTATGCGGATCTCTATCAGGCCCTCGGCGGCGGCTGGACCCCGCAATAGCCTCGCGACTCGACCTTGGCGGCTGCCCGGGTGCGTCCCATTGGTCTAAGAGTCGCTTTGTTTTAAAAGAGATGAAAGGGAAGGGAGATGCAGGGCAAAAAGGATGGTACACACTGGAGAACAGGTGCACCGTCTCAATTGGGTGCCCGAATGTCGGAACCGTCGTCGTTCACGTAGTATCCGCCATAGCGGCGGTCGTTGCGGAATAGGATTCTTACCCAGTAACGCACGGCTTCGTCTGTCACCTGGATAAACTCGAACTCAATCACCTTGCCAACCTCCAGGCGTGCCGAGGTCTCGAACCCAATCCCCCCGCGACTCAAATTCGTGCAGATCCCGGGATAACAGGTCGGCATTCCATCGATACCGACGATGCGGATCGGAAGGTTCGTCAGCATCCTGTCTTGGTTCCTTCGATCAGGAGCAAGCGGAAGCTGGACTCTAGTAAAAGCGGTTTCGACCGGGTTGGCCATAACTGACCTATTCATCGGCACTTTGGTCCGAATTCCTTAAGGCGAAGCTACCGAGGGACTTGTTACACTCACGTTTGCCTTTAGACCGCTTCGAAAGGAAACAGTGACGACCCCTCGGGCTGTTCCACAGCAACTCGAAGCCATGAAGCGCGCCTATGGTCCGGGCTGCGCCCGGCGCTGTGAACGCCTGCTGATAACATGCCGCGGAGTACAGTTTAACGACGTAGCGTCCCTCATCCGCTTCCACGACTCACTACTGTTTTTTCGCGCATTCCCGCAAAGCTCCGCAGTTGCGCGCCTGGCCGATCAGCTTCTGGCAACCCTGGAGCCCCAAGTTAAAGAACTGAGCTCCTCCCCCGCAAACACCGAAGCCTTTGATGATGAGACGGTGTCTGGGATCGCCGGCACCACGATTACCAACGCCTGGACGTATCAGCTGGCGGCTCGGCTGGCGGCACGTTACCAGCGACAGGTCAGTGCCGAATGGAACGTCGACGAGCGTTATCGCCAAATGATCACTGTTCTGCCGCCGCTTCTTCCGCTGCTCGAGGACGACTCCTATGTCGAAGCCGACACGCCCTATCTCGAATGGATCGAGGCAGCCGCTGGGCGCAGAGAGTCTGAGCTTCGCTGGCTGATCGACAACTTTTCGAACCTTCCGCTTTCGCCCGAAACCCGCACAAGCTTGTACGACAGCCTAGGCGTCGAAGTCATCTGGGACTTAAGCGCCTCGCCCGCCAGCCGCACTCTCGCCCGCCGCGTTGTCTCGGAGGTCTTCGTCCACGAGGAGCCTCTCCTCCAGCGAAAGCAGGTTTCGCTTGAGCGCGAAATCTTCTCTGAACCGTTGCCCCTGCGCCAACTCAGCCGCAAAGCAGGTGAGGCGATCATCGATATGGTCCAAGACGCTGTCGCCGTCCGCTATCGCGAGCTGCAAGGCACCACTTACGGCGATTCCACCCAGGTGATCGAAACTGACGCTGGCCGCGGCCTGCAGCTGTTTTTTTGGGGTCTCGATCGGCAGTGGCGCTTGCCCCTGCGCGCCTACTATGCCGGCTTCGCACTCAAGAACGGAGTTCCTATCAACTACTTCGAAGCAATCGGTTTCTTCGAGTGGATGGAAGTCGGTTTCAACACCTTCTACGCCTACCGTGAGGGAGAAACGGCCTGGGTCTACTCCCAATATCTGCGCCTGCTTCACCAGGTCGCTGGCACCACTTGCATCTCGGTTTATCCCTACCAGATCGGGCAGGACAACGAGGAAGCCATCAGCTCCGGCGCCTTCTGGTTTTACCGTAAGCTGGGATTCCGCCCGGGACGTCCTGACCTATTGAAGCTTGTTCAGCGCGAAGAATCCTGGATATCTCGCAATCCCAATCACCGAAGCTCCAAGCGCACGTTGCGCAAGTTGGCGGAAGGCCACATTTTCTTCGAATTTGGCAGCGCGGAAGCAGGCCAATGGGACACCTTCTCGACAAGAAACGTCGGTCTCGCAGTACAGCGCAAGATGGCCGCGGACTTTGAAGGAGACGCACAGAAAATGCGGCAGGCCACAGCGAGCAAGCTGGCTCAGATGCTGAACATCAGCCTGGCGAGCTTGGGCAGCCGCGAGCGCTGGGCATTTGACAACTTCGCCGTCACCCTGAGCTTGGTTAGCGACCTGAAGCGCTGGAGCCCGGACGAGAAGAGGTTGTTATTGGCCATCATTCGCGCCAAATCGGGCCCCAGTGAGACCCGCTATCTTCGCCTTCTGCAGCGGCATGCTCGCTTGCGAAATGCACTTGTGCAAATAGGCTCGCAAGCGCAAGACAAGTGTTCCGGCTAAGGCGTCGGTCGAATGTCTCTACTCAACCATCTTTGTCGTCGTCGCCGGGGTTACCTCATCCGACGGCATGTTGTAAGCGGGGTTCGGAATTCCCATTAGCCATTTATCGAACCACCCGACAATGTGATCGAGGCGCTCCACCCGGTGCCAGGGTTGTCCCGAGCGCGACAGCTCGTGAGATTCTCCGGGGAAGTGAACCATCACGGTCGGTCGATGCAGATATTTCAGCGCCCGGAACATCTGCTCACCGCCGCTTTGAGGAGGCGTGCGCCAATCGACGTCGCCAAGTATGAACATCATCGGCGTATCAACGTTCTTGATGTAGGTGATCGGCGATCGCTTGATGTAATCCTGCGGGTCGTCGAACGGGGGTGCTTTGAACCAATTGGGCTGGAAGAGCGTGAAATCGGCCGTGTACCACCAAGAAGTCCAATCCGCGATATCGCGTTGTGCGACCGCCGCATGGAAACGATGCGTCTGCCCCACTGTCCAATCGGTCAACAGCCCGCCGCCACTGCCGCCGGTAACACCCAGCTTATTGGAATCGACATAGCCGCGCTTCAGGACCTCATCGACTCCGGCCATCAAGTCTTTGTAATCATCACCGGGATAGTGGTACTGAATGATGTTTCCGAAGTCCTGCCCGTAGCTCGTGCTCCCACGCGGATTGGGGTACAGCACAACGTAGCCCTTAGCCGCCATCCACTGAAACTCGTGGTCGAACACCCACCCATAGGCCGCATGCGGCCCACCGTGAATGTTCAGAATCAACGGATACTTCTTCGCCGGATCGAAGTCCGGCGGCTTTTGGATCCACGCCTGAATCTTCTTTCCGTCGAAGCTGGTGTACCACAGTTCCTCGGGCTCGGTCAGATTCAGTTCGGAGAAAAGTGGCTGGTTGACATTTGTGATCTGCCGTTCGGAGCCGTCTTTGCCCAGCACGAAAAGCTCATCGATCGTCGTCGGCGTCGAGACATTGATTACGGTTGTACTGCCGTCATCGGATACTTCGTAATCCTCAACCGCCTGGTTTCCGTGAGTCAGTTCAGTGACTTCGCCGGTTTTGGCATCAATTGATACGAGAATGGCGCGGCCTTGTTTCGCGACCGTATCGATCAGATGCGAGCCATCTTTCGTCCAAATAACGCGCGACTGTCCCGCGGCGCGCGGGGCACGATTGTCGCCTCCGACGCCGCTACCGACGTCATAATCATATTTGGCGGTCAGGTTCACCGGTTCAGATTTCTTCGTGATGTCCAGCACCCACATATCAGGCTCGCTGTAGGAGCGCACGGGCTGCTCGACCGATCCCACGAACGCCAGCCACTTTCCGTCCGGCGACAACGACATCTCTCCGATTCCGCCGAGCAGCCCACCAATGTGAACCGTCGAGAGCAACTGCGGTGTTCCGCCCGACACCGTGATCGACATGATTTCGGACTTCGGCAGGTTGTAGTAAGGTTCGGGGTCGCGGTCGGTGTGGTACAGAATCGTCTTTCCATCAGCAGTGAACGACGGCTCCCGCTCGTCAAAAATGCCGCTCGTCAGCTGCTTCGGAGTGCTCTTCGCGTCAGAGGACGCCGGCACGTCAATGATCCAGATGTGCTGGTGACGGGTCGGGTCCGTATAGCCTGTGCCGTTGAAGCGATAGATCGCACGCGTTATGACCTTCACGTCGCTCTCGTGTTCTGGTTCGCCACTTGCGTCTTTCTTCTTTTTCGTGAGGTCATCCGGATTGGCCTCACACAGGAAAGCGATCTGCTTGCCGTCGGGCGACCAGAACGGACTGGTTGCCGAGCGAGGCAGATCCGTAATCATCCATGCCTCGCCTCCTGTAAGCGACAGCAATGCCAGCTGCGATGGCTGCGGCTTGCGACTGCCGCTTTCGGTTCCACCGCTGTCGGCCGGTCCACGCACAAAAGCGATCCACTTACCGTCCGGCGACCAGCGTGGTTGGGAATCACGTTTTCCGTTGGTAAGGCGCACCGGCGCTTCCGATCCAGATGTGGCAACCGTCCACAGCGCTGTGTCATAGCCGTCCTTCTTTTCGTTTACGGTGACGCGAACGAATACCACGCGCGAACCGTCGGGGGATACTTGCGGATCGCCGATCCACTGAAAACGGAACAGGTCTTTGTCGGTAATAAACCGCTTGTTTTGGGCGAGAGAAAAGACACAGGAGAGAGCAAGAACCGCCAGAACTACGACACGTCGCATCTACGGACACCTCGAAGTGAATCGGATGTCAGTTATAAATGGCACTCGGTCGCCTTGTCGAGGCGCGATGGCGCTCTAGGCAAGGAAGATCTCTGCGTATCCGTTATGATTCACTACTGACGCAGAGTCACAGTTTGGGAAGCGAAGGTGGCGACAAGTGGCATACAAGGAACTCGATCTCTCCGGGAAATCTGCAGTTGTCATCGGCGGCGTCAGCGGAATCGGGCGCGCTATAGCTCTCGGTCTCGCCGAAGCGGGCGCCGATGTCGTTCCGACTTCGCGCCGGAGGGACCTGGTAGAACAGACGGCCAACGAGATTCGCACGCTTGGTCGCAGGTCAGTCGTATGCGCCTCCGACGTGCTCGACCGGACCAGCCTCGAAGCGCTCCTCGCCACCACCATCGAGGCTTTCGGCAAGGTCGACATCCTGGTCAACTCAGCCGGCCGCACAAAGCGGGCTCCGACCCTCGACTTCTCAGAAGAGGATTGGGATGCGATTCTCGAAACCAATCTTACCGGCACATTGCGAGCGGCTCAGGTATTCGGCAGGCATATGCTACAACGAGGTTATGGCCGGATCATTCACATCGCCTCGATCGCAAGCTTCGTGTCGCTTTATGAAGTGGCCGCCTATGCTGCCAGCAAAGCGGCCGTAGCATCCTTGACCAAGTCACTGGCCTTGGAATGGGGGCCGCGCGGTGTCTGCGTGAACGCCATCGCTCCGGGTGTCTTTCCTACTGAACTGAACCGTAGTTTGCTCGAAGGCACAGCACGAGGACGCGAGTTTCTCACGCGCATTCCCATGAAGCGATTCGGTGAGGTCGGCGAACTTTGCGGTGCAGCAATTTTTCTGGCATCCGATTCCGCCAGCTATGTCACCGGCGAAATTCTGGTCGTGGATGGTGGAACTCTCGCCAGCGGGGTAAACCAATAATTCGTTCGGCTCTGCTCATGCTTGCGCGCCCGCGATGCTGATTGGCGCAATTCGAGGAGCCAAAAGTTGGACCAGCAGAAACGCGAACAGGTAAGCCGCTCCTGCAATGAGAAACACCCATACATAGGAGCCGGTGAATTGCAGGATATAGCCGACAGCTTTAGCAGCAAACAAAGCACCGATTGCTCCCGCCATGCTGCCAAAACCAACAACACTTCCGACGGCAGCGCGAGGAAACATGTCGGAGGCCAGTGTATACAGGTTGGCCGACCATCCCTGATGAGCGCCAGCCGCAATCGCGACCACTACAACCGCCAACCACAAATGCGAGGTTGAAGACGCAAGCACAACCGGCGTCACGGCCACAGCGCAGACGAACAATGCGGTCTTGCGACTGCGATTGAGACTCACTCCGTTCTTGAGGAGCACTGACGAGATCCAACCGCCGCTGATGCTTCCGACCGTTGCTCCGCTATAGATGACGAGCAGCGGTAGCGCCATGGCTCGGAGGCTCAGCCCAAACCGGCGGCTTAAGAAGTCGGGAATCCAGAACAGGTACACGTACCAGACGGGATCGCTAAACAAGCGACCGAGTGCGATCGCCCATGTCTGGCGGTGATCGATCAGGTTCCGCAGCGCTACTGTTGGCGGGTCCACTTCAGGTGGATCACTGCGGATGTAAGCCAGTTCTTCGCGCGAGATGCCCCGATATTCTTCAGGGCAGCGATAGATGATCCACCACGCCAGCAGCCAGATCAAGCCGAGCGCACCCGTGCCGATGAACGCCATCTGCCAACCGAAGCGATACGTAATTGAGGGGACGACGAGCGGCGTAACGATCGCACCAATGTTCGTGCCTGAGTTGAAGATTCCTGTCGCCAACGCGCGCTCTTTCTTGGGAAACCATTCGGCAACAGTCTTGATGGAGCTCGGGAAGTTCCCCGACTCGCCGATTCCCAGAAGGAAGCGCACCATCGCGAACTGCACGACCGAGTGCGCTAGAGCATGAGCCACGGCCGCCACGCTCCAAACCAACACCGACAGCGAAAAACCCCTGCGGGTGCCGAGCCGGTCGACCACACGGCCCATGACAAGAAGCCCCGCGGCATAGGCGACGTAAAACGCGAATACGATGTTGCTGTAACCGATCTCGCTCCACCCTAGCTGGCTCTGCAGAGTGGGTTTCAGCAGCGCGATCACTTGCCGGTCCATGTAGTTGATCGTCGCCGCAAAAAACAGCAACCCGCAGATCAACCAACGTCGGTGAGTTACACCTAGTTGGTTCGGCATCAGGGGGCAGTTATGCTACGAAGCCGGTATAGCGTTTCGCCAGCGCGAGGAATCAGTTTGATGCCTTCGTGTTCGCGGTTGCGCCAGTCGTTGAGGTTCACGCTGGCAGGATCGCGATAGCCAAGATTCAGCCGCGCGCAATGCTCTTCAGGAATGCCGGTTGCGAGCGTGACCTTAATTCGCGGGCACTCCTTGCCGGTCCGAACTTCATAGGTTCCCTTGCCTCGCAGATGAGTAGAATGCGCCAGAACGCTTTTGGGAACTGCTTTGAATTTGTCCCATTGCTTGGTGAAATAGTCGCGGCAGTGATAGCCGATCTTGTCGATGTCGGCGCCGTGTGTGTAGCTCACCTCCGAAATATGGGGAGCGTAGATGACGACTTCGCCTCCATCGGCGATTGCGGGTTCGACCTTGTACATGCCCTTCGCGGCAGTCCAGAGATCATGGTAGAGATTCGGCATAACGGACAGAACTCGTTCGAATGGCTCGTCGACCCACACGATGTGTCTTTGTGCGGAAAGACCGGCAGCGGCACACCACGCTTCTTTGGCTCCACCGAAATACAAACCCGCTACCTCTTCTTCGGTGACGACCAGCGAAAAACAGGCGACCGGCACTTTCACCAGATCGGCGGCCTTATCGATCATTTCGCGGACCGGCGTGGTTCCGGTGCCGATGACTTCGAAACTCCCGATCAGAGCGCCCAGCCAGTGGGTCAGTCCAATGATCTCCGGCCCGCCAATGCCGGGAAACAGGTACTTGTTGCCGCCCGAGAATCCGACCACTTCATGGGGAAAAACCGGCCCACAGATCACGATCTGGTCATAGTCGAAGATCACGCGGTTGATGCGGACCGGAATTGGCTCCCCGAGCAGCCCGCCCGAAATGCGTACCACGTCGCCTTTCGGAATCACGCCAAGTTCGACAAAGGTAGTGGGCAGGTCCCAGCGATGATTCATGATCCTGGTGCTGCCACAGAGTCCGTTTACGACCGGCTTCCCGATGTGGGCGGAGAGTTGTGCATCGCGCATGTGCGGATGGGTGCCCAGCGCGACCAGATAATCGCAGGCCGAGGCACGAGTGCCGAATTCCTGCTGCAAGAGTTCAAACATAAGCGGCATCGGCATAGTGCGAGTGCCGTCCGGGATGATCACCAGCACACGCTTGCCGTCGACCTTCAAGGCTCGAGCTGCGGCGCCGACAATCTCTCGGATCTCGTCGCGGTGGAGGTTCAGATTTGGAAAACCCTTACCTGCCAGCATTCTCAATAGTTCTCGCTCTATGACAGTGGTATTCGACCAGCGTAATTTGTATTGTCGCACTCCAACTGAGACCCTATCCCCCTATCTGCAAATTCCTTATTTTCATGGAGATAGCGACTTCGATATATAAATTATAGAGAGCAAAGGGCTTATACGCAAAGTTCGTTCTGCAATAAGGACTTACTCCTCGCGAGCGTGTGCCACGGCAACGCGGTCGGCTTTTCAGGGTCCGCCCGGGGAGGGGTCTGGTGATAAAGGCAGGTGAGGTTGGGCGGCGTATAATCTCGGCAAAATCGATTCTCTTAAAACAGTCGCGGGTGTTGTAGGCCGCTGCTGCTGTCGGGGACGGGTTGCGGAGGTCATCATGGAATCAAAGAATGCCGATAAGTCTCCCACCAAGAATCGTCGTGAATTCCTGAAGGCGAGCGGCGCGATCACGGCAGGCCTGGTTGCAAGCACTGCCTTGCCGGCTGCTGCCGCCACTTTGCCGTCGTTGCCCTCGAACCCCGCGACCCCTCACGCGATGCCGACCCGCAATCTCGGCAAAACCGGATACAAGGTCGGCATCTTCAGCCTGGGCGGCCAGGCTGCCCTTGAGCGCGCTAACAACGAAGCCGCAGCGGTTCCGATCATCGAGAAGGCACTCGACCTGGGCGTGAACTACATCGACACGTCGTCGATCTACGGCGGACCGGAGCGCTGGAGCGAGCAATACATCGGCAAGGTGATGAAGACGCGCCGCTCCGAAGCCTTCCTGGCCAGCAAGACGAAAGAGCGCACCAAAGATGGCTCGCTGCGCATGCTAGAGACATCGCTTAAGCTGCTCAACACCGATCATCTCGACCTGTGGCAGTTGCACGACATCGGCACGGACAACGAAGTGCAGCAGATCTTCGCCAAGGGCGGCGCAATGGAAGCAGTGCTTCAGGCGAAGGACCAGAAGATGGTACGGTTCCTGGGCATCACGGGGCATTTCCGTCCCGAACCGCTGATCGACTGCATTCACCGCTACCCCTTCGACGCCATTTTGATGGCCGTAAACGCGGCCGATCCGCATCACTACAGCTTCTCCGAGCAACTGTTGCCGCTGGCAGTGGAGAAGCAGATGGGCATCATCGGGATGAAGGTCCCGGCCCGCGGGCGCATCCTGTCATCGTGGACGCCACCGCCGATCGAGCAGCAGAAACACATGTGGGAGGGAATGGTGCTGGCGCCCACTCCCGGCACGCTCGATATGCGCCAGGCGATGTACTATTCGCTTTCCCTGCCGGTGTCGACTGTGATTATCGGGTGCGACTCAGTCACGCAGTTGGAGCAGAACGTCCAGCTAGCGCGCGAATTTACGCCGTTCAACCAGAAGCAGATGACAGCGCTGGTCGAGAAGGCCGAGCCGGTGTCGAAACAGGCGCTGTTCTTCCGGTTCTACGATCACGCGTGACCAAGACTGTGTGATACAAGACTGGATGAATTGTCGGTTGCGGTCTCGCTAGCACCCGCCTTCGCACGATACACTCATTCGCAACCTCACCATACGTTGCGTATGCCGTCCGCACCCAATCCGCGACCCGACTTCAAACGTGAGCCGCGATGGCCTGGATTTGTCGCTCTTTTTGCGGGAGCCTGCCTGCATGTCGCCCTGCCATCCAGACTATCCGTGGGGCCAGACTGGGCGTTGTTCGCTCTCATGGTTGTCCTTTTGGTACCCATCATGATGTTTCACGGACAACGCCGCTATGTGGCGGCCCGTACTCTCACGTTTGTCGCGACCGCTGCGCTTACACTGGCGCTCATTGGATCGTTGGCTCTTTTGATCGAAGGTATTCTCGACCACAAAGACAATCCGGCATCACTTCTGCGTTCAGCGGCAGTCCTCTGGATCATCAACGTGCTCGTGTTCGCGTTGTGGTATTGGAAGCTGGACGCAGGCGGACCGCTGGGAAGGGACCAGGCCGTCGGCCCAATCCGTAGTTCGTTTCTGTTCCCCCAGATGTACAAGCAGCCGCCGGACGCCGACTGGTCGCCGGAGTTTGCGGACTATCTTTTTTTGGCTTTCAACACAAGCACAGCCTTCTCGCCTACGGACACCCCCGTACTCGATCGCTGGGCGAAGATCATGAGCATGTTTCAATCGTTGCTGTCCCTGACTATCATCGCGATTCTGGCGGCGCGTGCGATCAATGTTCTTTAGGTCAACTGGAAGGTTTATCGCGCGGGGGTGCCGAGGCGAAGAAGTCCTGCTTGAACCGCTGCGCGTAATTCCTGATCAAATCATCGATGCGCGCTGAATCACGTGAGCGTACGATCAAACCTACGTGGTGCTGCTTGTCGTCCATGCGCCAGGCGATTTCCGGATCGTTATAAGCGGATGTGTCGGGATGCTCCTGACGCGCCAGGGAGATCAAAAGTCCCGCAAAATCGTGGCGCGAACGAAACACTTGGTACGGAGCTTTACCACTCGCAATTTCGACCTTCGCCCACTCGGCCCACAGGTTGATGCCGGTTGCCGCCTCGACGAGGTCCGCAATGTGAGCTCCGCCAACGCGTGCGGCAGTCTCCAGGAAATACAGCTTGCCGTCGCGACCTCGGATGAACTCGCTGTGCGAGACGCCGCGCACCATCCCGAACGCCTCTAACACCCGCTTGTTTAATGCACGCAGGGCAATCTCGTCCGGCGCTCCCTCGAGAAGCGTTCGCGTGGTGAAGATGTCGCCCTCCTGCGAGACGTCCATCGGTGGGCGTCCGTACTTGCTCGCGACGGAAAACAGCAGCTCTTTCTCGTAGGTGATGGTGTCGACGTGGAAGATGTCGCCCGGAACGTATTGCTCCAATAGATAAAACGATTGCTGATCGCCTAGTCGATCCACCGCCGACCAGAACTCGTCTGCCGTTGAGATTTTCTTGACGCCAATTGACCCAGCCAGCGAACGCGGCTTCAGCACCCACGGCGCAGGCACACGCTCGATGAACTCGTTCAGCTTGCGGCGGTTCAGGACGTGAATGAATTCGGGGACCGGCAGGCCTTCGTCGCGTGCCTTGGTGCGCATGGCAAGCTTATCGCGAAAGTAGCGAGCGGTGGTGTCGCCCATTCCCGGCACGCGAAGATGTTCGCGAAGTGTCGCGGCTGTCTCGACATCGAAGTCGTCGAGGGGAACGATGCGATCGATGACCTCGGTCTTCGCAAGATGGCTGATGCCAAGCAGGACATCCTCGAGCTTCCACGTTTTGTCGACATCGGGGACGTAGAAGATGTTGTCGAGCGACTCGCGCGGCCAGTTGGCGTGCTCGAGACTATGGGAAGTTAACAAAAGCGTCCGAGCGCCCTGGCGCTTGCACTCCTTGAGAAAGTCGATGCCTTTGTAGTAGCTGGCAAGGCACAGAACGGTCAGGCCGGCGCCCATCGGTTTGTCTGCTACAGACGGATCGGGCAAGGTGCTGCCTCCCTCTTGTATGGGTCAATAAGGTATCAGAGACCGTAAGCTCCGTCTGCGGCAAGGTCTTGAGGGATTCGACGACCGCTGCTTTCGCCCAAGGGCCCCGTAAACGGAGTCCGGCTAGGAATTTCGTCCAATTATCTACTGCAATGGTAGTAGCAAGCGTTCGTCGTTACCCTCAATTCATCCAACCTGCAGTGAACACCTCGGTCGCGTGGGGGAGACGACGGTGCACAAATCAACCTGCAGTATGAGTGAGCACGATGCGGTCGCTTTTGCACAAGGCTGGAATTTGGGGATTCGTTTCAGTTGTCGTTTCGGCAGTTTTATGCCAGCCCGTTGAACTTATCGCGCAGAACGCCACAGGGTCGCTCGAGGGCGAGGTGCAGGACGCCACCCACGCCCGGATTCCTGCCGCTTCGGTCACGCTTCGATCGGTTGGCACCTCACTTGAGCGACAGGAAATCACCGACAGCCGGGGCGATTTCCGCCTCGATGACTTGATGCCGGGTCGGTATCAGTTGCTGGTCAACGCGACCGGCTTCGCGGAAGCTCGCTCAGAGGTGATTGTGCCGGTGAGCAGTGTTCGCGATGTGTTGGTCACGCTTCGACCGTCCGAGCTGCAGCAGTCGGTGAACGTTCAAGATGAGGCATCGTCGATCTCGACCCAGGACCTTGATACCACCGATGCGGTGAACGCTGGCGTCGTATCCGGACAAGACCTCGAAAACATGCCATTGGCGGCGCGCAGCTTTGCCAACATTGCATACATGGTTCCTGGCACCGAGCCGGTC
>Ga0306926_10002195_pt1 | contig 19813 bp, 18 predicted proteins | sample flu12Cox44000178_FD_203759 | JGI IMG/M metagenome (GOLD analysis project Ga0306926, IMG submission 203759) | Lab enrichment of tropical soil microbial communities from Luquillo Experimental Forest, Puerto Rico - flux8day.12C.oxic.44.000.178 (v2)... | ecosystem: Environmental > Terrestrial >... | reverse complement strand
CCTCACCAAACGACAGACTTTCAACAGATTGCCGACGACTTCCCTGACCTGCCAGCCTTTCTTCGGCGTGCGCCAGCCGCGTCGGACACCGCCGCCGCTCTCGGTCCATCTTGCGACAGCATGGATGGCCGTGATTTCCGATGGCCCTCATGAGCCGTCCACTGATCTTGGTCGGCTGCTGGCCGCGGCGAATGTGTCCCGAACTTGCCGCCACCTATTGCGGTGAGGTGAGCACTGATGCTTTCCTGAAACGCGTCGGGAAGGAATACCCGCGACCACGCATTGTTGATGGACGACGCCAGCTATGGCTTCGGGACGATCTGGATCAAGCGATCTTGCCGGACGGGCTACGGCGCGACCGGGACGTGGCAGAGGACTTGTAATGTTCAGCAAGCCCCTGCCCCGTTTCGTCATCGCCAAGAGGCTCTGCAACGGAGCGACGGCTTTTTATTTCAACGTCCCCACCCTGTATCGAAATCTCGGCTGCACGATCTCAAATGAACCATTGGGGACCGACTACACCACGGCCTGCGGTGAAAACGGGAATGGGGGCAGGGCCGAGGGCCTAAACGCACTGTTTGATGAATGGAACGCGAGGCGGAAAGGCGGACAAATCTCCGCCGCGCGCGCGGCCGCTTATGGAACGGTCGAATGGCTATTTCGCGAGTACAAACAGAGCAAGGCGTATCTCGAAAAAGTCTCGCCGCGTTCCCGGCCTGATTACGAACGAACCATGCTGTTGATCACAGAGATCGTCACGAAGAAGGGCGACCGGATTGGCGAGCGGCGGATCAGAGCGATTACTCCAGTAAGTGCTGACAAAATATATGAAATCATCTGCAAAGGACCGCGCGGGCTGCGACTACGTCAAGGTGAAAAGGCCGTGGCGCTCTGCCGTCGTGCATGGCGCGTCGTGCATCGGCTCCACCCAAGTCTATTTGATCGAGATAATCCGAACCGTGGGAAGGAGTGACCAAAAGGCGTCGTAGCAAACGTACAAAACCGGCTGTGACGCGCGAGCAAGTCTATACGTTCGCCTGGGGCTGTATTGAGCGTGGACAGCCGGAAGCTGCCGCAGCAGCGGTGATCTGCTTCGAGTGGCTCCAGCGGCCTGAGAACGTATTGGCTGGCTATTTGCGATGGACGGATTACCGCAGCAAAGAATGGCCGAGTGCGATCAAGATCGAACATCATAAGACCGGCGCGGTGGTCTGGCATCCGCTTGACGAATGCACTGAGAAAAGGGTGGTCAAATTCTATGAGGATGCAGAGATGGTCCTCGCGCAACTTCCCCGCCGTGGTGTTCCGATGATCCTTCGACAGGTGAGAGAGGGCGTCATCAAGCCATTCTCGTTCAGCGGAATGCAAAAGATTGTCCACACCATGCGTGACAAGCTGGGTCTTCCGTCAACCTTCACACTCGATGCTTGCCGACACGGCGGCATGACCGAGTTGGAGGAAGCCGAGCTGACTGATGGTCAAGGACGTGCCTTATCCGCCCACAAGAGCCAACAGGCATATGAAGGATATGCAAAGCGCACCATCGAGCGGGCGCTCTCAGCAACTCGCAAGCGCCATGCACATAGGCTTGCGAACGCGGGGGGAACAAACATTCAGAATGAGCCGCAGAATAACGTTCAGAACGCGGGTGCCGCTCAAACCATGAACGCGGCTAAGTAATTGCTAACAGCGCAAATTTGTTGGCTGGGGCGGGAGGATTCGAACCTCCGCATGGCGGAATCAAAATCCGCTGCCTTACCACTTGGCTACGCCCCATCAGACGCGTCGAGCGCCAGCGCAGCGCGCGGACCATACCGACACACGTTGCAGTGATCAACGGCGGCGCATATCCGCGCTGCCTGCCATTGCAGCGGCTCACGTTGCGCCCGCGTATATTGACCTTATAGTTGCCACAGCTCCCGCCGTCGGGCTTGCCCGCGATCGTCCGGATACAAGCTAGATATGCGCGGGCAAGCTTCGCAGCGGGCGCACGCACCTTGCCCGCGCGCAAAGGAAAATAATGACGTACCAAGCGCCGGTTGCCGATATCGCTTTTGCGCTCAAGCATGCTGCGGGTTTTGCACCGGCGCTGGCCGACGGCCTCTATGGGGATCTCACAGAAGATCTCGTCGAAACCGTGCTCGAGCAGGCCGGAAAGTTCGCGACCGATGTTCTCACCCCCCTCAACGCGGCCGGCGATCGTCACGGCACGCTCTTCAAGAACGGCGTCGTCACCATGCCGACGGGCTGGCGCGAGGCCTATCGCGCCTGGGCGCAGGCCGGCTGGAACTCCGTGGCCGCGCCGGCGCAATGGGGCGGCCAGGATCTGCCCCACGCCGTGAATGCTGCCTGCATCGAGATGTGGAATTCGGCAGCGATGGCATTCGGCCTCGGCCCGCTGCTTACCATGGCCGGCATCGATGCGCTCGTGGCGCACGGCAGCGAGGCGCTCAAACGCGCCTACCTGCCGAAGCTCGTCTCGGGCGAATGGATGGCCACCATGCAGCTCACCGAGCCGCAGGCAGGCTCCGACGTGGGCGCCCTGCGCACGCGCGCCGAGCGCGCCGGCGACGGCAGCTACCGCATCACCGGCCAGAAGATTTTCATTACCTACGGCGAGCATGACCTCACCGGGAACATCATCCATTTCGTGCTGGCACGCCTGCCTGACGCGCCGCCGGGCACAAAGGGCATCTCGCTGTTCCTGGTGCCGAAATTTCTACTGAACGCCGACGGCTCGCTCGGCCGCCGCAACGACGCGCGCGCACACTCCATCGAGCACAAGCTCGGCATTCACGCCTCGCCCACCTGCACCATGGTTTACGGCGACGGCGGCGGCGCCATCGGCTTCCTCATCGGCGAGGAGAACCGGGGCATGGCCTGCATGTTCACGATGATGAACGAGGCGCGCCTCGCGGTCGGACTGCAGGGCGTGGCCATCGCCGAGCGCGCCACGCAACAGGCGCTCGCCTATGCGCGCGAACGCAAACAAGGCCGTGCCACCGGCATCAATTCGGGCGCAAGCCCGATCATCGCGCATCCCGACGTCAAGCGCATGCTGCTGAGCATGCGCGCACTCACCCGCGCCGCGCGCGCCGTCTGCTACGCGACCGCCGTGGCCATCGATCGCGCCAAGCGCAGCGCGGACGAAGGTGCCCGCCAAGCCGCGCACGAGCGCGCCGCGTTGCTCACGCCGGTTGCCAAAGCCTTTTCCACGGACATCGGCACCGAGGTCGCCTCGCTCGGCGTGCAGGTGCACGGGGGCATGGGCTACATCGAGGAGACCGGCGCCGCGCAGCATTATCGCGACGCGCGGATCGTACCGATCTACGAGGGCACCAACGGCATTCAGGCGATCGATCTGGTGACGCGCAAACTGCCGCTCGCCGGAGGCGCAGCAGTGAAGGGTTACATCGGCGAGCTCAAGCGTACGATCGAGACGACCAATGCGGCCAACGATCCGGCTTTCGGCTGGACTGGCCTGCGCCTGCAGGAGGCGGTCGATTCATTGCAGCGGGTCACCTATTGGCTGCTTGGCCGCGCGCACAACGATGTGGATGCGGCATTGGCTGGCGCCACTCCTTACCTGCGCCTGTTTGCGCTCGCCGCCGGCGGCACGCTGCTCGCCCAAGAGGCAGTCGCCGCGAAGCGGCTTGCGGGCAATGGCGCCGATGCAGCCTCGCGGATCGCGCTGGCGCGCTATTTCGCGGAAAATCTGGCAGTGGCCGCCGGCGGCCTCGAGCGAACCGTGGTAGAGGCCGCCGACAGCGTCAACACTGCCGACGCGGCGTTCAATTCGCAAAACTGATGTCGCTCGCGAACCGTACGCTTTTTATTACCGGCGCTTCGCGCGGCATCGGCCTCGCCATTGCGCTGCGCGCCGCGCGCGACGGCGCCAACATCGCGATCGCCGCCAAAACCGACAAGCCGCATCCGAAACTGCCTGGCACGATCTTCACCGCCGCCGAGGAAATCGATAAAGCCGGCGGCAAGGCGCTGCCCCTCGTGGTCGACGTCCGCGACGAGATGCAAGTGAAGGCCGCGATCGAACGAACCGTGGCAACCTTCGGCGGCCTCGACATCGTCGTCAACAACGCCAGCGCTGTTTCGCGAACGCTCGTCGTCGACACGGATATGCGTCGCTTCGATCTGATGTATCAGGTCAATACCCGCGGCACCTTCATGGTGTCGAAATATGCCATCCCGCATCTCGAAAAATCGCAAAATCCCCACATCCTGATGAATTCGCCGCCGCTCGACATGCGGGAAAAATGGTTTGCCGGCAGTACCGCCTATTCGATCGCGAAATTCGGCATGAGCCTTGTGGTGCTGGGGCTTGCCGGCGAGTTGCGCGAGAAAGGCATCGCGGTCAACGCGCTGTGGCCGCGCACCACCATCGCCACCTCCGCCATCAAGAACTTGCTCGGCGGCGAGCGGGTGATGCGCATGTCGCGCACGCCTGCGATCATGGCCGATGCCGCATATCTGATCTTTCACAAACCGGCACGCAGCTTCACCGGCAATTTTTTGATCGACGACACGTTCCTCGCAGCCGAAGGCGTCAGCGACTTTGAGCGATATCACGCGGAACCGGGCGAGCCGTTAGCGCCGACGTTCTTCGTCCCGGACGACATTCCGCCGCCGCCAGGCGTGAGCGTCACCGGAAACCGATGGGAAGAATAAGCCGCCCGCGATCTGGTCTGGACTATAAGGCGTGGCCGGCGCACCATTGTCCGGCAGCACCATGACCACCCTGCTCGTCACCCATCCCGCCTGTCTCGAGCACCTCACGCCGGCCGGCCACCCGGAGCGGCCGGATCGGTTGCGCGCGATCGACCGCGCGCTCGAACATGAGCGCTTCCAGACGCTCGCGCGCGTCGCCGCACCGGCCGCAGAACTGGAAACGATCGCACTCTGCCATCCCGTGGATTACGTAACAGGGATTCGCGATGCCACGCCCAAAACCGGGCTGGTCGGACTTGACGCCGATACCACACTCTCGCCGGGAAGCTTCGAGGCCGCACTGCGCGCCGCCGGCGGCGCGGTGTACGCCGTCGACGAGGTGATGACGGGCAGGGCCAAAAACGCTTTCGTGGCCACCCGCCCGCCCGGTCATCACACCGAGACCGCCCGCCCCATGGGTTTCTGCCTGTTCAACAACGCCGCGATCGCCGCGCGCCATGCGCAGAAAACGCACGGCATCGGCCGCGCCGCCGTGGTGGATTTCGACGTCCACCACGGCAACGGGTCGCAGGATATTTTCTGGGCGGACGCCAGCGTGATGTACGCTTCCACGCATCAGATGCCGCTCTACCCCGGCACGGGGGCGCCAAGCGAACGCGGCGAGCACAACAACATCGTGAATGCGCCACTGCGGCCCGGTGACGGTGGAGACGCGTTTCGTGCCGCCTTCGAGCGCGTGATCCTGCCGCGTCTGCGCGAGTTCCAACCCGAGCTGATGGTAATCTCCGCGGGCTTCGACGCGCATATGCGCGACCCGCTCGCCAATCTCAACCTGGTCGAAGACGATTTCGCATGGGCGACGCGCGCGCTGATGGAAATTGCCGATGCGAGCGCCGGCGGGCGGGTGGTTTCGGTGCTCGAGGGCGGCTACGACCTGCAAGGGCTCGGCAACTCGGCCGCCGCCCACGTTGCCGCGCTGATGCAGAATTAAGCCAGCCTTTTCCGTGCGCTAGCGAAGCCGCCCAGGCGCGCGCTTTGTGCGGCGCGGGATCACATTATATAAGCGTGTCGAGTAGCTATCACCGGAGGCCCCGTCTCCATGGTTGACGAGCCCCACGCCGACGTCGCGCGCCTGCCATTCGAGCGGGCTATCGAGGAGCTTGAATCGATCGTCAAGCGGCTCGAAGAAGGCAAAGTCCCGCTCGAGGAGTCAGTCGCCATCTACGAGCGAGGCGAGGTGCTCAAGCGCCGCTGCGAGGAACTGTTGCGCCAGGCCGAAGCGCGCGTGGAGAAGATCACGCTCGACGCCGCCGGCAAGCCGACCGGAACCGAACCGCTCGACGTAACTTGACGCCTCTCCGGCTAAAGCAATCCTGTAAGGAGTAACCGGCATGAGCTTCTACCCCGGCAAGGATCCGGCGGCCGGCGACACGCGCGCCGCCGACGCTATCGAGCTTATCGTCGTGCCGCGCAGCGTCGACGTCGGCCATTTCGCGGTTTGCCGCGCCCTGCCCCACGTCAAGCGCCGCATGGTCGGGCCTTTCATCTTTTTCGATCACTTCGGGCCGGCCGAATTTCACGCCGGTCAGGGCATCGACGTGCGGCCGCACCCGCATATCGGCCTCGCGACCGTGACCTTCCTGTTCGACGGCGAGATCATGCATCGCGACAGCCTCGGTACCGCCGCGGCGATCCGTCCCGGCGAGGTCAATTGGATGACGGCGGGGCGCGGCATCGTTCATTCCGAACGCACCGCGCCCGATCACCGGCGCGAGGGCGAACCCATCCACGGCCTGCAGTGCTGGGTCGCGCTGCCGAAGGACAAGGAGGAAAACGAGCCGGGCTTTTCCCACCATGACAGCGCAGCGCTGTCGCTGGTCAGCGGCGACGGCAAGACGGTACGCGTGATCGCCGGCAGCGCATATGGCGAACGCTCGCCGGTAGATACCCTCTGGGACACGCTGTTTGTCGACGTAACGCTTGCCGCGGGCGCAGGGCTGCCCATCGACGCCGCGACCGAGGAGCGCGCGGTCTATGTCGTATCGGGAGAGGTCGAAATCGCGGGCGATCGGTTTACCGCCGGCCGGCTGCTGATATTTCGGCCGGGCGATCCGATCACGCTGACCGCGCCGAGCGATGCGCGCCTCGTGTTGCTCGGGGGCGCTGCCATGGACGGGCCGCGCCACATCTGGTGGAATTTCGTCTCCTCGCGCAAGGAACGCATCGAGCAGGCCAAGACCGATTGGAAGCTTGCCCGCTTCGACAGCGTGCCGGGCGACGAGAAGGAATTCATCCCGCTTCCGGAGTGACGTGGCTGTAGGATAGGTTGAGGCGCGCGCCTGCGGCCTATCCCGGTGGGTAAACTCGCTCGCGTGCCGAAACCCAGGGCCGTGTCATGCGATTTTGCCCACCTACATTTGCTATGATCGTCGACGCAGCGAACGGAGGTCCGGCAATTTCTGCTTGATCCGACCGATGTCCTTCCAGGGATCCTGCTTCAAATTGGCCAGCCGCTTGCCGACATTGAGCAGCGTGTATTGTCCGCCGCCTTTGGTACGGGAGAGTTCCTCCCAGGTCACCGGCACTGAGACCGGGGCACCGTCCCGCGCGCGGGTGGAATACGCCGCGACCGAGGTCTGCTCTAGCGAATTGCGCAAATAGTCGACGAAAATTTTTCCCTTGCGCAGCGACTTTGTGATCTTGGCCACGTAGCGTTTGGGATCGTCGGCGTTCATCGCAAGTGCCACCGCCTGCGCGAATGATTTGGTGGTTTTCCAATCGGTGCCCTCGATTGGCACCACAACGTGCAGTCCCTTGCCGCCGGAAAGCTTTACGAAACTCTGTAAATCAATTCCCGCGAGTCTTTCGCGCACATCGCGCGCCGCTGCCACGATGTCCGCCCAGCTCACCCCCTCGCCGGGATCGATGTCGAACACGATGCGGTTGCATAGATCTAACCGCCCGATAAGCGAGCCGCGCACATGCACTTCGAGGACACCCGCCTGCACCAGCGAAAGCAGGCCATCCAGATTGTCGAGCGCGAGAACCTGTCGCCTGTTGGCGTCGGTCACGGTGCGAAGATTGGTCTCGACCAGCCCGGCCGAAGCATGCTTCTGGAAGAAACACTCGCCTTTGGTGCCATCGGGACAGCGTACGAGCGCGAGCGGTCGGTTCACCAGATGCGGCGCCATCCATTTCCAAACCGAGCGGTAGTAATCCGCCAGATCCTGCTTGGTGACGCCGACGTCGACCCAGTAGACGCGATCCGGATGGGTAAAGCGCACGCCGTTTTGGGTGTCGCCGGCATCCGCGGCGCTACGACCGCTCGGCCGTGGTTTGCTTCGTGACGTCTTAATTGCGACCTTCGTCGCACTGGCCGCAGCTGCCGAGGGAATCCTGCCGTCCTTTTCTGAAGCCGCCGGTCCATTGCCGCGAACCGGAATCTCGCGCACCACCTCGCCGGGGGGCTTGTCTTCGCGCACGCCCTTAAATGCCGCCTGGCGTACGAGGTTGTCGGCCGTCCAGCCGCGGAAATGAGATTCGATCACCACCTTGGCCTCGACCCAGCGCACGTCGCGGCGGCGGGCTTCAGCGGGAGGAATCTGATCGAACGCCGGACGCTTGATTTCCAGCGGATGCAGCCGCTTCCATAAATCTCTTGCGACCGCGTGGGTATAACCCGTGCCGATCCGGCCCGCGTAGACGAGGCTGCCGTCCTGATAGTACCCGACCACCAAAGCGCCGACCGCCCTCGGCGCTACGGTCGAGGGTGAATAGCCGCCGATCACGAATTCCTGCTCATTCGCGCATTTGATCTTGAGGAAACTTTCCGAACGGCCGCCGACATAAGGCGCATCCTTGCGCTTCGAGACAATTCCTTCGAGTCCCATTTCGCGCGCGTGGTGCAGCATGACTGGCCCCCGCTCTGCGAAATGCTCGCTGTATCGGATCGCGCCGCGCTGCCCCTTGCCCACGAGCCGCGCGAGTTCTTTCTTGCGCTCGAGCAGCGGCATGCCGGTCAGGTCACGTCCGTCGCGATGGAGAAGGTCGAATACATAATAGACGAAACGTTCACTCTCACCCGCTTTGAGCGCGGCTTGGAGCGCAGAAAAACTGGAAAGACCGTTCTCGTCCTCGACCACGATCTCGCCGTCGATCAGCGCCGTGCGCGCCGGGAGGGCGGCGACGGCGCGCGCAATGTTGGGAAATTTTTCGGTCCAATCGAGACCCTTGCGGGTGAGCAGGCGCACGCGGCCGCGATCCAGCCGCGCCTGCATGCGATAGCCGTCGAATTTGATTTCGTGCACCCAGCTCGCGCCGCTCGGCGCGTCCTCGCGCAACGTCGCCAGCGACGGGGGCACGAACTCGGGCAGCGGCGCGCCGCCCGGACCCGCCTCTTTGTCAGCGCTGTTGTCTTTCTTGCTGGCGGTCTTTGCGCTCACGCGGCGCGCGCCGTGCGCATTCCTGCCGGCGATCCTCGGCCCGCTCGTGCGCTGCACCGACGCACTGCCCCTCACCGCTCCCGCCTTGACGTTATCGCCCGCGCTTCGGTTGGAATGCCAGACCCGCTTGCGGCCCTTGCCTTCGGCGATCTCAGGGATCGACCGCCCACTGACGACGGAGAGCGGCATTTCCTCGAGCACGTCTGGATCCTTGGCGCTGCGCGCCCACTCATCATTCGCCTTGATGAGCAACCAATTGTCCTTCGACTCATGGGGCCGGCGGCGCATGCGCACCAAGTGCCATTTGCCATGCAATTTGTCGCCATCGAGCGTGAAGTCGAGATGACCTTTCTTGAGGCCCCGGTGCGGGTCTTCCTCGGGATGCCAGCGGCCGCGGTCCCAAATCATGACGGTACCACCGCCGTATTCGCCTTGCGGAATTGTTCCTTCGAATTTGTTGTATTCGATCGGGTGGTCCTCCACCTGCACCGCAAGCCGCTTCTCGCCGGAAACGAGACTCGGGCCGCGCGTGACCGCCCAGCTCTTCATGACACCGTCGAGCTCGAGCCGCAGATCGTAATGCAGCCGGCGCGCCGCGTGTTTCTGGATGACGAATTGGTTGCCCTTGCTGCGCGCCGCGCGCCCGCGCGGCTCCGGCGTCACGTCAAACTTGCGCTTCTTGCGATAGAGCTGAAGGCCCATGGCCGGCGACCTCAGCTCGCCCGCCTGAGCTTCTTGCGTCTGCCGGAGCTCGCTGGCTGCGCGGCGGCGCCTTTGCGCGCCACGCTGCCCCGTTTGGCCTGCACGCTCCGGCGCAACGCATCCATCAGGTTCACCACTTTGCCGGGTTGCGGCGGCGGGGCGCGTGGCGCGCGGCCCGCTCGCTTTGCAGCGATCAATGCCTTGAGCGCGGTCTCGTAGCGATCCTTGAACTTGGATGGATCGAACTTGGCCTTTTTGGTGTGCAAAATGTGCTTGGCGAGTTCGAGAGTGTCCCTGGCAATCCTGGCATCTGGAATATCGTCGAAGTAATCCGCCGCGTCACGCACCTCGTTCGCGTAGCGCAACGTGGTGCCGACAATGCCCTCGCCGCGCGGCTCCAGCATCAGCAGGCGTTCGCGCCGGTAGAGCATGACGCGTCCAATCCCGACGAGGCCCTCTTGCCGCATGGCTTCGCGAATGACCGCGAATGCCTCGTAGGCCACCTTGCCGTCGGGAACGAGGTAATAGGGCTCGTCAAGGTAGAGTTCCTCGACCTCCTCACGGGCGACGAAGCTCTCAAGCTCGATCGTATGGGTGCTCTCGAGCGCGACATTGTTGAGCTCCTCCTCCTCGAGTAGCACGTACTCGCCACCGACCTTGTAGCCTTTGAGGCGGTCTTCCTGCGGAACCTCCTTGCCGGTCTCTGAGTCGACGACCTGGTAACGAACCCGATCGCCGGTTTTGCGATTGATGATATTGAAGCGTACCCGCTCGCAGGTGGTCGTTGCCGGAAATAGCGCAACGGCACACGACACCAGCGACAGCTTGAGATAGCCCTTCCAATTTGGACGCGGTGCCATGACCGGAACTCATTGCTCAGATGTATCGGAGAAAACGCTCTCACTGCCGGCCGGGTTCCGCGTCGGCGCAAAAAACCGAGGCTGCTTAGGCACTTCGACGCATCCTCTAATTCCGCTTATGCCCGCTGGTTAATTGGGAAGCAACCCGTTAGGTTGGCCGCTTCGTTTGTCGGTGGAGCTACTCGTGTCGCAATCCTCGAACACTCCCCTCCTCGACCAAGTCCGCACGCCCGCGGACTTGCGCCAACTGGAGCCCTCCCAGCTGCGCCAGCTGGCCGACGAGTTGCGCCGCGAAACGGTCGATGCAGTGGCGGTCACCGGCGGGCATCTCGGCGCGGGGCTCGGCGTGGTCGAGCTCACGGTTGCGCTCCATTACGTGTTCAATACGCCGCAAGACCGGCTGGTCTGGGACGTCGGCCATCAGTCCTACCCACACAAAATTCTTACCGGGCGACGCGACCGCATCCGCACGCTGCGCATGGGCGACGGGCTTTCCGGCTTCACCAAGCGCGCGGAGAGCGAATATGACCCGTTCGGCGCCGCCCACTCTTCGACCTCGATCGCCGCTGCGCTGGGCATGGCGGTCGCCCGCGATCTCGAAGGCAAATCCAACAACGTCATTGCCGTGATCGGCGATGGCGCCATGTCGGCAGGCATGGCCTACGAGGCCATGAACAATGCCGGCGCGATGAATTCGCGGCTGATCGTCATCCTCAACGACAACGACATGTCGATCGCGCCGCCGGTCGGTGCGCTCTCGGCCTATCTCGCGCGTCTGGTATCGGGGCGAACCTATCGATCGGTCCGGCACACGGTCAAAAAGCTCGCCAAGCTGTTGCCGCCATTCCTCGAGCAACGCGCGGTGGCGATCGAGGAATACGCGCGCGGTCTGGTCACGGGCGGTACGCTGTTCGACGAGCTCGGCTTCTTCTATGTCGGGCCGATCGACGGCCATAACATCGATCACCTTTTGCCGGTGCTCAAGAACGTGCGTGACGCCAAGAACGGGCCGTTCCTGGTTCACATCGTCACGAAGAAGGGCAAGGGCTACGAGCCGGCCGAGAAATCGGCGGACAAGTATCACGGTGTGGTCAAGTTCGACGTCGCCACGGGCGCGCAAGCGAAATCGAAGGCCGCCGCGCCCGCCTACACCAAGGTGTTCGCGGAATCCCTGATCCGCGAGGCGAAGAAGGACGAGAAGATCGTCGCGATCACCGCGGCGATGCCGTCCGGCACCGGGCTCGATCTTTTCGCCAAGGAATTTCCCCACCGCTGCTTCGATGTGGGCATCGCCGAGCAGCATGGGGTGACCTTCGCCGCGGGACTCGCCACCGAAGGCTTCAAGCCGTTCGCCACGATTTATTCGACTTTCCTGCAGCGCGCCTACGATCAGGTGGTGCACGACGTGGCCATCCAGCGCCTGCCGGTGCGCTTTGCCATGGACCGCGCCGGGCTGGTCGGCGCCGACGGTCCTACCCATGCCGGCGCTTTCGACGTGGCCTATCTCGGCTGCTTGCCCGGATTCGTCCTCATGGCGGCAGCCGACGAGGCAGAACTGGTCCACATGGTGGCGACCGCCGCCGCCATCGACGATCGGCCTTCCGCGTTGCGCTATCCGCGCGGCGAAGGCATCGGCATTCCGATGCCCGCGGAGGGCAAGCCGCTCGAGATCGGCAAGGGCCGGGTCGTGCGCGAGGGCACGAAGGTGGCGCTATTTTCGTTCGGCGCACGCCTTGCCGAATGCCTCAAGGCCGCGGACGAGCTTGCCGCTCTCGGCTTGTCGACTACCGTCGCCGATGCGCGCTTCGCCAAGCCGCTCGATACCGATTTGCTGCTTCGGCTGGCACGCGAGCACGAGGTGCTGATCACCCTCGAGGAGGGCGCGATCGGCGGGTTTGCCGCGCACGTGATGCAGGCGCTTGCCGACAACGGCGTGCTCGATGGCGGGCTTAAAGTGCGAGCCATGGTCCTGCCCGACATTTTCATCGACCAGGACTCGCCGGCGGCGATGTATGCCAAGGCCGGCCTCGACTCCAAAGCCATCGTGGCCAAGGCGTTCGAGGCGCTCGGACAGAATCTGCGCGGCGAGGCGGCGAAGTTCGGGCGGGCCTAGCGCCCGTCCGCATATTCATCTCCAAATGGCCGCGATCCGTCGATTCCGATAGGCATCAAGTCCCCTACTTCTTGCTCCTGCGCTTCGGAACCTTTTTTCCTTTCCCGCGTGCTTCCGACAGGCCGATGGCGATCGCCTGCTTGCGGCTTTTCACCCGTCTTCCGTTTCGCCCACTCTTGAGCGTTCCCCGCTTGCGCTTGCGCATCGCGCGCTCAACGTCCTTCGACGCACCGCGTGAATATCGTCGTGCCATGTTTTAATCCTCTTAATAATCGGGCAATGGTGCGCCCGTGTTTCGGCTCACGCTGAGCCGCCTGGAAATAACAGCAAAGCGCCGTTATTTGTTCCGGCATGCGGCGCTCGAATCCGGTCGAGGTATCGCTCATCATCACGGTTGTTCATGGCATCGCGTATCCGCATCGATCGCCTGCTCGTCGAGCGCGGTTTGTTTGAAAGCCGCGCCAAAGCACAGGCTGCCATTGCCGCGGGTCGGGTAACGGCAGATGAGGTCACTGTCGCCAACCCGTCAGACGAAGTTTCTGGTGACGCGATCCTGCGCGCCGAGCCCGCGCACCCCTACGTCTCCCGTGGCGGCGTGAAGCTTGCGGCCGCGCTGGATCACTTCCACTTCGATCCCAAGGGTCGGGTCTGCCTCGACGTCGGCGCTTCGACTGGCGGCTTCACCCAAATCCTGCTCGAGCGCAGCGCCCGACGCGTTTACGCTATCGATGTCGGCCGCGATCAACTGCATCCGCGCCTGCGGGCGCGGCCGGAAATTGTGTCACTCGAAGGCAGCGACATTCGCGGGCTCGATCGGCTGCCTGAGCCGCCCGACTTCATCACCGTGGACGTAAGCTTCATTTCGCTCAAGCTCGTGCTCCCGCCTGCACTGCGGTTTGCTACGATGCCGGCATGCCTGCTCGCGCTCATTAAGCCGCAATTCGAGGCTGGGCGAGCAAACGCGAAAAAGGGAATCGTGCGCGATCCGCGGGTGCACGCCGCGGTGTGCGACGATATCGCATCGTTTGTTGCCTCGCTTGGCTGGCGGGTTGCCGGCACCATCGCCTCGCCGATCCCGGGCGGCGACGGCAACCGCGAGTTCTTCATTGGCGCGTTCCATGATTGAGCGGCTTGTGATCGGCCGGCTCGGCTCGCGCGGCGACGGCATCGCCGATACCGCGGCTGGTCCGGTCTATGTGCCGTATGCACTTGCCGGGGAGACCGTCGAGGTCGAGCCGTGGCCGGGCCACCCGGATCGCCGCCATCCCGTGAAGATCGAAGTCGCGGCCGCAGAACGCATCCTCCCGCTCTGTCCGCATTTCGGCACGTGCGGCGGCTGCACCCTGCAGCATCTGGCCGCTCCCCCCTACCGCGCGTGGAAGCGCGGCCTGGTCGTTGAGGCGCTGACGCAAGTCGAGCTCGATTCGCCTGTCGATGATGTGATCGACGCCCATGGCGAAGGCCGCCGCCGCGCGGTTTTTCACGCGCGGCAAGGCACAGGCGGCGTGCTCGAAGTCGGATTCAGCGCTGCCAAAGCGCATCGGTTGGTGGCGATCGACCGTTGCCCGGTCTTGGCGCCCGCCTTGGACGGCGCAATCGAAACCGCGTGGGACCTCGCCGAGGCACTCGCCACAAGGCGCAAGCCGCTCGATATCCAGGCGACCGCGACCGAGAGCGGCCTCGACGTGGACGTGCGCGGATCGGGACCGCTCGCGCCTGACGACACGGTGCGCCTCGCGGAGACCGCACAACGCCGTCGCATCGCACGGATTACCCGCCACGGCGAGATCGTAGTGCAGCGAGCTGCCCCGCGCGTGAAAACGGGACGCGCGTACGTAACCCTGCCGCCCGGCGCATTCCTGCAGGCGACCGCCGCAGGCGAAGCGACACTGGCGCATCTGGTCGAGGCGTGGTGCAAGAAGGCGAAGACGGTGGCCGACCTGTTCTGCGGTGTTGGCCCGTTCGCGCTGCGCCTTGCCGAGCGCGCCCGCATCACGGCGCTGGACGACGATGCCGACGCGATCGCGGCGTTACAGGCTGCGGCCGCCGCAACGCAGGGCCTCAAGCCAATTGAGGCGCAAAAACGCGATCTGTTCCGGTCACCGCTCGTGCCGGTCGAGCTAAGGCACTTCGATGCCGTCGTATTCGATCCGCCGCGGCAGGGCGCTGAGGTGCAGGCGCGCGCGCTTGCCGCCTCGGCAGTGCCCACAGTGATCGCGGTCTCCTGCAACCCGGCAACCTTCGCGCGCGATGCCCGTATCCTTGTCGATGGCGGTTATCGGCTGGTTCGGGTCACGCCCGTTGATCAGTTCCGGTACTCCGCGCATGTGGAGCTGGTGGCGCTGTTTCAGAGGACGCAGTACGGATAATCGCTGAGTTATCTGTCCGTCCTCTAATTTCCCCAGCGTTCTCGCCACATCTGTTCGCCGATGGTACAGGAGACTCGCGGCGCGCGCGCTTGCGCCGGAAGCACGCGGCCGTGCGGCGCGCGCTGGGCAATCTCCAGCACGAGCTTGGTGCGGGTCGCCTCTTTAAACTGGTCGCGCTCGCGGATCGGGATCACGAACGCGCCGGGGCCGCCGATGACGCAATCCTCGTAATAGACATCGAGATTTTCGATATCCATGGTGAACGAATTCGGCCGCTTCAATACGATCGGCAGGCCATTGATCGTGATGCCTGCGGCGAGCACATCGTCGCGCACGATGGTGACGAATGGGCCGCTGTTGTTGGCGCCGTCGCCGGAGACATCGATGACCCGGCGGAAGCCTCGATAGCCGCTGCCGTCGAACAAAGGCTTGGCGAAATTGAGCGCGCCGGAAATCGAAGTGCGAGAGGCGCGCCGATAAGGCGCACGCGCGATTTCGTTGGCGAAGGCGTCAGCCGCTTCCGGACCGTCGATCAGCCGCCAGGGGACGATGATCTTCTGGTCGTAAGGCCCGGCCCACTCGAAATAGGTCACCGCGATCTTGCCGTGCATGCCGGCGCGCAGCGCATGCAGGAACTCGCGCGAGGTCAATCCGGTGATGTAGCCTTCCCGCTGCAGCGCCTGCTCTTCGGGATCCATGGAATAGGACACGTCGACCGCCAGCACGAGCTCGACATCGACGGGTATCGCGCTCGCACTGTTGTCCGCGAACTGGGAGCGCGGGCCCGGCGCCGCATAGGAGACAATCGCCAACAGCGCGAGAGCACCTGCTGCCAGGATTGAAATTGGCGCCGTGTGCATGCGCATTCTTGGTCTCCGTCGCCCGGTGCCTGCGCTCATGGTGACACGGGTCTCATGGGTTGGGAAGGGCGACGCCCAAAGCACCGCAAGGCGCGATCTAACCATCGATGATTTCGGTCGACGTGATCTCGATTCCGAATCCGGCAAGGCCTACATAGGTGCGTTTCGCCGAGGTCAGCAATCGGATCGAACTGATGCCGAGGTCCTTGAGAATCTGAGCGCCGAGCCCGACCTCGCGCCATTGCTGCGAGCGGGCGACCTCGGAGCTGCGCGAACCGGGCTGCGGGATGGCGTGGGTGGGAACGCCGGCAGCGCCGTCGCGCAGGAAGACAATAACCCCGCGCCCCTCGCGCTTGAAATGCTGCAAAGAAAGCTGGATCGGATGCGCGTCTCCAAACACGTCACGGATGATGTCGGCGCGATGCAGCCGCGCCAGGATGTTTTTGCCGTCGCCGATGCGGCCATACACGAAAGCCATATGCTGGATCGCATCGAAGGGCGTCACATAGGCATAGCCCTGCAGCGTGCCGAACTTGCTCTCAACCGGGAATTCGCCGATGCGCTTGACCAGCTTGTCGCGGACTTGGCGGTAAGCGATCAGCTCCGCGATGGAAATCTGCTTGAGCCGATGCTGCTCGGCAAACGCGGTCACCGCCGGGCCGCGGGTGACCGTTCCGTCATCGTTCATCAGCTCGGCAAGCACGCCGACCGCCGGCAGCCCGGCCAATCGGCAGAGATCGATACAGGCTTCGGTATGGCCGGAGCGCATGAGCACGCCGCCCTCTTTCGCCACCAGGGGGAAGACGTGGCCGGGCCGGACGAAGTCGGCAGCGCCCATATTGCCGTTGGCAAGCGCGCGAACCGTGTTGGTGCGCTCTTCGGCGGAGATGCCGGTGGTCAGCCCGTGGCGCACATCGACCGACACGGTGAAGGCCGTGCCGAGCGGCGCGTCGTTTGCCGCCACCATCGGATCGAGGTGCAGCCGTTTGGCCTCCTGCGCCGCCAGCGGCGCACAAACGATGCCGGAGGTGTGGCGGATGATGAAAGCCATTTTCTCCGGCGTGCAGAGCGAAGCCGCGACGAACAGGTCGCCCTCGTTCTCGCGATCGTTGTCGTCGGTGACGACCACGAGCTCGCCCTTGGCGAAGGCGGCGATCGCGTCCTTCACGCGCTGGTAATCTTCGAGCACCGTTGCTTCGCTCCTCGTCAGCCGCGGGCGAACGGCCAGGCCGGCGACTCGCCCATCTGGCCGCGCTGACGCAGATAATGGTCGGCGATCACGCACGCCACCATCGCTTCCCCGATCGGGACCGCGCGAATGCCGACACAGGGGTCATGGCGCCCTTTGGTGCTGATCTCGGTTTCGCTCCCATAGCGGTCGACGGTGCGGCGCGGGGTGAGGATCGAGGAGGTCGGCTTCACCACGAATCGGCAAACGATCGACTGCCCTGTCGAAATTCCACCCAGGATGCCGCCGGCATTGTTGGAAAGAAACACCGGACGCCCGTCGTTGCCCATGCGCATTTCATCGGCATTCTCTTCGCCGCTCAACGCCGCGGCGGCAAAGCCTGCTCCGATCTCGACACCCTTGACCGCATTGATGCCCATCAATGCGGCGGCGAGATCGCCGTCGAGCTTGCCGTAGATCGGAGCGCCGAGGCCGGGAGGAACGCCTTGCGCTTCGACTTCGATGACGGCGCCAACCGACGAGCCACGTTTGCGAACATCGTCGAGATAGCTTTCAAAGAGCTTGGCTTGCTCCGCATCCGGACAGAAGAATGGATTGCGCTCGACCTCGTCCCAGCTCCAACGTGCCCGCTCGATTTTGTGCTCACCCATCTGGACGAGCGCGCCCCGCACCGTCATGCCGGGCACTATCTTGCGCGCGATCGCGCCGGCCGCCACGCGCGTCGCCGTTTCGCGCGCGGATTGACGTCCGCCGCCGCGATAATCGCGGATGCCGTATTTGACGTCGTAGGTATAGTCGGCGTGGCCGGGCCGGTATTTGTCCTTGATGTCGGAATAATCCTTCGAGCGTGGATCGACATTTTCGATCACCAGCGCGATCGGCGTACCCGTCGTCACCTGAGCGCCGGTCGTTTCGTCCGCGAACACGCCGGAGAGAATCTTTACTGCGTCCGGTTCGCGCCGCTGGCTGGTGAACCGCGACTGCCCCGGCCGGCGCTTGTCGAGGTAGGGCTGAATATCCGCCTCGCTTAACGCGATTCCGGCCGGGCAGCCGTCGACCACACAGCCGATCGCGGGCCCATGGCTTTCGCCGAAGGTCGTAACTCGGAAAAGATGGCCGAACGTGTTGAACGACATTGGGTGCCGACTGCCGGTGTTTGCTAGCTCCCCTATCCGGCCGCGTCAAATATCGCACGCACGGAGCACGCCATTAACCGTAACGTGCCAGCTGCTTTCCCGTGAACGCGTAGACGACGCCTTGCTCGATGGAATAGCTCGCCGCCTCCTGCGGCGCCGCCAAAGCAAGGTAGGCTATGAGCGCGCGTGCCGTGCCGCCGTGGGCGGCCACTATGGTATCGGCAACGACGCTCGCGTGCCATTGAGACACGCGCAGGCCAACCTGCGCATAGCTTTCGCCGCCGGGCGGTAGAAATCCCCATTTGTCCGACTCACGCCTGGCAATCACGTGCTTGTCGCGCGCCAGCACCTCGGCAAAAGTCAGCCCCTCCCATTCGCCGAACGCAATTTCGGCAAGCCGCGGCTCGACGCGGTAGCCCCGCGGCTCCAAGTCGAGCGTCGCACGAATCAGCTCCATCGTCTTGCGGGCACGGATCAGCGGGCTGGACACGTAATCGAAATCGTTCGGCGCGCGCCCGTCGCGATCCATCAGCTCGCGCAGGATCTCGCCGCAGCGAATCGACTGTGCGCGGCCCTCCTTGTTAAGCGCCACGTCGTGACGGCCCTGCAGCCGTTGCTCCACGTTCCAGTCGGTCAGTCCATGGCGTACGTAATAAATGATCGGCGGCACAAGCCCATCCATATCCAACATCGCGCGCAGCCTGGTCCGGACGAAGCGGCGCATGTGATAATGAGGAGGCAGCCTTGGCAAGGCATGCCGATTGACGGAATTGTCCGGCACGCACCGGAATATCAATGGAATGAAGGTGTTCGTCGGGATGAGAGGTCCGGCCGCAACGCGGCGGCGGACCAGGGCCGAAGCAGGCATCAGCGATGATGCCGGCAAACGACAATGGCGGAGCGCTGAAATGGAGGGCGCGGTAAGCGGATTTCGACCTGGGATTGCAGCCGCAATTCCGGCGCTCCGACGCTACGCCCGCGCGCTGACCCGTGATGCCGAGCTAGCCGATGACCTGGTCCAGGACACGCTGGTGCGGGCGCTGCGCGCCGAACATCTGTTCCACGGTGGCGATATCCGCAGCTGGCTCTACACCATCCTGACCAATCTCAACCGCAACCGGCTGCGGTCGTTGGCGCGGCGTCCGGCGCAGCAGGCGATCGGCGAGAACGATGCCGCGGACATGGCGGGGCCAGAGGCCGGCGCGCGCGACATCGAGCGGGCGCTTGCGTCATTGGTCGAGGATCAACGCGCGGCGCTGCTCCTCGTCGTGCTTGAAGGACTGAGCTACCGCGAGGTGGCCGAAGTGCAGGGCGTTCCAATCGGGACCGTGATGTCGCGGCTCGCGCGTGCCCGCATGCAGATCAAGTCGTATCTGGACGGCGAGCGCCCACTGCTTCGCCGCATCAAATAAGTCAGGGAAACAACGATGACCGACAAAGACGCACCCGTGACCGAGAC
>Ga0306926_10002193_pt1 | contig 19821 bp, 19 predicted proteins | sample flu12Cox44000178_FD_203759 | JGI IMG/M metagenome (GOLD analysis project Ga0306926, IMG submission 203759) | Lab enrichment of tropical soil microbial communities from Luquillo Experimental Forest, Puerto Rico - flux8day.12C.oxic.44.000.178 (v2)... | ecosystem: Environmental > Terrestrial >... | reverse complement strand
CCCGCATCTTCGATCAGCTTCTTGGCTTGGTCGCGGGTGTGGCGCTCCAGCGTGCCGGTGAGGACGAACGTCTTACCTTCCAGCGTCGTGGCGCGCTGTTTCTTCCGGCCCTTGAAGGTCAGTCCCGCTTTGCGTAGCCGCTCAACGAGCGCCCCATTCTTCGGCTCGTCGAAAAATTCGTGGATGCTTTGCGACACGCGCGGCCCAATCTCGTTTACTGCCTGCCGCTCCTCTTCACTTGCGGCCATGAGCGCGTCCATCGATCCAAAATGTTCAGCCAGGAATTGCGCCGTGCGCTCGCCGACCATGCGAATTCCCAGACCGTAAATCACTTTCTCCAGCGGCAGCTTCTTCGAGTTCTCAATCTCGCCCAGAAGGTTCTGCGCCGACTTCTTGCCCATGCGCTCGAGTTTGAGCAATTGATCTTCGGTCAGGTCGTAAATATCGGCAACGCTCTTCACCAATCTGGCATCGACCAGTTGATTCACCAAGGCGTCGCCCATGCCTTCGATGTTCATCACTCCGCGCGAGGCAAAATGCCGGACGCTCTCGCGCAACTTGGCTGGGCAGTTGGCATTCACACAGCGATGATCGGCTTCGCCCTCGGCACGCACCACGTGTCCGCCACACTCCGGACAGCGCTCAGGCATGTGAAACTCGCGGGTGCCGCGTGGCCTGTCTTGCAGCACCTTGACGACCTTGGGGATTACGTCGCCGCCGCGTTCCACCGCCACCCAATCGCCGATGCGAACGCCCAGGCGCTCGATCTCGTCCATGTTGTGCAGAGTGGCGCGAGTCACCGTGGTTCCGCCGATCGATACCGGCTTCAGCGCTGCCACCGGCGTTAGTTTCCCCGTGCGGCCCACCTGCACCAGGATGTCTTCGATTTGCGTCTCGCCCGCGCGCGCGGCGAATTTGTAAGCAATCGCCCAACGCGGGGCCTTGCCGGTAAAGCCCAATTCATCCTGCAGCGCCACCCGGTCGACCTTCACCACGACTCCATCAATCTCGTAGGGGAGCGAATCGCGAATGGCGTCGATTTCATTGACGAATTCCATGACCTGCTCAAGGTTATGCGTCAGCTTGTGACGCGTATTCACCTTGAAGCCCGTCGCCTGCAATATTTTCAACACCTGCGAATGGCGATCAAAGATGGCGCGTCCATCGGCCAGCAGACCATAGGCGAAGAAATCAAGACGCCGCTGGGCGGTCACATTGGGTTCGAGCGTCCGCACCGTTCCTGCCGTGGCGTTACGCGGATTGGCAAATACCGACAGCCCTTGCTCCTCACGCTCTTCGTTCATACGCCGGAACGAAGCGAGGGGCATAAGCAACTCACCCCGCACTTCGAAGTCGTGGGGCATCCCTGTCTGGTCGAGCGTTTTACCCGGGATCGTCAGCGGTACGCTGCGAACTGTCCGCACATTCGGCGTAACGTCCTCCCCAACCGTGCCATCCCCTCGCGTGATGCCCAGCGCAAGCTGGCGGTCGGTGAAGCGCAACGCCAGCGACATGCCATCGAGCTTCAACTCGCACACATAATCCACCTGCGACTCTCCCGTGAGCTCGTGCACCCGGCGCTCCCAATCACGAAGCTCGTCGTCGCTGGTGGTCTTCCCTAGCGAAAGCATGGGAGTGGAATGCCGCACCTTGGCGAACTCTTCGCTGGGCTTGCCGCCCACGCGCTGGGTGGGCGAGTCGGGCGTGACCAGTTCCGGATGGGCGGCTTCCAGCGCGATCAGCTCGTCCATCAGCTGGTCGAATTCGGCGTCGCTAATTTCAGGGTCATCGAGCACGTAATAGCGATGCTCGTGATAGCGGATCTTGTCGCGCAGCGCGTCGATCTTCGGTTGCACCTCTTTGCCGCCGGAAGCCATCCGCCCATTATAGGAGGCTGCGCCGAAGCTGCGTCGAACACAGGCCAAGACGCAGGTTCACGTAAAATAAAAGTTTTCCCCAAGGAGATATTTGAAACACCTGTTAGACAAGTGGACCCACTGGATCCTCGCCGTGCTCACCCCTCTCGGAATCTGGGGCATCATGGGTTTCGCCTTTGTTGACGCGGCCTTCCTTGGCATGCCGCTCGACGCAATCGTCGCCGGATATGCTTACGCCGCTCCCCGCCGTTTTGTGCTGCTTTCGGCCATGGCCGCTGCCGGCTCAGCCCTCGGCAGCATTGTCATCTACTGGATCGGCTACAAGGGCGGAGAGGTGCTGCTGGTCAAGCGCATCGGAGAGGCGCGCTTCAACAAAATCCGCGCGGCATTCGATAAGCACGAATTCCTCGCGCTGATGTTGCCCTCGATGCTGCCCCCGCCGACGCCTTTCAAGCTGTTTGTGCTGTCCGCAGGGGTCGCCGAAATGCGATTCAGTCACTTTCTAGGGGCGATCTTCTTCGGCCGTTTCCTGCGCTTCCTGCTGTTCTCGCTTCTCGTGATTCACTATGGTCCGCAAATCGTCGGCTTCCTGGGCAACGTTGTCCACCATCACGCACGGTTGGCCATCGCTATAACTGCTGCTGCCGCCTTGCTCGGCTGGTGGATCTGGCGGGTGCGCAAACGGAACGGCAAACGCAACGGCGATGGGCCTGCCTCCCCATAGTTTCCGCCGCCACGCAACTTCGCCGCCAGCACAAGAAAAGAGCCGGACACAATGTCCGGCTCTACTGAAAAATCGATGGACACTAACGTGCGACCGTCACGCCGTCTTCCTGGCGATGGCTTACCAGGTATCCGATGGCGAAAAATATTGCCGTGAAGAACAGGTCCGACACCACCGCGTTGCGGAAGAACGGCAGACCGGCGACGTAGCACATCGCCAAGCCGCTGGCCGTCTTCGGATACATGTTCCAGACCGCCCACACCGCGAAGTTACTGACCATGAAGAACGACACCGACGCCGTCAGAGACGCCGCGCCCACCCGCAGGGCCGAAGCGTTCTTGGCCAACGAGCCGCCGAGCAGAACAATTCCCGTGTACCATGCCCATGTGACCAGGAGATCGGGCGTCAGCGGATACCCATACGTCACGCGCGACAGATACACACCCGAGGCGGCCAGCGCAGCCACCGGGACCCACATCTGCCTACGCGGCATGCGCGCGCCAAAATAGAGCAACGCCGCCGTCACAGGAGCGAAGCTGAAGGGCAAGGGAAGAAACCGCAGATGCACAGCCACGGCAAAGACGAGAAACAGATACGCCAACATAATCACCTCAGGAAGTTTGTGCGGTGCAAACGGATCGCCTCATGATTCTGTACGCCTCAGCTATCTCCGTCAAGAGCGATTATCTGGACACGAAAACGATTTTACGCCCGGCGATAAAGGCGAAGACGGAAGCCCCGCGGCTTACGGATTTACTTCGCTCGACGGCCTCTTTGCATTGGGGCCCTGTTCCTGCACGCGCAGGTCTGGACCCACCCGTACCCAGCCTCCCAGCCTGCCGGCGCCGCCGGATCCCGGAGTCTCGAAACGAAGGTCCTGGAACCGTACCAGGTATCCCTTAAACGCGCCTTGTAGGGCTTCCGTCTGGGTCAGGGGGAAGACCGCCCAATCCAGATAGACTCGGCCGAAGTAGGAGGCTTTGGCGGCCTGCGTGACCGGCGTCTCTTCCGGCTTGTTATAAGTATGCGCCTCCGATTGCTCGTCGACGGCCGGGACCATCGAATCTATCGGGACGGTCTGGAACAGCGTTTCGGTCTCCACCACGCCGTGCCAGCGAAACGGATTGACCCAGTACGGATACACGCCGATCTTCACCGGCACCGCGCGTTGGAACAGGAGCGCACTCACGGCGTTCAATGCGCGCCGGTGCTGGTAGTCGCGAAATCCCCAGATCAGCACAAGGCACAACAGCGCGAAGATGGCGCCGCCGCGTCCGCGCGGTCCGGTGCTGCGCGCCCCAATTTCCTGGTTGATGAGCCCGAATAGCGACGGCATGACCAGCCCAAGAACCAGGACCAGGAGCATTACCGGCTCGATGATGAACACGATGTCCCACGAGTACCAGCGCCAGTCGAAGGGCGCAAACAAGCGGATGCCGTATGCGTTGGTGTAGTCGAGAAGAATATGGCTGAGCGCCGCCAGCAGCGCCAGCCAGTAGAGATAGCCCCAGCGTACTGGCTGCTTCGACCTCGATGTCGCTGGCCTCGCCGAACGCATGTGCCAGCGATACAGCAGATACACAAAACCGAGTGTCACGGCGGCCACGAAGGGAGCTCCCGCAAAGCTGTGGGTGAACCCGCGATGGTGTTGAAAGGCCGCGATCGGCCCCTTGAACCCCCACAGCACGTCGAGGTCAGCCGCTTCGGCAGCCAGCACCATGGTCAACGTAGCTAACGCAGTCTTGCGGTTAAAGCCGGCACGGCTCATGCATGCGCCGGTCAGGAAATGCGTGACAGGTTCCAAGTCTCTCCTCGACTAAAGTGAATCGGCACCCTCACCATGTCCCGTCTTCCCGGCCAGCAGATCGACCGCATGCGGCAAGATGTGAATCACGGAGTACAACGAGTCTACCGCGCCCCTCGGGTTGCCCGGCAGGTTCAGGATCAGCGTGTGCCCGCGCACGCCGCACACACCGCGGCTGAGGACGGCGAACCGCGTCTTGGCTACTCCGTCGGCGCGCATCTTCTCCGGGATGCCTTCTATCAGCCTTGCACAGACGGCGCGTGTCGCTTCCGGGGTAACATCGCGCTCTGCGATTCCCGTTCCACCTGTGGTGACGACCAGTTGGACCTGCTCTGCCAATTGCGCCAGGGCGTGTTCGATTTCGCCCTGGTCATCGGCGACGATTCGCTGCATCATCACTTCGAATCCGTGCTGCCGTAACACCTCGGCGGTAGCAGGACCGGAAAGATCGGCCCGTTCGCCCCGCGCCGAGGAATCGCTGACGGTGACCACCGCGGCAGTCATCATGCTTTCCTCTTCGCCGCTCCCCGTACATAGTCGCCACTGCTTCCGCCTGACTTCCGCTCCAGCCGAACTTCGCGGATTGCGATTTCTTTATCGAGCGCCTTGCACATGTCATACACGGTGAGTGCCGCCACCGATGCGGCCACCAGCGCTTCCATCTCTACCCCCGTGACCGCCGTCGTCCGCGCCACCGTTCGAATCTCTACACCAGCGCCTTTCACCGTGCAGGTCACGTCGATCTTACTGAGCGGCAACGGATGACACATCGGAATCAGATCCGAAGTTCGCTTGGCCGCCTGGATACCCGCAATCCGTGCCACTTCCAGTGGATCGCCCTTAGGATTCTGCGGCAGTGCCCGCAGCACCTTCCGGCTCATGGCGACAAACGCGCGCGCTTCGGCCTCCCGCAATGTGGGACTCTTGGCCGAAACGTCCACCATCGACGCGCGTCCAGCGTCGTCGTAATGCGAAAGCTCTCGGGCTTTTACTTGGGCTTTTGCCATGGCGATTATGACAGCAGCACCGTAATCACTTCTCCAGCTTCGAATCGTTCGCGGTCCGGAGGTACCACAATGTAGCAGTTGGATTGCGATGCCGCCATCAGGTCTCCCGAACCCTGCCAGCGTACCAACTCAACTCCTGGCCGGTCATGCGCGCCGTCGAGCTTTGCCGGAAGAAATCGCGTCAGCCCGGTCTTGGTGGCGAACGGCGCTTTCAAGACCGCCTGCGTAAAAGGCAGCGGCTCGGGCTTGGCGCCCGAGAGCGCATCCAGCACCGGGCGCACGAACAATTGGAAGGTGACCATGGTTGATACGGGATTACCCGGCAAGCCGAAGAATGGCGTGGCCCTGCCGGTCAGGGCAAACTCACCGAAGACGACCGGTTTACCGGGTTGAATGGCCGCTCCGGTGAAGAAGAATTTCGCGCCTAGCGACGCCAGAACCTCTTCCACCATGTCGTACTTGCCCATGGAGACGCCCCCGGTGATGAGCAGGAGATCGGCATCCAGACCTCTGCGCAGCAGGAGCGCGAGTTCTCCGGCGTCGTCGCGCGCCACGGGAAGCAGGGTAGCGTCTCCGCCCGCCTCATACACTTGCGCCGCCAGCGAGTAGCTGTTCGAGTTGCGAATCTCGTTTGGCCCGGGCGGTAAATTGATGTCCACCAACTCATCGCCGGTGGCCAGCACGGCGACGGACGGCCTGCGGTACACCGCAATTTCAGGGCGCCCGATGGCGGCCGCCACTGCCACCACAGCATGCTGAACCCGCGTGCCCCGCTTCACCGCTACATCGCCGCGGCGTGCTTCCGCTCCTGCTTGCACCACGTTTTCGCCGCTCCTCACCGGGCGTTTCACCGTCACCTCGTCATCCGCCGCGTGGGTGTATTCCACCATGACCACGGCATCGGCGCCCTCCGGCACTGGAGCGCCAGTCATGATCTCTGCTGCCCCTCCCGCGCCTACGCTGACGCCGCTGTCGTCTACGGCGGCTCCCGCCTTGATCGTCCCCACGCAACGCAGGCGTGCCGGGACCGATTGCACATCGGCTGCACGCACCGCGTAGCCATCCCGAGTCGCGCGCGGAAACGGCGGAAAGTCGCGGTCGGCGCGGAGGTCTTCGGCCACCACCAGCCCGACCGCATCCAGCAGGCCCGTCAGTTCCGGCTCAGTGGGACGCAGCGTGGCCGCGTGCTGCTCCACGGCGTGTCGCGCCTCCGCAAAGGACCGTAGTTTGTTTTCGGTGGAGACAGTCATGGAAGCACGCTCATGCGGATTCTACTGGACACAAGGGAGGCAGCCAAAGCAAACTCGAGCTCGATGACAAAAATGGGGCGGCACAAGGCCGCCCCTGGTTCTTGACTTACAGGCAATCACGGTTTCTTCTTGGCCGGAGCTGCCTTCTGCTTGCCAAACGAGGTCTCAACCGACGAGCCAAGACTGGCGAGCATGTCTTTGGCGCCCTGAGCCAGCGGGCCGTCGGGTTTCAGCTCCAGGTACTTCTGGAAAGACTCGGCGGTGCCGGGCGGAGCGACAAACTTGCCGTCCTTTCCGGTCGTCGCCTTGCTCATCAGATTCACCCCCTTCCAGTAGTAGGCGTCGGCCCGGCTCGGGTCAGCTTGGATTGATTTATCGAAGGCTGTAAGGGCTTCGTCCACTTTTCCGCTATTGGTGAAGACGGCGCCTTCATTGAAGTAATAGGTGCCTGCATTGGCCGGCTCTGCCTGGGCGGCAGCGGCATACTCGGCCACGGCTTTATCGGTCTGGCCCGACTTTGCATAAGCATCGGCCAAACTGTTGTGATACGCACCGCTGGTTGCATTGATGGCCAGCGCCTTCTGGTAGGCGTCAATCGCCTCAGGATATTTCTTGGCGCCCCGGTATCCGTCCCCAAGATAGGCCCAGAGCAAATCCTTCGTCGGATCGCTGTTGGCGGCTTCCTGCAAAATGGTGATCGCCTGGTCGTAGTTGCCCGCTTTCTCCAGGTCGCGCGCCTCCGCCAGCTTGGCGTTCAGCCCCTTGATCTTCTCATTCTGCTTCTGGGACTCCTGCTGCTTCTTGAGCTGCTCCTCGGTCACCCCACTCTTGGCCAGGGCTTGCGCCATGTCCTTCTTCACGTCGAAGTTCAATTCCTTCACGTCGCCCACGCCCATCGGGACACTGTTGATGAAATCCACTTTCTGCCCGTTTTGCATAATCTGGACATCATAGGTTCCGGGGCCCAGACCAACCGAAAAGTACTCGCCACTCTTATTGGTCTTGATCTCCTTCTTAGCGCCGGTGTCCCGGTTGGTCCACACGACCACGCCATCGGTCATCGGCTTGCCGTCCTGATCTTTGACCCAGCCCTTAACCGTGCCGGTGTTCTGCGCCACCACCGGCATGGTGCACACTCCCAGCAGCAAGGCTAGCAATGTGACCAGTGTGATGTACTTCTTCATATCTGCCTCCAGTGTGTGCAAGCGGCCCGCGATCGTACGGTCGCGATGCCCGATTGCCACGGCAATACCAATGCCTGAATTTGAATACATGAGGATTAATGTGCCTCGGCCTGCGACACGTAAAGAATAGGATCGCGGGCTCCCGCCGCCGCAAAGGCCCGCCGTCGCAACACACAGCTGTCGCAGGTGCCGCAAGCCTGGTCATCACGGCTGTAGCATGACCACGTTAAATCGAAAGGAGCGCCTAATTCAAGGCCCAGTCGCACAATCTCCGCTTTTCTTAGCGCGATGAGCGGCGTCTCGATCCGGATCTTCCCCTCTTTCGTCCCCGTACGGACCGCCTCGTTGAACGCCTGGTAGAACTCCGGACGGCAGTCCGGATACCCCGAACTGTCCTGCTGCACCGCACCCACGTAGATACGCTCCGCCCCCAGCACCTCGGCCCAACTCACCGCCGCCGAAAGAAAATGCGAGTTTCGGAAGGGAACATACGTTACCGGGATTTCCACGCCAATCTCCGGTCCTGCTTGCGGAACGGCGATCTGCTCATCCGTCAGGGCCGAGCCTCCAATCGCGCGAAAGAACGGCGTTTGAACCGCCAGCCGGGTACGGATTCCCATCCTCTCGCAGATGTCCTGGTAGGCCTGACGTTCACGGCGTTCGGTGCGCTGCCCGTAATCGATGTGCAGGGCGGCAGTCTGCCCGGCGCCAAAGTCGCGCACTGCCAAGGCTGCACAAACTGTTGAATCCATGCCACCGCTGAGCACCACCAGGGCGCGTGCATACGAGCTCTTCCCCGGATTGTTCACTGTGGAATCGCTCGTCGCCATGAAACGGGGCCGCAGTCTATCAGCCTCAATCCGAGTTTACACGCCCTTCAGCGAGGGTTCCCAGATGAACTTGTGAATCTGCAGCCCTAGTCGCGCCTTCAATCCGTCCGCCAACATCCATTCCGCCAGCTCGCGCGGGTCCAGCAAGCAATGTGAGGCGTCCCGGCTGCCTGTCGCGTCCTTGCGGAAAGCCGGCGACAGGATCACCGATCCTGCGCGCGCACTCAGTTCGTGCTGGTGAATGAAATCGCGCGCAAATTCATAGTCGCGGCGGCTGGCCAGCACGAACTTCACCTCATCTCGCCGCGTCAGGTACAACAGATTCTCGTGGCGAAACGTGTCGCCCTCGCCGGAATGTGGGCATTTCACGTCCACGATCTTCACCACGCCTTGGGGAACCTTGTCCAGCAGCCGTTCCCCGCTGGTTTCCAGCAGCACCGTATGTCCCGCCATCAGGAGGCGATCCATCAGCGTGATGACCTCGCCCTGCTGCAGCATGGGCTCTCCGCCGGTGATCTCCACCAGTCCGCCGTCGGGAGAGAGGCGATGCACCTCGTGCTCGACCTCCTGCAGCGTCCTCCCCTGGCCGCCTTTGAAGGTGTATTCGCTGTCGCACCACACACAGCGCAGGTTGCATCCCGCTGTCCGCACAAAGACGCACGGCAGCCCCGCGTACGAGGACTCACCCTGCAACGATTTGTAGATCTCGATGATCTGCATCGCAGGCTATTCGCTGTAGGTCGCCGTCGTCGTATCGGTTTCCCAGATGGTGATGTCCTTCACCTGCACCCGGCCGTTGGACTTGTCGTTCAGGAACTTGTTGGTCTCGTCGAAGAAATACTTGGCGAGGTTCTCCGCCGACGGGTTTACCACGGTGAACGGCTCCAGTTCGTTGATCATCTGGTGGTCAAGATAGTTCACCACCGGGCGCAGCACTTCCTTCAGGTCTTTGAAGTCCAGCAGCAGGCCGGCGTGGTCCAGCGTCCGGCCCCGCAGAGTCACCCGGACCTTGTAGTTGTGTCCATGGGGCTTCTCGCACTTACCCTTGTAATTGCGCAGAAAGTGCCCTGAGGAAAATGTGTCTTCGACGGTTACTTCGTACATGCTCTCTCCGCCCATCGAACACAAATCAGGGGTTCGGTGGGGACCCGGCTCGTCCGCCACGGCGCAAATCGGCAGGCTGCGGCTAATCCCCTATTCTAGCTGGAAGTCGTACGAGGTTACAGATGCTTGGGTTTTTGCCCGAGGCCATGATAAACCTGGGTCGGAATGAAAGAAATCATTGACAAAGATCTGGAGGTTCTCGGCGGGCTCCCAGTATTTGGGTACAGCAACTCCGCAACCGCTCTCATTCGCTATAAAGTCCGCGTCCCTCGCGCCGATAGAAACCGGTAGACGGTTTCCGGAATTGTTTTACTGGGCACGTGTCCCAGCCGTGTCCTCAAAAGGCTGGGCACTTTTTTGCCGAACGTTTCGGCACGCCGAACGCGCCACCGGAAATCCGATGGCGGGCCGGTCTTTTTGCGGATTGCAGCTGTGCTCTTAGGAACGATAGTGTGCGCCGCCGTGACGTACATCCGCCCCGCGCACCCAGAAAATCACGTCTTCCGCGATATTGGTCGCATGGTCCGCAATGCGCTCCAAAGCCCGCGAGATCAACAGTACGTTTAGCGCAGCGCGCGCCGTGGAAGGCTCGCTGACCATTCTCTGCACCAGTACTACGAAGGCTTCGTCTTTCATGCGGTCGACGGTGTTATCCATCTGCAGCACGGCCTCGGCGATCTCGGCCTTGCCGTCGAGAAACGACTCCAGCGCCCGCTGCACCATGGTGGTCACACTCCCCGCCATGCGCGGGATGTCCACCGGCAATTGCACCTCGGGCTCGCTGATAAGGTCCAGCAGCCGCTGCGCGATGTTGACCGCCTGATCGCCCACACGTTCCAGGTCGGCATTGATCTTGACGACCGCAAGTATGAAACGCAGGTCGACAGCCATGGGCTGCTGCATAGCGAGCAGATCCAGCGCCAATTCGTCGATATCGCGCTCCGCCTGGTTGATGTCATTTTCGCCCGTCAGCACCATTTGGCAGAACTTCGCGTCGCGCGTGCGGTACGCCTCGGTAGCGCGATCGATGGCCTGTTCGGCGAGACCGCCCATGCGCAGAAGTTTTTCTTTGAGTTCGTCCAGTCCCTGCTGAAAGCGGCTTCGCATTATCCAAACCTGCCTGTGATGTAGTCTTCGGTCCGCTTGTCGGTGGGCGTGGTGAAGATTTTTTCCGTCTTGTCGTATTCGATCAAACTGCCCATAAGGAAAAATCCCGTAAACTCGGCCACGCGCGCGGCTTGCTGCATATTATGCGTAACAATGACTACGGTGTAATGCTGTTTGAGTTGGAAAATCAGCTCTTCGATTTTACTGGTCGAAATAGGATCCAGGGCTGACGCCGGCTCATCCATCAACAGCACTTCCGGTTCCACCGCCAACGAGCGCGCAATACACAGCCGCTGTTGCTGGCCGCCCGAGAGGCTGGCTCCCGACTGTTTGTGCAGCGTGTCTTTCACTTCATCCCACAGGGCCGCCAGCTTCAGTGACCGCTCCACCAGTTCGTCCATCTGCTTGCGGTTACGAAAACCGTTCAAACGCAGGCCGGCCGCCACGTTGTCATAGATCGACATCGTCGGAAACGGATTCGGCTTCTGGAACACCATGCCAATGCGGCGCCGAATCTCTACCGGATCCGTTCCATCGCCGTAGACCTCCATCTCGCCGACCTTCACCAACCCCTCAGCCCGCGCCCCTGGAATGGTTTCGTGCATCCGGTTCAGGCAGCGCACGTAGGTACTTTTCCCGCAGCCTGATGGGCCAATCACCGCCGTTACGTGGTTGGCAGCTACGGTCATGTCGATGGACTTCAGCGCCTGGTTCTTGCCGTACCACGCATTCAGTCCACGCACTTCAATTCCCACACCCATACTGGCTAGGACGCCCCCTTCAACGTTCCACGGCTGGTAACGATGCGCACCGCCGCGACCGCGGCGACGATCATCATGATCAGAATCAACGAGCCCGCCCAGGCCTGCCTGTGCCACTCGTCAAACGGCGAGATGGCGTAGGTATAAATCTGCAGTGGCAACGCCGCCGTGGGCTGGTTGGGGTTCTTGTTCCAGTACTGGTTGCCAAACGCCGTGAACAGCAGGGGAGCGGTTTCGCCTGCGACGCGCGCAAACGCCAGCATGCATCCCGTGATCACCCCAGCCGAGGCGGTACGTAAGGAAATCGACAGCGTCGTGCGCCACTTGGGGATTCCCAATCCCAACGCCGCTTCGCGAACATTGTTCGGGACCATCAGCAACATTTCCTCGGTCGCACGCGCCACCGTGGGAATCATCATGATGGCCAGTGCAACGCCACCGGAAAATGCTGAAAAATGCTTTTGCCGGATCACGATCAAGGAATAGACAGCGATGCCGATTACGATCGATGGGACGCCATTCAAAACATCCGCCGTGAATCGGACGAGGTCGCCCAACCGGCCGCGCCCATATTCCGCCAGATAGATGCCGCAACCGATTCCCATGGGAATCCCCGTCAGGCTGGCGATGCCCAGAATCACTCCCGATCCCACGATGGCATTGGCCATGCCGCCGCCAACCTCGCCCACGGGCTTCGGGGTCTGCGTCAGAAACGTCCAGTTCAACGCCCCGACGCCCTTGATCAGCAGATACACGAAGATGGCCATCAGCGGCACGATCACCAGCACCGCCGCGCAAATGGCGAACGCCGTCGCCAACTGATTCCTCGCACGGCGCCAGAGACTCAGCTTGGTGGTTTCGGGATCGCCCGGCTGCTTAGGCACGCGCCCTCCCCACCGTTCCTCCGGTGATGCTCCATACCAGCAGTCGCGCCAGCGCGTTGACGATCAGCGTCACAATAAACAGAGCCAAACCGATTTCCACCAGCGCGCTCAGGTAGAGGTCCCCGGTGGCTTCACTGAACTCGTTGGCAATGACGCTGGCCATCGTATAGGCAGGCGCAAAGAGCGATTTCGCAATCTCCGGGCGATTGCCAATAATCATCGTCACCGCCATGGTTTCGCCCAAGGCGCGGCCCAGGCCGAGTATGATGCCGCCCAGGATACCGATGCGCGCGTTGCGCAGCACGCCCATGCGGATCATCTCCCACCGCGTGGCGCCCAGGGCCAGCACGGCTTCGCGCTGGTTCTGCGGAACCGCCGTCAATACCTCCCGCGTGATGGACGCAATGATGGGCACGATCATGATTGCCAGAATGATGCCCGCTGCCAGCATGCCAATACCGTACATGGGCCCCGTGAACAGCCCCGTCCAGCCCAGGGTCCTCGCCAGGAAGGGTTCCACATACTCGCGCAACAGAGGGGCCAGCACGAAGATCGCCCACAATCCGTAAATCACGCTGGGAATCGCAGCCAGCAATTCCACCAGGAACGAGATGATCGCCCGCAGCCGCATGGGACACATCTCCGTAACGTAAACGGCAACTCCGACCGACAGCGGCACGGCCAGCAACAACGCGAGGAACGACGACACCAGCGTGCCGTAGACGAACGGCAGCGCGCCGAAATCGCCGTTCACCGGGTCCCAGTTGCGGCTGTAGAAAAACCCCAGCCCGAACTGGTGCAGCGACAAGCGGGACTTGTCGAACAACTCCCACACCACGAACAAGACAATCGCGAATACGGAAACCGCCGTGATCAGGATCAGCAGGCTGAACGCTGCGTCCGGCATTCGGCTGCTGCGCGGGTGCGTGTGCCGAATGCGAGCCAGCACCGAGCCGGCGCTTACCGTCTTAGGTTCGCCGACGGTCTGCGCCAGCCTGGGAATCGCAGTCATGGGTTTTTTTATCGGCTCGGTGGGATGGGGCGAGTTCATCGGGTTTGCGTTATCCGGCATCGCTACGTTCACCGAAGGTTACAGATCACCGTCGAAAACAACGCCAACTCCCTGGCTCATGGTCCGGGAGTTGGCGCACCAATCGCTTTCCCATGTGCTGCCTATTTGACCTGCTGGTTGACTGCGGTCTTGGCCTTGTCGATCACATCCTTCGGCAGCGGCGCATACGACAGGCCAGCAGCCATGGGTTCGCCGTTGTCCAGTGCCCACAGCACCATGTCCTTTACCATCTTGCCCTTGTTCTTGTCGGATGGATTGGTTGGAATCAGCAGCCAGGTAAAGCTGGCGATGGGATACGCATTCTTTCCCGGAGGGTTCGTGATGGACACACGGAAATCAGGCGGCATCTTGACTCCCGCGGCCGCCGCAGTAGTGCTGTCCAGGCTGGCCTTGATGAACTGACCGGAAGCGTTCTTCACGCTTCCGTAGTTGATCTTATTCTGCAGTGCATAGATCAGTTCAATGTAGCCGATCGAGCCGGGGAGCTGGCGAATCATGCCAGCCACGCCTTCGTTGCCTTTGCCGCCCACACCCACGGGCCACTTCACCGAAGTGCCCTTGCCGGTGGTGCCTTGCCAGTCGGAGCTGACCTTCGACAGGTAGTCGGTAAAGATGTAGGTGGTGCCGCTACCGTCGGAGCGATGCACCACAGTAATGTTCTGGTTGGGGAATGTGATGTCCGGATTCCCCTTAGCGATCGCCGGATCCGACCAGTTGGTGATCTTGCCCATAAAAATGTTCGCCAGAGTGTCGGGCGTGAACTTCACTTCCTGCGAGACTCCGGGAAGGTTGTACGCTGGTACCACGGCGCCCAATACGGTCGGAACGTGCAGAACTTTCACCTTCGATGCGGCAATTTGCTCGTCGCTCATCGGCCCGTCGGTGGCTCCGAAGTCCACGGTGCCGGCCTGCACCTGGCGGATTCCTCCTCCGCTTCCGATCGACTGGTAGTTAACCTGAACGTCCGGATGCTGATTGTGGTACTCGCTGAACCACTTGGAATAGATCGGGTAGGGGAAGGTGGCGCCAGCCCCGCTTAAGGTCGTCTGCGCCACGGCGCCGCTAGTAATAGCAACCACGAAAAGAATCACCCTCAGAGAGCGAATCACGTAGTTCCTCCTTATAAACGCTTCCTAATGAGTTCTACTCTGCGACTGTTACAGAACTGTTACAAAGCAATGAAATTAGGATAAAGTCCACGAAGGTGGGGAGGCTGCGCCAAAGTGGTTGAAAATACGACGGTGATCGGGTTGCGCAGGCAATTCTTTTTTGCGATAAATGGAACTACCTTATGTACCACAATGCGGGACTTCTTTCTTTGCCAGATACCTATTGCGCTTTTTGCCTGCGCCTCAGGTCGTCGATGAACATCTGCTCCAGCGGTTTGTCGTAGGACCGCAGCACATGTCTGACAGTATGGCCACTCACCAGGTGACAAACCTCCTCGGCCAGGTTCTTCGCATGATCTCCGGCGCGCTCCAGCGACTGTGTCATGAACAACACGTGGAACCCTTCCGCCCGGGGCGAGTTGTCGTGGCTTTCCAGGTGCCGCAGAAAAATGAGATTGCGCAACCGGTCCATCTCCGCATCGGCGCGCAGCACGGCCAGTGCCTTGTTCAGATCCCGCTGGCTGAATGCGTCATGTACGTCGCCCAGCATTTTCTCCAGCCGTGAAGCCATTAGGGTGAGATCACGAATATCCTGCAGATCGATGCGGCTGCCCACGGCCGCCGCCCGGTTGCTGCAGTTCAACAGCAGATCGCCTACGCGTTCCAGTCCGATGATGAACTTCAGGCACGCCAATAGTTCGCGCGCATGTTCCTCCGTGACCTTGGTGATAACCGAGGTCACGCCCTGATCGATTTCCCGATCGAGCGTGTCCAGTTCCTTCTCCCGCTGGCGTACACCTTCGAGATGAGAGGGCACTCCGGTGGCGATACCTTCCGCGACGATTCCCGCTGCCATTCGCGCCACCTGGCAGGCTTGCAGCGTTTGCGCCTGCAGCCGGGCACAGATCACTTCCGGGCTGGGGGATTCCGATTCCGTCGAACCCATGGATTCTCCAACTTCCTGCTGCAACATTGCCGCCGACCGATCTCGGCTTTGGGCTCGAAGCCGATGGGGCGTTGTTCCTGGTCGGGAGCATCAAATTGCAAATTAGGCTTTCCCGGTCAATTATCTATGGAGTAATCAATAAAATTGCGTGAAATTCACAGCCAGGCGTACCCAAATTGCTCGGCGCCCCCGGCGCCTCAAGCACGGACGGCGACTTCCTCGCGAGGCAAGGTGAAGTAGAACGTGGAGCCGTGATTGAGTTCGCTTTCGGCTTTGATCGTGCCTCCATGGGCCCGCACCACATGCTTGGCAATCGCCAGACCCAGTCCCGTCCCGCCCGACTCCCGCGAGCGTGCTTTGTCGACGCGGTAGAAGCGCTCAAACAGCCGCGGCAAATGTTCCACAGGAATTCCCGCTCCGAAGTCGCGCACGTAGAACTGCACGCCGTCCTCCGCCTCGCAGGCACCGATCAGGATCTTGCGGCCGTCTTCTCCGTACTTCATGGCATTGTCGATCAGGTTGCCGAATACCTGGTGAAGAGCGTCACGGTCAACCAGCACCGAAGAGGTGGCTGTGTTCATCACGGCCAATTCGATGCCGCGGCTGTCGGCGATTTCCTGGAACGTTTGGATGGATTCTTCCAGCAATTCCTGTGGCGTCGCCGATCGCAACTGAAAGCTCCGTTCACCCGACTCCACGCGTGCCAGCACCAGCAGGTCTTCCGTCAACCGTGCCATGCGCACCGCGTTCTTGCGGATGATCTCCAGAAACTCCCGCGTGCTGGCGCTCAGATTCTCGTTGTCCAGCACGGTCTCCGCATAGCCTTGGATCGAGGTCAGGGGGGTGCGCAGTTCATGTGACACGTTGGCGATAAAATCCCGGCGCGTCTTCTCCACCCGTTCGATTTCAGTCTGGTCGTGCATCACCGCTACCACTCCTCCGCCCGGCATGGGAGCGGCTGTCACATCGAAAATCCGGCCTGAAAAAATCTTGGCTGCGCGCGCGACCGTGATGTCGCGAGTCTCGATTGCCGTCTGCACTGCCCGCAGGATTTCCGGATCGCGCGCCGATTTAACCATAGGCTCACCTAGCCTGATGCCGCTGGGCAAAAGACGCTCCATGCGCTGGTTCGCCCACAAAACCCGCCCATCTTCCGCAACCGCAATCACCGCTTCTTGCATGGAATTCAGCAACGTCTCCAGCGTCTGCCGGCTGGTTTCGACCGAGCGGAAACCTTCCTCAAGTTTACGGGCCGTTTTGTCGAGGGCGGACGCCACATGCGCAATCTCGTCGCTTGATTCTTCCTCGATCCGCGCCGAAAGGTCGCCCGCCGCCACTCGCTCGGCGAAGTCGGTAATGCGCGCCAGCCTCCGCCCGATCGACTGGGTGGCGAGGAACGCCAACACCAGCGCGATCAATACCGCAATCGCCCAACTCCGCAGCAGGTCATTGCGAACCTGCCGGTTCACATCCCGAATGGCCGACAGCGGGTGAGCTAAGCGGACGGCGCCTCCGGGAATGGGGGCCGCCTCATAGAGGAAATCAACTCCCACAGTGTGGGATAAACGCGTCGCTCTCCCCATCTGCCCCCGCAGGGCCGACGCAAACTCCGGACGAGCGGCATGGTTATCCATGGTGGCCGGGTCGACTTCGGAATCGGCGAGCACCCTGCCCGTCGAGTCGATCACGGTTGCCCGTTCGTTGGACTCGCGTGCCGCCTGTCTGGTGATTTCCTGAAGGGAATCGCGGGGTGCGCTCGCCACCCGCGAGGCAAACATGAGGGTCTTCTCGCGCAGCGAACTCTCCGCTTCGCTGCGCAACATCCCTTCCCAGGCTCTTCGGATCAGCACATTCATCGTCAGCGTGCAGGCCGCGATCAAAACCAGGGCTGCGGCGAACAGCTTAAGAAAAATGCGGCTCTTCACGGTTTCGGGACCTCGAAGCGGTATCCCGCTCCGCGGACCGTCTTCAGGTAGCGTGGCTCGTCCGGATTCGCTTCGATTTTCTCGCGAATACGGCGGACGTACACGTCAACCGAGCGCGGCGTCACGTAGTGAGTGTCCCGCCAGACGGCGTCGAGCAGCTGGTCGCGCGTGAACACGCGGCCGGGATGACGCGCCAGGTATTCCAGCAGGCGAAACTCCGTGGCCGTCGTCTGAGTCAAGGCACCACGCACGGTCAGCGTCATTCCGCCGCTGTCGATCTCGATGTCGCCAGATTTTACGATCGCCGGCGTCAGCGGCCGCTCAAAGCGGCGCAGAACGGCGCGAATTCGTGCCACCAGCTCGCGCGGGCTGAAGGGCTTCGGAATGTAATCGTCGGCCCCCAGCTCCAGGCCGATGACCTTGTCGGACTCGGTGGTCTTGGCGGTTAGAAAGATCACCGGAATCATCGAGAGGGCGGGCGTCTGGCGGATGCGGCGGCACAACTCCAGTCCGTCGCCCCCAGGCAGCATGATGTCCAGAAGAAACAGCGCGGGCGACTGTTTCTCCGCCTCGGCAATGACTCCGTTGGCAGCCGCGAAAGAACGCACTCCATAGCCGGCAGCCTCCAAGTGGTGGCGTACCAGCCGGGAAATATCCGTGTCGTCTTCCACGGCAAAGATGGTTTGCTTCACGGCCGTATTGTAGCCGACAGTGTTTGCGGAGCTCTCATGTCCTAGCATCACACCCCTACGTTACATCTCACCCTGTTACAGCATGATGAAAGTACGATGAACGAAAGTTACTCTCTTAGTAACTTTTGGTTAACCCCTCAGAGTACCCTCGCGCATGGCACCTTGGGGCGGCACAGGCTGCAGTGCGCCGCAAATTGAACCCTTTTTCAAGATGCCCGCATCCCATGTCGCGAACCAGTTGTGCCTCTGGACATTCTCAAGCCGGATTGGGGTCTGGCCGATAGAAACTCTGTGCGTAAGACAGGTTCTACGGTCGCATTGGTGGCAGCTCTCGCGGTGTATGCAGCGGCCGCAGAGGAAACGCCGCTTGCTCGCGACGACGGCAATACCCCAAGCGCGAACTACGCCACTCTGACGCCCACAACGTCATCGGCTCTCCCTGCCGCTGACGGCGCGATTCGCATGGCTACCTACTCGGTCTATCCTGCGTACACCATTCGCCGCACCGCCCCGGAAGTGCGCTTACAGTTCAGTGTGGCCGATGAGCGTGGGCAGTTGGTGACCAATCTGACGGCAAGCGACTTTCGTATCTTCGACAATCAGTCTGCGGTGCACCAGATTCGCCAGTTTTCGCACTTGGAAGATCTTCCCTTGCAGCTCGGCCTGCTGCTCGACGTCAGTGATTCCGTTCAGAAGGCGGTCTCCCACGAGAAACTGGCCACGCAATATTTCGTGCAAAATGTGCTGCGGCCAGAAACTGATCGTGCTTTCCTGATGGCGTTCGGCCGTGACGTGAGACTCTGGCAGCCCTCGACCGCCGAGCCGACCAAGCTAAGTCAGGCCCTGCAGGGGATTCAACAACTGGGGTACGCCACCAATCTGTATGACGGTCTGTTCGCCGCTTGTTTCCGACAGTTTCCCCTTGCCGAGACACCCGGGTTGGCACAGCGCGTCGTAGTCTTGTTCAGCGACGGCGAAGACACCGGCAGCTTGCACAGCATGACTGACGTCATTACTCTCGCCCAGCGTAATGAAATCCAGATCTATGCCATATCGGTTCACGCCAGGCAAAAACTCTCTCCCGGCGACGCGGTGCTGCAGCGATTGGCAGGTGAAACCGGAGGACAGTTCTTCGTCGCCGGCGCCGACCAGGAATTTCCCGCCATCTTTGCCGAGATGGAGCAGCAGATGCGGACCCAATACTACGTTTCCTTCCGTCCCGAGCACGAGACGCCTGGTTTTCATGCCTTGCGCCTCGAAATGACCGGGCCCCAGAAGCTCCACGTCCGCGCCCGCCAAGGCTATTACTTTGAAGCGCCGTAATGTGGCATTGCAGCTCGCGGACAAGTTCCCAGCGCGCGACATTCCCTGACAGGGCACAGCTTTACAGCTTGCTGAACCCCCCTTGAGGGGGCTTTGCGTCCGGGAACCACTTTTGGTCGTGCCGTTAGACAGTTACTGGGGCCCCGACGAGAACTTTGTTCTCGTAAACGGGAATTAAGCGGCTATCTTTAGCCCGACTGCCGTGACCAATTCATCCAGGGC
>Ga0306926_10002192_pt1 | contig 19821 bp, 19 predicted proteins | sample flu12Cox44000178_FD_203759 | JGI IMG/M metagenome (GOLD analysis project Ga0306926, IMG submission 203759) | Lab enrichment of tropical soil microbial communities from Luquillo Experimental Forest, Puerto Rico - flux8day.12C.oxic.44.000.178 (v2)... | ecosystem: Environmental > Terrestrial >... | reverse complement strand
CGAGAAAGCTCTCGCCGCCCGGGGCCGCTTCGTGTGGCGGGGCATGCCAGAAGCGATGGAAATCGCCGGCACGGGATTGGTGCAAGTCGCCGTGAGCGAGGCCCTGCCATTCGCCGAAATTCTGCTGGGCGAGATCATCGATCCCACTGCCTGCGGGCCAGGGATCCTTTCGGGCCCGGGCAAGCCGGCTCGGATGATCGCCGCCGCCGTCTTGTGGGTGTGGTTTACCGGCGCGTGACGGATCCACCAGAGGCGGGTTGCGATCTCGCTCATTTCGCCGCCGCAGTCAGCAATATCACGATCTCCCCGATCTGCTGGAAGGCGCCGAGCACATCGCCCGTATAGCCGCCGATACGGCGACCCGCTAGTACGCCGAGGGCGAACATTGCGGAGCCGGCGAGGCCGAATGCTATCGCGCCGCGCCTCGGGCCGAGCGCCGCCAAGGTTATCAGCAGCCCGATCGCGAGAGCCGTAGTAGCCAGCGGCGTGCGGGGCCGCCCCGCCGCGGCACCGAGACCATCGGCGCGGGCCGGCGCCAGCGCACGCATGGCGAAGGGCAGCGCCGCGCGCGAACCGGCATGGGCCGCGATCAGTGCCAACCCGGCATAGACTGCCTCGCCGATCCCGGCAAGGGCAGCGGCACGCAACAGCACGCTGACCACGATCGCAACGACGCCGAAAGTCCCGTGTCGGCTGTCGCGCATGATCGCCAGCCTCTCATCCCGATCGCGGCCTCCGATAAGCCCGTCGGCGGTGTCGGCGATACCGTCTTCGTGCAATGCGCCGGTCAAAACAACACCGGCGAGCACCGCCAAGACCGCCGCCGGCCAATCCCCGAGGCCGAGCAGCTGGACCAGGAGAAAAGCGCATCCCGTAACGCCGCCGATCCCGGCTCCCACCAGCGGAAAAGCCCAGGCGGCGTCGGCGAGCCGCTCGGCGGGGCATGCCGGCGCTGTAACTGGAATCCGAGTGAAAAAGGCGGTCGCAACAGCGAAGCCGGCAAATATTACGCGGGCGGTCATGCGGGAACGATAACCCGACCCGGCCAAGTCCGCGGTCTTTTCCTCTTGGGTCCCCTCCACGGTTGCGCCACGATCACGTAGCATCACCCGACCGAAGGAAATGTCGCATGGACGAGCCGATTGCGGATCTGGATGAGATCCGCGCGCTGTCGGCCCATTTGCCGGGCCCCGACCTCGAGGCAGGCACTTTGGCGGCTACCCGCCAGGCGCAGCTGACCAAGCCCGCTGGTGCTCTCGGCCGGCTCGAGGAGTTGTCGATCTGGCTCGCCACGTGGCAAGCGCGGCACCCGCCGCGGCTCGACCATCCGCGCACCTTGGTTTTCGCCGGCAACCACGGGGTCGCCGCGCGCAACGTTTCGGCCTATCCCGCAGCGGTGACGGCGCAGATGGTGCAGAACTTCATCGCCGGCGGCGCCGCGGTCAACCAGCTCTGCCGCGTCTTCGACGTCGGCCTCAAGGTCTATGAAATGAACCTCAGCGCGCCGACCGGCGATATCGTCGTCGAGCCGGCGATGAGCGAGGCGGAATGCGCTAAGGCGATGGCCTACGGAATGATGGCGGTCGAGCCAGGGATCGACGTTCTGGCGCTCGGCGAGATGGGCATCGGCAATACGACCGCAGCGGCGGCCCTGTGCGGCGGGCTCTTCGGCGGCGGTGCGGAAATATGGACCGGCCCCGGAACGGGCGTCGCCGGTGCCACTTTCGAGGCGAAGCGGCGCGTCGTCGGAGAAGCGATCGCCCGCCATCGTCCGGCGGCTCGCGACCCATTCGACATGCTGCGCCGGTTGGGCGGGCTCGAACTCGCCGCCATCACCGGGGCGGTCATGGCGGCGCGCCTCGGCCGAGTGCCCGTCGTGCTCGACGGCTTCGCATCGACCGCCGCTGCTGCGGTGTTGTACGCTGCCGACCAGCATGCGCTCGACCATTGCGTCGTCGGGCATGTCTCAGCCGAGCCGGGTCATCGCCGGCTCATCGAGCGGATCGGTCAGCGTCCGCTCTTCGATTTTGGCATGCGGCTTGGCGAAGCCTCGGGGGCGACGCTCGCCCTCGCGGTGCTGAAGGCGGCGGCGGCCTGTCATAACGGCATGGCGACGTTTGCCCAGGCCGGCGTCAGCGGGCCGAGCTGAGCCGATCCTTCTCCCTCACTCGCCCATCTGCAAAAGCGCGCCTCGCCGCCGGGCGTCGTGGAAAGCGAAGAGAAAGGCGGCGGCGCCGAGCGTCACGTAGAAGACGTCGAGCGCCAGCGCATTGAACAGATAATCGGCGCGAAAGATGCCCGTGAACAGCACCGCCCGCATGCCCTCGAATACATAGGTCGAGGGCAACGCCCAAGCGACGTGCTGCAGCCAGTTCGGCAAGATAGAGACCGGGTAATACACCGCGCTGATCGGCGAAAGTGTGAAGACGACAGTCCAGGCCAAGCCCTCGGCCCCCAGGCCTTGACGCAGGATCAACCCGCAGATCGCCATGCCCAACGCCCAGCCCATGACCAGAAGCACAGCAAAGAATGCGACGAGCGGCAGCCCCATCGAAAAGATCGAATAATGGTATAGCGGGATCGCCAGCAGTGCCGCGGGTACGATGCCGAGCAAGACGCGAATCATGCTCATCGAGAGTAACGACAGCACCCACTCATAGGGACGCAGCGGGGTGACGAACAGATGCCCGAGATTGCGCGCCCACATTTCCTCGAGAAATGACATCGAGAGGCCGAGCTGACCGCGAAACAGCACATCCCACAGCATGACCGCGGCCAGCAGCACGCCAAAGGCGCGAAAGACGTAGCTACTGTTGACGTAGAGAAACTGGCTCATGAAACCCCAGATCAACATCTGCAGGGTCGGCCAGTACATCAGCTCGACGGTGCGCGGCCACGAACTGCGCAGCAGGTAAAGATAACGCAGCAGCATCGCCCAGACCCGGGCTGCCGAAAGCCCGCGACCGTTCACGACACCGGCTCCAGCTCCGCTTGCGAACCGCGCGCGATATGCAGAAACACCTCCTCCAGATTGGTGCGGCCATACCGGTCGATCAGCGCTTCGGGGCTGCCGCGGTCGACGATGCGGCCGGCCTTCATCATCATGACCTCCGAGCACAGCCGCTCGACTTCCGCCATGTTGTGCGAGGCCATCAGGATCGTGGCGCCGGTGCGCTCGCGGTAGCCTTCGAGATATCCGCGCACCCAGTCGCCCGTATCCGGATCAAGCGAGGCCGTCGGCTCGTCGAGCAGCAACAGCTCGGGTTCGTTCAAGAGCGCCTTGGCGAGCGCCACGCGGGTCTTCTGCCCGGCCGACAGCTTGCCGGCCGGACGCTCGAGAAATTCGCCGATCTGCAGATCGTCGGCCAGCCCTTCGATGCGTTCGCGGCGGTGCAGCAGGCCATACAGCCGGGCATAGATCAACAGGTTCTGGCGGACGGTGAGCCGGTGCGGCAGATCTACGAAGGGCGAGGAGAAATTCATCCGCGGCAGCACCCGGTAGCGATGCCGCAGCATGTCTTCGCCGAGCACCCGCACCCGGCCGGTCGTTGGCAGCAAGAGACCGAGCAGGATCGAGAGGGTTGTGGTCTTGCCGGCGCCGTTACCGCCGAGCAATGCCGCGGTGACGCCGCGCCGAACGGTAAAGCTGATTCCGTCTACCGCGACGGCAGTTGGATAGTGCTTGACGAGGTTTTCGACTTTGACGGCGGGTTCGAGCATCGCCCCTATATGGCCTATTGCCGGTTGATCGGCCAGCATGGGGCTGGCTCTGATCCTCCCGAACCGCCAGAATTGTGAGTCAATCAGCTAATCCGCCAAAACGAGAACATTGGTGACCGATACCAGCCTCATCGCCCCGATCGAGCCCTCTGGCCCGATCAACCTGCGTACCTTGATCCTCATTCGCTGGGTGGCGATCGCCGGACAGGCCTCGACGATCCTGATCGTCCATTACGGACTCGGTTTCGGCCTCCCCCTGGTCCCGGCACTCGCCGTTGTCGCCTCCTCGGCCCTTCTCAACCTCGTCCTGATCGTGCTCCGACAGTGGGCAGCTCGGCTGGGCGCCCGCGATGCCGCGCTCTATCTCGGCTACGACATCCTGCAGCTCGCCGTCTTGCTCTACCTGACCGGAGGATTGCAGAACCCGTTCGCGATCCTGATTCTGGCGCCGGTGACGGTCGCCGCGACGATCCTGTCGCGGCGTGCCGTGATCGTGCTCTCGATCCTCGCGGTTGCGGCGATCAGTGTGCTCGCCTTGCGGCATATGCCGCTGCCTTGGCGCGACGAGCCTTTGGTGTTTCCGCCCGAGCTCGTGCTCGGGATCTGGATCGCGCTGGTGCTCGCGACGGTGTTTATCGGCGCCTACACCTGGAGCGTCGCGCAAGGGGCACGCCGGCTGCGTGACGCGGTCGCGGCAACCCAGCTGGCGCTCGCCCGCGAGCAGCGGGTATCGGCGGTCGGCGCTCTCGCTGCGGCGGCGGCGCATGAGCTCGGCAGCCCGCTCGCCACGATTGCCGTCGTCGCCAAAGAGCTGGTGCGGGAGCTTCCCGGCGACAGCCCCCATGCCGAGGATGCGGCACTGCTGTTGAGCCAATCCGAGCGCTGCCGCAGGATCCTCGCCGAACTCGCCCATCAGCCGGAGGAAGACGGCGGATCACCCTACACGAGGCTGCCGATCTCGGCTCTGGTCGAGGCGGCAGCGGCGCCGTACCGTAATCAGGGAATGAGGCTGATCCTCGCGACGGCCGGCCAGCCTGCAGAGGAGGAACCGCTCGTCCGGCGGAGCCCCGAGATCATGCATGGGCTCAACAACCTCATTCAAAACGCCGTCCAGTTCGCCGCTCGCGAGGTCAGCATCACCACTTTCTGGGATGCGGCGACCGTCACGGTCGAGATCGACGATGACGGGCCGGGGTTTCCGCTCCACCTCTTGGGGCGCCTTGGCGAACCCTATCTTTCAACGCGTGCGGGGGTGACGGACCATATGGGGCTCGGGATCTTCATTGCACAAAGCCTGCTCGAGCGCAGCGGCGCGAGGCTCGCCTTCGACAACCTTGCCGAAGGCGGCGCGCATGTTGCGATTTCCTGGAATCGTGCCAATCTGGAAACGGTCGATAGAATCCGCGCTCCCACGACAGCGACGCAAGAGTATCGCTAGCAGCGTGGGAACCCGGGACGACGCCCATGGGGCTGACCTACGGAGGGGCAAGCGTCATGAATGAGAGCGAGCGACCCAATCGCGCCGGTTCTGCAGAGGGGCTTTCCGCCGCGTTGCGCGATCTGCCCGAATCCGAACGGTCGTTGTTGATCGTCGACGACGACGCGCCGTTGTGCCAAAGGCTAGCCCGGGCTATGGAGCGGCGCGGCTTTGTCGTCGCCACCGCGGACAGCGTCTCCGGCGGCATCGCTGCGGCGACCGAAGAGCCGCCGGCTTTCGCCGTCGTCGACATGCGGCTGGGCGACGGCCGCGGGTTCGATGTCGTGACCGCATTGCGCCGGGCCCGTCCCGCCTCCCGGATCGTGATGTTGACCGGATATGGCAACATCGCGACCGCGGTCGCGGCGGTCAAGGCAGGGGCAATCGACTATCTGCCAAAGCCGGCTGACGCGGACGCCGTCGAGCGCGCCCTGCTCGCCCAGGAGGATAGCGCCCCTGAGCCGCCCGAAGACCCGATGTCGGCCGACCGGGTGCGCTGGGAGCACATCCAGCGGGTCTTCGAGCTGTGCGACCGCAATGTCTCCGAGACCGCGCGCCGGCTCAAGATGCACCGCCGCACCTTGCAGCGTATCCTCTCGAAGCACGCACCGAGGAGCTGAGTCGAGAGAACTGGCGCGGTCGCTCTACGCTCGCCTGGCTAGACCAAAGCCGACGGCGAGCCAACCGGCGCCGGCAAAGATCAGATCGATGCCGAGAAACAGCCCCAGAATGTAGAGGCTCGAGACCGGCCAATGCGCCAGGATAATGAGGCCGAGGAGAAGGGTGATCGCGCCCGACACGACCACCCAGATCCAAGGCATACCCTCCTTCATGCTGAAGGCCAGGACGATACGCATGATGCCGGAGACGATAAGCGAGACCCCGAGCAGAAGGGTCAGCAGCGCCGCGGCGAGAAGCGGGTTCTCGAAGGTGAGAAAGCCGGCGATGATGTAGAGGGCGCCAAGCAGCAGCCAGAGCAGAAACCTGCCCCATGTCTTGATCTGAAAGGCGTGGAACACCTCGGCAACACCGGCGATCAGCATCATGATGCCGACCACGAACACACTCACGATGGTCGCCAGAACGATGCTGCCGAGTGCTACGAGCCCGGCGATCAAGTAGACGATCCCGAGTGCGATGATCCAGCCCCGTTTGGCGCGTAGCGGCTCGAGAGCGGCTGAAGAGGCGAATGGCTGCGTCGGTTCTGTCGTGCTCGTCATGATGCTTCCTCCGGATGGCAGATCGATCGAAGCTCAATGAGTGTCGAAGATGGCCTGGTAGGCGGCAACCTTCTCGCGGATGGTGGCTGCCTCCGCGGTCGTGGGATGGTCCGGATCGACCGCCGGCGGCAGACTGCCGAACTTCATCAGGCAGGCCATCAGCAACAGCCGAGCCTTGGTCGCGGTCAAATTCGAGCCGCCGATGAACTCGGGGTCGTGCAACGGAACAAAACCCTCGGTGTTGCCGCGTCCGACGCGAACGACCGGAAGGCCGCTGCGCACCGCTCGCAACATTAGCCGGTGCCGGGCAGTTGAGGCGGGCCTGCCATAGGGCGTGAACCCCTCGACGACGAAGCCGGCAAGCGGCGTCGATCGCAGCATGTGTCCGATTAGCGCGATCAGATCGACCTCCGCCTCGGGATCCGGCGTGCCGTCGTCGTCCCAATAACTGGCGTCCTTGGCGATCGCAATCTTTGGGATCGCCGAACCAAGCAATCCTCCATCCGGGCCTTTAATGTTGACGGGAACGGTTTCGATGCGTGAGCCCTCCCGGCGCACGCCGGTGACCTGAGCGGGCAGCGCGGTGATGTTCACCTCCGACCGCCAAGTGTGCCGCGCGGTCGGCAAGTAGTGAAGCAGCGGCGGCCCCTCATGACCGGTGGCGCCGAGGATGCCGCCGTGTCCGCCGGTTGCCACATAGCCGCCCGGCCGTGCATCGGCTTTCTGGACGGCGCGGGCGGCGAAGACGCGCTGTTCCTGGATCAGGACAGCGCCGGCCTGGTTGCGGCCTTGCTCGTCCGCCCAGACCCTTGAAGCAATGTAGTCGACCGAATCGACGATGTTCTTGGGGCCGTCATTGCTGATCATACCTTGCGGCCGCTGGGCGGCATTGCCGCAGATCGGCACGGTCGCGTCGATAAGCAGATTGAGCCAATAAATCGTCTCTTCGATCCTCGGGCTCCCCTCGGTCCAGATGGCGCCATCATATTTGCCGCTCGCCAGGATCTGTTGGACCGTGTTGGTCGCCCGAGCCAGTGCCGTCCGCGGCGGCGTGGCGGTCAGATGCGTGGGCCTGTAAGGGAAGAAATCGACGCCGCGCCGCTCGGGCAGGATGTCGCCGGCGCCGGTGTCGGTGCGGCGATCGGCGTTCAGGCCCTTCGTGTAGCCGGACGGCGGCAGGATCCGATAGAAGTCGATATCGGCCTTGGCGGAGATCAGGTTTCCGGTACCGTTCGGGCCGATTTGCAGCCGGTCGATCTCCTCGAAGCTGCGCGAGCCGTCCGGGAAGAACCCCTGCCGCGCCTTCGCCTCCGGAGCACCGGCGAACGCACATTCCTCCTCCCAAGCCGTACCGTCCGCCTGCGTCGGCATGTAAGGCAAGGGATAAAGCCCGTCCTCGGGACGCAGCTCGACCTCGTAGACCGGCTTGTCGCCGGCACTCTGCCGCTCCTGGTGCACATGCCCGGCACTGTCGATGTAGCCGTCCGGCGGGCCGTAGAGCTCGGCCGCGTCGGCTTCCAGCGGATGGGCACTGAACTGCTCGACATACACCCTGACGGGCGCCGCCAGGCGGCGCAGCGCGTCGAACCGCGCCGGCGAACCGTCCGGATGCGTCACCAGAGCCAGTCCCCGCTTCGCTCGCGCCTTATTCGACGTGACCAGAGGAGGAGTATTCTGAATCGTCGCATTCGGCCCTGCCAGATAGGCGATCCGCGCTTTCCCGGTCATGACGTTCGATCTCCTCTATTCGTACTCCGTCGCCACGGGCATTTGCTCACTTTGCCGCGCTGAAGAACTGATAAGTCGCTGAATAGCGCATGCGTGCCTGCTGCGAGAGATGGCTTGCGTCGCAGCCGGTGCTCGGAGCCAGTCCGCCCTTGGTTTCGGCTCGACGAATGTAGGCGACCGGGGACAGAATGCCTGACCCTTGTTGGCTCTTGACGCGCAATAGGAGCCATTGAATTGCGCCTGGTTCCGCCGCATCGGACTTGGCGACGACCTCGCCGACGACATCAGAGCCGTCATCGAGCTTCCAGGTCGGCCCGGCAAAGTGTGTGCCGACCTGCCGGCCTTGCTTGTCAAAGAGATTGGCTTCGGGCGCTTTGAACGACCACGCGAAGCCGCCTTCTTTGGCCTCACAGGTGTAGATCTGAACGCCATCCGCAGTGAGTGCGAGCACTGGTGCCGAACCCGCGGGCGGTGCTACGGCAGCCTGATCGGCGCGGGCGACAAAGAGACCCGTGCCGATCAAAATCGCCGCCGCGATACTCACCCCCCTCGTCATTGTTAGTCGCCAAGATGCGTAGCGAGCACCGCCTGGGGCCGCTGGCCCACGGCATAGGTTGTCAAGGGCGTCAAGGCGCCGGTCTCGCCGTTGATGCGGTATGAAGCCAGACGGCCCGACGCCGAGCCGGCGGCAAAAACGAAATGGCCCGCAGGGTCCAGGCAAAAGGCGCTGGGGACCGGCTCGGTCGAGGCATGCCCGGCCGCCGTCAATCGTCCGGAAGTGTCGACGGCGAACCCGGCGATGCTGTTGTGGCCGCGGTTGCCGACATAGAGGTATCGCCCCGAAGGTGTCAGATGGATCTGCGAGCAGGTGTTCCGAGCGGTGAACCCGCTCGGCAAGCTCGTGATCGTTTGCACTGCGGAGAGGGCGCCGGTCGCTCGGTCCAGACGATAGCCGGTGACGCTGCAGCCCTGCTCATTGGAGAAATAGACGACATCCTGGCTAGGATGGAAGCAATAGTGGCGCGGACCCTGGCGTTCCGTTTGCTCCACCCGGAACGGCGAATTGGGAGTCAGACGGCCGGCCTGGGCATCGAACCTGAACTGCATGATCACATTGGGACCAGGGTTCTCCTTCGGTGGCTCGAGCACGTTGTCGTTGAGGCGGGCGATGTGCGGCACAAAGGCAAACCGGTTGGAGGGGTCGGTCGCTATCGCGTGAGCGCCGGTGGCGGTGGCGAGCCAACCGTGGGACGGCATCCCGACCGCGCCGTCCGCCCCGAGCGGGTGCACCGCGGCACCCCCTCCTTGATAATAGGCGCACAGCAAATACTTGCCGGTGCGATCGGGAGCCATAAACGTCGGCGCGTGCTCCTGTGACACGGTCCGCAGCAAGGACAGCCGGCCGGTGCCCTGGTCGATCCGGAAGCTCGAAATCGCCGGGGTGGTGCGATGCCCGACATAGAGCGTGCGCCGGTCCGGGCTGATCGCCAAACCGGACGGCCCGCCCGAGACCGCCACCTCGGCGTGGCGCGTCAGCGTACCGGTTTCGGCATCGACGGCGAAGGGGACGATCTTGTCCTCGTCTTGCAGGCAAACGTAGAGAGCGTTGGGCATCTTTTCCCTCCCTTGGGGTTTCGTCGTGGGGACCTCTGCCGCATTCTACAACAATGCCTTTGCGGCGAAAGGCCGAGCGCGATCGGGCACGATCGCGCTACGGGCGGAGAAATGCAGCCGCAGGGTCAGCATCAGCGCGACCGCAGCCAAGCCCACGGCCAAGCCCGACCAGAGACCGATCGGGCCATAGCCGGCCGGAAAGGCGAGCAGCCACCCGCCAACAAACCCGATGCCCCAATAGCCGATGACCGCGAGCAATAACGGCACCGTCGTGTCGCGATAGCCGCGCAATGCCCCGGCGGCGATCGCCTGCATTCCATCAAAGATCTGGAAAAGTGCCGCAATCGCCAACAGATAAAGCGCGATCCCGACGAGGCCGCGATTGGAGGGCGCGTCGATATCGACATAAATCCTGGCGATGGCGCGCGGGGCGGCGACCAGGACGGCCGCCATGATCGCCATATATGCCACCCCGAGTGCCAGCGCGACAACGCCGGCCCGGCGCGCCATTTCCGGCACACCCGAACCGAGTGCCACGGCGACCCGGACGGTTGCCGCCTGGGCGATGCCGAGCGGCACCATGAAAATAACGCTGATGCAGTTCATGACGAGCTGGTTGGCGCCCAGGGCATCGGCCCCGAGCAACCCCATCAGGATCCCGGTCGTGGCGAACACGCCGATCTCGAGACCCAGGATTCCGCCGATCGGCAGGCCGAGGCGCAGGATACGCCCGATCTCGTCCCAGCCGCGCAGAGATGGCCTCATTCGGTATTGGGCGAGGCTCGGCGCTGCGAGAGCATAGGATCCGAGACCGGTAAACATCAGCCATTGGATCACCGCCGTCGCACAACCCGAGCCGGCAATGCCCAGAGCCGGTGCCCCGAGGTGACCAAACACCAGTACCCAATTGAGCCCGGCATTCATCGGGATGCAGAGGATCAGCGCAATCATCACCGTCCGGCTGTGCGAGGCTGCCACGAGAAAACTGCGCAATACGGCAAAACCGAGGAAGCCCGGTGCGGCCCAGGCGATGGCACCGAGGAAGTGGCCGATCTCCGCGGCCAGCGTCGGCTGATACCCGAGCACCACCAGCAGCCGATCGGCCGCCAGCAAGGCAGCGACGAGCGGTACCGCCAGCAATGCCGCCAGAACCAGACCGGCGCCGGCGACGCGTCCGGCCCTGCGGTTGTCGCCGGCGCCGATCGCGTGGCCAGCAAGCGGCGCCACCGCGGTCAGAATGCCCGAGCACACCAGGGCAACCGTGAAATAGAGGCTGGCCCCGAGCCCCGCGGCGGCGAGGGCGGCACTGCCGAGACTGCCGACGATGACCGTGTTCGTGAAACCCATCGCCATTTGCGCCAGATTTGCGGCGGCCAGCGGTCCAGCAACGGCGATGGTCGCGCGTATCTCCGAGGCAATCGCCCGCCGGGAGATTATCCGAGAAAAAAGTCCTGGCATTACTTCGCGTCTGCCTCAAATAAAGTAGGTAAAATCAATGTGGTATCCGTCACCGCCGCGAAAGTCTCTGTGAAGAAATCGAATCTGATTTATTCTCCTTCCTAGTCTTCCCGGCGGAAGCCGGGACCCATTCTTGCGCCAAATCAAACTGTTTATGCAAAAGCAACGACATGTTTATCCTCAGCGGCTCGTGCGGTCGTGAAATAGACCCCGGCTTGCGCCGGGGTGGACCCTATGCCCTTTTCTCACAACCTCGAAAGCAGGGGTCCAGAGCCTGCCGCGCGGCTACCATCAACCACAATCATGAATTGCATCGATTGTTGCCGATGGCTGCTCCTGCAGCAAATCAGCAGCAAGACCTCTCGTAAAAGTTGAAATGCCTAACTATATTGCGCACGCTCTCGATCGGCCGCAAGGTGAACTTGACGGTGTGTTCGCGGCAGGGCGCCAGAAGCCGTTCGACGCAGAGCTGCATGGCGGTCGGGTCGCCGACGAGTGCAAGCTCGACGGCTTTGCCCGTCAAAGCCTCGGACTCGCCCGCGAGCAACGCGGCGGCGGCGAGTGTCGCCTTATTCCGAGAGCCGGTCCTCCGGCCGGCTGGGTTGCCCGACCGCCCGTTCTCGAACGGCCGCCCGCGCACCCGCCCCGGCAGTTTTGGTAACAGCATATCAGACATGGTCATCCCCTTGGTCCAACCGGTGGCGCATTCGCGGCGCCGCGGCCGATGAATTAAGTGCCATATAGGCAATTGTAAGATTGCGTCAATGGCAATCAGGCTGGGATTCGGGCTAGCATTGCTTGAAGGTTCGGGTCATGCTCGCTGGCGAAATGGCGCGCGGCCGATCCTGTCTCACGCTCAATGGGCTCGGCCTGTCGCTCGATCGTGAGCTGTGATCAGCTGCTTCAGAGCGTGCGCGAATCTGAGGCACCCGGAGCAATTGTTAGAATGCCGGACATGACCACCCAGCCGCCTCAGAAGGACCCAATCATCACACGCTTCCGCACCGTGCTGGGTGAAATCTACGGCCCGCGCATCGAGCGGGTGTTGTTCGGTTCACGCGCGCGCGGCGATGCATGTCCGGATTCCGATTACGACGTTTCGGTGTTTCTGCGCGATATGCCCGACCGCATGGTTGAGATGAACCAGCTTGCCGACCTCAGTACCGCCATTCTCGACGAGACCGGCGAGTTCATCCACGCGATGCCGTATCGCGCGGGTTCGTATAACGAAGAGCGCGTGTCGTTGATGCACGAAATCCGCGCCTACGGGATTGACCTTTGAAGCCGCAGGCAAGCGCCTTCCTCGACAAGTCGCGGGAGCTTCTCGATCAGGCCGATACAATGTTGGGAGTCGGCCTGAACGGGGCCGCCGGCCGTACGGCGTATCTGGCCGGACTGCATGCGGGGTAAGCCCTCATTTTCGAGACGACGGGCCGCGCGTTCAAAAGGCATTCAAACAGTGCAGCGTGAGTTTGGACGGGCTGGTGAAGGACGAGCCCTGCGTTGACGCCGACCTGCGGACATTCCTTGGCCGCACCTGCAATCTAAAGGCGATTGCCGACTACGAGAGCGGCCCGGTTCGCATGTGTCGCCAGATAGAGCGCGCGAGGCTATCCAGACCGCGCGCCGGTTCGTGGAGTGCCTGACAATTCTTATCCCGCCAAACGGGCAGACCGCGCCGCGCACATCGGAAACGCCGAGGCCTTGAGCGCGTCGGCCGCGCCTAAATTTACAAGGCTCGCTATACTCGAGAGAAACGTAGACCTGACTCATAAACGCTTTAAAAGGTACAGGGGGTCCGCTCGATCATTTGGAAGGAAGCACTTGCCAAAGAGAATTGACCTGACCACGAGAGAGGCGCCAACCTAAAGTTGGCTGGCGAGAGTTCGATGGCCTTCTGGGGAGCGTAGCGTAGGAGGTAAGCTCCAGAGACACGGGGCGCGTTATAATTCACGCCGATCCGCCGCTCGTGATTGCGAAACGTGGACCAGGAAGACTTCAATCGGGATAAAGCCAACCTCAGCGAACTCATACGCGATCTTCCGCCTCTGCTCCCCGATCCAAAACAGCGAGAGGCAGCAATGGCTACATCGTCATCATCATCGATGTTTCCACCCGCAATGAGGGAAGCGATCACCGAAGGCGAAATGCCTGGCGGGGAAGGCGGCAAAGTTGCGCTAATGAGGGGTATGCCGTCCGGGACAACAGAACAGGGCGCGTCCCCGCGAGCAATGGCGCCGAGAGGGATGGAAGCGAAGGGAGCAACTGCCCTAAATACGACAGCAGCTGGGGGCATGCCGCGTAAAATAATGCGGAGTGAGCCCGCGGGCGCCGTAGTCCTCGCACGCGAGGCGGCATCCGCCGGAGTAGCAGAGATTTCCGCGGCAGCGGCGGCAATCGGCGTGGCCGGCTGGGGTCGGGTACATCCTACGCTCCCCGGTATATGGACCTGGAGCGATAATCTCTGGGTCGGCGCTGATGTCAGAACGCGAGGGCTTGAGCTGATTTGCGAGGCCAATGGCAGCGGCATCGTCCGGTTTAAATTGATCCAGCAAAGTCTTGCCTCGCTGGGTGGAACCGGGTGCGAGCGAGATGACTACTGGGCTTGGGACCACGCGGGGTCTTGTGCCGTCAGCGGCCAAGCGCTCCAATTTAGTGTCAGCGGCCAGTATAGCCTGACCTACCCAAACGGCTGGATATCGGGAACGTGCAACCCTTCGTTAAACACGAGCTACCCCATTTCAGATCTGATCGAGTTCCCCTTCTGGCAGGTGGTCGGCACTGGGACCGCTACCAGGCTCGACCTCAGTCCACCCGCCTCTTGGGGTACCTGGGCTCTCCCCAATATGGCGCTTTCCAGATTGGGTGGTGTGGCGACTTGGTCACCATGGGACACTCTCGACGGTTACTGCATCGATGGGGTAGCCGTCTCATCTTGGGGCCCGGAGCGGCTCGACGTGTTTACCGTCAGTGGTGACGGGGCGATGTGGCACAGGGCGTGGTTCGGCACCGTCTGGACCGATTGGGAATCCCTCGGTGGCGCCTGCATTTCCGCGCCTGCCGCGGTGTCCTGGGGCCCGAACCGCATCGATGCATTTGTTATCGGCCCTGACCATGCCTTGTATCACCAATGGTGGGACAGCACCAAGTGGAGCGGTTGGGCGGAAAAATTGGGCGGTTACTGTCTCTATGGCGTCACGGCGGTCTCGCGAGGCACCAACCAGCTCGACGTTTTTGTCATCGGTCCCGACCGAGCGATCTGGCACAAAGCATTTGACGGCTCGACCTGGAGCGATTGGGGCCGTATCGATAGTAGTTGCATATCCGCGCCGGCCGCAGCCGCCACTTCAAATTGGATCGACTTGTACGTCCTTGGTGACGATCACGCCGTCTATCACAACGCATGGCATGATGCTGCTTGGCACGGCTGGTTTAGCTTGGGCGGTTATGGAGAATATGGTGTCGCGGCGACTACTTGGCCGGACGTCTATACGATTGGCGGTGACGGGGCACTGTATCGGAATATTTGGACCGGGTCTGATTGGAGTGGCTGGGCGAGCTTAGGGGGTGGTTCCCTCTCCGCGCCTGCCGCGGTGTCCTGGGGCCCGGGCCATATTGACGCGTTTGTTATCGGCACCGACCACGCTTGTTGGCACAAATGGTACGGGTAATCTCGCCAAACAGTAAGTCGCCCTAGCTTCGCTTGGTTCGTCACCTTGATCCAAATGTGTCAAGTTCCAGTTAGCGGATGATGACAGCGCCTTCGTGATCCCGGCGAAGGACGGGATCCATTTCCGCCATGCGCACCGGCTGGAGCCTGTCCTCGGTTCGGCCGAAGGCCGGACCCCGGGGCCGATGTGACGGGGCGAGCGGGATTGTCCTCCGGCACTGACATGTCTCGTCGGTCTGAGGCGGAGCCTCGCTAGTGGATAGCTTCTGACGCTTGTCTCCTGCGCTGGACCGCGGCGAGGATGGCGTCGGCGGATTTGGTCCAGACGAACGGTTTGGGCTTGTCGTTAGCGTCGGCGATGAAACCGTTGATGGCGGTCTGAAGCTCGACGGCCGAAGTGAAAACGCCGGGCTTGAGCCGGCCGAAAAGGAGCTGATGCGCTTGGGGAGATGCGGACTCTGGCCAAATCCTCACCCTCGTTGGGCGCTTTGAGTTGGTGTCGCCGGTGATTAGTACATGCGCCGGGATCAAACGAGATGACATAGGAGCCAAAACAACCAGCAGAAATGGCCAACGTTAATTCGGGTTTCTTCATCGCCTCTAGCATTTCCTACGTGGTCGATGCTGCTCGCAAGAACCCGATCGGGCCAATCCGCAAAACGCAGTGAGAACCTGCTGCATTATCCGTCAACCTCTGTAGGTCACCGAAAGAGGCGTCACCGGCCTCACCGATAGAGATGTCGCGCTTGACGGTCTGGGCGGGCTTGTGGAGGTGGCGCGGGATCGCCGTGATCAAGATGAGCCGCAACGAGTTACGGGCCTGCGGACGCTGATCGATATCGCTGACGGACGTCTATCGCCCGCGGAGATTCGCGGGGCTGATTCGGGCGGGCGAAGACAGACCTAACTGCAGGATGCTTTCCAAACCCGCAGCCCGGACCGCTGAGCAACGGGTTGCAGCCTCGCAGGGTGAGCAGCCCGACGATTTGGTTGCAAACGGAGTGCTTGCGATAGAAATTCGTTGCACGTTGCTCTGATGAAACGGAAGATCACGCCGCTGCGGACCGGAAATCTGGAGAATGTTGGCTTCGATGGAGACGCGAATCAAAGCGCTTCTACCTGTGGTGGCGCTGGTTGGAGCGCTTAGCTTTAGTAGTGCTGCCGGCGCTCAGCAGTCCGGCAACGCCGACGATGCCAAGGCGCTGCTCTCGAAGGCGGCCACAGCTGTCAAGGCCGACAAGGCCGGCACGCTCGCCAGGTTCGATGACCCGAAAGGCGGCTTTAAGGACCGCGACCTCTATGTATTCTGTTTCGACCGCAACTCCGGCACCGTGCTCGCCGGCCAGCCGACGGCGAAGGGCAAGGATGTGCGGACGCTCAAGGATCCGACCGGCCATGCATTCGGCCAGGAGATGTTCGCCAACGTCAAGGACGGTGATGTCATCATCGTGGACTACTTGTTCCCCAGGCCCAACTCGATCGTTCCCGTTCCCAAGGAATCCTTCGTCGAGGGGCTTGGGGACGTCGCCTGCGGGGTCGGCTACTACAAGACCTTTGCCCAGGCGCCGGCAGACTCGCGAATGGCCCGGGAGCAGCATGCCTGTGCCGTCGTCATGGGGCTGCATCAGCCTGGCGCCCTCTACGACACATGCATCAGGAGCCTCGATAACAGCCTATTTGAGCTGGATCAGGCGCGGCAGATTTCGGCAGAGCGAAACGCATGCGCTCAGTTGGGGCTCAGGCCAGGTACGCCGTCTTTCGCAGCCTGCGTAGAAACCGGCCCAGGGTTTTGAGGCTCGGTCGCCCAAACCCGGCTGATGTCAAACAATCCGCAGCGGACGCCGGCCGTTCTGCCGCAACCGCCTCTGCCTCTTGAGGCAAGGGCAATCAAGCCTGATACATCCCTTAGGGAGGAAAATAGCATGTCGCGGATCGCCCTGACTTGCTGCTTTGCGGCACTGCTCGGGTCGTGTGGCACGCCGGGCGTCAACAAGGTCGATTGGGAGCATGCGCGTCTGGCCTGCGCCGATGTGGGGATCGATCCGGGCACCAGCGCCTTCGATCAGTGTGTCGCCAATCTCTACCAACACCTGTGGCAGACGCAGAACCTGGTCGAGTACTGACCGGGGTAGATCGAGTTTTCCGGCGGGGGTGACGGAAACCGGGCGGCCGTAGAATTCCTTCATGAACTCCTGTCGGCTCTGTGAAGGAATTGTCGAGACGAACCCCACACCGCTCGGTCATTCCCGCGCAAACGGGAATCCAAAGATTTCAGTCGCTTGCCCCTTGTTCAAGCCAGGGGCAGGCTCTGGGCCCCCGCTTTCGCGGGGGCGACGAATTGGCAGGGCGGCCGTAGAATTCCTTCACAAACTGCTTCGCGGGGATGACGAAATTGCGGGATGGACGCGCCGCCAGTGCTCGGTGATCTCGCGGCCGGTGCAGATCCACACACGGTCGCGGGCGGTGATGTGATCGAGGAACTTGACGAGCCCGGTGATGCGGCCGGGACGGCCGGTCAGACGGTCGTGCAAGGCCAATGACATAAGCTTCGGGTGGTCGGCGCCCTCCGCGTACATCACCTCGAAGCAGTCGATCATGTACCGGGCAAAATCCTCGCCGGTCGAGAAGCCGCGATTTTCGTCGAACCGGTTGTCGTTGGTCTCGAACGAATAAGGGATGATCAGATGACGCGCATTGCCGACCGACACCCAATAGGGCAGTTCGTCGTTCAGCGCGTCGCGGTCATAGAGGAAACCGCCGAGCTCGAGATGAAGGCGGCGCGTATTGGCGCTGGGGCGACCGGTCATCCAGCCGACCGGGCGCACCCCTGTAATGCGCTCGAGCATCTCGATGCCGAGGCGGATCTGCTCGCGCTCGACCTCTTCCGGCATCGTCTGGTAATCGAGCCAGCGATAGCCGTGGCTGACGATCTCGTGCCCGTCCTCGACAAACGCACGGGTGATCTCGGGGTTGCGCTCGGCCGCCTTGGCGACCGCCAACAAGCAGACCTTGAACCCGAATTTGCGAAACAGACGCAACAGGCGCCAGCCGCCGACGCGCGAGCCGTATTCGAAAACCGATTCGACCATTGGGCTGCGCAGACCGGGCAACGACGGAAAGCCGATGTCGTTCAGCAGACCTTCGCTGACGCCGTCCCCGTCCATCACCGAGCGCTCGCCGCCACCCTCGAAATTGAGGTTGATATTGACGGCGATCCTCGCGCCGCCAGGCCATTGCGGATCGGGCGGTTGGGCGCCATAGCCGACATAGTCGCGATCATCGATCATTGGGCATCATCGCGTCAGTTTGAACCGGAGTTTCACCGAGACCTCGATCTGGGATTGCGTCATCCCGACCGGAAAGGGCGGCAGCTGCGCGCCGCGCATCATCTGATCGATGCCACCGTCGAGATCGGCGTAGCCGGTGCTCTCGAGCAAGCGGTAATCGAGCACCCGGCCAAAGCGGTCGACCCGGAAGCGCAGCTTGACTCCCCCCTCCTCGCCGCGCTCACGGGCGGATTCGGGATAGCGTTTGTGCGCCTCGAGCCAGGCGCTGATCATCGCGCTGTAATTCGTGGTGAGATCCGGTCCCGGGACTGTTGCGGGCAGCGCGCCGGCCGCTGCTGATTGCCCCGCCTGGTACGGTGACGCCGCGCTCGCACCGGGCCGCGCTTCGGCGAGCGGTGTCGGTGCCTGGGTCGGCGCAGCGACAATTTCTCGCGGCTGCGGCCGGTGCACGACCGTTTTCGGCGGCTGCCTGACGACGGGCTTTTGCGGCGGTGGCGGCGTCGGCGCGGTTTGATCGGGCGGCAGGGTTTCCGGCACCGGGGTAGGAGGCGGCTCGGTCGCCGCGACCAAGGGTTCGGGTTGTGCAATCTCCTGCGGCGGCAACGCCGCCACAGTGGAAGGATCAGCCGGTAGGTTCGCCGCTTCGGGGGCGAGCACGGCCTGCGCTTGTGATAAAGACTGGCCCAAGACGACTTCGATACCGCCCTTGACGAGTGGCTCCGGCGGACTGGGTTCGGCGACCAACAGGATCAGCAAGGCCAGTGCGACGGCATGGCCGGCGGTCGACAGGGTCAAGGGCAGCCTCATTCCGCCCATTGCGGCCTATTTCAACAGTGAAACCGCGAGCTTCGAGGAGACCGACAGCCGATCGACGCACCCCGCGACGTCGCCGCTCGCGTCGCGGCAATGAACGACATCGTTGACCAGAATGCTGCCGATCGCGCTGCACGCGGTTTCCGGAATGTCGAAGACCTTGACCATGGTTTTCGCCGGCCGCACCGGCGCCACGTCGACCGCCAACCGATGCATGATCGTCCCGCCACGATCGAAGATGACGAGGTCGAGCGGAAAGCCCGAGAACTCGGCAGCGCCCGGATTGCTGATGACGAGGTAGGCGCGGCACTTGCCGCCCTGGTCCTCGAGCCGGTTGAGCTCAACCCCGATTTTCGACGGCGGGTCGGCGCCACTCGGCACCGGACAACAAAACAGGGCTCCCCAGACGAGAACGCTAACGCACAGCGCTCGCGTCGCAACCCGGCTCCATCGGCGGAGAAGGCGAGTTCGATCGATTAGGCAGCAGCTCGGCATGACGGATTGCACCTCACTCGGACGATCGCCAAACCGGCCGAGTACCCAAGCTTGCTGGTCTGCTCCGGCAATCGCAAGGGATCTACAAAGATATCGCAATCGGGCGAATTTTGCAGCGTCGGGACGCTTCGTGGAGGACGCGCCTCCTTGCACTACACCTGTCGTCGCCTTGAGTGACCCCTCCCGCAGGTCTGCCGTCAGCCCCGCGAGCAACCCACATTGGGTATTGCTCGCTGGCTTATCGCGCGTTTAGGGGGTAGGGGGCGCGGTCCAACAACATGGCCGGACCGTATGTTGTCTGATTGTCGGCCGCTCTCAAATTGCCGACCGCGTAGCCAC
>Ga0306926_10002191_pt1 | contig 19824 bp, 17 predicted proteins | sample flu12Cox44000178_FD_203759 | JGI IMG/M metagenome (GOLD analysis project Ga0306926, IMG submission 203759) | Lab enrichment of tropical soil microbial communities from Luquillo Experimental Forest, Puerto Rico - flux8day.12C.oxic.44.000.178 (v2)... | ecosystem: Environmental > Terrestrial >... | reverse complement strand
GAAGCCGAAATAGATCAGCAGCAGCTTGCCGCGGAAATCGGCGTCTGTGCGCGGCCGCCCATTGTGGTCGATGAGCGAGAAGGGCCCGCCGATCGGTTCCTTCCCCCACATCACCACGTCCATCAGCTCGGCGGCAGTGCGTTCCGGCGGCTCCACAAGCGCCTGCCGCCATAGGAGCCAGCCAATGGCAGCGACTACGACGCCCGCGGCGAAGGCGCCTGCGAGCGGTTTGATTTTCACCCCGCGCGCTCCCTCCGACGGACGGTGGCTCTCACGCGCCGAAAGTCAAACGCGAGCCGGTGGTGGGCACCAGCAGCTTCTCCGGCATCTGCTCGCGCACCTCGCGGATGAAATTGTCGCCGCTGCAATGCATCGGCACGATGACATCCGGATCGAGCTTCTTGATCTCGCCCACAACCTGGCGAAGGTAATCGGCGGGCGCGGGACCGAGATGGAAGCCGCCGACGAGCGCGTGCAACTTCTGCACGCCGGATACCTCCTGCGCCTGCCGGGCGGAATTGACTATGCCGACGTGACCGCAGGAGCTGATGACGACAATGCCGCGATCCTTCAGGTTGAAGCAGGTTGCGTGCTCGTGGATGTGCTCGTCCGGCACAATCTGGCCCAGCAACTCGGCCGGCGCGTAGTGGCTGGCGTTGCAGCCGAGCCCGTCCTTCATGGCGAATTCCACGCGGGTATTGGGCAGCACCTTCTCGATGCTGGCGCGCTTGATCTTGCCGGTGGTGAAAGCGTGGCCGACGATTGCGGGATTCTCCGCCAGCACGGTCTTGACTTTGCGCGCCGCGAGCTCGCGCCGGTCCAGCGCGCCGAAATCGGCGAGCTGGCCCGGCACACCGCTGTACCGGTGGCAGAAATTGTCCTCGCCGCCGGCGTAGAGGGTCAGCTCCTCCGGCAGCACGTCGCGGTGCCTGTCGAGGAAGCCAAGCAAGCCGCCGTAGTGGTCGAAATGCCCGTGGCTGACGATCAGCGCCTCGATCTTGGCGGGGTCGGCGCCGACCAGCTCGAAGTTGTTCAACAACGCTTCGGGCGTGTAGCCGAAATCGAGCAGCACGGTGTGCTGCTCGTTCGCCCGTTGCGACTCCAGCAGCAGCGAAAGGCCCCATTGGTTGTGCAGGGCGCGGCGATAGTCGGTGCGCGGAACGGGCTCGATCCTGACACCCTGCACCTCGCCCGGACGCAGGAACAGATTGTACGAGCCGTCGACCAGCACCCGCACGCTGAGCCGATCGACCACCGGTGGTTGGACCGGCGCGGCACCTGCAAGCTCCACGCACGAGAATCCGCCGGCGGCCGACGCTGTCGCGAAGGCTGCCGAAGCTTTGAGGAAATCACGTCGCTTGAGGGCCATAGTTTGCGTCTCCGCGAATGTTGCTGTGTGTCCTGCCGTTTGGAACGCCCGCTGACGCCATCAAGATGCTCGGGTACGTCGCGGCGACCGAGTGCTCGTCAGCTTATCTCGCCTGTGCGGCATGCGAAGCGGAGAAAGGGTGATTGTCGACATCAGGTGAAAAGCGACATATTGTGATCGCCGTCACATTAGTGCTCAGCGACCTGCGTTTAGCATCCATTTTCATTGGCATGTTCGCACACGTGGGCGCAACAGCGTCGCTCATTTGGCGGAAGATCCCTCGAACCGTGGGAGGTGTAGTGATGAGGACATTGCCTGCAGTCCTTGCCTCGGCTTGTCTGTGCGGGTTCGCGACGACGGCGTCCGCCCAAAGCATGAATGAGATGATGAACCGCATGGAGCGCATGATGCAGCAGTCCACGGCGGTCAGGGCGGCGGAGCGCGAATGGGCAAGGTTGCCCAAGGATGAGCTCACGTGCGCGACTCAGAAGCTGATCGAGCGGGGCGACAGCGTGCAGTCGCTGGCTCGGCAGGGTGTTCTTCCTTCCGATTCCCGCGTCGCCGATATCCGAACCCAGTGCGCCACCGCAAAAGCGGCGCCATCCGCAGCCCAGCCCGCAGCGCAGTCGAAGTCCGAGCCGGAGACATCGGAGCCAAGTTCTTCATCGCAACCGGCCCCGGCGGTCGTCGCGCCACGGACGCGTCCGCTGCAACCGTCATCGGAAGCGAAAGCCACGGAAACTGAATCACCGACCGAGCTGAAACAGACAATCGAGAAGCTGCAAACGGACCTGTCAGCCGCCAATTCCAGAATTGCGGAGCTGGAACGAGCAAACGCCGCAACGCAACTCACGTCGAAGCAGGCGGAGCGGGCAAAGCTTGATGCCGAGGATGCCAGGCGCGAGATCGAACAGACGAGAACCGCAGAGACGGCCGATCTCAAAGCGGCGCTTGCGAAGGTGGTTTCGGACAAGGGCGCGGTTGAGGCTGAAAGCGCCCGACGGGAGCGACTGGCTTACGGCGGAATTGTCGGTCTGCTCGCTCTCATGGCAGCTCTCACAGCCGCTCTTTTCATGAGCCGACAAAAGGCAAGGGTCCTGCAGCAAAGGCTCCTGAAGCAACAAGCGCCGGAGCCTGCATCGACGGCAGCGGCAACAGTCGCGCAATCACAAGGCGGCAAAGAGGGAGAGGCAAAGCAAGTTGCCGCGGCCTAGGTTCGTTCCGCCTGCTGCTGCCTGCTCAGCGGCCATTTTCGATCTTGGCGGCGCGATCGGCATCCCACCACCACACCGTGGGAAAGGCCGGCTCCTCATATCTGGGTAACGGATCGGCGTGCGCAAACCGGTCCCAACGTGCCGTGCGGACCTTATCGATGGTGAATTGGGGGACCACGTACTGGTTCCATAACAGGACCCGGTCGAGCGCCCTCGTCGCGGCGACAAGATCGGCGCGATCCCGGGCGAAGATCAGCCGGTCAATCAGCGTGTCGACCGCCGGATTTTTGATGCCGACATAGTTGCGCGATCCCGGCGTATCGGCGGAACGCGAGCCCCAAAAGACCCGTTGCTCGTTTCCGGGAGACAGCGATTCCGGCCAGGAGGCGACAATGATGTCGAAGTCCCAATTGCGCAGCCGATTCTCGTATTGCGCATTGTCGACCGTTCGTGCGTTGACCGCGATGCCGAGGTGCTCCAGGGAAGGCTTGTAGAAGAGCACAATCCGCTCCATGTCCGCATCCTGGGTCAGCATCTCGACGCCGAAGGGCTCGCCCGTCTTCGCATCGACAAGCTTCAGGTTGCGAATCTCGTAGCCCGCCTCCTTCAACAGCCGGGTTGCTTCGCGCAGATTGGCGCGCACATTCTCGCGGCTGCCGCCAACCGGGTTGGCATACGGCTTGGTGAACACTTCCGGCGGAACCTGGTCGCGGACCTTTTCCAGAATCTCGAGCTCCCGGCCTTCCGGCAACCCGGAGCAGGCAAGCTCGGTGCCGGCGAAATAGCTCGCGATCCGCGTATACTGACCATAAAAGAATTGCTTGTTGATCTCCTCGAAATCGAAGGCAAAATTGAAGGCCAGCCTCACCCGTGGGTCCTTGAACTTGACGCGTCGGGTGTTGAATGCAAACGCCTGCATGATTCCGCGGCTGCGCTGGGGAAACTCTTCGAGTAGCACGCGCTTGTCCTTGATCGCGGGAAAATCGTAGCCGGTTGCCCAGTTCTTGGCGACAGTCTCCACGCGCCAATCGACCTGATCAGCCTTGAACGCTTCCAATGCGACCGTGGCATCACGGAAATACTCGAAGCGCACCTCATCGAAATTGTCGCGCCCGATGTTGACGTTGAGATCCTTTGCCCAGTAGTCCTTCACCCGCTCAAAGACGATGGTACGACCGGGCACGAAGTCCTTGATTCTGTAGGCGCTGTTGCCGAGCGGTGGCTCGAGCGTGGTCGCGCCGATGTCCCGCTTCCTGCCGGCCTGGTCGGTGCCCTCCCACCAGTGCCTGGGCAGCACCTTGAGCTCACCGACAATGAGCGGCAATTCCCGGTTTCCGGGCGCATCGAACACGAAGCTGACTTCACGCTCCCCAGTCTGTTCCGTTTGGGCGACGTGGCGATAGTAGGTTGCGTGGCCGGGGCTGTGCTGCTTGAAGGCCTCCATGGAAAAGATCACGTCTTCGACCGTGATCGGCTTGCCGTCATGATGACGGGCACCCGCCCGTAAGCGGAACGTTGCCGACGCAAAGTCGTCCGGATAGCGTACCGCTTCCGCGATCAGACCATAATCCGTGGCCACCTCATCGAGCGACGGTGCCATCAAGGTATCGCAGATGACTCTGACGCCCCTCGCAAGCGAACCCTTAGATCCTGAAATCACCTCGTTGAAATTGTCGAAGGTGCCGAGTGCCATCATCCGCACTGCGCCAAGCTTCGGCGCTTCCGGATTGGCGTAATCGAAATACTTGAAACCGGGCGGATATTTGAGCTCCCCGAGCAACGAAAGGCCATGGCGCCAATTGCGGTCCTGCTCGCCGGCCCGAGCGGCGCGGCTCGCGAGTATCGCCATGCCGCATTTTCCGATCACCGGGAACAAGGCCGTGAGCACGCCGTTGCGTACAGTGCGTCGACGGGTCAGATGCAAGGATGTCTCCACGACCGAAGTTCGGCCCGAAGCGCCGCCGCACCGATTTTCGCTCGTCCGACCAGCGCATCATGTGCTAGCCCTGCGAGCAGGTAGCTGGCGAGCAAACTGATCAATGCCATGAATGACACCACCGAGCAACTTGACCGCGCCGACGAAGATCACCTCGCCTTCGAAGTCGCCGACGAGCAGCTGGAGGCGGCGGCTGACCCGACCAAGCCGCTTTTGTGGACGTATCCTACCACGTCATGTGGTGGTGCAAGCTGCCCGTGGTAACCTCGCCTTCAACCGCGGGTGCCCGACGGCGTTGAACGTGCCGGACAAGGTCGTCCCGTTCTCGCGACCTTTCACTCCATGAGTTCCTCGAAAAGCGCGAGCAGCGTCGCGCGGCGATGCTGGGCGCCTTTGCAGCAAAATAGCCGCCTATCTTGTTTGCCCCGCCTCGACTGCGCACTCAAATTCCCGGGAATCTGAAGTTCAGCCCAAGCTTGAGCGTGCTGATGTTGGTCCTGATGCCAAATGGAGCGGCCACAGCTGCCAGACCGCAGGCTGGGCAGATGAACGTGCTCGTCGTTCCGCTGAAACCGTAATAGTCGTATTCAATGAAGCCGGTGAGCCAATTCAGGAAGGCATATTCGCCGCCTATCCCGATCGTCCAGCCGCCGCGGTGCTCGGTCACGGTGGCCGCGGGGATCCCGGTAACGAGGAGGTCATAGCTGCTTGCTTCCCAGGCGCCGCCACCCCGGATGTAGCCAAGAAAGCGGTCCCAGGCGTAGCCGATCCGCCCCGTCACTGAGGCCAGCGACTTCAGCTGCGCCGCATCGGTGAGGGAATTGGGGGCAAACGGCGAGGGAGGCGTATTGTGGGCATTGCCGCCGGACCAATCGTAGTCGGCCTGCGCACTGATCACCCAGCCGCCGAACTGATAATTGCAGCCGGCCTGCACGCCGGCGAGCACGCCGCTCTGCGTGTAGCGCCCGAAATTCGTTCCAAACAGCGGGTCGCCGGGAATTTGATCGGTCCAGGCTCGGTTGGCCCAGAGACCGCCGACATTGCCGCCGGCATAACATCCCGTCCAGCTGAAATACGCGATCGGAGGCTGGTAGACCGGCGCCACTGCAAGGTCGGCAGCGTCGGCCACGCCACCGAGGAGGCCGGCGGCGCACAACCCGGCGAGCAGGACAAGCTTTAGACGCTTACGCAACTCAGCCACGGCGTTACCGGCCCCTTTGACCCTTCGACAAGTTACTCCAGGACAGCCGCTTTTGTCTGTTGCAAGCGCGACACACCGGCCGGACTCAATTAGCCGGGATCGCACGCAGCATGTCACTGCTTTGGTAGCTCTTGCCGAGAGTGAAGGGGGTCACAGACCAGGCAGTTGGGGGCGTGCTATGGTCCCTCCATCGTGGACATGACCCCGAGAGGAGGGTCGCATGGCCACCCAAATCCGGCGACGAAGCTTCATTCTTATGCTCGCGGGCACTCTGGTCGCGCTGTCGCTTGCCACAGGCGCGCAGCAGCTCAAGCGACCGAGCCGGATCGGCGTGCTCATGAACCTGGCATCCGATGATCAGGAATCACAAGCGCGTTTCGCAACGTTCCTGCAGGCACTGCATCAGTCGGGCTGGATCGAAGGCCACAATGTGCGGATCGACACTCGTTGGGGCGCGGGCGACGCCAACCGCACCCGCAGATATGCGGCGGAACTGGTCGCGCTCGCGCCGGATGTCATCGTGGCCGCCAGCACGCCGGCGCTCGGGCCGCTGCAATCGGCAACCCGCACCGTGCCGATTGTATTCGTGCAGGTCGCCGATCCGGTAGGTGGCGGTTTCGTCGATAACCTGCAGCGGCCGGGCGGCAATATGACCGGATTTTCCGTTTTCGATTACAGTATCGGCACCAAATGGCTTGAGCTGCTCAAGCAGGTTTTTCCCAGCGTGAGCCGGGTAGTGGTTCTGCGGGAGCCGGGCACGGCTTATGGCAGCGGACAGTTCGGTGCCATCCAGACGGCAGCGGCCTCGTTCGGGGTGGAGCTGAGCCAGCTCAGCGTACGCGACACTGGCGAGATTGAGCGCGGCTTTGATACATTCGCGAGCGAACCCAATCGCGGCCTGATCGTGACAGCAAGCACATTTACGGCGGTGCACCGGGAGGAAATCATTGCGCTTGCGGCTCGCTATCGTCTGCCGGCAGTCTACCCTTTCCGCTATTTCGTCACGAGCGGGGGACTGATGTCCTACGGACCTGATTCGATCGAACCGTTTCGCCGTGCGGCGGGCTACGTCGACCGGATCCTCAACGGCGAGAAGCCGACCGATCTGCCGGTGCAGGCGCCGACCAAGTTCGAAACCGTCCTCAACGTCAGGACCGCGACCGATCTCGGCTTCAGCGTGCCGCCGACCCTGCTCGCGCATGCCGACGAAGTAATCAAGTGACAACGCTTCATGCGGCGCACAAGTGCGCCATTTACGCGCTTTTGCGCGCAGGCGTCGTCGCCGTGCTGGCGACCATCATGCCCGCGGCAATTGCATTCGCCTTCGATGCCGTCACGCTCGATAACCGCACCTTTGTCAACAAGGGCCTGGTGGGCGTGGGCCGCATCGCGGCCAGCCTGCGCGACAAGAATGGCGAGACCTTCGGCTCGGGCTCCGGCCTCGCCATCGATCCCAAAGCCTGGATGCGTGCGGCAAACGGCTATCGCGGCACCCTCTATATCCTGCCCGACCGTGGCTACAACGTCACCGGGACGACCGACTACCACGCGCGCCTGAACGTGCTCCACGTCGTCCTCAAGCCGGCCGATGATCCCACCGCGATGGCAGCCGAAGCGCGCCAGCACAGCCTCGATGCGACGCTCGCCGATACGATCATGCTCACCGATGCGGCGGGCCGGCCGCTTACCGGGCTCGATCCCGACGGCATTCGTCCTGCGGCGGGCAACTTGCCCGACCTGCCACAGGCTCCGACCGGCGCGGTCAGCATCGACACCGAGGCCGTGGCCCGGATGGACGACGGCACGTTTTTCATCAGCGACGAATACGGACCCTATATCTACCGGTTCTCCGCCACCGGTCGCATGCTCTCCGCAATCCGCCCGCCGGAGGCATTCATTCCCATACGCAATGGCAGGGAAGACTTTTCCTCCAACAATCCCGCGCCCGGCACCACGCCACCGAACCCGCCCGATCCGGAATCTGGCCGGGCCAACAATCAAGGCATCGAGGGACTGTCGCTCACCCCCGACGGCAGGTTCCTGGTCGCCATGCTGCAAAGCGCGACCCGCCAGGACAGCGGCAGCATGCCGCAAAGCCGGCGCAATACGCGCATGCTCTATTACGATATCACCGACGCCGATCATCCGAGACTTGCGCGCGAGCATGTCGTGGCGCTGCCGACCTTCACGAGCGCCGACGGCAAGCCGCTTCTTGCGGCGCAAAGCGAGCTGCTCGCGCTCGACGAGAACCGCTTCCTGCTGCTCTGCCGCGATGGCGGCAACGGGTTTGGGACCAAGGGCGCCACCTCGGTCTATCGCAGGATTGAGCTGCTCGATACCTCGAAGGCAACCAATATCGCAGGCTCCGCCTACGACGGCACTGTTCCCGTCGCGCCCGACGGCAAGCTCGCGCAAGGGATCGTGCCGGCGACGCTGACGGGCTTCATCGACATCAACGACAATGGGCCGCTCGGCAAGTTCGGTCTGCATAACGGTCCGCCCAACGACCGCAGCAATCTATCGGAGAAATGGGAGGGCATGGCGCTCGCGCCGGTGCTCGACCCCCTCGCCCCGCGCGATTTTTTTCTCTTCGTCAGCAACGACAACGATTTCATCACGCAGGACGGATACCAGGCCGGTGCTTCCTACAAGGACGCAAGCGGCGTCGACGTGGATACCATGATCCTGGTCTACCGGCTGACACTGCCCGATTGAGCTTGCGGCGTCCGGGAGGCGGCCGACGGCGGTATCTCGGCGGGCTCGGTGCGTGTCGCGCAGCGGCAGCGCTTAAGCGGTTCAAGAGCCGATCGCGCCCGTGCCGGACCCCGCCTTGCTGTCGAGGAGCTTGCCAAGCAGGGACTTGATCGCCTCGAAATCGAACGGCTTTGCTACGACAAGCTCTCCCTTGAAAGCCGTATCCAGCGCTTTGTCCGCGTACCCCGTCGCGAACGCAAACGGAATGTGGCGGGAACGCAGATCCATGGCAACCGAATAGGAGTCCTCGCCACCGAGCGACAGATCGAGTATCGCAGCGTCCGGCGGCGTATTCTCGATGAGCGTAAGAGCCGTCTGCACCGAGCTGGCCGGACCGACGGTTTCGCAGTCAAGCTCGGTCAGCCATTCCTGCAGCATCAGGGAGATCAGGGGTTCGTCGTCACAGACGAGAATGCGCGGCATGAAGTCCCGGATGTCCTGGATGCCTTTTCTAGGATCAGCACAAGAATAGCGCCCGGATTGCTGCAAAGCTAGCATTGGCTCGAACCGCGCACCTACGCGCGCCTGGTCGGAGCAATGAATCGATTCGAGAGTCGCGGAACTGTCTCAGCTTGTTGCTGATAGTCCGGACGAGCAGACCCGGCTGAGCGCCGTGCGTTCGCTGACCGGATGCCAGCCGCGCCCACCACCAAAGAGAGCCTGGCGCGGAATGTGCGTGACGCCGCGCCTCGAGCCCGAACGGTTCGCCCGCGATGGATTTCATACCAACGCGCAGGCGCATGCGCTTTGGGGCGAGGACATCGCGGCCCTGGCAATGCCTTTGCTGTAGGTGCGCCGATCGACACCATCCGCCACCGAGCCTGCCGGCGCCAGCATTGATTCCTTTGCGGAATCTGCCGAATTTGTTTGGTCAAAATGCTTGTATAGGATGTACTCTTACATCTTTCAACCATAGATTGCCGGCGCGGTAGGACGATATGCGGCTCAGGCGACCGCACCGGCGAACAGGCTTTTCTTGATGACGGCATGAACTCCCCAGTTTCCATCGACGACCTGGGTAATGCCGAAATCCACCGCGACTGAAATGAGCGAGATCGCCTCATCCTCGGTGAGGCCCTTGGTGTTCATCAGGAACGCCCGCATCTTGCGGAATGCGTCCTTGAGCGCGAGATCGACGGAAGATTTCTCGTAGATCGTCGACTGCGCCTTGTCGCCGAGCTCCTGGAGATAATTGGCATAGCTGAAGCCGTGCATCAGCCATTCATCCTGGGTCTCGAGCAAGGGGTAGTTGAGACCGGCGAGCGAGGTTCCTGCAAGCGTCCCGTTCTTGTGCAGGATGACCTGGAACGTCCCGGTCAAGGAGCACTCGATTGCCGTGCCGCAAATTTCCGAATCTCCTTGCGAGGCGTGCGGATCGCCGGCGGAGAGCAGCGCGCCGGGAACGGCGACCGGATAGTACATGGTCGCACCCTTGCCGATGCGCCAGTTGTCGATGTTGCCGCCGAAATAGCTGGGCGGGATGGAATCGACGACATCGGCCTCTTTCGGCGCAAGCCCGATCACCCCGAAATGCGGCCGGATCGGAATACGGACATTCTTGAGGACGCCGTGGTTCTCCTTGATCGTGCCGTGATCGACCGGGACGCCCGGATAATCGATGATCTTGTGCACGACGCCGAACGGATCGGTCTGCGGCGTCCACTGAAAATTGTAGACCGCCTTTGCCCAGTTGCGCTGTCCGGTCGCATCGATCTCATAGATGGTGATGACCTCGCGCGGCTTGGGCTCGGTGATCAGCTCCTTGTAGTGGAAACCCCACCACGCGGCCGCGTTGCTGCCGAATGATTTCCCGACGTGAGCCGGGTTAGCGCAGGGCCGCGGCTTGATGTCCATGATGCGCAGCTCAATGATGTCGCCGGGCTCGGCATTGCGCACGTAGACCGGGCCGGTGCAGATGTGCACGCCGAAGCCCTCGCCGGCGCCGCGCCCGAGCAGCTTGCCGTCAATCGGCCCGGCGCCGCGCCGGTTCACGCCCTTCCTGTCCTTGGTCCAGAGGTAGACGCTCTCGGCGCCGGGATCGCCCTTGACCATGCGCTCCGCGTCGTCGTTGGCATGATGGGTCAATGTCTCGATGGTCACATAGTCGCCGGAGTCGATCTCGACCACGGGTTTGAGCAGCTTGCTGAAATAGCCCCAGTGCACGGTCTCGGCGGTCGCCGGCACGTAGTGATGGTTCGGCTTGCCCACCCGCGCCGCAGCGGTCTGCGCCGCCGCCGGCGAGATCAGCGAAGCGCCGCCCGCCGTGAGTGCCGCCGCGCCGCCGGTGGCGGCGAAGGCGCTCTTGAGGAAGCCGCGCCGCTCGGCGTCGAGATCGTCGAGCAGCCTCTGATGGTGAAGCTCGAATTCCGGGCAATTTCGGTCATCGCCTGCGCACATGGGAACGTCCTCCATCAAGTCCGTGGGGAGATATTCTGATCACTTCATCGCGTCATAGACCGCGTGGGTCCAGGCCCCGGTCGGCTTCTTCGTGATCACCGGATCGGAGCCGCCGCTCATCAGCGTCGCCACCGTACGTTCATAGTCCTTGGGATCGAGCTTCCCGTTGCCGGGGCCAAGCAGCTTGGCAATCTCGCCCATCATGCGCTTCTGATCCTTCTCGGTCTTCGCCCCGGTGGTGTCGGTGGCAAGGATGATCTTCACGGCCTCGTCGGGATTCTTCTTCGCATAGTCCCATCCCTTCATCGAAGCGGTGACGAATTTTGCCATCAGGGCGACGAAGGCCGTGTCCTTGAGCTTCGGCTCCATGACCCAGAGGCCGTCCTCGAGCGTCGCCACGCCTTCATCCTCGTATTTGAAAACGACGAGCTGGCTCGGCTTGTAGCCGCCGTCGATCACCTGCCAGTATTCATTGTAGGTCATGGTGGAGACGCAGTCGGCCTGCTTCTGGAGCAGCGGATCGACATTGAACCCCTGCTTGATGACCTTGACACCGTTCGCAGCGCCGTCCGTCTTGAGGCCGAGCTTCGACATCCAGGCCAGGAACGGATATTCGTTGCCGCTGAACCAGACTCCGATTGTCTTGCCCTTCAGATCGGCCGGCTTCTTGATGCCGGTCTCGGCACGGCAGGTAAGCTCGAGACCCGAGCCTTTGAAGGTCTGCGAGATATTGACCAGCGGCACGCCCTTCTCGCGCGAGGCAAGCGCGGAAGGCATCCAGTCGACAACCACATCCGCGCCGCCGCCGGCAATCACCTGCGGCGGAGCCACGTCCGGCCCCCCGGGATTGATGGTCACGTCGAGCCCGGCGTCCTTGTAGAAGCCTTTCTCCTTGGCAACGAAGTAACCAGCGAACTGGGCCTGCGCGACCCACTTGAGCTGGATCGTCGCCTTGTCGGCGGCGTGCGCGGCGGCGAGCGAAAGCCCGCAGGCCAGTCCCGCCGCAACTATCGTCGTTTTCCTCATGTCATCATGCTCCAGAGCAGCAGCCAAACCGCCGAGTCAGGTCCGGTAGGATGGATGCCAGAAAGTCGTCGCGCGCTCGGCAAGCGCGACAATTCCGTAGAAGGCCATCCCGGCGAGCGCGGCAAGCGCGATCTCGGCCCACACCATGTCAAGCGACATGCGGCCGGCCTCGATCGAGATGCGAAAGCCTATTCCCACGGTCGGCGTACCGAAGAATTCGGCGACGATCGCACCAATGAATGCGAGTGACGAATTGATCTTCAGCGCGTTGAAGATGAACGGCATGGCGGCCGGCAGCTGAAGCTTCACCATGGTCTGCAGGTAACCAGCCCCGTAGGAGCGCATGAGATCGCGCTCGACATGTCCGGCAGCGCAGAGACCCGCAACCGTGTTCACGAGCATCGGGAAGAACGTGATGACGGCAACGACAGCCGCCTTGGACGGCCAGTCGAAGCCGAACCACATCACCATAATGGGTGCAATGCCGACGATCGGCAGCGCGGAGATGAAATTTCCGATCGGCAGCAGCCCACGGCCGAAAAACGTGAAGCGGTCGGCTATGATTGCGACCAGGAAGCCTGTGCCGCAGCCGATGACATAACCGGACAGCACGCCGAGAACGAAGGTCTGGAAGAAGTCCTGCCAGAGCATCCACAGCGACCCGAGGAAGCGCACGGCAATTGCGCTCGGCGCGGGTAACAGGACCGCGGGCACTGCGAAGCCGCGCACGGCGACCTCCCAGAGGTAGAGCACGAAGGCGCCGAACAGCAGCGGGATGGAAATGTCGAGCGCGCGGGCGGCGGCCTTGCCCCGCGGCCTTCGCGCCGCGAGCATTGCGACGCACAGCGCGGCCGCAAGCCAGCTGGCCAGCACCGGCAACCAATACCCCCATGCCGCGTTGCCCGCGACGGCCCGATCGCGCAGCAACACCAGCGTCGCGACGCAGGCGAGCACGACACCGGCAAATCCGGTCGCGAGCCCCAGCCGAGGCGAGGCTGCCGCGCCGGCGGCAAACAGAATGGCCGCAGCGATGACTGCGGCGAGCAGCGCCGGATGCGCGAAAAGGCTCACTGCCGGCGCATTGGACAGCGGCAGAGCGCAAGCCGACAGCATCCCCAGCGCAGCGACAACAAAGCCGATCTGCTGCCGGTTCATCGTCATGGTTGCGCACCCATGCGCCGTCCGACCCAGCGCTCGCTCAGGTCGATCACGCCGACAAGGCCCGCAGCCAGCAGCGACGCGGCCAGCAACGCCGCCCATATCTGGACGGTCTGCCCATAATAGGACCCCGCGAGCAGGCGGGCGCCGATGCCGGCCTGCGCGCCGGTCGGCAATTCGCCAACGATGGCGCCAATCAGCGAAACAGTAACTGCAACCTTGAGGCTCGCAAACAGAAAAGGGACTGCCGCCGGCCAGCGCAGCTTCCAGAACACCTGTGCCGGCGTCGCCGACCAGGTCTTCATGAGATCACGCTGGATCGGGTCGGGAGAGCTCAAGCCCTTCACCATGCCGATCGCGACCGGAAAGAAGCACAGATAAGCGGAGATGATCGATTTCGGCAGCAGCCCGCGAATGCCGATCGCACCCAGCACAACGATGACAATGGGAGCGACCGCAAGGATCGGCACCATCTGCGAGCAGATGATCCAGGGCAAAAGGCTCTTCTGCAGCGCGCGCATGTGCACGATCAGAGTCGCCAGAACGATGCCGAACACGACCCCGAGAGCAAATCCCAGAACGGTCTCCGAAAGTGTAACGGCGCTGTGATAGACGAGGCTGCGCCCCGACGTCAGCGGATAGCCGAAGATATCATCGGCGAAAGTCGCCAGGATCTGATGCGGAGCCGGCAGCCGCGGCCGTTCCGCGGCGAGGCTGCCGGAAAGGAGGTCGCCGGTTGTGTAGCCGGTTTCCTCGCGTTCAAAAGCATCCCGCACCAGGCCGATATTCATCAGGACGGCTGCACAATACCAGATCGCAATCAGCGCGAGCACGACCACGAGAACCGGCGCCTGCCGCGCGAGCGCTGACTGCCGCGCGGCCGGGTGGGCCAGAGAAGGCGCACTACTCGTCATAGGAATGACCGGAACGAAGGCCCATGCGAACCCGCTGGGCATTCCTGACGAATTGCGCTGTTTCGCGGATTTCCAGCGTGCGCTCGCGGGGAAGATCGCACTCTATGACATCGATGATGCGACCCGGACGCGGCGACATGACGACGATCCTGGTGGACAGGAATATCGCCTCCGGAATCGAATGGGTCACGAAGATCACGGTCTTTCCGGTCTTATCCCACAGGCGCAGCAGCTGCTCGTTGAGATGGTCGCGGACAATCTCGTCGAGCGCACCGAAGGGCTCGTCCATGAGCAGCAGCGCGGGATCGAATGACAGCGCGCGCGCAATGGAAGCGCGCTGCTGCATTCCGCCCGAGAGCTGCCAGGGGAACTTGCGCTCGAATCCGGAAAGATTGACCAGCGCCAGGTAGCGCGTGGCGCGCTCGCGTCGCTCCCGGTGGGAATATCCCATCACCTCGAGCGGCAGCATCACGTTCTTCTCGATGGTCCGCCACGGATAGAGCGCCGGCGCCTGGAAGATGTAGCCGTATGCGCGCGTGAGCCGCGCTTGCCCCGCGCTCATGCCGTTGACCAGGAGCGCGCCGGCGCTCGGCTGCTCGAGGTCCGCAATCAGCCGCAGCAGCGTCGTCTTCCCGCAGCCGGACGGCCCGATGAAGGAGACGAACTCGCCCTCGGCGATTGCCAGATTCACCCCCGACAGCGCCGCGACCTCGCCGTCCGCTGCCTCATAGGTGAGCGAAACATCGCGCACATCCACCGCCAACGGACGAACGGCAGAGGATACCCTGGTCTCGCTTACGGCGCTTGCCGCCATGTGCATCGGCTTGACCACGCGGAAAAGCCCGCCGGAACGAGGCGGCCCCGCCACGCTGCTTTCGTCCCGATGCGTCGACAGTGGCATACCAACACCCATTGGGTCATATTCGCAAGCGCGGTCAGCGTTAGCGCGCCCAATGTTTGTTCAACCCGGCGGGAAAAATAGGCATAGATAAACATGGCCACGCGCTATTTCGGCGAGCCCGTCAAGCGCAACGAGGATGAGCGGCTGCTCACCGGGCAGGCGTTGTTCGTGGATGACGTGGAGCTGCCCGGAATGCTTCATGCGGCGTTCCTGCGCAGCCACCTCGCGCATGGACGCATAGCGCGTGTCGACGCTGCGCCGGCGCTGCGCCGCGCAGGCGTCATTGCGGTCTATACCGCCAGGGATTTGGGTGAGTATTGGCAACCGGGACCGTTGCTGGTGCCGCCGCCGCCGATCGCCGGCATTACCTTCAACCAGCGCACGCAGGTGCCGCTGGCGAAGGACAAGGTGCGCCACGTCGGCGAGCCGATCGCGGTCGTGATTGCGCAGAGCCGCTATCTCGCCGAGGATGCGCTCGTCGACATCGTGATCGAGATTGAGCCGCTGCCGGCCGTCGTCGATCTCGAAAGCGCGCTCGCCGCCGGATCTGCGCTCGTCCATGATGATGTGGGCTCGAACGTCGCGGCGCATGTTCGGCAGACAAAAGGCAACTATGCCGCCGCGGTTGCCGGCGCCGATCGCGTCATCCGATGCCGCCTGCGTTACGATCACGGCATCTCCTCGCCGATGGAAACGCGCGGCGTGGTCGCGCAGTGGGATCCACGCGCCAATTCGCTGACCGTATGGGATACCACGCAGGCGCCGGTGTTCATCCGCAACGGGCTTGCCGGCATGCTGGGCCTGGGCGAGCGCCAGGTGCGCGTGATTGCGCCGTTTGTAGGCGGCGGGTTCGGCCCCAAGATCATGATGTTCTACCCGGAGGAGGTCCTGCTGCCGTGGGCCGCGATCAAGCTGCGCCGGCCGATCAAGTGGATCGAGGACCGCCGCGAGCATTTCGTTGCCACCACCCACGAGCGCGGCCAGATTCATAACGCCGAGATCGCGCTCACCCGCGACGGAAGGGTACTCGGAATCAAAGATATCTTTCTGCATGATACCGGGGCCTACGACCCGTATGGGCTCACGGTACCGATCAACAGCCAATGCACGCTGCTCGGGCCCTATGACGTGCCGAGCTACGACAGCACCTTTACCGCGGTATTCACGAGCTTGCCGATCGTCACGCCCTATCGCGGGGCCGGCCGCCAGCATGGCGTGTTCGTCATCGAGCGGCTCATGGATTTCGCCGCGCGCGAGCTTGGCATCGACCGCGTCGAGATCCGGCGCCGCAACCTGATCGCGCCCGACGCGTTTCCGTACAACAACGAGATCATCTATCAGGATTTTGCGCCTCTCGAATACGACAGCGGCAACTACGAAGCTGCGCTCGACCGGGCGCTCGCGCTGATTGATTACCGGCGCTTCATCGCGGACGAGCAGCCGCGGCTTCGCGCCCAGGGACGCCGCCTCGGCATTGCAGTCGCGTGCTACGTCGAGGGAACAGGCATCGGTCCCTACGAAGGGGCGAAAGTGCAGGTGCAGGCGAACGGCAAGGTCAGCGTCGTGACGGGCATCGGCACCCAGGGGCAAGGCCATTTCACCAGCCTGGCGCAGATCGCTGCCGATCGGCTCGGTGTCGATGTCCGCGATGTCGATGTGGTAACCGGCGACACGGATCAATTTTACTGGGGCGCCGGCACCTTCGCGAGCCGCGGCGCCGTGGTTGCCGGCAATGCGGTGAACGAGGCGGCCAAGGTGGTGCGCCAAAAAATCCTGCACACCGCCGCCGAGCATTTCGAATGTGCCGAGGACGATCTCGAGATCGAGAACGGCCAGGTCTCAATCGTCGGGGTGCCCGGAAAGTCGGTCCGCCTCGGCGAGCTTGCGATGCGCGCCAATCCGATGCGCGGGGCGGTGCGCCCCGGCACCGAGCCCGGCCTCGAATCCACGCAATATTTCGGCCCGCCAAGCGGCGCGACCGCAAACGGCGTCCATGCCATGCTGGTCGAGGTCGACCCCGAAACGCTGACGCTGCAGATCCTCAAATATGTTGTCGTGCACGACTGCGGCACGGTCATCAACCCATTGATCCTGGCCGGTCAGATCCATGGCGGGGTGGCGCAGGGGATAGGAAACGCGTTCTTTGAGCGGCTCGTGTTCGACGACCAGGGGCAGCTGCGCAATGCGTCGCTTGCGGACTACCTCTTGCCGAGCTCGCTCGACGTCCCGCGCATGGAGCTCGCCCACACCGTGACCGCCTCGCCGCTCAACCCGCTCGGCATCAAGGGCGCGGGCGAGGCCGGCGCCATTCCGGTCGGGCCCTTGTTTGCACAGGCGATCGAGGATGCACTCGATCTTGCCGCGAAGCATGAAAGGCTGTGCGAGATTCCGCTCAGTCCGCAGCGCCTGTGGGAGCTGATCGGGCAAGGCTAGGGACGCGGATGTTTCATTCCGTCATTCCGGAGCCGACCATATGTCGTATTGCGTCGCTCACAGAAATCACTCTGCCAGCGCGATTACTCTGGCCGGACTCGCATCGCCACCTTTGATCCTGAGAGGGGCGGCTATGAGTACAAACCTGCCCTTGCCGATCTGGGAAAGATTGGTCACGAACTGAATCATTGGAATGCCCTTCTCGAGCAGAGCGAGGTGGTTTGCAACCCACACTTCGCCTGGATCAAGCTTGACCCCCCTCCAGATCGCTTTCTCCGGAAAGACATCCATGGCAACCGCGGAGACGTTCTTCTTCGCCATCAGCTCGCCGACGCCGGCTTCGAGATAAGGCATCTGCTCCCAGAATTCGGGCTTGCCCCACGTCTTCTCTGTCCAACCCGTGTGAATTACGGGTATGAGATTGGGACCAAACTCCACCCCAGTGTCGAGAATGTCCTTCACAGAGACCGTTGAATTAGGCCCCTTGTTCGGCAAATCGATCAGCACCGCCTCCTTCGCAACCTGCTCCAGGGGCACCTGGTCGACCGGCCGCCCCTTATCGATCATGTGCCGAGGGGCGTCGATGTGGGTGCCGTTGTGCACAAGGATTGAGAGAATCGAGATCATCGAGCGGCCGTTGACCGCCAAATTATTGCTCAGCGTCATTCCTTCCGCCCGCAACAGCTCTTTTTGAGCCTCGGTAATGGCTGCAATTACGGTCACGCTGGAGGGATTCTCGGCATAGGACTTAAGCCCGGGAATTCCTGGCATGTTGCTTTCGATCGGCAGGGTGAGATCGACCACCCGGGTGTATTTCAGCTGAACAGGTGACTGCGCCGAGACGCTCGATGCTGCTGCTAGCATGCACACCGCAACGGTGAAAAAGGCGAAGCTTCCTGCGTGCGGCATGTTCGGGCTCCTCTGTTCAAGCGTGATTGCGGGAATCGGCGCGACCAAGCTCCAGCCCCGCGGCCACGATGGCTTTCACGATAGCGGCATAACCGGTGCAGCGGCAAATGTGACCGCTGAGCTGGTTTCTGACCACTTCGGCATCCGGTCTCGCGATCCGCAACAGAATGTCGCGCGCCATCATCAACATTCCCGGCGTGCAAAAACCGCATTGCAGCGCATGATTTTCGTGGAATTGCCGGCGCAGGACTTCCATTGTCCGGTCATTCTCCAGACCTTCGAGGGTTTGTACCGATTGCCCCTGACACATGACCGCAAGACGCAGACACGAGCGTGTGGCTTCCCCATCCACGGCAACCGTGCAAGCGCCGCACGCCCCGTGCTCACACCCGAGATGAGTGGCGGTGAGGCGACAGCGCTCGCGCAGGAAATCCGCGAGAGTCTCCCGCGGCTCGACATCGCAGGTGATCTGGGCGCCGTTCAATTCCAGTTCCAGAAAGATCATCGGGCTTGCATCTCCCGCACGGCGCGCAAGACGGTCGATGCATGCAGACGCATCAAATAGGGATCGTCGCGAGGGATGAGTGGCGCCACATCCTGGGCGACGGCCGCGCGGAGCGGCTCTTCAGCGGTCTCTCCGGCTCTGATGCATTCGGCAATCCTGGGAAGCGAATATGGGCGGCCAGCGGCGGCGGCGAGCACGACGGATACCGGCCCGCCACGCCCGTACGCGACAGCGAATGCGATCGAGCTCGCAAACGCCCCGCTCTTTCGCACCACCTTGAAGAATCCCCAACGCAGCGACGTATCGGGACGCGGCACTTCGAATCCCAGTATGATCTCGTCAGGGTTGAGTGAAGTCGAATATTGTCCGCGGATGAACGCGTCAACCGGCTCAGAGCGGGCGCCTTGCAAGCCTGAGATTCGCACCGTAGCTCCCAGCGCCATCAAGCAGCCCGACCAATCGGCGGCAGGATCAGCAAGCGCCATGCTGCCGCCGATCGTGCCATAATTGCGAATCGCTCGATAGGAAATCCGGGATGCGACCTTCTGCATCAGCCCGCCGAAGCCGTCTGGCAGCTTGCCGTCCTCGATGGCGGCATGCGTGGTCAGCGCGCCGATCCGAATCATGCCCGCTGTTGCGGTAACCTCCCTGAGCTCCTGCAACCCTCCGAGATCGACCAGCAGATCGGGCAGAGCGACCCGCAGATTGAGCATCGGGAGGAGCGATTGGCCGCCGGCGATGGCGACCGCACCGGGCCCCGCCAGTGATGCGCCGGCTTCGGCGACCGTCTTGGGAGCGACGTAGTCAAATGGTGCCGCTTTCATGCAGTGGAAGCTTTCGCCCGTCGCGCGCGTTCGATCGCCTCGGAAACCCGGCGCGGGGTAAGCGGCGTCTCATCGAAGCTCGCGCGAATGTCGCGAAATGCATCGGCAACCGCATTGGCGATCGCGGCCGGGGGCGCAATGGCGCCTCCTTCGCCAAGACCTTTCACGCCGTACTCCGTCGTCAATGCAGGCGTTACCAGATGAGCGATGCGCACGGCAGGAATTTCCGCCGCACAAGGCACCATATAGTCCGCGAAGGTGGTGGCGAGCGGTTGCCCGTGAT
>Ga0306926_10002187_pt1 | contig 19841 bp, 19 predicted proteins | sample flu12Cox44000178_FD_203759 | JGI IMG/M metagenome (GOLD analysis project Ga0306926, IMG submission 203759) | Lab enrichment of tropical soil microbial communities from Luquillo Experimental Forest, Puerto Rico - flux8day.12C.oxic.44.000.178 (v2)... | ecosystem: Environmental > Terrestrial >... | reverse complement strand
GCCTGCAGCGCGTGGATCGGCATGCCAGCTCTCCCGAGGCTCACCCGCTCGGCCCTACCGGACACCGGCCTGGCCGAGAGCGCTGTCGAATATCGCCCGTCGCTGGCGGTCCTCCCGTTCCGTACACTCCAGAAGGACCAGTCGGACGCCTATTTCGCCGAGGGCATGGTCGACGACATCATCAGAGCGCTGGGCGGATTGAAAGATCTGGTCGTCATCGCTCGCAGCTCGACCCAGACCTTTGCTGGCGCTCCACTCGACCTGCGCCGGGTGGGCTACGATCTCGATGTGCAATACGTCGTACACGGCAGTGTGCGCCGGTCCGGCACGATGCTGCGGATTGCCGTCGAATTGAGCGAGGCGCAATCGGGACAGGTGATTTGGGCCGACCGCTTCGATGGTGAGATCACCGATTTATTCGAACTGCAGGACCGCATCGCCATACGTGTCGCAGCGGCGGTCGCGCCGCACCTGCATGAACGCGAGCTGAGCCGTGCGCTGCGTAAGCATCCGACCAGCATGACCGCCTACGATCTGACACTGCAAGCGCTCGATCAGCTGAGCAGGATGGATCGATCAGCGCTCGGACGCGCGCGCGAGCTACTGGAGCAGGCCATTAAAGTCGATCCCGACTATGCGCCTGCTTATTCGAGATTAGCATCCCTTCATCTGAGATGGGTTGCCCAGGGATGGTCGGAGGACGAGCTCGCAGACAGACAGACGGCGGCATCCAATGCGCGGCTGGCTATCGAGCGAGACCGCAGCGACGCGGTCGCGCTCGCGATCTACGGCCATACCCAGTCCTACCTACTGAAAGAGTACAGTGTTGCGACGGACTACCTGGATAGGGCGATGGCTGTGGGCCCGAGCTGTGCGTTGGCCTGGGGTTACAGCAGCCTAACCCGCGGATTTCTGGGCGACTATGCGGCCGCAGTGGCGCGGGCCGAGAGAGCTGTGCGGCTCTCGCCGTTGGGTCCAGACGCCTTCTGGTTCGAGCATTTTCTGTCGCAAGCCTATTACCTGAGCGGTCGTTATGAGGAAGCAGTGGCCTGGGCGCGTATGTCGGACGCTCACAACGCTGTGAACTACTCCAATCAGCGCTGTTTGATTGCCAGCCTGGTTGCGCTCGACGAGATGGACGAGGCGCGCCAGGTTGGGCGCCGTCTGTTGCAGATGATTCCGAGCTTCCGGCTGAGCACCTTCCGCGCGCGGACACCTTTGCCCGGTGCCGTGCGCGACGAATTCGCAGAACGGCTAAAGCTGGCGGGACTGCCTGAATGAGTGAGGGCTTTCCCGTACTGCAACCAAGCCACTCATGGGAGAAGCAGGATGGCTTTGAGCTTTGAAGGAAATGAGGGTAACGAGGGCAACGAAGGCAATGCTGGCAACGCGGGGAATGCGTCCAGCAATAGCGGAGGCTGGTTCTTCGCCGACCGGGTAGATCTGCCGTTTGTGACTGAGCTCGACGGCGACGACAACCCGATCAAGGACCAAAGGCTCGACCTCGTCATTACACGTTTTCCGCTTCGTAACTGGTCTGCCGACTGGTACGCCTGGCTGGTGCTGAACGAGTTCGTCACCAACTTCGGCGCCGCCCCCCCCACTCAGCCAACCTGGCAAACCCTCAATTTGCCTCTGCCTTGGCCGAGCTTTCCGGACCCTACTGCCGCTGGAGCAAAGGCAGTTATCGACCAGGAACTTGACGATCTCGTAACAGCGGCACAAGACGAACGTGCGGACGCGCTTGGCGAAATCCTCGGGCAAGCGGACGAGTTCATCAGCTACTTCATGAATCTAATGACGACACGACCAACCGCCTATCCAGCAACGCTTCGCATGTTAAACATTGCAAGCCTCGTCGCACTTTTCGTATCCATGTATTACAAGGGGTTCTATAAACGACCCCGGCCTTCCGAGCTCTGTCCGGCGCTCTTGCCGCCGATCGTGGTGCCAGGTCACGCTTCCTTCCCCAGTGGGCACGCGACGCAAGCCCGTCTCATGGCTCGGTGCATGGGCGATGTGCTAAGCGGTCTGCCGCAACGCGACGCCATAGTCGATGATTTGAAGACGCTAGCACGCCGCATTAGGCGAAACCGGGAGATTGCCGGGTTGCATTACGAAAGCGATTCGATAGCCGGCAAGGCTCTTGCAGAAGGCATTTTGCTGAAGCTCAGAGGTCTCAAGAATCTCAACAATGTTGCAGGGGCTGGTTGGTACACGAACGCACTCACCGCCGCACAAGCGGAATGGAACCCCGCGGCGAACCCATACCCTCCAGGGGTATGAGTGGCAGAGGAGGCAATTATGGGAGATGCAGACCGGGGCAAAGCTGAGCTCGTTCCACCCACGGTTATCGAGGATTTGAAAAAGCGCTTCCATGGCTTTCCGGTGCCGGACGGGCCGTTCAATCCCGCCACGGCGAGCCAGGAGCAGCTGCGCGAATTCGGGCTCCCGCCGCGACCCGACCCTGTAACACAGCCGCTGCTGCGTCAAATCTGGGATCGAGGCTTCGGAGAGCCGCTCAGCCTGCAGCAATTCAGTGTTGACGAGCGTTTGGTCGAAGAAACCGGATACAGGCCGCAGGGGGGATACGCCAAGGAACGGCCGATAGCAGAGACGAGGTTTGAGACAAGTTTGAACTGGTCGGGAGCCTACATCACTGCGAACCGGGCCAAGGAGTTTGTACAGATTTTGGGTATCTGGACGATCCCGAGCAATCTCAAGCTGCCGCCCGACCCGTTCAAAGGGCCGGAAGGGAGCGACTACGTCTGTTCCAATTGGATTGGCCTCGATGGACAACGGCGTTATCTCGACTCGTCATTGCCCCAAATCGGCACCAGCTCGACGTTGAACGCGGACGGAACCATCACCGCGCAGGCCTGGACGCAATGGTGGGCGCGTGGGCGCGGGATCAACAACACCCCGCCAGCGCCGCTCCCACCCCCCTTCAACGTCGCGCCGGGTGATCAGGTAATGGCCGTCGTGACCGTTAATGATCCCCGCACCGTGACGTGTGTCATGGTGAACCTAAGCAGCCAGCCGCTGCCCACGGCGACCTCGGTAAACGCAACCGCGCCTCCCGTCCCGCTGCCGGACGGGACGACGGCTTTCCCCGAGATTGCGGGCGCGACGGCCGAATGGATTGTCGAGCGTCCTGCCATCCCGGGCCAGCCAATCTTCTTTAACTTACCCAACTACGGAGTTACCGGATTCGACCTGTGCATGGCGGTCGAGGGCGACGGCGTAGAGATTCTCTCACTGGTCGGAGGGTCGCCCCAGGACCTGCAGGGCGCCCGGTTCATTCGAATGTACGACCGACTCAAAGATCCGCGGCGCACTGCGTTTATTTCGATGCCCGAGCGAACGAGCGATACGGCGCTACGGATCAGCTACGGCGGGTTCCCGAAGTGACTACACCTCGCTAGATTTCAGAAGGGCCGAAGGCGGGTGGCGGGATGCGGCGTTTCGAGGCCGCTTCGTAAGCCGAAGCAATCTCGAGCAGGACGTCTTCCCTGCCGGGCTCGGCACGGAAGACTAACGAGAACGGGAGGCCGGGAGGCGGCAAGGTGGTGGGGGTGTCGGAGGGAACCGAGACGTAGCGCGTGCCGTCGGGGCTGAGCGCAAAGACCGGGTCGTAGACGGTCGTCACATAACCCGCGGGGATCAGCACCTCGGTGAGGCCGGCGTTCGGACCGTAAAACGACTCGGGGCGCAGATTGTTGCGTCCGCCGAGCGGGTCGTGGGCGCCGCCGATCTTGGCCGGCGGCAACGGCGTGTGCAGGCGGACAAGCGCATCAAGCCGGTTCTCCAGCATTACCATCATGTCGACCCGGCGAAGGAGCTCGCGCAGCATGATGCGCTCGTCGACCCCTTGGCGGCCGCCCAGCGGATTGCGCGGATCGGTGGCTTCCTCCCAGTTCCTGAAGGCGGCGCGGCCGTCATCGCCCCAGAACTTGGAGCGCGTATTGAGCGCGGCGAAATCCGTCAGCGTCTCGGTGAAGCCGCGCGCCCGCCAGTCGGCAGCGCGGCGCGACAGGTATTGGTTGACGTGGAAGCCGAACATCATCGCCAGCTCCTGCTCCTGGATCGTGGCGATGTCGAGATTGGCGGGCGGCGCCACCCGGCCCTCGGCCAGAGCCACGCAATAGTCGATCGGCGTCAACGCGCCGCTGCCGAAAATCTTGCCCGGGGCGAATTCGGTCGGCCGGATCGCAGCCGCAAATTCCCTGAACAGCGGCTTCCCGTCGGGTGCCAGCCGGAATAAGAGGTCGGGCATGAAAACCGGCACCAATCGGGCGAGCGTCTGCCGGAAATCAGGGTTCATCTGTTCGAGGTCGCGGTCGCGCTTCCATTGCGGATCGGCCGACTCGACCAGAGCGGCGCCGAGTTTTCCGCCGAGGATCGCTTTGATTTCGGCGGCTGCAGCGGTGCAGATCGGCTCGGCGGCCTTGTCGCCCGGGCGGATCAGCATCGACTCGCGGATGATCCCGATGCGCCTGCCTTTAAGTGAACTCAGGGCGCCAGACATGTTCGTGTGGCGCGCATAACCCGAGGTGAGCACCGACGAGCGCGGCACGGTTGTGTAGGGGTCGCGCGGGTCGTAATAGCCGCGATCGGGATCTTTCAGCGCATCGAGAACTTTCGCGGCGTCCGCGATTGTGCGCGCGAGAATGCCGGCTCGGTCGCAATAAATGTCGGCGCCGATCGCACCGCCGTTAAAGCTCAGCATCGCCTTGTGCGGCAGGATCAGGGCGACGGCGTTGTGGTTGGCAGGGCCGCGGGTCGAGGCGCGGGTCTCTTCGCCGAGGCTGCACATCACCAGATTCGCGCTGACCGACACACCCGATCCAGAGCTCGACCCCAATGAGGCGGCGCGCGTCGTATCGTAAGGGTTGGAGGGATTGCCCGCCCAGCTCGAGCGCTGATAGCCAAGCACCGAGGGCAGCACCATGTCCGGCTTGTGCCGGCCGCCGGGGTCGCCGGCTCGGCCGTTGTATTCGGTGCAGACCGCCTTCGCAAAAATGATCGCGCCCTTGTTGCGCAATTGCTCAACGAGGATGTGGTCGCGGGCGGGAAAATCGATGTCGTAGGCCGCGTCGCCCCCGGCGGTCGTGCGCATGTCTTTCGTGTCGAACGGGTCCTTGAACGAAAAGACGACGCTATACATCGGCATCTTTTCGAGATCGGGGTTGCGCCCGTAGAGGGCGTCGAACTCGGCGGCGCGTTCGAGGGCATCGGGAAAATGGCGGAAAACCTCGCAGACCGGCGGGGCGCCGGGCGGCAGCGGTCCTTTCGAAGGATGGCGGTCGAACTCGCCGCGGCAGGTAACCGACCGCTCGCCGCGAATGTTGAGCGTGGCGAGCGCGTTCAATTGCCCGGCATCGGGTTTCCCGACGATCATCCCGTATTGCTGCTGCACCGAAAGGTCGGAGGCGGTCGGCTCCATACGGCCGAATTCGAGCGGCGGCCCTTTGTACTTGTCGAGATCGGGCAGAAGAGTCGAAGCCCTGACAGTCTCGGCCGGGAAGCTGAGCGGCGCCCCGGCGCGCACCACTCCGGTCACTTCGGGTATTGGAGCGCCGTCTTCGGTGACGAGCAGGCTGCAGACGCCGTTATAGGCGCGGGTGCGCTCGACATAACGCCGCACGATCTCGACGCAGGTTATCTGCCCGGCTCTGATCGCTTCGTGCAGTTCGTCGATTGTCGCTTCTTCGAGACGAAAAGGTTCTTCTTCCGTCATGGCCCTCACCTTTCCTTCGCTCGTTCATTGCGATGAGTGGGATGACCCATTGTGTGTTCCGCGGCGCTTTCCGCGGGGCATCAGTTAAATTGCTGACGATCGGATCGGGAAGGCAAAAAAGCTGGCTTGCCACGTCCGACCCGCGTCAACGGATTGAGCTTTCCGAAGCACGGCTATCCGCGATCACGCGGAGCCCAATTCTTCGCCGCCGCATCCGGCAGCAATTGGTTATATACTGCTGGGTGGCGAAACGATCCCGGACCGATCGCGGAGGCGTCCAAGATGTTCGGCTCGCGCATCGTTATCTGCAGCGTCCTGCTCGTCGCGGTGGTTAGCTCGATCGGATGGGGACAGACGGTGGCCTGTGCCGGTTCGATCAGAAGACCCTATCTTTTTCGGGTTCGGCGAAGGAGCAGGCCCGTTGCCTTCTCAGACCCGTTGGCGAATGGAGTAGGGTCGGCGCGATCTCGCCAAGCTTGCCCCCGACCCTGGAAGCGAAAGTCGGCCTGCCGGTTGAAGTCTCCTCCGATGAGGTACGCCAGGGCTAGCTGCGCATATTGCGGTCGGCTGTGCCCAGTGATAAACGGCGCTGGTGCAATGTCGTAATTCCATTGCTGTTCGGTCCCAATGCACTGGAAAATCGACAGTCCAGTGAACTCTTAGTGACGACCTAGTGGCGGCGTTCGTTTTTGTAAGTTCCCCAACTCCGCTTCCATCTCTGTTACACGGACCGTGGCCTTCTGCAGCCAGTAGGTTTCCCCACTTTGCCGATATATTTCGACCGCAGCACGCATGCAGGTAAGCGCTTCTTCCATGCGTGGGGCGCTCTTTTCACGTATCGCAAGTGCGGCTAACCCGTTCGCTAATCCGTGGTCAGAATATGCCTGACTGAGCGGCACGTGATCGCGCGTGTACTCCTCCAGCGCCGCGCGGTGGGCCGCCACCGCCTCCTCCAGCCGCGCGGTGCCGCTCTCGCGCTCGCCAAGCGACTGGAGCGCGTTGCCGAGGTTCATCTGCGTCATCGCCCAGTCGAGCGGCACGCGATCGTGCGTCCGTTCCTCCAGTGCCGCGCGAAAGGCCGCCACCGCCTGCTCCAGCCGCGCGGTGCCGCTCTCGCGTTCGCCAAGCCTCGCCAGCGCGTTGCCGAGATTGTTCTGGGTTACCGCCCAACGGAGCGGCACGCCAGCGCGCGTCCATTCCTCCAGCGCCGCACGATAGGCCGCCACCGCCTCCTCCAGCCGCTCCGTGCCGCTCTCGCGCTCGCCAAGCCTCGCCAGCGCGTTGCCGAGGTTCATCTGCGTCATCGCCCAGTCGAGCGGCACGCGATCGTGCGTCCCTTCCTCCAGTGCGCCGCGGTAGGCCGCCACCGCCTCCTCCAGCCGCGCCGTACCGCTCTCGCGCTTGCCAAGCGACTGGAGCGCGTTGCCGAGGTTCATCTGCGTCATCGCCCAGGCGAGCGGCACGCGATCGCGCGTCCATTCCTCCAGCGCCGCGCGATAGGCCGCCACCGCCTCCTCCAGCCGCTCCGTGCCGCTCTCGCGCTCGCCAAGCGTCTTCAGCACGCGGCCGAGATTGTTCTGCATCGCCGCCCAGTCGAGCGGCACCCGAGCGCGGGGGCGCTGCTGTAAAACGAGGCGCCAGGTATCAATCGATTGTTTCAGGGCGGCGTTGTCCCCTCGCTCGTCGCCCTGGCGATAGAGCGCATCGGCTTGGCGCTGAGAATAATTTGTTGTCTCCTCAGGATGTCCGGCTGGAACCAATCCCGCTGCCTGCTTGAACAAATCGGCGGCCTGCGCGTAATGCAACTCCGTCATCGTCAGATCGCCCTCGGCCGCCGCCGAGGCGGCCGCCCCGAGCAGTTGCGCATCCCTCGCTGCTTGCGCTTGCTCGGCCAGTTTGGCCGCCTCTTGGGCCGCCGCAATCTGAGCCTTCCGCGCCTGCAAAAGAAGTTGATGAGCGGCGGCGAAGTGGCCGGCGGCGATCTCCGACTTGGCGCGCTCGACAAGATCGCGTGCCGTAGGGTTGTCCGGGTTGAGCGCCGCGACCTGGGTTTGCAGCCGTTTGTAATCAGTGGCGACTTTGGTCAGCACCTCGCCGAGCCGCTCATCTGGTACGTCCGGTTGTTCACCGATGATGCGCAGCAATGTCTTGGCCGCCTCCTCGGTCACCCCCAGCGTCTTGCTGATACTCGCGATCCGATCGATGAGTGGCGCCGTCGCATCTTCAACCGCCGCCTTCGACACCTGCCGCAGTTGCTCCGGCGTGAGACCAAAATTGCAGGTGATGGTGTTGTTGCTGGCTGTACCACTACCAGCGGTGACCGCGCACGGAGCACCCGTCGTGTCGCCCAGCGCCATCGCAACGGGCGGAGCCACGGCGGCCACGCTGGCGCCGAGCACCAGCGCGAGCCAAAGCGTCCGCGGCGTCATGGCTTGCCCGGTGTAGGGCCGGGAACGTTCCCGCATTCGACCTTGTTGCCGGATGCGGTGGCCCCACTACCGGCGGTCACCCCGCAAGCGCCGCCGGTCACGCTACCGCCGCCTAAGCCAGTCGCTAGCCAGGCCACAATCCCCAAGGCGCCAATGGCAAACGCCCCCAATGCGATAAAACGCAGCGTGGGCGCCCGTTCCGCCGCCGGCAAACCAAGCGCCTGTTTGATCATCGGGCGCATCAGCAGCACAATCGCGCCGACGGCAATTCCGCCGAGGCCAGCGATTTTCCCGAGTGACGCGAGAGAAGATAAATCCATGGCTCGGCCTCCCCGAGCATGGCGGCCGCCGTCGCCACACCCTGCGAAGTTTTGGTTTATTTTTGCACATCAGTTTTGGCGATTACAGAATTTTCGCGGCGATGCCGGCCCTGGCCGGCCATCAACGCAACAGCGTTGCCAATTTTGCGTGGAACCGCGGGTGCGGCACGATCCGACCATGCCGTATTCTGATGGCATGATCGGGCGTCACCCCGAACGTTCGGGCGATATCAGACGGTCGCATCGGGGCCAGCCTCGGCAAGATCGCCGCTACGAATTGCCGCCGCATATGATCGTCCGAGGCGGCGCCCCACCCGGGACATTGCCGCCATTCCGCCACGCTCGGCAGGCCGTCGACGCGCACCGCTACGCGATCCCGTTTTTCCTGGGACCGCGCTTCGATCAGGTTATCGAATGCCTGCCGAGCCGCGTCGGCTCCGGCAACCCGCCGCAATGGCCGCCGATCACCTACGCCGAGTGGCAAGCCTGGTGGTACGACGCCAATTACGATCCCAAGGTCCAACGAGACGTCGCGTAGCTGGCCGAAGAAGCCATCCCTCGTCTTTCAGCGGTCGGGTCAGCGCCCCGGCTAGGGCAGGGCGAAGCCAGGGTTTTGCGGCTTATAGGTGTTGTCGCTGCGGCACCGGTCGATGACGCTCTCGTCGATCACCTCGTTCAGCCCCTTTCCGAGCTGCATGGTTCGAGTAAACCGCGAGTGCGTCAGTGCGTAAACGCCATGCAGGAACTGCCCGTAGGAATCCGTTGGTCCATGGCGCCAGTTTGCTTCGCCCAAAGCCGGCATCTCTTTCTTCTCGATCACCAGCCCGGCTGCGGCTGCGCGCTGCTGCATCCACGATAACGCAATGTCGGAAAGCAGCCGTGCTTCGTAACCGCCACCGACATCGGCATGGGCGCCGATAAACCAGCGCTGCTCGACAGTCTGGCCCTCTTTGACGACGGGAGCCTAGAGGGTCGCCTGATAATCGACCCGAAACTCATCGATCGCCAGCGCGTGGGCCGCGTTCTTCACGATGCCGCTCAATTCCGTATCGTGAAATCCATATTCTTTTGCATTCACCCATTCGAGCGCGTGTACCGGCAGACCGAGCGCGCCGACCGTGTCAAACTCCGAGGAATTGGATGTTGATCTCCCGCGAGTATCGCTCGCGGAATGTTTGCGCCTCGCCGGTATCCGGGCCGTCGTCACGTTGGCGATAGAGGGCGTAGGCATCCGCTACGCGATGAGCGTTTTCTGGTGCCAAAAGACCGCAATTACGGATCAGGCCGACGAGGCTGCGGGCCGAATAAGCACCCCTGCTGAATCCCACGACATACACCTCGACGTCGCCCGTATTTGAGCCGGGGTAATTGTCGGATAGCCAGCGGTATCCCTCCTGGATCTTCTGGTCGATACCGAGGCCGAAGGCGCCGCCGGCGACACGGTCGTACCAATCGGTGCCAACCCCGGGCTCATACCATTTGTTCTGAATATTGCCGCCGGCCACATTTCCGGCAGGAACCGACTCGTAGAAACGGGTCACATTGGTCTCGAACCCGGTAACCGGGTCCGGACGATTCCAGGTGCCGTCAAAACAGAGAACCAATCTTGTTGTCATATCCGCTTTCCCCGCTCGCGAACCTCACTCGATATTAACCCTATCGACGGCGTCTTGGTAGGCACCGGCTGTCGGTGCTAGGCTCGGCGGCGGGCAAATCCGGGAGAGCGGCAATGGATAAGGCGCTGTCGGGCATTCGCGTCATCGACATGACCCACAACCAGGCGGGTCCCGCGTGTGCGCAGATCCTGGGCTTTCTCGGCGCCGATGTGATCAAGCTCGAGGAGCCGAAAGGCGGCGACATTGCTCGCCGCAACATGCGCGACCGGCCGGACAGCGACAGCCTTTTCTTCCTGCTGTTCAATGCGAACAAGCGCAGCCTGACGCTCAATCTGAAGACCGGTCGCGGCAAGGAGCTGTTCAAAGAGCTGACCCGCAAATCCGACGTACTGGTCGAAAATTTCAGCCCCGGTGCGCTCGATCGGCTGGGGCTCGGCTGGGAGGTCCTCTCGAAGGTCAACCCGCGTCTGATCTATGCGACGATCAAGGGCTTCGGCAGCTACGGCCCTTATGCCAATTACAAAAGCTTCGAGCCGATCGCGCAGGCAATGGGCGGAGCGATGAGCATCACCGGCTTTCCCGAGAATCCGCCGACCTTTGTCGTGCCGGCGATCGGCGACAGCGGCACCGGCATGCATATGGCGATCGGCATCCTCGCGGCACTGCAGCAGCGCCATCATTCTGGGCGTGGTCAGCATGTCGAGGTGTCGATGCAGGATGCGGTGGTCAACCTGATCCGGGTCAGTCTGCGCGATCACCAGCGCTTCGGCCACGCGATGCCACGCCGCGGCAACCAGATGGGGCGCGGCATCCCGAGCACGACCTACCCGTGCGCGCCGGGCGGACCGAACGACTACGCGTTCATTACTGCGCAGCAGCAGATGTGGCCCGCTTTCGCCTCGGCGATCGGCCGCCCCGAATTGGCCGACGACCCGCGCTTTGCGACCGAAGACGCGCGCTGGGAGAACCGCGCCTCTCTAAATGCGATTATCGAGGAATGGACCCGTGCGCGCAGCAAGCACGAGGTCATGCGCATTCTCGGCGAGGCCGGGGTGCCGTGTGGCGCCTGCCAGGACACCGGCGAAGTCTTGGCCGACCCGCATCTCGAGACGCGCGAGATGATCCTTGATATCGACTACCCGACCCGCGGCGCCTACAAGACCGTCGGCTGCCCGGTCAAACTCTCGGACTCGCCGGCCGACGTCACGCGCCCGCCGCTGCTCGGCGAGCATACCGAGGACCTGCTCGGCGAAGTCTGCGGCCTCGACCCCGACGAGATCCGGCGCCTGCGCGAAGAGGGGGTGGTGTGAGCGATGACACTGCGCCTCACGGTCGCCTTCTCCGACAACCCGCGGGTTCAGCCGCTGAAAGACGGGACCGTAAAGCCGCAGAACATTGAGCTCGATTTCATCACGCTCGACCCGAGCACGCTATTTTACCGCAACCTCTTCTATGACGAGTTCGACGCCTCGGAGATGTCGATCTCGGAGACGCTGCTCGCGCGTGAGCGGACCGATGGAAAGAAATGGGACTGGTCGGCGCTGCCGGTGTTTTTGAGCCGCGGCCATCACTGGCCCTACTTCTATTTCAACACCAGCTCGGGCATCTCGAGTCTCGCCGATATGAGGGGCAAGCGGATCGGCGTGCCGGATTACGACATGACCGCGGCGCTGTGGTTCCGGATTGTGCTGAAGGACCTCCACGGCATCGAAGCCAAAGACAATGTCTGGTTCAACGGGCGCACCAAGGAACTCAGCCACGGCGGCGCATTGGATCTCGACAGGGCCGGGCCGGTTGGGGTCGAGCACCACTGGCTCACTGCCGAGCAGACGCTGGACGTGATGCTCGACCGCGGCGAGATCGACGCGTGCACCGCGATCCGCCCGCAGACCCGCGTCACCGCCGGCGATCCGACCGTCATCGACCGCTGGGGCGGGACGCAGATCCATGACAACCCACGAGTGCGCAAACTCTGCGAGGACGACGGCAAAGCGATCGTTTTCGAATATTACCGCAAGACCGGGTTCTTCCAGGCCAATCATCACGTGATCGTGCAGAACCGCATCTTGCGCGAGCACCCGTGGGTGGCGCTGGAACTGTACGAGGCGTTTCAGCGGTCCAAGGAAATCGCCTATGAGCGGGCCCGGCGCGCCGAAGTCACTTACCTGTACTTCCCCGGTAAGGACCGCGAGGAGCAGCGCGCGGTGTTGGGGGACGACCCCTACCCGCTCGGGCTCAATGCAATGGGCAGAAACATCGAGCGGGCGATCAGGGGTTCGCTCGAGCAGGGCCTGCTGACCAAACCACTGCAGCTCGAGCAGATCTATTACCGCACGACATTGAGGACGTGACTCGAAGGGAACGTCACACTCGTCATTCCCGCGAGGGCGGAAACCCAGGGCCCAAGGCATCCTCAGCTATCCGTGGGTCCCCGCTTTCGCGGGGACGACGATTAAATGCGCGAGGTGAAGCAATGATTGGCTGGAGAGCGCGACTGGGATTTCTCGTGCCCCCAGGAAATCCGACGGTCGAGACCGAGATGATCGCATTGGCACCGGTCGGCGTCTCGGTGCATTTCCACCGCATGACCGCGCGCGGCGCCACCGGCTCGCTCGAGGGCCAGGACGAGCGCAATCGCATGATGGTCGAAAACATCGGCGCCAGCACCGAGCTGCTGGCGATGGTGGCTCCCGACGTGATCGTCATCGCCCATACTGCGACCAGCTACCATCTCGGCCGCCAGCGCGAGGCCGATCTGCTTGTCCGCCTGCAGAACGCCGCAGGTTGCCGCGTAATCACCGCCTTTGGCGCAGTACTACAGGCGCTGCAACGGCTCAATGTGCGCCGCATCGCGCTCGGCACGCCTTATTCGCCGGAGACGACGGCACAGGGCAAGGCGCACCTCGAAGCGCAGGGCATCGAGGTCGTCAATTTCGCCAATCTCGAGGGCGTCAAAAACATCTACGACGAGACCGCCGAACGGGCCTATAAGCTCGCCCGGGGCGTCGACAGGGACGATGCCGGAGCGGTGTTTCTCAGCGGCACCGGCCTGCCGACATTGCCGGTACTGCAGCTGCTCGAGCAGGATCTCGGCAAGCCGGTAATTTCGAGCGCTTCGGCAATGATGTGGCTTGCGCTGCGGGTGGCGGGCGTGGTGCAGCCGATCCCGGGATATGGGCGGCTATTGACCCTGAGTTGCTGAGCGTAATAGCAAAATTTGCGCCAAGCCGAAAATTTTTATACGGCTGGGAGAGCCTTGACGTCCGGTATCGATTCCCTACGTCAGGCTGGCAGACCACAACGGGAGCATGCTCCGACGGGTCGGAAGGGGACCGGCCAAAAGGCTGCCACATCGGCACATTTCCCCGCGCCTAACGGCCGATTGAGAATCCGAAGAGGAATTCTGGGGTGAGCCCTCGTGGCGGGGGCGACGTCTCAAATCGAACATTTCTGACGTTGTCGGGTTGCTAGTGGCACCGGATCTGTCGCCGACGGATCAATCGGCGGTGTGTCATTTTCGTGACCGGACAGCCTCTCTGCTGCCGAATATTGAACCTTCAATCGGCCATCAGTTTTGAACCAGCAATCCGGTCGGCTCGCTGAGCACCGGAAAGAAGGTGGAGAAAGCTCATGCATTGCACTGAACACCAAGCCGCGAGAACGCGTCTGTTGCGATCTTTTGCAGCCGCGGCGCTAAGCGTCAGCGCGCTGCTCTTGATCCCGGCCGCAAATGCCCAGATGAACCCGCCGCAGGCTCGCCCCCAGGCGCAATCGCCACAGACGCAACTCCCACAGTCGCAACCGCCATCGGCGCCGATTTCGGATGACAAGCTGACTGCGGCTGCGGCGGCTATCGGGCAGGTCACCACGATCCGGCAGAGCTACGAAAGCAAGATCGCGGTGGCGTCGGCGTCCGACAAACAACGCCTTACAAAGGAGGCGGACGATGCCTTGACGAAGGCGGTGACCGATCAGGGCCTTTCTGTGGATGAATACAACAGCATTATCCGTACGGCCCAGAACGACCCCGCGGTGCGCCAAAAGCTCACCCAACGTATTCCTCATTCAGGTCAGTAGAGGTGCCAGATATGGCGTCGACCGATCGCGCGACTGAGGCGCAACGACTGGCCCAAACGCTTGGCGTTGTCGTCGGAGCTGCCTCCTGCTGCGAGCAGGTGACGGAAGAGCGCGTCAATGCCGTTGCCGAAAAATTAAAGGAACTCGTCTCCGCGACCGCCGAAGACGCGGCTGACGCCGATGCCGCCGACGAGCAGTTTTCTGCCGCGCTCGAAGCCGGCAAGGCGGCGGTCGAGATCGGGAGGATCGATCCCGAACACGCAGAGGCCGCGCTGACTGAGCTCGAGCAGCAACTGAACGCTTAGAGAACTACGAGGCGAGACGGAGGCTTAGCCGGCCGTCTCGCCGCCTCCTCAGCGTTGAGAGCGCGTTTCTTCGAGCCCGAACACCGCTTGCGGCGCGCTGAAGCCGGCAAGGCTGAATTCGCCGAGGGCGGTGAAGTCAGCGGGGCAGTAACGCGCGAATTCCCCGGAAGCGAGGATGGCGCGGCCCAATTGGCTCGCCAACTTTTCGATGCGGGCGGCACAATTGACTGCCGGGCCAATGCAGGTGAAATCGAGCCGGTTGCCGCTGCCGATATTGCCATAGAGAACATCGCCGATGTGCAATGCCAGACCGAAGCGCAATCCCGGCATCGCCGAACTCGCGAGCGCCGCGATATTCGCCTGTGCCTGGCGCGCGGCGGCGAGGGCGCGCTTGCATATTTCGGTCTCGTCGCCGGCGATCGCAAAGATCGCCAGCAGCCCGTCGCCCATGAATTTCAGCACTTCGGCGCCGTGGTCGAGGATCACCGGCACCTGGCAATCGAAATAACGATTGAGCAGATCGATCATGACCCGCGGCGGCAGAGTGTCGGCTAAGGCGGTAAACCCGCGCATGTCCGACAGCCAGATCGCTGCATGAATTTCCTCGATATCGCCGCGCCGGATATGCCCGGCGAGGATCCGCTCACCGGCGTCGTGCCCGACATAGGTGTCGAGCAGAGTGCTCGCCATGCGGCGCAGCACCAGGACCTCGGCGACCCGCGCCAGCGGGGTAATAATGGCTTCGATGCCGGCGATCTGCTCGTCGGTGAAACCGCCCGGTTCGCGCGTCGTGGAGGTCACCACATGGATGGTTCCATCGGTGAAGAACAGTGGCGAGGCGAAATAATCGGTCACACCTTCGGCGCGAAGTTCTGCGAGTATCGGAAAATCGAGGGGGCAATCCGGGTCTGCCAGGCGGCGCCGAATGGGCGTCTCGGTGAGATAGACCCGGGCGATCGTACTGTCGAGAAAGTCGGAAGTTTCGAGCAGTTCGTACGGCGCCTCCGCAGCCTCGACTTCGGCACCCGGCCGCCACACAAACCGGCGTCCCATGACGTTCGGGTGCAATGTGCGTACGAAGACAGCCACCCGCCACAGCGGAATGCCGCAGGCGACAAGCCGCTCGCACAATTGTGTCAACACCTGATGCGGTTGCGCGGCCGAGCGGGCACCGTCGATCAGCCAATCCACAACCGCTCTGATCTCACGAGTGGGCAAAGCACAAACCCCTCTGTTTAAGGACCAGTTCCTGACGGCGCTACGCAGAAGGCAGCATCTTGCTGATCGGCCCGGATACCCGGCACGGAGATTTCGCGCTCGCGCCCCAGCGGAGCGGCGCCTGGCACCCGAAAACGCGATTTCTCCAACGGAAGAACCGGCGTCTCCGTCGGCGCTTCGCGCTGGGGGACCCAAGAGTAGGGCGCGCGGTAGGCCCGGTAAACCATGTTGAGGCTGGCGGCAAGAGCGAGACGGCGGTTGCCCCAATAAGGGCTGATGTATTCCCAGACCAGCTCGTGGTCTCCGGTGACCTCGAAAATACGGCCGTCCGATCCTTCGGTGATCAGCGTATTGCCATTGGGCAGACGCTGGGCGCTGCTGACGAAAGGGCTGTAAAAGCGTGAAGCGTCGAGCGGTATGAGGAAACCGGCTTCGGCCGGCGTATATTGCCAAACGATCTGCAGTGAAATCGGGTCTATTTCCAAAACCCGAGAATAATCCCGCCTTGCATTCATACGACCGGTCGGCGAGGCAGGGTTGGGTTGGCCGTAGCCCGCCCAGCCGCCATTGTCGAACACCAGCAAATTGCCGTCGCCCGGCAGGCCGCGAGGAATGATGTGCGCATGGTGCTGACCGATGATCCAACCCAGTTTGCGTTCGGCCTCGCTGCCATCGTAGTTGGGGCCAAGCCGCCAGCTAACATTACCGGTCTTTCTGTCGGTTATGGCGATGATATTGGCCTCTCGTGAATCCCAAATAATATTGTCTGGATGAAAGCGGTGGTCGCCCGCATCGAAATGCCGGTTTGGGCCGATGAAGGAAGCCGAATTGACGTGCAGCCAATCGCCGACAGACCCAGCCGCCAGTTTCCTGAGCCCAGGGTCACGGAACAGAATCGCCTTTGCCGCGTCGTCGAAACCCAGCTCGTCGAAGTGTTCATGAGCGCTCCATGACCATAAGATTTCACCCTCCCAGTTCACCTCGATTAGCTTGTCGTCGAGCAGCGTCTGATCAGAGATTTTTGGATTGTGAACATCTGCGTGCACCAACAGCAGCGTCTTGCCGCGGTCGTTCGCCGGCGTCTGACCAGGCACGTAATATCCGACGGGATTACCTTCGCGCTGAAAGTCGTGATGCTGGCGAGCATACCAGCGCGGGTCTTGTCCGGGGTCGGCGATATGTTCCAGCCGGCTGAACCGCCAAACGATATTGCCCTCCCAATCGACTTGGACCAGATCGATTTGATCCTGGAAACTATGATCGGGGGCGCGCAACCCCGTGCTGCCAAAGACTTGACCGTTCGGCAACAACTTGTTGGGAAAACCTTGTAAACCTTTCCATAGTTGCACTTCTTTACCATTCATATCGATCAGCAACGCTCCGAGATCCCCTGCCGGAAAAATGGTGTACCCGTTCCAGTCCTTGGCGGGATCGTACAAAGTGACGCCGGTCGGATAGATCGTTGGGTGGCCCATCTTCTCTGCAACTCCGCAGGCGACGGCGGCATCTGGGGTGAATTGATCGTTGCTGCCGCGCAGCTCATAATAGCGGCGCCCTATCTCCAGGGGGAGTGACATGGCGATTGAGGTGACCGCGCTTCACCCTTGTCTCGGCGCCCAGGTGCGCGGCGTTGATCTGACCCGCCTGATGCCGCCCGAGGTATTTGCCGAGGTCGAGGCGGCCTTCGCGCGCTACGCCGTCCTCGTCTTTCCGGAGCAGGCGGTGACCGACGAGCAGCAGCTCGCCTTCAGCCGGCTGTTCGGGCCGCTCGAAGTCAACCCGAACTATGCCGGTGCCAAGATGCGGCTGCGCGCCGATGTCGCCGACATCTCCAACCTCGATGCCGAAGGACGGGTGCTGGCGCGCGACGACCGGCGCAACCTGTTCAATCTCGGCAACCAGCTCTGGCACACCGACAGCTCGTTCAAGCGTGTCCCGGCAAGATGCTCGCTGCTGTCGGCCCGCGAACTTCCATCCCCTGGCCCGATGGGCGGCGGCGAGACCGAATTCGCCGATCTGCGGGCGGCGTGGGACGCGCTGCCCGAGGCGAGAAAACGCGAGCTCGAAGGGCTCGTCGTCGAGCACAGCATCTTCCGCTCGCGCAGCCAGATCGGCTTTGCCGACTTCAATGACGAGATCTTCAAGCAATTGCCGCCGGTGCCGCAGGCATTGGTCCGCCACCATCGCTACTCGGGTCGCACCAGCCTCTACCTCGCCTCGCACGCCTCGCACATCATCAGCTGGCAGGTCGAGGAGGGGAGGGCGCTGATCGAGGAGCTGATCGCCTTTGCGACTCAGCCGCAATTCGTCTACCGGCACCGCTGGACGGTGGGCGATCTCGTGATGTGGGACAACCGTTGCACGATGCACCGCGGCCGCCCCTATGACGACAGGCAGCGCCGCGTGTTGCACCGCACGACCGTGTCTGACGTCACGAACACGCTCGAACAGGAGGAGCTGGTCGCCCCAGCCGCCTGACAACACTCACCCGCGCAGACCTCACGCGGCTCGGCCCCACTATCGCTCGCCCCATTTCCTGTCTTCGACGGTCTCTTCCTCAATTGCGTAAAACTCGTCGAGGCCGACCAGGGTCTCGATATCGTGCCGTGCGGTGACGCATTCCTCATGGCTGAGGCCAGTAAAGTCCCCGGTCTCCTTCAGCTCTTCGAGCGCGCGCTTATTGAAATGAAAGCTGACGAGCAGCTCCAGCAGCGCGTCGAGCGCAATTTTGTAACCCATATCGGCGAGCTGGGCCGCGGTCGCGACCGGCCGGCTGTCGCGGTTGCCGCGGCTGACGACGTAGACCAGCGGGATTTTGGATAATTTCGGCGCCTGCTCTAGTTCGGCGAGGTCGCGGGGGAAGATCATCCCCATATCGGCGCCGTGCTCGGCCGCTAAATTCATCCTGCCGACCGCTTCGCGGAGCCCTTCGAACCGGCAGGAATCGCTTCTGGCGATAATCACAAAATCCTTGTCGTTCTGGTCGCGCTGGCGGCAGGCGAGGCGGATCTTGTCGGCGAACTCCTTCCGCGGGATCACATGCGCGACGTATTTGTGGTAGTGCGCCCGCTTTGGGAACAGCTGGTCTTCGATATGGACACCGGCGATGCCGGCCTGGATAAACTCGCGCACGGTGCGCATTGTGTGCAATGGCTCGCCAAAGCCGGCGCCGGCATCAGCAAGTACCGGGATACCGACCGACTTGGCGACATCGCCGGCGACCCGGACCTGCTCGTCCAACGTCAATAGCGGTTCGGAGGTGCAGCGCGAGCCGCCAGTGACAAAGCCGCCAACATAGGCCGCCTTGAACCCAGTCTTTTCGATCAACCGGCCGCCGAGTGCGTCATAGGCGACAGGCATGTGGACGAACGCCTCTTCGGCGAGCAGCCCACGCAATGCCGCGGTTTTACTGATCATAATCCCTCCTCTTCATCAGTCAGCGCTCGGACCTATTCTTTCCCCGCCGGTGATTCCACCGGTACCCGGGCTTTACGCAATTCTTCGCGAAGCCGCTCGCCTACCTCGCCGCGGTAGGACACGTTCTCGCTTACCCAAGCCATCGAAAAATCGGCTCGCGGGCGCAGCAAGCCGGCAAACGCCTCTGCCGCTTCCATATGTCCCTGCATTGCGTTAACGAACGTCGCCCGAAAGCGGTCGCCGTCGCGCCGACTCCATCCCGGTCGGGAAACCCATTCTGTTCTCTGCACGAAACTCCTTTAGCTTTTCGGGAAATCATAGAGCTTGGCGGCGTTGTCGACAAAGATACGGTTCCGCACTGCCTCGTCCGGCGCCCAATCGAGCATCAAATCGATCAGGATCGCATCGTCCGGCTTGGGTTCAGGATCTCGCACCCCCGGGTGTGGCCAGTCGCTGCCCCAGACCAGCCGCTCGGGTGCTGCCTTGACATAGGCGCGGGCGATCACGCTCGAGTCGGAATAGGTTGGCGGCCCGACTTTGGTATCAGCATAAGCGCCGGACAGTTTGACCCAGGTCCTGCCCTTGTCGATCAGGCCGCGGACCTTGCCGAACAGGGGATCGTTGAGGCCACCCGGTTCGGGAATGTGTGCCAGGTGGTCGAACACGATCGGCGACGGCACTTTTTCGAGGATCGGCATGATCTCCATGATCGTCGGCGC
>Ga0306926_10002186_pt1 | contig 19846 bp, 20 predicted proteins | sample flu12Cox44000178_FD_203759 | JGI IMG/M metagenome (GOLD analysis project Ga0306926, IMG submission 203759) | Lab enrichment of tropical soil microbial communities from Luquillo Experimental Forest, Puerto Rico - flux8day.12C.oxic.44.000.178 (v2)... | ecosystem: Environmental > Terrestrial >... | reverse complement strand
CGAGCATCGGCTTCTTGGCAAGAGCTATGTCGGGCGTGTGCTGGTGCTCGATGCGGCCAAGGGTGGGGTCGCCACCGCCTGGATGCTGCACGAGATGAAGGCGAGGGGAGTGATGCCGGCGGCGCTGGTGCTCAACGCGGTCAATCCGATCATGGTGCAGGGCGCAGCGCTTGCCGACTTCACCATGATCTCCGGGTTCGATCTCGATATCACCCAGGCGATTCCGGATGGCGGCATGGTGGAGGTCGATCCGACGGGAGAGCGCCCCTTCATCCGGCTGCTCTGAGCTCGTCAAGGGGGTGAAGCCACGCGCGCGTGCCGCTTGCAGCCGCGTGCGCACGGCCGCCGCACCCGCGAGCTCGAACACCTCGCGCGGCTCGGCAACGCCCTTGATCGGGATTGCGCCGAGCGGCTTCACCTGGATGAAGCCCTCCGCCAGCCGAAGCGTCTCCGAGGTGAGGCGGGTTGCGCCGGGGGGCGCGAGCTGCTCCATGCGCGCGGCGAGATGCGTCGTCTGTCCCACTGCCGAGTAATCCATCCGCAGGTCGCTGCCGATGGAGCGCACCACCACTTCCCCAGAGTTGATGCCGACGCGAATGTGGACCTCGATGCCGTGATTGCTGCGCGTCTCCTCGGCGTAGCGGCGAATGAGGTCCTGCATGCGCAGCGCCGCGTAGCAGGCGCGCGCGGCATGGTCCTCGTGCGCGAGCGGCGCGCCAAACAACGCCATGATGCCGTCGCCCATCACCTGGTTGACCGTGCCCTCATAGCGATGGACCGCCTCCATCATGTGCGCGAGGACGTGGTCGATGATCTTGCGCGCCTCCTCGGGATCGCGGTCGGCGAGAAGCTCCATCGATCCCTTCACGTCGGCAAACAGCACGGTGACATGCTTGCGCTCGCCTTCGAGCGCCGCCTTCGAGGTCAGGATGCGCTCTGCGAGATGCTTGGGCGTATAGCTTTGCGGGGCGCCGAAGGGCGACGCCGACTGCGGCGCGGAGGACGGCGCGGCAGCGGTGAGCGGCTTGCCGCATTCCCCGCAGAACTTCTGGCCGGGCGGATTGGCAGAACCGCAGGCGGCGCAGTGGCTCGCCAGTCGCGCTCCGCACTCCCCGCAGAATTTCGCAGTCGTGGGGTTGTCGTGGCCGCACCCCGGACAAATCATGGCGGCAAACCTCAGGACAACGATCTTAAGCTGCGCAAAATCGTGTGCTGTGCTCGTGATGGGTGCGACACGATCTTGCTCACCGGTTGAAATGCCGGACGCACCATCACCCTACAAGATCGAGGACTTCAGGGGTCGCCTCAAATCACCTCTTGCGTCTGGTCGTCGGTCTCGCTCTGACGATGGCTCCTCCCTCGAGCATTTCACGTAGTGGATCGAGTCCTTCCTACCTATCCTGAGCACCATGGAAAACGGCAACAACCTGCAACTCGTCATGATCGCTGTCGATGATGTAGACCACGATATAGGGTAAGCCTGTGACGATCCATTCGTATGTCCCCGGCGATTTTCCCTTATGCCCAATGAATGGAAGATCACCGAGTCTCGCAATGCTTTCAAGGATCCTGTCGATGACCGAATCGGCAACTTGGGGCCGGTCTCTTGCTATCCAGCGATGTATCCGATTGAGATCATCGTATGCAACATCGCGGCTGATGACCTTCATGCGGGGCGGCGTGCAAAGCGCTGCCGCACTTCCTCCAATGTAAGAAACTTTGGAGTTGGGTCAGCGAGACGCCGCCTGACTTCCGAAACCTGGTCATCTGATAACCGCATCGGGCTTCTATCTTGTTCCTCCATGAGAGTGACGATTTGTGCGACATGGGTCTGCCGCTCTGGCGGCCAGGTCAGGACCCGATCAAGGATTTCTTTTACCTGCTCTTTCGTCATCAAATCACCTCCTGCGTCTTGTCGTCGGTCTCACCGTAGCGGCGCATCGTCGCGGGCTGCGTGCCGGCATAGAGTTTCTCGATGCCGGGCGCGATCTTCGCGTTCTCGCGCTCGAACAGGCTGTTGCCGGCGAGATCGCTCTCCACCAGGAATGGCCCGAAATTCTCCACGTCGAGCACCCACACGGCTTGCGCGAGGCCGAGTTCCTCGAGCCAATAGACGCCGGCAACACGCCGGATGCCGCGGCCGAGCAGCGCGCCGGTGCCGTAGCCGACCGTGGTGAGATAGATCGCCGCGTTCGGCACGAAATATTTGCGGTAGACCTCACCGGTCATGCCGCCTTTTCCGATGATGATGTTGCAGCCGGAGAGCCTGAACCAGCCGTCAAGCCACTTGGCAAAGCGGAAGGAGGCGGTGGCGGTGACCGCGCCCACCGTATAGCTGCCGTCCGGATTGATGCTCGCCGCCGGCGAGCAATGAAAGTTGACGGTGCCCAGCGCGTCCCGTCCCGCCGGCATGCCGGCGCCGTCCTCGATGGCGTGCTTGTAGACGCCTTCGCGCGCGGTGAAGAGGCGGCCGTTGAGATAGGCGACGGTGCCAATCTCGAGCTTGCGCAAGTCCGCGGTGCTCGCCGGCAGGTCAAGGTGAATGGTCTTCAGCTCCGCCATGATCTACTCCGCCGCCTGCGCCGCCGGCTCGTTCCATTCCACGGTGGTGCGCCGCATGTAGTCCGTGAACCACATGGGGTCGGTGCGGAACACCGCCTTGCCCTCGGCGAGAATGCGCGCACAGGCGCGGCGCGAGGAGAGGCAGAACATGTGCACCGACATGGGCATGCCGCCGGTGTGGCAGTAGCCGACCTCGATGTGACAGTCGATCACCATGGATGAGCCCATGAACCCCATGGCACCCATGCCGATGCTGTTGCCGATCTCCTTGAGCTCCTCCTCGAGTGCCGCGACTTTCGGGTCGGGATTGCGCGAGCCGACCACGCGCAGGCAGGATGCCTGCTTGCCCAGGACCATGCTGGTGTCCTTCGAGCCACCGAGCCCCACGCCGACGATTGCCGGCTGGCAGGCGAGCCCGCGCTTGCCGAAGCCGATCAGGGTGTCGAGATAGAAACGCTTGATGCCCTCGATGCCGTCGCCCGGAAACAGCATGCGGTAGTCGGAGCCGAACAGGCCGCCCTTGTGCACAGTGGTGAGCTCAAGCCAGTCCGCATCGGGATGAAAGGCGTATTCGATCTCGGGCGCGCCGATTCCGACATTGTTGTTGTGGTCGGTGCGCCAGAGCGGGTGGACACGGTTGGGGCGCAGGGGAATGGTGCTCGTGGCGCGCGCGGTGGCGCGGCGAAGCGCAGCCTCCAGCGCCACTGGCCCGCCCTCGATGCGCGCCTCGTTGCCGATCTTGACGTACCAGCGCGGTAGCCCCGTATCCCCACACATGGCGCGGCGGTCCTCCTTGGCCGCCTCGTAGTTCTCCAGCATGGCCTTGATGACGAAGGCGGAGAGGTCGCCCTTCTCGGTATTGGCGCATTTGCGCAGGCCATCGAGATAGTCCTCGGGGATCTCGATGGCCGCCTTCGCCATCAACTCCTCTGCAATGCGTTGGATGCTTGAGAGCGCAATCATTGCTGCCTCGCGCTATTCGGCTGCCACTCTTTTCTCGATCAGGCTCTCGCCCGGCTTCACGTGCGTGAATTCGACGGGCTCATCGGTGATCTCGATCTCACCCGCGTGCAGGCGTGCCACCGTGAAAGTCGAGGTGGCAAGCTCGCCCGGCTCGGGAAAGTCGGTGCGGAAATGGGCGCCGCGCGAATTCTCGCGCCGCAGGGCCGCGCGCGCAATGACCCCGCTCACCTCGGTAAGCGAGCGCAGGTTCAGCCAGTCGTGCCAGCCCATGTTGAAGGCGTGGTCATCGTCCGCAATTCCAGTTGAAAGCAGCTCGGCCTCGATCGCGGCAAGCGTCTCGATCGCGCGCTTGAGGCCCGCCGCGTCACGCATCACGCCGACATCATCCCACATCGCATCGAGCAGCCGCTCGCGTAGCGCATTGAGATTTCCAGGCTTGCAGCGGAACGGATGAAGGGCTCGCGACATCTCGTGCTCCAGAACCTCGTCATCCGGTGCCGGCCGGCCTGGGTTGGCCGCAATCCAGCGCGGCATCACCTCGCCGGCAATGCCGCCGAACACGGTCGAATTGGCGACCCCGTTGCCGCCCAGCCGATTGGCGCCATGCATGCCGCTTGCGTCCTCGCCGGCGACGAACAGTCCCGGCCATTGGGTCGAGGTGTCCGGCCGGCAAATAACACCTCCCATGAAATAGTGTGCGGTCGGCACCACCTCCACCAGGCCGCCGGCGAGGTCGAACCCGCAGTCCCGGCAGCGCTCCACCATGCCCTTGAACTCCTTGGCCACCTTTTCCGGGCCGAGATGGCCCATGCTGATGTAGAGCCCGCCGTGCGGCGTGGTGCGGCCCGCCTTCATCTCCGCGTACATGGCGCGGCTGACCACGTCGCGCGTGGCACGTTCGAGATTCTTGTCATAGTCGGCCATGAAGCGACGCATGGAGCGGTCCAAGAGATGCCCGCCCGCGCCGCGCAAACCTTCCTCCAGCACGGTGCCGGTCATGCGGGTGTCCGGCCCGGCGAGCAGGCCGGTCGGATGGAACTGCACCATCTCCATGTCGCGCAGGGGCAGGCCCGCGCGCAGCGCCATGGCGAGCCCGTCCATGCTCTTGTCGCCGGATGGCGTGTGGTAGCGGTACATGGTGGGGCCGCCGCCGGTCGCGAGCAGCACCGCACCCGCGGAGACGAAGCGGAGCGTGCCGCGACGGATGTCGATCATCAGCACGCCGGCGAGCGAGCCATCCTTGGCCGGAACAAGCGCGATCGCGCGGTGCTCCTCGAGCCGGCGGATCGGCCGGCCCCAGACCTGCTCCATCAGCCGGCCGATGATCTCGATCCCGGTCAGGTCGCCCTTGTGCACGGTGCGGTCGAAGGTCTGGCCGGCAAAGGCCTTGCCATGCAGCGTGCCGTCCGGGTTGCGGTCGAAAAAGCAGCCTATCTCGTTCTCGAGCTCGCGCACCCGCTCGGGCGCGGTCGATACCAGCGTCCAGGCGAGCTCCTGGTGCGGCAGCCATTTGCCGCCCTCCATGGTATCCATGAAATGGCGCTCGACCGAGTCGCCGGGATGAAGCGCCACGTTGTAGCCGCCCTGCACCATGCGCGTGCAGCCGCACTTGCCGAGCAGCCCCTTGGTCGCGATGGTGATGTCGAGACCGGGTTTGGTCTTGAACGCGTGCAGCGCGGCGAACAGCCCGGCGCCGCCGGAGCCGAGAATCAGAATGTCGGTTGCGAGCCTTTCCAGCTCCATGTGAGTCTAAAGCACCCGCGCGAGGAAAATGAAGGCGGCTACTGCCGACAATGCCGCTGCAATGGTCGCCAGCTCCTTCTGCTCGTCTCGCCAATCGAGATTTTCCAGAACGAGCAGCCGCACTCCACCCAACATATGCACCAGCAAGAGGAATACGAGGCCGCCTTCGGCAAGTTTCACGAGCGGCGCATCGCTCCAGCGCAGAAAGCGCTCGAGCCGCGCTTCGCCGTCGATGGCAAGTCCGAGCGTGAGAAAATGCAGCGGCAGGAATATCGCAAGCGCAATGCCGGAGAGGCGGTGCACCAAGGCCGCAATCCACAGCACATTGCTGCGATGCGCCAGTCGCCCGAAAGTCATGGGAGCGTCACCGCCGCGACCGCGCGCAGCCCGAGGGCGAGCAGGCAGCATCCGAGGATGATCGCAAATATTCCGGCGTGGCGCTCGCTCATTGGCGACCATTCGGCCAGGATGTTGCGCACGCCAATGGAGCCGTGAATGGCGACGGCGACAACAAATAGACCATAGACAGAGGCCCACAACACGCTGCCGCGGGTGCGGGAAAGGATATCAGCGGCGGTGAGCCCCTGCCGGGTGGCATAGAAGATGACGGCGACGTGCACCAGCACCAGCGGGGCCATCAGCGCCGCCGTGGCCCGCTGCAAGACGTAGAGCCGCACGTTCATGCCTTGAGCTCACCCCTCAAGTAAGCCAGCGTGGTTCGCCGCTTGAGGCCGGCGATGGAGGCCGTGGGATTGAGTGCCTGCGGGCAGTGCTCCTGGCACGACTGGTGCGAGTGGCAGGCATGACAGCCGCCGGAGGCGGCGACCGCCGCAAGCCGCGCCGGATTGCCGGCGTCGCGCTGATCGTTGACCAGCGACCACGCGCGATTGAGCGCGGCCGGCCCGAGATAATCGGCATTCCACCGCACGGTGTCGCAGGCGGCATAGCAGATGCCGCAATTGATGCACTCGATGGCGGCATCGGCGGCCATGCGCGCAGCTCCGCCCGGCGGGATGCGCTCGATCGGATCGCTGCGCGTGCGCGAGGGCGCGAACGCGCCCTTGGCCTGCTGCCACTTTTCAAAGAACGGCGCCATGTCGGTCGCGAGATCCTTGATCACGGGCAGATTCTCGAGCGGGCCGATCTTGAGACGCCCGCGGTCGATCACCTTGGCCACATGCGTGCGGCACGTCCAGCGCGGCCGCCCGTTCACGGTCATCGCGCACGAGCCGCACATGCCGACCCGGCAGGCGAAGCGGTAGGCGAGCGTTGCATCGAGGTGACGCTGCACGAACGTCACGACGTCGAGCACGGTCTGGTTCTCGCGCAGCTGCACCTCATAGAGCTGATAGCGGCCCTGTGCGCGGCCGCGCCACAGCGACACTGCGATCTTTTCCGTCATTGGCGATTGCTACTCACTCGGCGGTCACGCCGGCGGCCTTGATCACGGGGGTTATGCGGGCGATCTCGCTCTCTACCAGCTGTTGCAGGCCGGCGGGGCCGCGATCTTGCGCTTTCGGTGCCGAGCTGCCGAGCTCGGCATAGCGCGCCTCGACCGCCGGATCATCCAGTGCCTTGGCCAGGGCATCGGCAAGCTTCTCAACGACATCTGCGGGTGTGCCCTTTGGCGCCACCATCCCATTCCAGGCGCTGAAGATGTAATCGACGCCCGCTTCGCCGGTGCTCGGCACGTCCGGCAGGCTCTTGAGCCGCTCGGGCGCGGCGACGGCATAGACCTTGATCGTCCCGGCCTTGATCTGCGGAACGACGTTGAGGGACTGGTCGATCATGTAGTCGATCTGGCCCGCAACCATGTCCTGCAGCGCCGGACCTGTGCCGCGATAGGGTACATAATTGGGCTTGAGCCCGAACTTCGCATTGAAGAGCAGGCCCGCTACGTGCGAGATCGAGCCGACACCGGCGTGACCATAGTTGAGCTTGGAGTCGTTGGCTTTGAGATACTCAATGAACGCTTTCAGATCGCCGGCGGATGTCGACTTCTTTGCGACGATCGCCTGCGGTGTGTGGCTGACGATCCCGACCTGCGCGAAGCTGTTCGCCGGGTCGTATTTCAGATTTGGATAGAGCGCCGGGGCCGCCGCCTGCGTGCCGGTATTACCGATTGCGATGGTGTAGCCGTCCGCTTGGGCACGGGCGGCGCGGGTCATGCCCAGAGACCCGCCGGCGCCGCCGACGTTTTCCACCACCAGCGTCTGGCCCAAGGTGCGCGACATGTGGTCGCCGATGAGGCGGGCGACCACGTCGGTCGGCCCGCCGGCGGCAAAAGGCACGATCACCGTGATCGGCTTGTTGGGAAATTGGGCCGCAGCGGATGCGCTCATCAGCGCAAGCACGGCGCTGGTCGCGAGCACCAGGCGCATCTGTCGTTTCCTCCGTTGTTATTGCGGATGTTGCGCATCCGCCGCGTTTGCGCAAGTAGAGCGGTTTCCTGTAACAGGTATTGACGCCCGTCATCACGAACGGACATGCCCGCCAGCCGTACTCGACTGAACGTTCGCTCCAGCGTTCTGGCAGCTGCGCTTGCGGCGTTGCTGATGGAACCTGCGGCTGCAGCGGGGGTGGAGGACTTCTATAAAGGCAAAAGCGTTTCGCTGATCATCGGCTACAGCGTGGGCGGCGGCTACGACCTCTATGGCCGGCTCCTGGCGCGGCACATGGCGCAATACATTCCTGGCCGGCCCACCATAGTCCCGCAGAACCTTACCGGTGCCGGCAGCCTGCGGGCGGCAAATTTCCTTTATTCCGCTGCGCCCAGGGACGGCACCGTGCTCGGCACATTTGGGCGCACCATCGCTACCACTCCGCTGCTCGCGCCGGCCGGCGCGCAGTTCGACGCGACCCGCTTCACCTGGCTCGGCAGCATCACCAACGAGGTCAGCCTCTGCGTCACCTGGCATTCGTCCCCGGTCAAGACCTGGAAGGACAGCCTGGAAAAAGAGGTCGTGATGGGAGGGGAGGGGAGCGGCGCCGATCCCGATGTCTACACGCTGCTGTACAAGAATGTGTTCGGCGCCAAATGGAAGCTGGTCGCCGGCTATCCCGGCACCAACGATACGATGCTGGCCATGGAGCGTGGTGAGGTCGACGGCCTGTGCGGACTGTCGTGGGGCACGCTGATCGCGCGTCATCGGAAGTGGTACGAGGAGAAGAGGGTCAATCTCGTCATCCAGGCGGCACTGCGCAAGCAGCCGGAGCTGCCGGATGTCCCGCTGGCGCTCGATCTCGTCAAAAACGAGGAGCAGGTTCAGATTCTCAAGCTGTTTCTGACCAGCCAGGAAATGGCCCGGCCCTTTGCCGCGCCGCCGGACATCCCAGCCGACCGCAGGCAGGCGCTGATCGCTGCGTTCGAGCAGACCATGCGGGATCCCGAGTTCCTCGCCGAGGCGCGCAAGCTCGACATCGATGTCAACCCGCTCGGCGCAGGAAAAATGCAAAGCCTGCTCGCCGAGCTCTATTCCACGCCCAAGGCCGTGATCGAGAAGGCGGCGCTGGCCGTGGCGAAGTAGGATGTGAGCAGCGTGACGATGAAGCAGCAGGCTCCAATCCCTCCCCGAATGGGAGGGTGGTCTCGCGAAGCGAGACCGGGTGGGGACTTCCTGTGGAGATCGAGCCGATTGCGCCTGCCGCAAGCTCCCCACCCGGCCGCCGGCGCTTCGCACGCAGCCAAGTGTACGCAGGCTGCGTATACTTGCCTGCGCCGGCCACCCTCCCCACCCGAACTCGGGCTTGCCCGAGTTCGGCACTTTCAGGTGGCCCAAGTCGGAAATATCCGACTTGGGCTGGGGAGGGATTGAGCCGTGCCGTCGCTGATCGGCCAACGCATTCCCCGGCTCGAGGACCGGCCGCTCCTGACCGGCAAGGGCCGCTTCATCGACGATATCGCCGTTCCCGGCATGCTGCATGCGGCATTCGTGCGCAGCCCGCATCCCCATGCCGCGATCCATGCCGTAAAGACTCACGACGCGCTCGCGCTTGCGGGCGTGCGCGCCGTGCTCACGCTCAACGATCTCGCGCCCGTCCTCTCGCATCGGCGCATGCTGCGCCATTCCAATTCCGGAACCCCGCTCGATCGTTTCTGGTCATTCGCCCTTGCGGATCGGGAAACATCGTATGTCGGAGAGCCGGTCGCGATGGTGCTGGCGCGGGATCGCTATCTCGCCGAGGACGCTGCCGCCCTAGTGGTGGTGAATTACGAGACGCTTCCGGCGGTGTCGGACTGCCGCGAGGCGGCCACCACCAAGGCGCCGGCCGTTCGCCGCGAGCTCAATTCGAACATCGCAGCGCAGTTCCAGGTCGCCTACGGCGACGCAGACGCTGCGTTCAACGCTGCCCCGCATGTCTTCCACGAGGAGCTCTGGCAGCACCGCGGCAGCGCCCATCCCATCGAATGTCGCGGCCTGCTCGCGCACTGGCGCGAGGCGGAGCACGCCATGACTGTCTGGGCCTCGACTCAGAAGGCGCATGACCTCTACCAGTCGCTCACCTTCCTGCTCGGCTTCGATGAGACCGCGCTGCGCGTGGCCACCCCCGATGTCGGCGGCGGCTTCGGTCCCAAGCTTTGCGTTTATCCAGAGGACATCGCTGTGGTGGCCGCGGCCAAGCTCACGGGCTGCTCGATCAAATGGATCGAGGACCGCCGCGAGCATTTCACCAATGCCGCGCAGGAGCGTGATCAGTACTGGTCGCTGGATATTGCGGTGGATGGGGATGGGAAGCTGCTCGGCATCCGCGGCCGGCTCGTTCACGACCTTGGCGCCTATGCGCTGCAGGACGTCAACATCCCCTACAATTCCGCCTCCATGATGAGCGGCGCATACATGCTGCCGGCACTTGCCATGGAGGTCGTAGTGGCCGCGACCAACAAGACGCCCGTATCCTCGGTGCGCGGCGCCGGCTATCCGCAGGCGGCCTTTGCCATGGAGCGGCTGATCGACCGGGTAGCGCGGGAGCTGCAGCTCGACCGCGCCGATGTGCGCCGACGCAATCTCATCCCGGCGGAAAAGATGCCGTATACCAAGCCGCTCAGGGCGCGTTCTGGCGCGAGCATGCAATACGACAGCGGCGATTATCCCGCCTCGCAGGCCATGGTCCTGGCGGCGGCCGGCTGGAGCGATTTTGCCACCAGCAAGGCCGCGGCGCGCGACGACGGGCGCCATATCGGGATTGGCCTTGCGCACGGCATCAAGGGAACGGGCCGCGGGCCGTTCGAATCAGGGTTGGTGCGGGTCGCCAATACCGGGCGGGTATCGGTTTGCACCGGCGCCGCCGCCATCGGGCAGGGCCTGCGCACGATCCTGGCGCAGATCTGCGCGAGCGAGCTCGGCATGCGGGCGGACGACATTGCCGTGGTAGCGGGCGACACCGTCGGCGTATCGCTGGGTCTCGGCGCATTTGCCAGCCGCCAGACAGTGACGGCGGGCTCATCCGTGCTGCTTGCAGCGCGCGCGGTTGCGGAGAAGGCGAAGAAGCTCGCAAGCCACGTGCTGGAAGCGGCCGAGCACGATCTCGAGCTCGCCGACGGCGAAGTGCGCGTGGTCGGCGCGCCGCAGCTCGCGGTGAAACTGGGCGAGCTTGCCCGCATCCTCAAGGGCGCCCCCGGCTATGGGTTTCCGCCCAACATCGAGCCCGGCCTCGATGCAAACGTGAACTGGCGCACCGATGCGCTCGCCTATGCGAATGCCTGCCACGTCGCTGTGGTCGAGGTCGATGCCGAGACCGGCGGCGTTCGCATCCTCCAATATGTCGCGCTGCAGGACTCCGGCACCTTGATCAATCCGCTGCTGGTCGATGGTCAGGTGCGCGGTGGCATCGCGCACGGCATCGGCAACGCAGTTCTGGAATGGATGGGCTACGACGAGGCTGCGCAGCCGGTCACCACCTCATTCGCCGATTATCTCCTTCCTGGCGCGATGGAGGTGCCGGCGATCGAGACGCTCTACAAAGAGACGCCGTCACCGCTCAACCCGCTTGGCGCCAAGGGCGCAGGCGAGGTGAGCACCATTCCGGCCGCGGCGGCGGTCATCGCCGCCATCGAGGATGCACTCGCGCCGTTCGGGGTGCGTATCGCGCAGACCCCGGTCACGCCGCAGAAGCTGGTCGAGCTCATCGGCAATACGATAAGGTCGTAGTCCCATGCGAACCGGCTCGGAATATCTCCGCTCGCTCACCGACGGACGTCAGGTCTTCATCGACGGCGAGCGCGTCAAGGACGTGAGCGCGCACCGCGCTTTCCGCGAGGCTGCGCGCTCGGTTGGGCGGCTCTACGACATCGCTGCCGCCCCGGAGCTGTGCGAGCGCATGACTTTCCGCTCGCCGAAAACCGGCGAGCCGGTGCTGCGCGCGTTCCAGATTCCCCGCAGTCACGCCGATCTCGCCGCGCGGCGCGCCTTCTCGGAGACCTGGGCGGAGGCGACCTTCGGCCTGATGGGCCGCACTCCCGATCATGTCGCCGGCTTCTTCTGCGGCTATGCCGCGACCCCGCGCGTGTTTGCGGCAGGCGGGCAGCGTTATGCGGACAATGTCGTCGCCTTCTACGAAGAGATGCGCGACAAACACCTCTACGTCGCCTATGCGATCGTGCCGCCGCAGATCGACCGCAGCAAGCCCGCACACAAACAGAGCGATCCCGCCCTCTATGCCGGCGTGGTCAAGGAGCGCGACGACGGCATTGTCATCGCGGGCGCGCAGCAGCTCGCCACCGCGGGCGTGATTGCCGACTACATCCATCTCAGCTGCATCCATCCGCTGCAGCCCGGGGACGAGAACTACGCCAATTGCCTCGCGGTGCCGGTCAATGCACCAGGGGTGAAGCTTTATCCGCGCCGGCCGTTCGCGATCGGCGCGACCAACAGCTTCGACTATCCGCTTTCAAGCCGCTTCGATGAATCCGACAGCTACGTGATCTTCGACAACGTATTCGTGCCGTGGGAGAGGGTGTTCATCTATCGCAACATCGAGATTTCGCGCGACCAGTGGTCGAAGACGCCCTCGCATCTCTACGGCAATCACCAGGCGCAGGTGCGCTATGTCACCAAGCTGCGCTTCATGATCGGCATTGCGCAGCGCATGAACGAGATGACCGGCAACGCGGCCAACCCGGCGGTGCAGATCATGATGGGGGAGCTTGCCGCGCTGGTCTCGGTCTACGAGACCATGCTGCTCGCCCACGAGAGCACTGCCTCCATCGACGCCGAGGGCGTGCTTTGGCCCTCTCGTATCGCGCTCTACTCGGCCATGGCGCTGCAGTCCGAGCTCAACGGCCGCATGCTCGAGATCATCCGCGAGCTTGCTGGCGCGGCCATGATTACGCTGCCGTCCTCGGTGCATGATTTCGAGAGCGCGGCGACGGCGCCCGATATGGAGCGCTACATGCGCTCCGCCTCCTCCGACGCGAAAAGCCGCGTCGCGCTGATGCGGCTTGCCTGGGACTTCATCGGCTCGGAGTTCGGCGGCCGGCATCAGCAGTACGAGAAGTTCTACGGCGGCGCCTCCTTCCTGGTGAAGCAGAACGTCTACCGCAACTTCGATTTCAGGCGAGCGACCGCGCTGGTGGATGCCGCGCTCAAGCTGCCGCCGATTGCGGGGGAATGAAGTTCCCGGAGGGCTGGGTCGCAATTGCGACATTTTGATCACCGTGCCCCGGCGAATGAACGATTTGGACCCGTGTGCTGTTGTTGCACGTTAGCGGCTGCACGGCCCGACCTTGCAGCCCCTACAAGGCCAATAAGGACACAGGGTGGGGGCGACAAGGAGGAACGCATGAAACGAGTTTGCCTGCTTGCCGCAATCGCAATGATTGCGGCGGCACCGGCGTGGGCGGCCGATAACACCATCACCATCGGCTTCACGGCCTCGCGCACGGGCCCGCTCAACGTCGATTCGACGGGTCAGGAGCGCGGCTATGAGTTCTGGCGCGACGAGGTCAATGCCAAGGGCGGCATCAAGGTTGGCGACCAGCAATACAAGGTGAAATTCGTCAGCTACGACGACCAGTCCGTCGGTGGCCGGGTGCAGCAGCTCTACACGCGCCTGATCAATCAGGACAAGGCGCAATTCCTGTTCAGTCCCTATTCGTCGGGCCTTACGGCTCCGGCGGCCGTGATCTCGGAGCAGTACGGGAAGATCATGATCGACAGCGGCGGCGCCGAGGAAAAGCCGTTCGAGCTCGGCAACAAATATCTCTTCATGGTCATCACCTCGGCGAGTCATTATCTGTCCGGCGCGGTCGAGGCGCTCAAGCAGAAGAATCCGCACGCCCGGATCGCCGTGGTCTACTCCGACGATCCGTTCTCGAAGACGGTGTTGACCGCGACCAAGGCGCAGGCCAAGGCCGCCGGGCTCGACATCGTGATGGATGAATCCTACGCGCCGACCACTACGGACTTCGGACCCATCGTCAACAAGATCATCTCATCGAACGCCGATGCGTTCCTGGGCGGTGGGCACTATTCGGACGGTGCGACGCTCGCGCGGCAGATGCACGACCAGAAAGCCGATGTGAAGTGGATGTCGATTCTGGTGGCCCCGGGCGATGACAAGTTCGCCGAGCTGGGCGCGGCTGCATTGGGCGTCACGGTGCCGTCGCAATGGGAGCCGCAGGTCTCCTACCAGCCGCAGTTCGGGCCAACCGCGGCGGAATTTGCCAAGGGCTTCCAGGACAAATTCCACGCCAAGGCGGATTACCATGCCGCTTCGGGCTACACGAGCGGCATGATCCTGCAACACGCGATCGAGCAGGCCGGCTCCATCGATCCGGAGAAGGTAACGGCGGCACTTAACGCAACCGACGTCACCACCTTCTTTGGGCATATCAAGTTCGCGACCGATCCACAGCATCACGGGCTGCAGGCCGCGCACGAGATGGTGCTGGCACAGTGGCAAAGCGAGAACGGCAAGCTCGGCCGCCAGGTGGTCTGGCCGACGTCGGCTAAATCCGCCGATCTCATCTACCCACTCTCCGCCGCGACGCACTGAGCGGGCCGGGACCGGCGACCCCGCCGGTCCCGACTGCGTAAGCCGGCATGCTCGGAATCCTCGCTTCGATCATTGATGGCCTGCTGGTCGGGCTGGTGTACGGCCTTGCCGCCATGGGCTTGACCCTGATTTGGGGCGTCATGGACGTGATCAACCTGACCCACGGCACCATGATCGTGGGCGGCATGTTCGCGCTCTACCTGATGGCAACCGCGCTTGGGCTGCCGGCCTACATCGCGTTGCCGCCGGTGCTGATTGGCGCCTTCTTCGTCGGTCTGCTGCTCTACTGGATCGCGGTCCATCGTATGGTCGGACGGCCGCCCTTGATGAGCCTGCTCTCGACGTTCTCGGTCAATCTCGTGCTGATCGGCATCGGCACCGGCGTCTGGGGCACTGCGCTGTTCAACGTTGAGGTTTCCGTGCCTGGTGTAAGCATCGGTCGCTACACCTTTCCCGGTCCCCACATTCTTGCGGCGGTGCTGGCGGCGGTGATTGCCGCCGTGCTTTACCTGTTTCTGCATCGCAGCCGGTTGGGCAAATCCATCCGCGCGGTTGCCAACAACCGCGAGGCGGCGGAGCTTGTCGGAATTCCGACGACCCGGGTGCTGGCCTTCTCGGTCGGTCTCGGGGTTGCGCTCGCGGGGGTGTCGGGCGTGCTGATCGGTACGCTGTTTCCGTTCACAGTGCTCTCCGGTGATGCCTATCAGCTCAAGAGCTTTGTGGTCACGGTGCTCGGCGGTTTCGGCAATCCCGTTGGCGCGCTGCTCGGCGGCGTTGCACTCGGACTTCTGGAGGGCGCCGTCACGCCCTTCGTGCCGGTGAGCTGGACGCTGGTGATCGAGTTCGTGCTGTTCGTCCTCGTCCTGATCGCGTTTCCCGGCGGCGTTTTCGCGTCGCGGCGCGGAGCGCTGTGATGCCGCGGCTGCTGCGCCGGCCGTTCTTCTGGATCATCGCGCTCGTCATCGCCGTGTTCGCCCTCGTGCCGGCAATCGGCAACAATGTGGAGCTGCGCGAGAGCCTGCTGCTCGCCGCCCTCTATATTACGCTCGCCAGCAATCTCAACGTGATGCTCGGCTATGCCGGCTACGTGAATTTCGGCAGCATCGTCTTCTTCGGCTTGGGCGGCTACATCTGCGTCTGGCTGGTCAACTCGTATGCCTGGCCGCTTGGCTTGAGCCTCGTCGCCGCCGGCATCGCCGTGAGCGCGCTGGCACTCATCTTCGGGCTTGGCATTCTGCGGCTGCGGGGTGCCTTCTTCGCGCTCGCGACCATCGGCGTCGTCGAGGCCGTGCAGGCATTTGCCCAGAATTTCACGCCCTGGGGAGGGGCCGCCGGCATCTATCTGTCGAGTGCGATCTTCCAGCCGCTCGGGGGGCCTGCGAGCGCGCTGTGGTGGATCTATTTTCTGATGGTAGCGGTGATGGGGCTGTCGCTCTATCTGAGTTACGCCATCAAGGTTTCCAAGTTCGGCCTGGGACTCCTCGCCATAGGACAGAACGAGGACGCGGCGGCCATTCTTGGGGTGCCAACGCCGCTCTACAAGGCGCTCGCCTACAGCGCATCAGCCTTCCTGCCGGCGGTGGCGGGCGGCCTCTATTTCTTCAAGGGCGCCTTCATTCAACCCTCCGATGCTTTCGATCTGACATTGTCGACCGAGGCGCTGGTCGTCGCCATGCTGGGCGGGCAAGGCACGGTGACTGGCGTGGCGCTGGGCGCCTATCTTTATGAAGAGCTGCGCGGCTATCTCCTGACCTCGGAAACCTTCTCGAACTTCCAGCTGGTGCTGTCCGGGGTGCTCCTGCTCATCATCGTGCTGTTCTTCCCCGGCGGGCTCATGGGCTTCGTCTATAGCCGCTTTCCGAGCACGAAGAAGGTGCTCGAATGACGGCGTTGCTCGACCTGCAAAAGCTCGCCAAGCGCTTCGGAGGCCTGCAGGCGGTGCACAACCTGAGCTTCACTGTCGAGGAGGGCGAAATCCTCGGCCTCATCGGACCGAACGGCGCCGGCAAGTCGACGCTCTTCAACCTGATCAACGGCGTCTATCCGCCGGACAGCGGGCGGATCGTGTTCCGAGGCACGGATATCACCGGCGAAAGGTCCTACCGCATTGCCCATCATGGCCTCGCGCGCACCCATCAGATTGTGCAGCCGCTCACCAACATGACGGTGCTGGAGAACTGCACGGTGGGCGCCTGCTTCGGCCGCGAGAGCCTGCCGCTTGCCCGCGCGAGCGAGGTGGCGCGCGAGGCGATCGCGGTGGCCGGCCTCGAGGACCGCGCCTCGATGCTCGCGCTGCATCTGACCATCGCAGGAAAGAAGCGGCTCGAGCTCGCCCGCGCGCTCGCGGCTCAGCCTTTGCTGCTCCTGCTCGACGAGGTGCTGGCCGGGCTCAACCCGACCGAGGTCGAGCACATGATCGGCGTCATCCGCCGCATCCGCGAGCGCGGCGTGACGATCCTCATGATCGAGCACCTGATGCAGGCAATCATGAACCTGTCGGACCGCATCGTCGTCCTGAATTTCGGCGAGAAGCTTGCGGAGGGCCTGCCGGCCGAGGTGGCTCGCCACCCGCAGGTCATTGAGGCCTATCTCGGCGACCCCAAGCTTGCCGCCGAGCTGCAACGGGAGCCTTGAAGCATGGCCGACGCGCTCCTTGCAGTCGAAGCGCTGGAAACCGGGTACGGCGAGGTGCAGGTGCTTTGGGGCGTTTCGCTCAATGCCGGCCGCGGCAGGTTCACCTCCATCGTCGGCGCCAACGGCGCGGGCAAGACCACCATGCTGCGCGCAATCGCCGGCACGATCACGCCCTGGCGCGGACGCGTGATGTTCGAGGGCGAGGATGTGACGCGCCTGCCGACGCACGCGAAGGCGGCGCGTGGCCTCGCGCTGGTGCCGGAAGCCCGCCAACTGTTCACCGCCATGACCGTCGACGAGAACCTCCAGCTCGGCGCGTTCTCGAAACGTGCCGCGCGCAAATACTCGGATCGTCTCGATCAGGTCTTCAGCCTTTTTCCACGGCTTGCCGAGCGCCGACAACAGATTGCCGGCACATTATCTGGCGGCGAGCAGCAAATGGTGGCGATCGCACGCGGCCTGATGTCAGAGCCCGAGATCCTGATCATTGACGAGATGTCGCTGGGCCTCGCCCCGGTGCTCGTCCATCAGCTGTTCATGACGCTCAAGAAGCTCAAGGAGGCAGGGCTCACCATCCTCCTGGTCGAGCAGAACGTGCATCTCGCGCTCGCGGTGAGCGATTATGCCTACGTCATCGCGGAGGGCCGTGTGTTCACGGAGGGCTCGCCGGACACGCTCGCGGCGATGCCGGAGATCCGGCGGGCCTATCTGGGGCTGTAGCGCAGGTGGGTTCCCACCTCGCTGTCTCAGGGAGGAGGCGTGGTGTCGGAAGTGATGTGTCGGCATCTTGATCACGCCCGCCCACACGAGAAGGAGGACGGCAGTACTATCCTCTGGTCGAGCCGAACTTGGCTGTGTGCGGCTTACTCGATCACCTCGTCGGCGGCAACGAGCAGCTTGTCCGGCACTGTGAGGCCGAGGATGCGAGCTGTCTCCAGGTTGATGACTAGTTCGAATTTGGTCGCCTGAATCACCGGCAAGTCAGCAGGTTTTTCGCCCTTGAGGATGTGACCGGCGTAGACGCCGACTTGACGAAACGCATCCGTAATACTGGTTCCGTAGCTCATCAACCCGCCGGCTTGGGTAATTTGACGATTGCCTGATGTCATGGGCATCATGTGGCGTGCCGCCAAAGTGGCAAGTTGCACGCGCCGGGCAGTAAATAAAGGTCCTATGCTAACGAACAGCGCGTCGGGCCGCTCGCGCTCGAACGCGGCAAAGGCGCTACCGATCTCCTGGCTGTTGCTCGCATTGAGAACCTGAATTTGCAGGGTCAAGGCGCGCGCTGCTGATTCCACTCCTTGTAACGTCAGCTCTGCAACTGTCGTGCTGGCCGGATCGACAAGCACCGCCACACGATCAGCGGTGGGTATCAGGTCGCGCAACAGGGCAAGCCGCTTCGCCACCAACTCAGTCGCGAAAATATTCACTCCAGTCAGGTTGCCACCGGGCCGGGCGAGGCTGGCGACAAGGCCGAGCCTGACCGGGTCTTCTCCTACGATGAAAAGGATAGGGATAATCGCGGTAGCGTTCTTCGCCGCAACCGCCGCAGCGTTACCCTGGGTTGCGATAACTGCAGCCCCTCGGCGAGCCAGATCGACAGCAAGAGCCGGCAATCGATCGATTTCATTCTCGGCAGAACGGTACAAGATCGACACGTTCTCGCCTTCGACAAAACCTGCCTCCTTGAGGCCCTGCTGGAATCCGCGCAGTTGGTCCTCGTCCGCTGCCTGGGTGAGGAATCCAATCACTGGCATCGCTGGCTGCTGTGCTTGCGCCGCGAGCGGCCACGATGCCGCCGCGCCACCAAGCAGCGTGATGAACTCGCGGCGTTTCACTCGATCGCCTCGTCGGCGCGCGCGAGAAGCGTGGCAGGAATGTTCAGTCTGAGGGCCTTCGCGGTCGCGAGATTGACGACGAGTTCGAGCTTGGTCGGAAACTCCACCGGCAGATCGCCGGGATTGGCGCCCCTGAGGATCTTGACCACGTACTCGGCCATACGGCGAAAGTTCTGGGAATCGTTGATCCCATAGCTGATCAGGCCGCCCTCATCGACGTGTTGACGAAATGCGTAGATCGTGGGCAATCGCGCTGCCAAGGCCGCCGCGGCAATGGTTCGGCGTTGGGTGAAAAAAAGCGGGTCCCGCGGCACGATGACTGCGTCGACCGTTCGTTCGCGAGAGCGGGAAAGATCGAATCGAGGTCGTCGGGCGCGCGGGCTTCGACCGCTATGATTGTGACGGCCAGCGCCGCACCTGCAGCTTCTATTTCTTGGCGTTGGCTTACGTCGAGGTACTTGGGATTCACGAGGAGCGCAATTCTGGCGACAGAAGGGATCAGGTCACGCGCCAATTCCAGTAGCTTTGCGGAAAGTCCGGGCAGCGACGCCATTAAGCCCGTTACGTTACCGCCCGGCTTGGCCTCGCTCTTCATCAAGCCTCGGCCGACCGGGTCGTCGAGGTTCGGACACACGATCGCGATCGTTTTGGTGGCATCTTTCGCCGCAATGGCAGCTTGATTGTTGCCCGCCACAATCACATCCGCTCCCGCCTGCGCCAGTTTTTCAGCCAGTGCGGGCAAGCCGTCCAAGTAGCCCTCAGCCCATAGATACTGCACCTCGAAGTCGTGGCCCTCGCGGTAGCCCAGCGTGCTCATTCCTTCGATGAAAGCGGCAATGTTCGGGGCGACAGGAGCAGGCAGGCCGCCCCCAAGGAAGCCGATGCGCAGGCGCTTGGTCGGTCCCTGGGCCAACGACGCGAATGGCGGCCAGGACGATGACACTGACCGGCAAGCAATGCAATGAACTCGCGACGTCTCATCGGTCGTCCTCTCATGCCGACGACTGCACCCTACCTACCACATTGCTGAGTGAAAGGCGGCGTTGTGCACTACAGCAATTATGGCCACCCGATTTCCGCTACGGGTCATTGGACTAAACCGCTCGCGGTAG
>Ga0306926_10002181_pt1 | contig 19864 bp, 28 predicted proteins | sample flu12Cox44000178_FD_203759 | JGI IMG/M metagenome (GOLD analysis project Ga0306926, IMG submission 203759) | Lab enrichment of tropical soil microbial communities from Luquillo Experimental Forest, Puerto Rico - flux8day.12C.oxic.44.000.178 (v2)... | ecosystem: Environmental > Terrestrial >... | reverse complement strand
CCGGCGACCGGCAATATCGTGCCGATAGCCGCCAGGACAAAATAACCGCCGGCGGTCGCCCCGATCTCTCGCGGCGGCGGCCTGCCTCGGTTTTTCTTAACCGTCTTGACGCCGTGGGCTGTGTCCCGCACACTCTCGTTTGTCGTCGTACAACACGGGAGGACGGGCCATGCCAAAGAGCGAAACTCCGATCGACCGACCCGAGCCGGAAAGCCGCAAGAGAAGGTCCCCCCGGAAAAAACCAGCTCCCATCGGCTACCCCGTCACCGACGCCGCAGAGGCTTCGGGACTGTCGAGGACCACGCTTTATCTCGCAATGGCCAATCAGGAGCTCGATTTCATCAAGTATCACAGCCGGAGGATCATCCTGCACGATGACCTGGTCCGGTTTCTGAAAAGCTTCAAAAACAAAAAGCGCGCTGCTTGAGGCCGTTTGACTGTGGAGGGATGTCGGTGATTGCCGGCGGTTGTGACCGTGCCGGCGTCTTTCGCTGCGCGCTGTCCTACGCCAGGGATATTTCGGAGGGTGGCAAACCGTCAGCGCACGCGAGAGCGGTGACCCGACTGCACAGTGATCAACAGAGCGATAAGCAGGAAGCCGAAGTCATCATCGATGACGGCCTGCCGGGTGAGCGCCTCGGCGACGGCCATCGCCTACCGGCACCGCTGCGCCAAACTGTCGAGCTCGGGGACAGTCGGGTCGCGATCCTCGGCTGGACGCCGTGTATGCCGGAGACGCTGGCAACCCCGCGCGGCGGGGCCTAGAGCTATGCCTCGTGATCCCCTCGATCAGGCCTTGATCGAAGATTTCGCACGCGTGTACGAGATTTCGGCGAGCCTCAGTGAGTGTCTCGACGACCTCCGCGGCCATCTCGCCGATAGACTGCTGGCAGGCGCTTCCGATCGTCGGGTCTCCTCGGTCTATATCAAGGGCGAGCTCGACCGGCTCGACGACGCCGAGGACGACATCGAATTTGCCCTCGAACGCATCGTCGACGGGGTCGCCGAGATGCTGCCCAGCTGGACCGCCTTCAAGGCCTGGCGCGCTCTCCGGCGCATCACTGACCCGGTTTCAAGCCAGCCCGATGGCTACCCGCCCGGTGCTCTCGAACGTCACGGGCTCGGTTCCTACCGCCGCCCAGGGTCAGGGTGACGATGGGGAAGGAGGGTCGCGTGAGCGCGGCGATTGAACGCGATGCCGAAGCCATCGAGCGCGAGTTCGATCGCCTCGACGAGCGCAACGGCGGGCCGAGGCGTCAGCAACAATCGCTGTCCGAATACGAATTCGATCAGTGTGCGGCCGAAGCCAAGGTCAAGCTTGGGGAGGAGCTGACCCTTGCGCTACTCACCAGAGCGGGTCGGCGGTTTGGTTGGCCGATCCCGTCACAGCACCGGGTTCGGGTGGCAGCGCTGTTTGGTTTGGCGCTCTCGCTGAACCGGAGCGGTCATGACGATGCCTGATAGCTGAAAACGAACAGCCGCCCCTGCACCGGGCGGCCGCTTCTTTTTGAACACGGGGGGGTGATGTTACCCACGACGGAGAACGATCATGGGGGAGCAGGAGCATACGGCAGAGGGTGGGGCGCCGCGAGGTTTTCGGGGGGGCGGCGGCAATGGCAAAGGCCACGGTGGCAATGGCAAGGGGCAGGCCTCGCGCAAGCGGCGATCCTCGTACAATGCCCTCGCCTTGGTAGAGCATGTCGAAAGACGTGCCAATTGGGTCGGCGAGATCCGCTTCAATCAGCTCGCCGAGCGCATCGAGGTCCGCAACCCGCCCTGGCCGATCGCGCCGGCCTGGTATGGCAACGGCGACGCCCTGGTCTCGGCCGACGGCTGGCGGCCCCTGACCGACGCCGATCTGCGTGAGGCGATGCTGCATCTGCAGGCCAACGGCGTCGGTTGGGTCAAGGTCGGCAATGTGCTCGAACTGCTGGCCATCCTCGGAGACCGTGCTCTTCATCACCCGGTCCGCGTTTATTTGCGCAGGCTGATCTGGGACGGCACGGCGCGCGTTCACCGGCTCTTCACCCATTACATCCCGGCCCAGCTGCCGACCGATCCCAAGCGTCGCGCCAGGCTCGTCGAATACTTGGAGGCGATCGGCCCTCGGTTTCTGGTCGGAGCCGTCGCTCGTGCCGAGCAGCCGGGCTGCAAGGTCGACAACATGATCTCGCTTGTCGGCCCGCAAGGCCGGCACAAGTCGACCTCCATCGAGGCGTTGTGCCCGACCACGGATTTGTTCGCCGAGGAAACCAGCTGCGACCTCGACAATCGCGACGTGAAATTATCGCTGTCGTCGAAATGGTTCATCGAGTTCTCCGAAGGTGCCGTCCTCGGCGCCGAAATCCGACGGCTGAAGGGGTTTCTAACCCGCAAGGTCGACACCCTCCGCCTGCCTTATGGCCGGCTCATAATCAACAAGCCGCGCCAGTCGATCTTCGTGCTCACCACCAATCTGCTGCGCTTGAAGGACACAACCGGCAACCGCCGGTATTGGCCGATCCAGATCGCCGACAACGCAATCAACATCGACGCAATCATCGCCGATCGTGACGAGTTGTGGGGCGAAGCCGCCACGCTGTTCGCCGACGGTTATCAATGGTGGTTGACGCCGGAGCTCGAAGCGCTCGCTGCCGAACAGCAGGCGCGCTACGCCGACGCGCCCGATCCGACGACCGACCTGGTCCGTGATTGGGTGGCGGGCAAGGACGGTTTCCCGCTCACCGATGTGCTGCAGAAGGCGCTCGGCCTGTCCAAGCCGGAGATCCTCCGCGGTGGCGGCAAGATAAACCGCGAGGTCACCGACGCGCTGCACGAGCTCGGCTACGAGTCCTACCTCAACAATGAGCGCGGTCGCGATCGCGGTAAGAGGTTGTGGGGCCTTGCAGAAAGGCCTGTTTGACGATGGCCCGCGCGCGCGAGAAAACCGGTGCTGCCGGTGCTGCCAAGGGGGTAAGCGATGGATTTTGTTGACGTATTTGGCAGCACCGGTGGCAGCACCGCGGTGCTGCCAACTCTGCCAAACCAGGCCAACGCGTTGTTTCCACGGCGTTTTTGGCAGCACCGGTTGTTGCCCCCGGATCGCCTGTTTGGGCCGCGGGTTCGAGCCTATCCCCGAGATGCCTGCCAGACAAGCGAAGGAGGTTTTGATGGAGGTTTTGATGCGATCTATCTTCAAACCACCGATCGCAGAGGTCGACCGGTGCCAGTCTTCGAACAGCTCTTTGCCTATGGCGGCAAACAGTATCGCGTCGGGCTGAGACCGAACCGAAAAACCGGGAAGCTGGTCAAGTTCTGCGAGCCGTTGCCAAGGCCCGGTGATCGCGTCAGGGCCAGCGAAGGACTGCGCGCCTTGAAGGCTTGGTCGCGGTCACTCGACCGGCGGGCGGGCCATGCATGAGGTCGGCGGGATCGGGCAAGAGACGGATCGACGAGGCGGTGCAGATCTATCTCCGCATCTTCACTGGTCGTGGAACCGATCAGGGGCGTGCGGCGGTTCGTGCCGTCCTGGGGCCCTTGGAAATCGACTGGAAATCGCTGGGGAAGCCCGCTGATGCGCCTGTCGGCCGGCGGCCTTTCCCCACAGCCAAGATCGAGATGCCCCACAGCCGCCCACGGGCGCTGGCGAGGACGGCAATTTTCGGGGAGGGTGACGATGCAGATTTGGTCCCTGCCCTTCGTCTGGAAGCCGCCGCTCTCGCTGCTCGAGGACAGGGCGACATGCAGCAGGACACCGCGGCGCACCGCGCGCGGCTGCTGTTTGGCGATCGCACGCGCACCGGCAAGGATGTCGATGTCGTGCTGCCGCATTTCGCGGTCACCCTCGATCCATACCACCTGACGCGCACCTTCACGGTCGATGACGGCAGCCTGTTGGCGCCGTCGCAGCCCGCCATCCTCGGCTTTCTGCTGCTGGCACTGGCGATGCTCGATCAGGGCGAGATCCTCTATGTGCCGCGCGTCCGCGGCAGCCAGCGCGTCGTCGCCGGGCGATTGGTCCCGCACCATGACCATCGCGTCGTTCGGATTCCCTTGGCGCTGAAGCCGCGGGAGCTCGCCCGCCATCTCAACAAGCGCATCGGCGAGCGCGGGCCCGGTGTGCCGGAGCACCTGGTCTGCGGCCATTGGCAGCACTACGGCCGCGGCGAGAACCGGCAGCGGCGCTGGAAGATCGATTACCGGCGCGGCGACCCGAGCCTCGGGACGATCCGCCACGACTGTGCCGTCGAAGCCGACCCGCAGGAGGCAAATCGATGACCGTGCTCGATCCGCTGCTGCAGCTCTATCTCGACAGGGGCTGGTTGATTTTCCCGTGCGACAAGCGGGGACCGCTGATCCGCAACGGCAACGGGTTTTACGACGCTACGAACGACGTAAAGCTCGTGACTCGCTGGTGGACACTCTGGCCATGAGCCTTATGCGCGATCCGTCTCGGGAAACTGCCGCAGGGCAGCGGCCTGGCGATCATCGATCTCGACCGCAAAAATGGCAAAGACGGCTTCGCAACGTTTGCCCAACTGACCGGGTCGTCCGAGCTGCCGCCGGTGCCGCGGGTCCACACACCCCACGGGCTCCATCTCTACTACGCCGCGCCGCCAAATGGGTGCTTCACGACGGTCGACGTGGGTGGCAAGCGGCGCCGCGGTCTCGGGCCCGGCATCGATTTCAAATGCGACCTGTCGCAATGCCACGCGCCTGGCGGCTCGTCCTCGTCACCCTATCGCTGGGACGATGAATTCAATCTGCTGACGATCCCGTCGCTGACATTGCCGCCGGCGCGGCTGATCCCGGTCGAGATCCCCGACGAGGAGGACGAGACGACGCCGGCGAACGAGCGCCGACAGCCGATCGGTCATCCCGGCGCCTATGCCGAGGTGGCGCTCGACAAGGCGTGCGAGCGCATCCGCGGCACTGCGCCCGGAACTCAGCGCTTCACGCTCAATGCCGAGGCTTATGCGATGGGCCGTCTTGCCGCCGGGCTCAACCTCGACCGCCGGGCAGTCGTCGACGCGCTGATCGAGGCCGGAATGGGGATGCAGCAGCAAGCCGGCCGACCACCGTGGCGGCGCCACGAGGTCAGAAAAACCGTGCTCGACGGGTTCCGCGACGGATTGAACAAACCCAAGACACCCGTGTTGCGATCATCGAGGAGGGGAGATGACCGACGAGACTGGCGACACCACCCGCGGCGAACGCCAATCGGCAACGATTATCGATCTCGATAAGGCGCGTAAGGAGGCCGAGCGCCGACGGCGCCGGTCGCAAGACCAGCTCGACCAACTCGTCGAGAAGTTGAACCAACGCTTTTGCGTCGTGCCCGAGGGCAATGAAGTCTTTGTCTTTCGCGAGCAGCGCGATCCGCTGCGCAAGGGTCATTGGCAGCTCAACAAGTTCACCTTCAAGGCGTTTCGCGAGTTGCTGATGAACCGCCGGGTGGTCGTCGATGTCTCCGATCCCAGGCATCCCGGCTTCACCAAGCAAATCGTCAAAACTCACGCCGAGATCTGGCTCGAACACCGCGACCACCGCGAATGTCCGGGCGGACCGATCTTCGACCCGACCGGCAACGCCTCCAATTATTATTGGAACCTCTGGCGGGGCTTTGCGGTCAAACCAGTCAAAAATCGCCAGGGCTGGTTATTGATGCAGGATCACATCTATCACGTCCTGGCCGCTGGCGACCGCAAGGTCAACGATTACATCCTCAACTGGTCGGCGCACATGCTTCAGCATCCCGAACGTCACGGCGAGGTTGCGCTGATTTTCCGTGACGACGCCGAGGGGCTCGGCAAGGGGCTGTTCGTCAAGGCGCTGCTCGCTATCCTCGGCACCCACGGTTTCCATCTCCATCACGCCGATCAGCTGCGCGGTCAGTTCAATGCCTACATGCATCGGCTGGTCCTGCTCTACCTCGACGAGGCCGGCTGGGCCGGCGATCGGCAACTTGAAGGTTATTTGAAAGGTCTTGTGTCTGACGAAGAAATTGGCGTTCAATATAAAAATAAAGATACGTTTCAAGCTCTCAATTACTTGCATATCATCATTTCGTCGAACCGTGATTGGGCAATCAATGCCTCGCGCACCAGTCGCCGCTGGGCGCCGTTCCGGGTCAGCGATCACCGCCGCGGCGACCGCGCCTATTTCACCGCCCTCTCGCACGAGATCGAGCATGGCGGTGCCGAAGCGATGCTTTACGATCTGTTGCGGCGTGACCTCAGTTGTTTTGACGTTCGCGATTACCCGCGCACCGCTGAGCTCGACAATCAGCGCCTCTTGAGCCTCGACATCCAGCCGCGTTGGTGGATGGCCGTTCTGCTCCGCGGCTTTGTCTACAAGCCAAAGTGGGGAGCGCCCAGCCTTCTCGACTGGCATGAATTTCACACGACTCAGCTACTGGTTGAGAGCCATCGCCAGTTCTGCAAGGCCATCCCGCACTACTACCCCGCGACCGAGGTCGAAATCGGCAAATTCATGAAGGAGACGATCGGCTACCGCTGGACCTCTCGGCGCGCTGCCGAGCCGATCGCCGAGCTCGATACCATCGATCGTTTCGAAGCGTCGCGACGCGACGAGCGCCAGCCGGAGTTTCCGATTGGCACGACCGATGACGAGAGGCCGGCGTCGTCACCCACTGACTGGCGTGAGGCCGCGATCATCCGCAAGCGCAGAATGAACGGCTACGACTGCGGGAGCCTCGAAGAGGCGCGGGCCACGTTCAAAGCCGCCCTGGGTGATCTGCCGATGGAATGGGACGCCCCCGGCTAACCCGGTCACTCGTCACCTGTCATCGTCAGTGCCGAGCCTTGCGCCGAGCCCAGTGCCGAGGGTGGTTATTTCCAAAAACCGAGGATTTCTGCGGGTGCCGAGCGTGACGACGGTGCAAAGGGGGGGTAATTGCCATATACGGTTCGTGACCCTCGCGCGCAGGCGCGCGCGCCTTCTCTACTATTCTCTTTTCTTTCTGTTTCTCAATCAGCAACCGGCCGATTTTCGGTCAATGGTGACGAGGGTTTGGTCTGTCGCCTGGGAGACTACAACCGAGGATTGGTTCACGCTGGAACGGCTCCAGTGAAGGCCGGGGCGGGTCGATTAAATATTGGCCGGATATTGCCTTTACCGGTTAATAAACTAAAGCAGAGGTTGCTTTGGAAGACACTAAAAGCCGTTAAACGTGGGTGAGAATTTTTGTGATCGAGGAGGTGCAGGGGTACAAGCGCAAAGGGCTAAGTCATTGAAATTATATATTGTGTCTAGTTTGTAACAATTGTGGCTTTTCTATTTCTGTACAGCGAATGGTTGTGAAATGGCCGGTGAGCGAATGCGCCTGATCGAATGGCGCCGGTGCGCCATGGCAAGCTGCGGGGATTTGCTTCGGTGTGGTTGCCGATCGGGTTGCGGATCAACGATTGTCCCGTTCTCGACGGACCCGAGGGCGTGTGGGCGGCGCTGCCGGGGCGCCCCGAACTCGATCGGGATGGCCGTGCGCGTGTCGGGGCAAACGGCGAGCGCGTCTACCAGCCGGTGCTGGAATGGCGCAGCCGGCGCCTGCGCGAAGCGTTCTCTGCGCGCTTGATCAGCTTGGTGCGGGAGGCTTACCCGCATGACTTCGACCGCTGAGCCGCCGCGCCTGGTCGCGCTGAGGCGACCCGCGCCCAGGTGATCGCGATCCTCGATGCCGCCGAGGCGGTGCGCGTGCGCCTGGTGCTGATCAGCGTGGTGAGCGGGGAGCAGCGCGCGGCAGCTATAGCGGCTCGCCGGCGCGCTGCAGGCACTGGATACGCGCTGCGCGATCCGCGGCTCGATGGCGGGCTGTCGCGGCTCGCCTTGGCATTGGCGCTGATGGGCAAGGCCTTCGCCAATCCCGGACCCGAGCTCAACCGCTGGTGCGAGAATGTCCTCGGTCTGGCGCCGCGGCGCGCGTGGCGCGCCATCTCTCGGTGGTCGCCGCGGCACTCTACGTCAGCAGCGAGGCGGTGCAGGGCTCAGCCTATGATCCGGCGGTGCTCGACCGTTTGCGCGGACCGCGGCTCGATCGCGCCTGCGTCGAGCGGCTCAAGCGCTCGCCGTTGCGCGGCGGTGAAGGCGCGCAGGACGCGCGGCGGTGGCCGCTGATGCGTCTCTCGGCCGGGCGGGCCGGACATGCTCGGCGCGCAACTCGCCAATAGAAGCGATTCCCCATTGGCCAGAGACGACAAACCCGGCGCGGTTGGCGCCGGGTCGTAGGCAGGGTCGCGCGCGGGCTATCGCGGGCCCCGGGCTTGGTCACCCGTTGATGGTCCGCTTGATGTTTTTGACGGTCGACAGCGAGACGCCGAGGCGACGTGCGGTGGCACGCAGCGAGGCGCCGCCGGCGAGCTCCCTGGTGATTGCCGTGGTGTCGCAGCGCGGGCGGCCGAGACGCTTGCCCTTGTCGCGCGCCCGGTCGACGCCGGCCTGCACGCGCTGGCGGATCATCGCCCGCTCGAACTCGGCAAACACGCCCATCATCTGGAACAGCGCGCGGCCGCCGGGGGTGGTCGTATCGACCGCCTGCTCGCGCAGATAGAGATCGATGCCGGCGGCCTGCCAGTCGCTCATCGAATTGATCAGATCCCGCAATGAGCGGCCGAGGCGATCGACCGACCAGGCCATCAACAGGTCGAACCGGCGGCGGGTGGCGTCCTTCAGCATGCGGTCGAATTGCGGCCGCTGGTCGCGGCTCTTAGCGCCGCTGACACCCTCGTCCTGATAGATCGCGACGATCTGCCAGCCGGCGCGCGCGGCGATGGCTTCGAGCTCGACCCGCTGCATGTCGACCGATTGCTTGTCGGTCGACACCCGCAGATACATTGCCGCTCGCTTGGTCATGGTTCGGTGTTCTCGATGGGTGCTGTGGTCTGGGTCATAAATCTAATGGTTTTCAACCCACACTTCAAGAGCGAAATCACCCCAGCATTTCTGCCATTGCGAGCGGCCGATTTCGCAGGGGATTTTTGCCCCGCCCCTCGGCCAGGCCTCGACGGCGAAGCCGATTTGCGGCCTGTGTGGAAATTCTTCAGGTCGACCTGGAGAATTTTTCCGACGACAGGGCCCGGCGACCGCCGCCCAGGGCCGGGCCGCAAAAAATTCATGCGGTCGAGGGCACTAATTACCGCGAGGGCCAGACAGCGGCGGGCTGGGCGTAGAGGTCGAGTGCTCGCCCAGCATTTCTGCGGCTCTCAGCATCCTCCCTACACGTAAGACACGACGTCCTCGTCTTGTTCACGGTTTTTTGCGCTCCGGCCAGGTGGGGTGAGCCGCGGTTAACCGGCTGCCGCGGTGGGTTGGGTTGCCAGATGGGACCCCTAGGGCGGGGTCCTCCCGAGAAAAATTCGGTTGGGAAAGGCCCCCCGGTATGACCCGGAAAACACCCCGGCCTCGCCATAGGACCGGGGCCATCCTGCAGCGGCAAAGCCGCAAGAAAAATTTTTTGTGAAAAATCTGATGGTTATGCCGGCTCCGCACCGTTTGAGAGCGCTGCCGGGCATGCGGCCCGGCCCGGGTCCGAAAAATTTTTGCAACTGCGAAGGTCTTGAAAAATTTATCAAAATTTTTGAGGCAAGCCCGGCCAGGCGGGTGATACCTTGCCCCCATGAGATCCTCGACGAGGTCCCCTTCGGGTTCACCAGCGCCGCCGCAACAGGCCAAGACCTTCAGCTTTGCTCCCGAGCTCCGGCCGGCGAGCCAAATCGCGGTCGGCCATACCAGCAGTGGAGGCGCGATGAAGGCGTTGTTGTTCACCGGGCCCTTTAGCGATGCCGATATCGCTGAGCTGGCCGAGACCTTGCGCCAGATCGATCAGCGCGCCCCCGACCAGCACTACAACCTCGCCATCGCCGATCTCGATCGTCAGCCCTCGATCGAGGAGACGGTCGGGACCTTGGAGAAGATCTTTCCGCGGGTTCCCGATCGGCCGGTCGACTGGTGGATGAAGCCGCTATGACTGGCGAATTTAGCTGGGACGAGGTCTATGCGCGCCGCCGGGTGCTGGCCGAAGACATCAGGCGGCTGCTCGGTCTGTCGTTTTCATTGGGCAGGGGCGTCACTGAGGCGTTTGGTGCGGTGCCATTGACCGGCGAGTTGCTGGCCGACCAGCCGATGTGGCGCGTTCCCTTTTATGTGATCGCCGACATGATGGAAGGCGCCATCGACCATGCCTGGTGGCTCCTCGCCGCGGACCGGTCGGCCGAGCCGTGGGGATTTGTCACCGAGCCCTATATCGAGGAGGAGAAAGCGCAGCGCTTGGCGCGGCAGCTCAGGCCCGGCTTGTCGATTGGGGTGTCGCGGTCCGGGCTCTGCCGACGGCGCAATCGGCTTGGTTGCCGGGGAGCACTGTACCGATCGTGACGACGGCTGGTGTCGGGTGCCTCTCCGAGTTCCTGCGGTTCGGCGTCGCCGCCGCCCTGGAGCGGCTCGGTTGACAAAGACCGGGCCGGAAGGTGGTGAGGCCGCTATAACACTGGTCTCCCGCGATATCGACCAGGTCGAGAGCTCGATCTGCTCGGCGCTCAACCGGCTCGCCGCGCGGATCGCCGATTTCAACGCCGAGCTCGCCAAAGAAAACCCTGCACCCGGTCTGCAGCGCTGGCGGCAGCTGCAGATCGCACTGAACAGCGACGCCGATAATTTGCATCTCGCCCTGATGCGATTGCGCGCCGCGGCGGCGGGACTGGAAACCCTGATCGCGCCGGTGGCGGCATGAGCGTCGATGCCGAGAGGCCGATCGTCGAGGGGGACCTGGCCGTGGCCATCGACACCGGCGAGGCGGCTGCGACCGGCATTGTCAGCGATGGGGAACGACGTGCTCGGGCCCTACATCGGGCAATTGTGCACTTGACTGAACAGCGCGACTCCGTTAACGATGCCGATCGACAGGCCAGCGCTATTCGGCCGGTACGCGATAGGGACCGACTAATGGATCGCATAACCCAAGACTTTGTAGACGCCTTCATCAAACAGCGTGAGCTTGGCCAGCTAACTGCTGATAAGCAGTTTGAGCATTTTGTGGCCTACACGACTCTTAGACGGCACTACAATGGTGAGTCAATCGATACGGCGGATATCGTTGTAGGTGGCGGCGATGATTTGGGGATAGATTCGGTTGCAGCTTTAGTTAACGGAACGGTCGTAACAGACATCGAGAGTTTGGAGGAGTACGCCGAACTTGGCGGCTATATTGATGTCACGTTCATCTTCACGCAGGCTAAAACCTCGTCATCATTCGACGCGGGAGAGATCGGAGATTTCGGTTTCGGGGTTCGTGATTTCTTTGATGAAAAAAACCCAAAGCTCCCACGCAATGATCAAATCAAAGGTGCTGCGGAGATAATGTCGGGTATTTATGCCTTGGCCAAAAGTTTTAGGCCTGGGAATCCAGTGTGCCAGCTTTATTACGTTACGACAGGTACGTGGAATGCTCCGGATGCTTGCGAAGCTAGAAGGCAAGCGGTAGTTGAAGATTTGAAGGCCACACAAGTATTTCGTGACGTACAATACCGCTGCCTCGGCGCTACGGAAATTCAGGAGCTGTATAGAAGCAGTAAACGAGCAATCACTACTGAATTTACCTTTGCAAAACGAATTCCCGCACCGGACATCACTGATGTTACGGAGGCTTATTTTGGGTACATCCCGTTCTCCGAATTTTTAACCATCTTGCGGGATGACGTGGGAGAAATTCGAGATATCTTTTATGACAATGTGCGAGATTGGGCGGAATATAAAGTTACAGTTAATGACCAAATTAGAGAAACCGTATTGTCAAGCGCGCGTGAGAGATTTCTTCTAATGAATAATGGTGTAACCATTGTAGCAAAAGAACTCCGCCCTCTTCCGAAGGAGAGAATTCTAATAGAAGATTTTTCGATTGTTAATGGATGCCAAACTAGTCATGTATTATTCGATCAGCGTGACGCTATCGATGATAAGGTTATGATACCTATAAGGCTGATTGTAACCACCAGCAAGGACGTCAAGCGAGCGATAACTCGGGCTACAAATAGTCAAACAAGAGTAGAAGAGGACCAATTCTTTGCGCTTACGGAATTCGCGGAAGATCTAGAAGATTATTTTAAGAGTTACACAGGCGACAAAAGTGTGTATTACGAACGGAGAGGGCGACAGTACGACAACTCTAATATCCCGCCTATTCGCGTCATAACGCATCGGAACTTGGTCCGCACCATGTCGGCCATGTTTCTGGAGGAACCGCATACGGTGACGCGAAGCGCAAGAGGATTGCGCGAAAAAGTCGGGAAGGAAATTTTCGTTCGGGGGCATAAGCTAGAGCCATATTATTTAGGCGGATATGCGTTTTATAAGCTTGAGTCTCTTTTCCGACAGACAATTTCGTCAAGTTTAAAGCCAGCGCGATATCATATTTTGATGGCCGCGAGATTGCTGGCCCACCCAGAACCTCGGCCGTATTTTAATTCCAAGGAGATGGCTAGGTTCTGCGAAGCGGTTGCTGAGAAATTTTGGAACGTCAAAACAGCGGAGGAGATATTTATCAAAGCCGCTAAGATCGTTGAAGAAGAGGCTGTTGCGAAATTTCCTGCAGATCGCGTATTTCACCGGGACAATATTCGAACGCAGCCTTTCACAGAGGCACTGAAAGAACGCTGCAAAAAAGAGGTGGGATGATGCGCGTCGAGGACGGCGAGAGCGAGTTGGATTCTTCAAGAGACGACCAAGATCAGCACAGCGATGACGAGATTGCACGCCGGATGGAGCGTGGGATACGGCAACTTCTTAATACACCCCCGCAGCCTCGTGGCAAAAACCCTGCAGCCCCAGCCGTGGTGAAGCGGAAGGACCGCCCAGCCGCGAGACGCCGCGTTCATAAGGCTAAGGGCCGCTCTTAGATTTGCTGGCGCGTCTCTGAGGCAGGTCGTTGATAGCGTAGTCTCTTGCCACCCGTGCCCACGATAGCGCGACGGGCGCGCTCCGTGTCGTCTATACCAAGGTTTACCCGATTGGAGTAACGGAAATCGAATTTGGCTAGATAACGGTGCAGATGGGCCTCTGAAACGTGGTGATATACGCCATAGATGCCGCGCTTCAAAATAGAGAAATAACCTTCTGCCGTGTTAGTGTGAGCATCGCCTCTGACATATTCCTCAGCGGCATGGACGACAGTCCGGTGCGTTTTGAATTCTTCGCCTACGCTCCAATAGACGCCGCTCTCGTCTGTGCGGAAGTGTAAATCGGTGGAGGCAGCGGAAACGATGATCGGACGTAATGTCGTTGCGGTCACGTTTGGAACATGAAACGATCGGGATTTCCCGCCCCGCTCCACAAGTGAGAACACGGCTTCTTTTTTGGTGTCTTGCCTTTCCGATTGCGAGCCTTGCCGCCGACGTAGGTTTCGTCGGCTTCTACGAACTTACCCTCCCCGCCGAGAGCGCTAGGGGCGCTATCGTCCATCGCGAGCCTGATCCGGTGCGCCATGAACCAAGCGCTACGGTATGCCACGCCGAGCATTCGGTGCAGTTGATGCGCGCTCACCCCCTTCTTGCTACCAGCCATCAGCCGAAATGCCAGCAACCATTTGTGCATGGCGATATGTGAACGCTCCAGAACGGACCCGACTCGCACAGTGAATTTCTCGCGGCACTTCCCGCACCAGTACCATCCCGGCCCCATCGATTCGCCACCGAGCGGAGCGACAGTATCGAGAGCGCCGCAATGCGGACAGAACGGACCATTCGGCCAACGGATCGACTCAAACGTGATCCGAGCGGCCTCGTCATCGTGATAACAGGGATGGGAAAGGGCAGTTGGAAGCGACATCGGCTATATCCTTGAGATATAAGATAGGCGATAAGCGCTGTTCAGTCAAGTACACAATTGCCCTTACATCGCCTCGATCGGAGGGATGCGATCGCGGCGCGAGGGCGATCGATGCCTGTGCTGTGATGGAGCCGTGTTCTTCCGGTGGCACAAGCCGACCATCATCGCGGTTCTGTTGCCCCTCGACCTCGAGGATCCGGGACCCGCGGTTGTCATGGGGATTTGCGAGCGCTTCGCGCTCAGCGAGGGCTGGCCGCGGCCGGGCTGGAGGGGCTCCCTCCTGACAAGGATGATGCCGGGGCTGAGGAAGGTCTGGCCAGGTTGTAGATCTATTACGCCGACCCCTGGGCTCGCGGGGAGGGCGTAGATGTGGGCCGTTCGTCGCGCCACTCCTTGCCGCCATCACCCCAAACCTCGTCGGCCCATGCGTCCACCTCGGCCTTGCTGACGATCCCGGTGTCGAACAGATAGGCCCAGCGCTGTTGATCGTGCTCGCGCCACTGGTTCGTCCAATCGGCGGTGATGATGCGGCGGCTTCCTTCGAGAATGGAGGTCTCCGATCCGAATGCACCAATGGCGACGTCACAGACACCGCCGAACAGCCCCGGGCAATCGGCCGAAGCAGTGACGACGGTTCGGTCAAAGAGCGGGACATATATAGCCTTATACGCGACCGGCCAGGAGAAGCCTGGTCCACTGTCTGCCCAATTGATCGTCAGCAGGTGATGAGGCCACAGCTCGATTTTTCGGCGAGCACGACGATCAAAAATATCTCGAGCAATGACAAAACGGTTACCCGCAAGAGCAGTCCAGCTTGGAAGATCATCCTGGATCCGCTCCAACAAAATCTGCGCGACAGCGGCGTCGATGCGTCGGTAATCGGGTATTTCGCTCGGGATGTTCCACCGGTCGAAGATGTCGTCGACCCGAGGTCCATATGACGGGCGATCGATCTTGAACCATGTCGCGAGGACGAGCTTTTCGTCCGCAGTGAACAGGTCTACAGAGGGAGCGTCAGGACGGTAATCAGGCATTTGGTCCTCCTTTGCCGCTCGGGCCGCATCGCCGGAATGGCAGCCACCGTATCGGAGCCACGGTTGGCGGCGCCCAATATGGGCGCGCTCTTGATGCATGGTGGTAGATGGGGTGAGTTGGGGCTGATTAGGAGAGCCTCGTCTCGGCGGATTCGTCCCTTTTGGTATCGCGCTGAAGCAGGTGCGTGAGCTCGACTCGGTGCTTTACACGCCGCTCGGCCCCTCACCGGTACTACTTCAGAAACCTGACCTGTCAGTCAGCTGCCAAGTGGCGTCCAATTCCGCAGCGCTTCCAGCTGTGCCAGCTCCCCATCGCTCATCAGCCGCGCCGCTCCACCCCAACACTCCCCGGAAATCCCCCGGGGGTCAGCGGTTTACGCAACGGCTCCAGCACCTAGCGCCGCCGTCGCATGGTCTGTTTACGGAAACATCACGCCATTGCAGAGTGAAGCACCGCGAGTGTATTGCGTCCGGGTTTGGTCAAAAAAAGGGGCAGGGGAGCGTTGTTCGAAACCATCTGCCGCGTGGCGCGCGACATCGCGGTTTTCCTTTTTGGTGCTGCCTAACCCGTAGATCGCACGGCGCTGTGGACAGGCGCTATCGCTGTCGTGACTGTGCTCGCGGCGGTCGGCGCGTTGCTGCAGCTTCGCAGCATCCGACGCACTTCACGGGCCGACTTTACAAAGCGGTTCATTGACTCCTTTTTTGGCGCCGATACCCGAACACTGTTCACGTTGCTGCTGAATTCTGCGCTTGAATTTGCCGTGCGCCCAATCGAGGTCGGCGGCGACAAAATCGATGAGCTGCCCTACTTGCGAATAAAAAAAGAAATTGGAGACCAGTTGACTGGGATTGTTCCCCTGCACCCGGAAAAGACGGGCTATTCGGCTTTCGAGGTTGATGATTTTCTGCTTGGCCATTTCGAGGATCTGGGCTGGTACGTCCGACGTGGGTTGATGGATTTGAAGGCTGCATTTCAAAGTTTCGGTTATTATTTAATTGCCACTGTAGAACATACAGAGATGCAAAAATTCCTAGAGCATCAAAGGGCTAAGGAATTTAGCTATGACGATCTCGAATGGCTTTACCAGAAGTTCAAGAAATTAGAGGATTAGCAGGGCCCGTCATCCTTACAACAACAAAAAGAATAGCCAAGAAATAAATTGGTGGTAACTCCGGTGGCATGGCGCGGCACCTTGAATGTGGGGGTCGGGGTGCGGGTGCTGTCGGAAAATCACTACCGTGGACGACGCATAAAACCGATGTTGGGCGAAATTATCCCTTTTTGATAAGTTTCGATGCGCAGCAAGGCGGCCCTGGTGTTGCGCGACAAGCTACGCCCACGCTTTCACCGCCAAGGCTACGGCGTTGAGCAAAAACATTTCGACATCTTGCCCGGACTCCTTCAGCACTCGAATCGAGTGTCTATAGGCCTCTTCGAAAGCTTTATCATCGTCCTCAGCAAGCCGAAACTCGTCAGGATAACGGATAACCATCCAGTTGTGGAACGCAGCCATTGTAGGCGTCAGAGTGCCCTGCACCGAGCGGTAGAGAAGAAGACAAAAGCCAATCCGCCAATGGTTTTCGCGCGGGTCAAACGAGGTCAGAATCGCTTCTGGGTCACGGTCGGCGTGTTTTAAGAAATTTGCCGCACCGGTTAGGTGCGACCAGCCGATTTTGGTGAACAAGGGCCTAAAGGACATGTGATAATCAATGGTGCGTGCTGCCGCAAGATCGTTCAATATTCCGAATGCCGCCATAGCCAAAGTGTGGGTAACGAGATCATCCTCGCGCGCGCCGCAACGAGTCTAATTGCGCACTCAATCTGTTTACGGGCGGCCTCGCTCTTGTCGATCATGGAAAGTAATTCTTTTGCCAATACTCGATAACGCGCGAGAGGACATCGGCGAAATCATGCTCTGTTTGATCGGTTAGCTTTATAGTGAGTGGCGTTGCATTGAGCGGCCACGTACCTTTGACCTCTCGAACCTCCACGGCCTGCCGCCCAAGCCCACGATGTTTACCGGCATCAGCGACATCTCGAATCCAATGAAGCTCGGGGCAATTGGCAAAAAGGTGCTGCTGGAATAGCTGGTAGTCGTTGTTGTTGCGCGTGTCTTCTCCGGGATGCTGCTGGTGCCATATCCAGTCTTGGATGTGCCATGCGGGAAAGCAGGCCATAATCGCCTTCCCGCGAGTAGGTTCGGCTTTAAAACACTCGTAAGCGGGAAGCACAACCTCTGCCCAAAATTCTTGGGCAGAGGTGAAGCCAAAATCGACGTATTGAACGGCCCTCCCTGTGCTGCGCAGGGGCAATGGCGGAAAAACCTGATTGTTGGTATCGAGTGCCGCCGCGTTCGTCCTCCATCGGCGAGCGTAAAGGTGCGGGTTCATCGAATAATCGTCGGAGGGCACGAACGGCACAGTGTCGCCCGGCTCGTTCTCGGGTGGTTGCGGTGCGCCCGGCGGCTTCTCTTCGGACATGTGGCAAAATCCCTGTTTGGTTATCCGGCTCAAGATGGGGCTGGCAGGCCGGTTTTCTACATCTTGTGTTTTCCGGTCTGACCAAAGCCGCGAAGAAAGCCGCATAAGCGCCATTATAGCAAGTCCGGCAAAATCCGGGTGAAGTGCTCGCAGCGCTCGTTAAGATAAACACCGGCGCGGGCAGTCTATTGCGGCTCTGCGCGATCGCCCTTGGTCCACGAAATACTTCGCAGTCCCGATGTTTTCTTGGCATGCGCTGTCACAAAATCTGGGTCAGCCTTCAGTAATCGGAAGCCCGATTGAGCTGCTGTCGCGCTGGCCCCGCGTTGCGATTCGGGTTGAGACATCTAATATGACAAAGACTACCTTGGTTTGCCGCGCCGATCCGGGATAGGACCCGACCCCGGTCGTTGTGGTGCAGCCAGCGAGCACGCATAAGATCGAGATGACGACAACAGGACGACAACAGAAAGAAATGGAAAGCCTGCCTGTGCCGTAGCGAAGCGCAGAGCTCTCAAGCGCTTTTCGGATAGTCGTAGAGAACGGCCGGGTTCTCGACCAGAATACGGTGGCGCACTGCCTCGTTGGGCGCCCAATCCAGTAGCAGATCGAACAATACCGCGTCGTCGGGTTTTGTCTCCCGCTCGCCGGGGTCGGCCAGTCGCTGCCCCAGACGAGCCGCTCCGGGGCGGCCTTGACGTAGGCTTGTGCGACTGCCGTCGAATCGGCATAGGTCGGAGGCCCGATCTTGGTGTCGGCATAGGCACCCGACAATTTGACCCAGGTCCGGCCCTTGTCGATCAATGCCTGGATCTGACCAAACAGCGGGTGATTGACCCCCTCGGGCTCGGGGATGTGGGCGAGGTGGTCGAAGACGATTGGCGACGGCACCTGCTCAAGGATCGGCATGATCTCGATGATCTTCGGGGCCGTAGCATTGATTTGGACGTGCCATCCGATCTCGTTCACCCGCTTCGAGAGCGGTTCGATCATCTCCGGCGTTGTCGCTCCGGCCTGCGCGAGGTTGAAGCGGATGCCACGCGCGCCGAGGCCGTGCATGCGCTTGAGGTCGGCATCCTTCACAGTGTCGTCGACCACCACGACGGCACGCGCGCTGGGTCCGAACGCCACGACAGCGTCCAAGGTGACCCGATTGTCGGTGCCATAGGTCGACGGCGTCACGACGACATTGCGGCTCGTGCCGATACGCTTCTGAAAGGCGCGATAATCCTCGACGAAGGCATCTCCGGGGCGCAGGGTCGACCTCGGATCGACCGGATACTTGGCATCGTAGATGTGGTGGTGGCAGTCACACGAATTTGCCGGCGCCTTCAATTTCGGCGGCTCGGTGCCGGTCGACCATTTGACCTGCTGAGAGAGGGCATCGCGGGCGCCGCCGGCAAGAAGGCCGGCAGCCGCCCCGGTCGACATGACCTTCAACAATTCGCGGCGAGCCCACAGCGTTCCGTGCATAGTTTCCTCCCGATTAGTTGCCGGGACCTTACCACTAATCCGACATTTCCGGCGGAAGCCGGTCGCCGGCCTGAACGATCACGCAGCGATGCGCTTCGTTACGCAGACGAAGGTAATTCCTCTTAAAGCGATTTCCTCAGCGGTAAAGTCATCGGCGTTGTCGATGATGCCCTGAACGAGAACGCGCGTGTCCTTGACGACCCACTGCCCGCTGCATCGGTCGGGGACGCTCTCGGCGTCGGGGCATTTCGACCAGTCCATGCCGTCTATATGGCGGCCTAACCCCGTCCACTTTTTCGGGGGAAGATCAGGTCCCGTCTTCGCTCCGCGGCCTCCCTTACAGGCAACGCCGGAAGTTATTTCAACGGGCTGGCGAACCACCATCGGTGCCCCCAGGGTCCCTAGCACCGATTCGCGCTGCCCGTAGGGCTGATCCTTGGGCTCACTCTCTACCGAGGCGGCGCGCTCACGCGCCTTTGCGTAGTGCGCATCGACATCGCGTGCGTTGAACGCCACCGGAAACGAAGCCGAAGGCCTGGACCAAGAAATCATGCGTCGACGGGATGTCCTCGTACACCAGGATCGGTATGATCCTCTCGAATTTCGCCATACTCACCTCCGTCTCGTCAGAGCGTCGCCAAGCCTGATTTCGGTCCCGAACATCAGGCCGGGCGGATTGCAAGTGGCGGGGATGCGTAGCATCGAAGGCGCGTCTTGAGCTAATCCCGAAACAGGTCAGCGGCTCGGTAACTTCGGCCTTCGGCCTCGATAAGCCCGTTGTTGCGCAACACCGCAATACCGGAGTTCCAGTGGCCGCCGCTTGGCTTCTTACCCAGGATCACCGCCAGCTCATTAGGCGCTTCAGGGCGAAGCCCGACAAAAAGATTGTCGATGGTCAAGCGGCCAGCCCGAGCTCATGGAAGACGCCTTTCATTGCCACTTGTATGGTTTGGTAGTGCGTATCGATCGGTGTTGGGTTGTGCGCACCGCGGGTTGGGTGGAGAGGTTGAGCGGCGGCAAGGAGGGGTTTGATGGCTTTGTTTCGGAGGACGATCAGCGCGGTC
>Ga0306926_10002180_pt1 | contig 19872 bp, 21 predicted proteins | sample flu12Cox44000178_FD_203759 | JGI IMG/M metagenome (GOLD analysis project Ga0306926, IMG submission 203759) | Lab enrichment of tropical soil microbial communities from Luquillo Experimental Forest, Puerto Rico - flux8day.12C.oxic.44.000.178 (v2)... | ecosystem: Environmental > Terrestrial >... | reverse complement strand
GCCTTCTTCGTGCACATCGAACTCGCAAACGTTTATCTGACGCAAGGCCAGCGCGACCGCGCCCTGCGGTCCTATTCTGAAGCTCTTAAATACGCACCCAGTGATCCTCAGTTTCGCCAGCCAATCCAGGCGCAGATTCAAAGAGTGTCCTCACACACGGCTGGTCACATCGATCCATTGCGCGATCCATTCCTAGAGTAAGCTTCAGAATATCTGAGCAAATCAGCGCCCCGCGTGCCTTAATGCATAGCGAATGGGGGACCGCCGACATCAACCCGTAACAGGGCGCGAGTCGTAGTGGTTCTGCTGCTGGGTGATTTCGCCTTTCTGGACATGAAAAGCATCGAAGACGTAGAGCGTTTTTCCGTTTGCGAGGGCAATTTCCGCCTGTGCCGACAAGTAGAGAGATCGTTGCAAAGCTGAAAGGGATCAGCAATGCCACAAAATAGGAGGGCATCTTGGCCGCAAAAGTTCTCATGGTGCTTAGTGCAAGCATTACCTTTATGCTCGGAGTCGTCCACCTCGTCTATACGTTCTGGGGCCCAATGTTCACGCCCCGTGACCCCACACTGCAAATCAGCATGAGCCAGATCGCACCTGTCCTTACGAAGGAAACAACAATGTGGCGGTGTTGGGTGGGCTTCAATGCCAGCCACAGCATGGGACTTATTTTGTTCGGCTTGGTTTTCGGTTTTCTCGCATTGGCTCATGGCAAACTCCTCTTTCAGTCACCGTTCCTGCTCGTTGTCGGGCTGGCAATGCTTGGTGGTGTTGTTGTGCTCTGCAAGGTTTATTTTTTCAGCGCGCCTCTCAGAGGTATCAGCATTTCTTTAGCCTTCTATGTCGCCAGCATTGCGCTATCGCGAGTCAATAATGCGCTCCTGACGTAAACAGCGCTAACGCTCACGACCCGGCCCGGCCCGGGGAGACTGCGCCGTCGTCCGAATTTGTGAAGTTGACTGCGACGGGCGCAGAGATTATGCGGTTCGCGAATTCCGAATGAGGAAAAGTTTGGAGGCACGTGTCGGAATCGAACCGACGAATGACGGTTTGCAGACCGTTCCTTTAGCCATTTGGGTACGCCTCGGCAAGAACTTGGAGGCGCGGGTGAGAATCGAGACTGCTAGGCACAAACGTGTCAGCGCTTCAGCGCTTCTGGCTTGACGACTATTTTTCGGTATAACTTCGGTACAATTCAGAGGGTCGAAATCAGTGGCAGTTTTGACGTAAGCGACACCAACTAAGCCACTTAGTTGCCGGGTTCCCCCTGCTTGCAAAGCAGGTGCTCTCCCAGCTGAGCTACACGCCCACAGCGGGAACTACCTTTGATTCTAAAGCATTTGCAGCTTTTCGAGAACTCCGAAACGGCAATTTCGCTCTCTTGGAGCCGCAAGTGGAGCCAAAAAAGGGGCAACGATACAGTAACGAATTCCGGAGGCCCGTATAAGAAGCGGCAGACTGTAGCGAGCGGATCAGGGCGCTCTCTGTTTTACCCCGCCGCACAACCATCTCGCGGCACTGACGCAGCAGCGAGCGCACACTGTCGTCGATGTCCGGAGTGCCGGCCAACAACTCGCGTAAATAACTAGCCTTGTGCAGCCGCCGCCTGTTGTTGTAGCTCAGCCCAGCTTCCATCAGCAGCATGCCGATCTTCTTCTCTTGTTCTTCATCTGTACCATCTGGCGCACCGGCGCACCAGCAGGTTGCGGTAACGCAATGTACGCTGCCGCTCGCGAATGGCCGTCGAAGCCATGTAGCATTCCGGCAGAATCGCAGCGCAGACAGTCGCAAATCTTGCTTGCGCCGATGCGGTCGTTCTTCTTTTTCGCGGCAGCGATGGCCCGAAGCTTCAAGGGGTGCGCTACTTTCAGAGCGGAGACGTGCGCCTTGACGCCGAACCAATCGGATACCAACCAAGTTGCACAGAATGTCAGTTCTTTCAATTACTTACAGCCGATCGCGTAAATCTCGGCGGAAAACTGGGGCTCCGCGAGGGCGAACGGCCCGGGAGCTTCTTCGTATAACAATGTAAGATCTGTCAATTTTCCACAGAAGTATGATACGAAATTGCATTCGCCGACACTTAACCCTAGACTGTCCGGACCACACCATACCTCAAACTGCTGCCCGAGCGCTCTTGTCGGTGTGAACAGTCGCAACGGAGGGCTTCCAGGAAAATGAGGCGGATGAGTCAGGTTGCCTAGAAGGGGTGCATCCAGCCCGCCCCGGAGTTCTATTTCGCGCTTCGCAGCAACCCAAAAAATCGAGTGAACGGGAGCACTGGTCCCCTCAGCTTCCTTCGACGGTCATGTTCATCTGGTTCCATTCCCTGGTGGAGAACAGTGACGGCTTGACGCAGTCGTTGGCCGAGGGATTGCGCGGAAAGGGACTGGACGTCGGAGAATATGTCCGGTATGCCACGCCGGCTCCGGGAGTTCTGATGATCTCCGGCGTCAGTGAACAGGTCCTACGGTTCGTGCGAGACGCAAGTTTTTGCGGCGCCGCCCGCGTGCTGGTCATCGCCAAATTCCCGGAGGCAGAAGGGAGTAGCGGGGGCTGGGACCTGCTGCGTGCTGGGGCGAGCGACGTGATGGCGTGGGATGGCGCGCCGGAACTGTTGGAGGACGTGGCCGCGCGCTTCGAGCGATGGAACAGCGTTGATGAGATTCTGAAGTCACCGGTGGTAGCGGAAAATCTGATCGGAAAGAGCCTCAGTTGGAGACACGTGCTCCGGCAGGTTGTGGAGATCGCCAAGTTTACGTCCGCTTCGATTCTAGTCACGGGAGAAAGCGGAACCGGAAAAGAATTGATTGCGCGGCTGGTTCACACTCTGGACCCGAGACCGCGCAAAGGCGATCTGATCGTTCTGGACTGCACGACGGTTGTTCCGGAGCTCTCCGGAAGCGAATTTTTTGGACACGAACGAGGAGCATTTACAGGTGCGGTTTCTTCCCGAGAAGGAGCGTTCGCCCTCGCCAACAACGGCACGTTGTTTCTCGATGAGGTCGGCGAATTGCCGTCCACACTGCAAGCGGAACTCTTACGCGTAGTTCAGGAGCACACGTTTAAGCGTGTCGGAAGCAACAGCTGGCAAAGGACCGAGTTTCGGCTAGTTTCCGCAACGAACAAAGAGCTTCGTCAGGACAAGAATCCCGGGGGGTTCCGGTCCGATCTCTACTATCGGCTAACTAGCTGGACCTGCCACCTGCCGCCGTTGCGAGAGAGACGCGAGGACGTCGAGCCCCTGGCAAGGCATTTCGTCAATCAGGCATCGAAGGAGGGCAGGCCGCCGCGACTGAGCAGGGATGTTCTAGAGCACCTGATGACGCGCGATTATCCCGGGAACATCCGAGAACTGCGTCAACTGGTGAATCGAATGGTTGACCGCCACACCGGTCAAGGGCCAATCACTGTCGGCGACATGCCGGAAGAGGAACGACCCTGCTCGGCTTGTGGGAAGCAAGGGTGGCAAGACGAACAATTCGAACGCACGGTGCACCGAGCCGTAGCGCTCGGAGCAAAGCTGAAAGAGATCAGCCGGGCGACGGAGGACTCCGCGGTGCGGGGCGCGGTTGCCGAGGAGGATGGAAACTGGCACCGCGCGGCGCTGCGGCTGGGCGTCACCGACCGGGCATTGCAGTTGCGACGGGCGGCATGGCGGCAGAAGGATGGATCAACGCGGTGAGCTCCATCGGAACATGTCCCAGGGACGAAGGGGTCTCCAAGGATCGCCTCGCGAGGGCAACGGCGGGGCAAGCTCCGTATCAACCGCGGGGGAAGTCGCGGAGCGCGGATGGACTTTCGAAAGCAAAAGAAGCAGATTCCCCGACAGGATTCTTTGTTGATCTGCGGAAGAAAGCCGCAGGGCATAGACCTTGGCAAGTTCGACTTCCGGATTCAGCCAGGGACCGTCCGAGCCAAAGAGGATTTTGTGAGGTCCTGCGCGCTGGATGGCATCCTCGAGCAGGCCAAAACGGCGCACGCCGGACGTATCCGTGTGGATATTGGGGTGGCGCGCGAGAGAAGCGATGAAGGCGATCTGGGCACTCCAGTCGTCCGCGAAGCTGCCGAGGTGCGGGATGCTGCAGTTCAAATTCGGATACGCTTCAGCGCGGAGTTCGACGACAGAGACTTCGCCCATCACGTCATAATTTATGGGAAGAGAGTAATGTTGCGCGGCGTCGCAGACTTCCCGCGTTATGCGAGCGTCGTGACGATGAACTTTAATGCCCAGAAAGCCGTAGCGCCGGACGGCTTCGGTGACGAGAGATAAGACACGTCCGCGGTCGCGAACGGGATTGACAAACGCGAAGCCATAGAAGCGGTCACGGCGGCTTGCGACAATACGAGCTACCTCGCGATTGGCCACGGCGTAATCAGAGTGGAAGGCGGGAAACAGCACGGTGCGATCGATGCCGGCACGCGCCGCGCGGACCATGTACTTCGCGAGAGGCGCGTTCGTATCCCACGGGCCGGTCAGGCCATCACCCTTTCCAGCGTGGCAATGACTGTCAATGATCATGGATTGGTCCGTCGCGAGAGCTAGGGATTAGACCAGCAGAGAAGGGCGAAGGTTCGCGGATCGACCAGAGGAGTCGGATCGATACCCTTTCTGGTCTTGAAGGCGATCAATGCCGCTTTGGTTGCGGCGTCAAACGTCCCGGTTTGCGCGATTCCAAAGCGGCGTTGCACCCAGCGAACACGGTCGCCGGTGGTACCTTCTATCATCGTGTGAAACAGGTTCATGTCCACCTGACGGAAGCCGGGGAGCCGGCGCGCATCGGAGTCTCCCTGATACTGGTGGATCCACCAGTTCGTCGCGTCGCCCCATGGCCGGGGCACCGGCGGAGGAAAATACCAGCCTCCAGGGGCGAAAGCCTTGGGGTCCAGAACCGCCGGCTTGTGCTCGGAGAAGGGATAAGGTGTCAGCCAGAGAGGAGATTCGACAAGGTCGGGGGCGGGCAAGTTACCGACGTAACTGCACCAGATGCGCGCGCTCGTATAGAGGATCGGCGCAACTTTGTAGGCGTCCTTGAGGACGCGCCACGCCTTGCGAACACCATCCAGCACTTGCTGGCCAGTCGCGCCCAGAGGGGGATTCTTGTGTTTGCCTTCACCCTCGGAATACTCGATGTCCATGACCGGGGGCAGATCGCTCTGATCGAGGTTCTTGATGGTCTTGATGGCGGCCTGAGCCTGCAGCGCGGGATCGACGGGCCACTTGCCATACTGGGGAAGGCGCAGGAAAAAGTACGCGCCGCGTACGATTCCTGCCTCCTTGATTTTCGGCCACTCCCGGTTGAAGAACCGAGGATATTGTTGGACACCCCAATTTGACTGGATGATGGCGAAGCTGATCCCCGTTTCGGTTTTCGCCTTCAGCCAGTTCGGGTTGGGATTCGCGTCCTTAATATAGGTATCCAGGCCGAAGAACATAGGCGCCTTGGTCACAGCTACCTTGAGAGAGCCCTGCAGGGCCATTTCCATGGCACGATCCACGACACCGTTGTCGCTCATACAATTGCGCCGCTGAAAAATCATGATCGCTCTTCGGGTCAGTTTGTCCATCGTGCCAGTGGACTTGAGGTGAAATCCAAGAGCGTGGTTCAGCGCCCCCTGCACCCAAGCGATGTAATCGCGGCTGGAACGATTGGGGGAAGTCGCGGGAGAAGCCACCGTCGTCTCGAACTCGCTAGGACCTTGCACGGGGTAGGACTGCAAGGTCAGCTCAGGAAATGGATCGCTAAGTCTCATGGTCTTCCCTCCGCGATTTTGCGATTAAGGTGAACACTGGGCACGCAGCAGATTTTCTCTGGCGGCGTCTTTGAGTTGGTTGAGATTCATGCCGTTGTATTTGGAAAAAAGATCGCCCTTGCGCTGCTCGCTGGATTGTCCCTTTCCGTCGAAGTTCTTGAAGGTATAGGTGCTCAACGGATGACGGACGGGGGAGCAGACAGGAGGAAGCAGAGAGGGCACAGGCGGAGGAGCGCTGTGCGGCGCACGACGGTATACATAGATGAATATTTCCTGAGCCGAGACAAACCAGGGAAGAATCTCCGTCCATACTTGAGCCCGAATCCCATTCTCAATGCACAGGAAAGCAAACTCGGCAAACAGGAAAAAGGCTGCGCTGTCGGGCTCACCCACACCGGCATTCGGACCGATCTCCGGGGTCCGCAAATCCCCATTGGCGAAGTCGTAGAATGCGCGCCGGAACGCAGCGAGGTCCAGTGTGTTGCCCGGAGCCGCGAAACTTTCAAAGAACAATTGAAGCTGTACTTCCGAGAGTCGCTTGGCGGCGTCCAGATCGAGCGCCGGGATCGGTGTCGCCGCCGGTTGACCAAGTGCTGCGGACGCCCGATTGTTGCGCCGGGCGAGCAGCATCGGAATGAGCTTGAATACATCCGCTTTGCGCTGGGCCTTCTGGTCGGCAGTCAAGTTCGGGTTCGCGTCGATCCCAAAGGGCCTATCTGGTGGGGCCGGAAACGTTCGCATGTCATATTCCGTAAAGAAATTGCGGAAAGAGCGTCCCAGACAGCCATCCGCCGGGCAGTTGAAGAACAGCTGCACTCGCCGATTACAGGCGCGCCCGCGCTCAAAACTGTTTGGAGAGATAGGAGCTGTTTTGCCGCGGCTTCCGGCGGTGACAAGAACGCGGGAAGCGCTTGCGCCAAGTTCCTGCGAGAGTCGCGAGGCGATCGCGCGAGCGCGTTTTTCACCCAGTTCGAGGTTGAATCGCTCAGAACCTCTCTCGTCTGTGTGGCCCACAATGGTGACGCTCCGTATGGGCGTCGACAAGCTGAGGCTGGCGATGATGCGCTGTGCGATTTCACGCGTCTGTCGGATGTGAAAGGGCCGTAAAGTAGAACTGTTGAGCAGGAAGAAATCCAGGATCTCTGTATCCCGGCGTAGAAAACAGGCAGGCGAGGTTGCGACAGGGGCCAGCGACACGGGGCTAAATCGTGGCGCGATAACGCGAGTCTGGCGCGGCGGCGGCCTCTGCACAGTCCGGACTTCAAGTTCCGGAAACAGCTCAGGATAGAGCTCCACTTCTTGGCCTATCCCGGCAAATGACTCAATGGCTGGTTGCATGCAACACCTCAGCGAGTCCTAAAGAAATTCGCTCTTGGGGGCGCGCTTCTATCCGCAGCATCCCTGGCCCTCATAGTGGGGAGCAAGGGTCCTGTGTCTTAAGCGGCCATCGGAGGAGCGTGCCGAATATTCGCGCCAACTGTTGTCCCTTCCTGCACAGCCAGAGTTGAAGTGGCCGAAGACCTTGGGACTACGAAGGGAAGCGGCAAGATGATCGAATAAGGCGCGGGCCAAGTTGTTGTCGCCTTCGGCTGCATTGCAGCCATGAAGAACGACAACGACGTTGTCAGCGAGTTGAGTGGCTGGTAGGTCGGTCACATTCCTTCCGCCCAGGTTGCGCGAGTCGGCATCCGGACCGTTGACATAGAGGCCGACGGTGCCGCCGCTGATGGTGCCGAACACGCCATTCGACCCGCTGTGGCTGAAGATGTGAACGGTGTCAAGGCGCCCCCGCGCGCAGGCATGAGCGGCTTCGATCGTACGAATGATATCGACACCGGTGTCGTAGGACGTGGGACCAATCAGGCGGTGGCAGGCCGAGGCGTTGGGGGAGCGGATCGCCCTGATGTGACGCGCCCAGCGGGAAGCCTGACATTGAAAGTGATTCCGGTGACTCGAATCCGCGGCGTTCTGAAACAGAGAGACGCGCGGGAGAGCGGGGGCGGCACGCGCCGCCCGTTCGAGCTCCTGCAGTTCGTGATCGACTTCCGTCTCGTTTTGCACTTTCCTTCTGGGCACGCTGCAGAAGTTGTGATCAGGTGGGTTCGGCTTTTGAGAAACGGGGGCGGGATCGAGAAAGACTTCGACGCGGCGGCTGATTTCCGGTTTCGATTTTGTCTGACGCTTACCGCACGGAGAAATCTCGAATTTGAGTTTCAGCGTCAATCCCGGCGAGACGGATTCCAGATAGAGGCAGAGGTGATGAAGGACCTTCTCCGCGCGCTGCCGGCTGAGACGGAAATTCACGTCATCCGACCCGATCGTATCCGTGTGGCCGGTGATCAAGATCCGTTGCACAGCGGTCGAGGTTCCTTGGCTGTCTCTGATGGTGCGCGCAATTCTGCCGATTTTTGGTCCGTGGAGTTTAGGAACCATAGCAAAAGAATTGAACGCGAAATGATCGAGGACTTCGAACGGATTACCCGGATTCGGGCAATCCACAAAGGAGTGTTTCGGAGGGCAGAAGCCGGGTGCCGGGGAGGTTCCACCGCCTGGCGTCTCTCCCGAAAGCTCGCCTCCTAACTCGGGATAGAGCTCCGGATAGAGTCCCGACTCGGACTGGAATTCGGCCGGAATTTTGCCTGAATACGTTTCTCCTGGGAATGCTTCCGGAGTTTCTCGCAGAGAGCTCCCGAAACCTCCACCTGCTGGTCCCTGCCATTTGCAGGTCATAGCTCACCTCCAAATTAGTTGCGGACTCACCAGACCGACAGCACGGGCGAGCAGGTCCACGATCCTTTCCAGTTGTGCAAGCGTGTGCCGTGCCGTGATCAGGAAACTCAATTGCGGGCCGGTCTGGTTGTGGGCTTGATGCAGGACCGCGCGAACGCCCGTGCGCAGCAGCCGGTCGTAGACCGCAGTGGAATCAGCGCCCGATCCAAGGATGGTTTGCACGGGAAACACGCCGCTGGTGTGAGTCAGCCCAGTCGCCTCTAAGAGAGACTGGAAATGACGCACCAAGGCCACGAGATGCTGCCGGAGGCTATCGCCACGCTGGCGGTTCAGTTGCAGCGCATGTTCCGCGGCGCTCAGAGCAGCGACGGAAGGCGGGCTGCAGTGCATGCGCGTTTCGCTCTCGGATTCGTAACGCTCCACGAGGTCAGCCGGTCCAGAGAGCACGGCGATGGGGGCGCCGAAAGCCTTGGCCAGGGAACTGACCAGCACGACTCCCGATCCCCCGAGATTGGTCTTGCGCAACACTCCGCCTCCTCCCTTTCCGTAAGGGGCTTCGGGACTCGCTGAATGCCCGAAAATCCCGAGAGCTTGTGTGTCGTCAAGAATCAAGTAGCCTCCGTACTGCCGGGCCAAAGCCAGATACTCCGCCACCGGCGCGCATCGTCCGCAAGCCGGACAGAATCCGTCGGCGACGATTACAGGTGACCGGTCACTGCGCGCGCTGGCGAACGCTTGCCGTAAGGAGCGCGCACAATGGTGCGGGAACGTCCACACGGGAATTCCAAGCGCCGCCGCCCGTTCGACACCCCAACGGGCAATCGGATACGTTCCGCCGTCCAGGAAGATCGCGGCTCGCCGCCCCGCGATCACCGGAAACAGATCCCAGAAGACATGCAGGGTGGAGGTGGCCACCATGGCGCGCTCACATCCCTGAAGGGCGGCGAGTTGTCTGGCAACCTCCGAGGCCAACTGCGGGCTTCCCAGCGCGGCCGGCCTTCCGGTCGTGAATTGGGTCCAAGGACGCAAGTCGCGAGTGCCGTGCCGGAAGCCAAGGTACAGGGCCGACGTAAAGTCGAGCACCGGACTCTCAGCGGGTCGCGGCGGGTTGGGGTGCGAGCCTCCGTTGCAACAGCAGCGACGGCATGACGGAGTTCACCGGTTCGAGATTCAAGTCGACGCCCGTCACCGCGCGATACGAGTGGATGTAGCGCTGGATCTCCTGCCGCCAATAGCGAGCCCACGCCGCGGCAATGTTGGCATCGTTATAGACGCTCCAGTTGTCATAGCGGATGGAGAGGAGCAGTTGTTCTCCGAAAACGCCCAGATCGCGGAATTCGCGGATTGAGGTGTCGGTCCAGCGCTGCAGGGTCTTCATGTGGTCGACGGCGTCCATCCAGGGTTCCGGGTAGGGGACCATGATCCGGCCACGCAAGAACTCGCGCATTTCCGGGCGAGCCAACAGCCACATCTCCATGAGCATCTCGATGCGGGAAGTCCACGGCAAATCGCCAAACTGATTGTGAGCGCCCTGCGCCAGGATCAAGTGCACTTCGCGCAGCGCGTTGAGCACGGGGAAACCGTCGGCGATCACGGTGGTGTCGTCGTCCTGCTGGAAGAAAATAGTGGAGACGTGCAGGAGCTGATGAAATCCTTCGAGGAACTTCGAGCGGCTGTCCGCGGGACGCAGCTCGGGGACGGCCCTTCCAACCAGCCGCAGTCCGTAGTGGTGATCGTACTCATAAGCGCGGCGCGCGATCGTCAGGCGGTGCTGTTGGTCCTGAATGTGGCCCCACAGGAAATTGTTGAGAGGACGCAGCGGATCGATTTCCAGGTTCGCCAGCGGATCCAGATTTCCTCCCGCACGGACGTTCTGGAAGCGGCGGGAGATCGCGTTCATGCACTGGACCAGCATTCCTTCTTCATGCCAGTAGGACCAGATCAGCTCGAGCAGGCACGGATCGGAAAGTTTCGACCGCAGAATACCGTAGCAATTCGCCGGGACGGCGCCATGAAATTTCAGGGGGATTTCGCGCAGTTTTTCCCGAATGACCCTGAAATACGGAAGCATTGGACCTTCGGTGGCAGTTTCACCTTCCAGTTCCTTAAGATATTTTTCTCTCAGCTCGGTGAGGATCTTTTGCTCGGAGGCGTCGGAACGGCCCATCCGTTCCGCTTCTTGCGCGGGATCGTAGCGCTCGTGGAATTGCCCCTGGGGCGTCAGTTCGTGATCTTCAAAACGCTCTTTGCACGGGACGTCTTTCTTGAGATGTGCCACCCCGCATTCCTGCATCAGGTAGAGTTCCGTGGCGAGCTTAAACAAGTTGTAGGAGCGGACGCCGGGGAATGGAAGACGCAGATCGAGTTTACCCTCCTTTTTTAGCTGGTCGCGACCCTCGGTTGGATCGCAGACGCAGCACATTACCGCGTCGATGTACGCTTTGTACTGATTGAAGTCGATCGAGCGATTCCGGATGACAGCCCAAAAGGTTTGAGCTGGATTTGGCGGAACCACGGTGCGTTCCAATTGCACTCTCGTCGCGGTGTCCCCGGGGCCGCCGGTCGTGGACCCTGCTGCACCTGCAGTCGACTTCGCCGCTGCGAGTTCAGCGGACTTTGGATTTTTTTCTTCAGGCATTTTCTACCCCTCCTTCAGTCTTAATGCAAAGTCACCGATTCCGCCGGCCGCGCTACCGGCCATGCTGCCGCTTGACTTGCGCAAATCACCGAAGTGTCCAGCGAGCTGCGCAACGCCCACTGAGTGAGCAGATTTCCCACCGTGGCGCTTTCCTGCTCCGGGGTAATGGCCCCGTCGGCACGAGCCTGGCCGATCACCGCAAAGGCCAGGCTGGGCGGAGCCGCGTACATCGCGCTTCGCGAACCTTGCCAGCTTCGAAACATCTCCCGAAGGCGCGCCGGCTGGCGCTCATCCACTCGGAGCGCTTCCCGAAGTGACTTGCCGCCTAACGCAGCGGGTCTATGGGTAACTAGCAAATTGACGAATGCCGGTATGGTCCCCTCAAGGGTGGCAAACAGCTGTCGATGCTCGGGCGCAAGACCGTTCAAGGGATAAAAGCTCTCCCAAATCTGCGCTATGGCCTGCCATTGGGGGTCGGGATACAGGGCCTGACCCATGGCGCAGCTGAGGCGCACTCGTATCCAGGGCGCGGGATGAGGATCGTTGACATCCACGCGCATGACGAACACTCGCGGCAGGCTGACCACACCCATCAATCCCAGAGTCGAACCAACACCCACCTTTGCCACGGACCAAAAATCGGCGACGATTTCCGAAATCCAGCGCTCCCAGAGTTGCCAGGCGATGCGATCGGATCCCGGAGTCGTCTGCATGCCGCGCAACAGCAGGCGAAGCGAATTCACGAGGTTCAGCAGCGCGGCGGCCTGGTGACCGACTTCGTGGACCAGCGACGAGGCAATCCCGCTTCCCACCATGCGCTCGCGAGGAATGCGCAGCACCGCGACGGGATTCTGCCCTCCGCCCGGCAGGCGCGTTCTTGCTCGCCGGATCGCTGCGCCATGTCCGCGGTCGAGGTAGCAGACGATGGGCGGCGCCTTGTAGTAGCCTCCCGGGAGCGAAATCGCGTCCGCCGAAGCCACGTCGAGCCCCGAAAGCCAGACTCCGATTTCGCTCTGACTGCGTTGCGTCATCACCGCGGCGAAGATGTCGAACTGCGTCAGCACGGCGTTGAACCTCAAGCGAAGAAAGGCGAATCGTCGCTGCACCCGGTGAACCGGAATCCGTGCTCCGCCGCCGGCGCGAAGCCAGCGGATGAAGCCATAGATCATCCGCGCCAGCTGCCGCCTGCCCTGTGCAAGAAAGGTCTCGATGGCGGCCTGAGCCGGGATGGGCACGCTGGCGGCGGGCACCATCGGATCGTTCAGGGCGAACGGCTTTACGAGTGCCAGCCGGGTGAGCAGCGCTCGCGCCTCCTGCTCGAGCAGTCGCAAAGCAAAGTGCGCCCTGAGCATTGTCGTCACACTCCGAGCAACAGGATTCGGCGTCCGCGCCGTATCCACACGCCTCTCCGGCGTGAGTGGTGGCAAGAGCATGGCGCTGGTGGAGCCATTGTGACTCCCGGTTCGACAGGATAGGTCGGGACTGGAACACCGACGGGAAGCACGCCTCCGCTGAGCAATCCGGGCGCATGCCGCTGCGCTGCCTGGCTGACTGCCACCTGAGCGGTGGTCTTGGGATCGGAGGTGGGTGGCGCGCTCGCGGCTCGGTTGGCGGCTGACGACGCAAAGCGCACAAAGCGTCGCGCGACTTCAAACTGCGCGTCTTCGGCGCTCAGTCCTTCCAACTCCAGCCCAAAAGCCCGGCTTGCCAGATTGCCCAATTGGCTTGCAGCGACACCGCCAAGCGGGCCGCCGATGAATGTTCCTAGAGCGCCGGTTGCTATCGGCAGAAACTTCTTCGCCAGCGGCTTGAGAATTCCTCCGAGGGCGCGGCCCAAGGACGAGCCGGCGAAGCTGCGGATTCCGCGGCTAACGGAGCTGATCAGCTTGCCCAGAAAGTGGTCCAGTTCCGTCTCGTTGGTGATTTCGAGCAGTTCCGAGGCAAGCTCCATCTCCTGCGCTTCGTTCAACGGCGATTCCTGCATTTCGAATGCTTCGAAGCTTCCCGCTTCTTGCAGTCCTGCTTCGAAAGAGCCGAGGGTTTCGCCGTAAACTTCACCCGCTCCGCCGAACTCAAACGCTTCCGGCTGAAACTCCTGGGTTTCTCCCAAGTATTCTTCCTGCGTGCGGCCGATATCGTGCATGTTTCACCTTCCTCCATCGCATGACGCTGCAGACGTTTCGGAACTTGCACTCTCCATGCCAGGACTAAGTTGTTGAAACTCCGTGCGGGGCCGCGAAGTCTTTTTCGCATTGACCATTTCCGGGAGTCATTCGCAAGAACCGTGCTTCGGATCGAGCTTCGTCGGAGCGCGATTTGTTGCGCACACACCAGGTACAGCCACATAGGCAGCAAGCTTCTTGGAGTAGGATGTAGCGTTGCGGAAGCGCCTCAGAAAGTACTCGTCAATTCACGACGCAGTGGCGCTATCGGAACAGCTGGAAATCCTGCCCTCGGCAGGCTCGCGAGCCCCGAGGCCGTTCGCGAAAAGGCCGGTACGGACCGTTGCTGGATCTTGTTCAGAATGAAGTTGCCCGCGGTGGAGAGGGCGGCCCTTTGCACGTTCTGGCCGGAAGCGACTTTCTCGACGAAGGCCAGCGCGTTGGAAGCGTAAGGCGATTTTGGCAACACGCGCCCCGCCGCGGCGAACATGGCGTCCTGAATATTCCTACCCTTGGCGAGAGCCAGGCCAGCATCGAACGCCGCCTGTGCGGCCGGACCGCCAGGTACACGCGAACGAGCGGATTCCAGCAATGCCTGGGCGATGGGCCTGCCCTTGGCCAGATTCATTGCGGTGTCGAACGCGAACTGGGCTATCGCTCCGCCCGGTACTGCCGTGCGTGCGGCCGCGATGAGCGCATCGGTAATGGGCTGGCCTGCCGCTAAGTCATTGGCCGCGCCCAGCGCCGCCGCCACTCCCGTACCTATTCCGGGCACGAAAGGCGCAACCATCGCGGCGAATTGCAGGCTCTTTCGCAGATCGCCGATGCCCGCCTGCGCCGCCTTCTGGGCGGCTTTGAGAATGTTTTCGCCGCGAGTCGCGGCCATGGCGGTATCAACAAAGAAGCGCGTGGCCATGTCGGGAGCGAGCGAGCGGACCGCGGCCTGGAAAACGTTTCTGTCTTCGGCGGCGGCCTGCACCGCGCCAAGTCCCGCGCGAAAAGCCATTCCCAACGGCGTGCGCGTTATGGCGTTCGCAAGCATCGAAACAGGCACGACTTTGTTGACGGCAGAAACGGCGCGTCCAATGGTCGTTGCTGCCCCTCCGATCGTTCGCCCGATCGGCGACCTCGATACGGCCCTGCCCGCGCTTCGGATGAGGCCGCCAAGAAAATAGTCGAGTTCCTCGTCCGACGCCCGATATATCGGATATTCGAAGCTCAAAAGCCCTTAGTTGAATAACTCCGAAGATTCATACATTGCTTCGAGTGTGCCGAGACCGGAGTAAGAGAATTGGGGCCAAGTATCGGTCTGCAGCCACATGGAACAGTCCTTCCCGCCGGGTTGTGTCGCTCTTGAGAAGCACGAGTGCAGCCACGAGCGAACTCGTTGATTTCAGTATCTGTAGCTCGAATGTTTCTCTGTCCGCGCCGAACGCGCATTCGCCGATACTCTGTGAGCGATCAGAGTTAGCGAAGCTGACTTCGTGCTATCGCAGAAGGGATCAAGGTGTTCTTCCTGAGGGCACGAGAGGAAAGCTCGACACTTTTCGTTTCATACGACTTTTCGTTTCATACGAATGAGATGAATCGTCACGGATGATCGACGCAGGCTCTGGCCCAGCAGAGACTCCAATCAAACAGGTTCGACCGTACAGCAAGGAGATGGTGTTGATGTTGGAATGGTTCGATCGCGTCGGCTACAGCGCCGACATCGCTGGCCTGGAACGCGAGTTCGGCCGTCCGCTCACGAAGCCCCCGATTGGCAGGCCGCCACGCGCACCCAAATGGCGCTGACAAAAGGCCTGGACTTAAGGAGACCTCGCATGAAAGCTATCAGGCTGTTGGAATACGGTGGGCAGTTGGTGTTCAACGATCTACCGACGCCGACGATTGCGCGCGACGAGGTCCTGGTCAAGGTAAGGAGTACAACCGTCAATCATTTGGACCTCGTGAAGGCGTCCGGAACGGTGAGCCAAATACTCCCGATCGACCTGCTGTGGACACGTGGTCACGAGTTTTCAGGGGTCCTCGGACAGATTGGCAGCGACGTTGCGGCACATGCGCCACGTGATGCGGTATTCGGTACTACCACTGGAATGGGCGCATATGCGGAGTATCTGGCTGTCAAGGCCGCGGCGATCGAAAGGAAACCGCCAAACCTCTCTTTTGAGGAAGCAGCGTCGGTGCCGATAGCCGCCCAAACTGCATGGCAGGGAACCAGCCTCATTCGCATCGCAGGGCCACCATAGGATCAGCATTCGCCGCACGACGAGCCGGCAGCAGGCACGCAGTCAGGCTAACGGTCAGCCGTCCATGGAAAAACCCCTTTCCCTCACGACGGTTTAGGTCCTGCTGCGTACCGTCAACACCGGGCATTTGGCATGCGCGACAACCTTGTGCGCAGTAGCGATGGGGAGGTGCGTTGCGGCGCCGGGAACGCCCCGCTCAGGTTGGGCGCCAAGAACGATCAGATCCACTTCCCGCAGATTCGCCAAATCCAAAATGCGTTCGGCAGGATCGCCTCGTTCGACGAAGTATTCCGGCTCGCACCAGACCTCAGCTTCGTCTGGCACGAGCTTGCGGAGCAGCTGTTTCGAGGAGGTCCGACCAGGACACAAGTTCTCCCGGCTTTCTTTCGGGCACGACGTGGAGCATGGTCAGCCGCGCGTGAAACTCCTGAGCGAGCGAGACGGCGTACGCGGCGGCTGCCGGCGCTTCGGAAGCAAAGTCGGCGGCGAACAGGATTTCGCGGATGTTGGCTCGGAACGAGTCGGAATGCGGACCGACGGTGAGGACCGGGCCAGGAACCGTCCGGAAGATCTCTTCGGCGACCGAACCGAGAAGCATCTTGGCGAGTCCGGTGCGTCCACGGGTTCCGATGATTACCAGATCGGTGTCGTATTTCTCGAGGACCTTCTCGAGGTTCGCTTGAATGCCGCCTTCTTCGAACAGAACTTCGGTATTGATCCCCGCGAAGGTTTCGCGAAGCTCATCGCGGTGCCGCTCGTCGGCCGCCTTCGCAGCTTCGATGACAACAGGCCAAGTCGCATGGTTGCGTTATGGGGTTTACGACAGGTGGCTTGACTTGGAGCACTACCAGGTTCGATTGAAAATGATGAACTAGTGCTTTGACGAACGGAATCGCATGCGCGGCGGCAGGCGAGAAATCCGTGGCAAACAGAATGTTCTCGAATCGGGTTCTGGTTTTGGCGGTTGCAGCTTTCATATGGGTGCCCTCCTCTGAACGCATCTCGCTGAGACCATCGATTTCGGGCTGTGACGCGCGTCACGGCTTTACGTGACCGCAATCGCAGGGGCGCGCCACCCGCGCCGCGTAACCTTATGAAGGATTTCGTTTTGTTCTGAGCATGAGGATGGCAAAGGCATGAGCGCGGGAAGCATTGTGGCAGCGGAGAGGACGGAAGAAGTTCTTGCGCCGCTGCGCGGCCTAACGGCCGCGGAGGCGTCCGAACGGCTGCGCGAATTCGGCCCAAATGACCCAGCGCCGCGCCGCCGTGGTGCCCTGTTTCAGGAGCTTCTGCTGCTTTTTGTCAATCCTCTGGTGGTGATTCTCTTGATCGCCAGCATTCTGTCGGCGGTGCTCGGTCAGCGCACGGATGCCGTCATCATTTTCGTGATCGCCATGTCGAGCGTGGCCATCAACTTCTTCCAGACCTACAGGTCAGGCACTGCAATTCGACGGCTGCAGGAGCACGTGTGTCTGACGGCCAGCGTTCTGCGCGATGAAACATGGCAGGAGATTCGCCGCGACCAGGTGGTTCCCGGAGACATAGTGCGGCTTGCTGCGGGCGACCTGGTTCCTGCGGACGGAAGGCTTGTTCAGTCGCGAGACCTTTTTGTGCAACAGGCGGCGCTGACCGGCGAATCGATGCCCGTCGAAAAGGAGGCAGGCGACGGGACCGAGACCGAGAACAAGGATCCAGCCGCGCGCGATCGAGTCTTTCTGGGAACGTCAGTCGTGAGCGGAACCGGCGTCGTCTCCGTGACGGCGACCGGCAGCGGCACGTCGTTCGGGCTGATCAGCGCGAAACTGAGGGAGCGGGCCGGGGAGACGGAGTTCGAAAGAGGGTTGCGGCAATTCGGTTTGCTCATCCTGCGAGTGATCCTGTTTTTGATCCTATTCATTTTGATCGTGCGAGTTGCCTTGCACCGCGAAGCTTTCGAATCGTTCATTTTCGCGGTGGCGCTGGCTGTAGGCCTTACACCCGAATTTCTGCCGATGATTACTTCGGTCACCTTGGCCCGGGGCGCTATGCGAATGGCCAAAGAAGAAGTGATCGTGAAGCATCTTCCGGCGATTCAGAATTTCGGAAGCATCGATGTTCTGTGCAGCGATAAGACGGGAACGCTGACGCTGGATGTCATGACACTCAACTCAATGGTTGATAGCGAGGGCGGGGAATCGGACCGTCCCCTGGAACTCGGCTATCTGAACAGCAAATTCGAAACGGGCATTCGAAGCCCGTTGGATGCCGCGATCCTGGCACGCGCCCGGCACGAACTCGATGACTACGCGAAGTGCGACGAGATTCCATTCGATTTCAGCCGCCGGCGGCTCTCGGTGGTCGTGGAACGGGCGACCGCAAAGGGAACGCCAGAGCGTTTGCTGATTACTAAGGGAGCGCCCGAGGGAATCATTGACCTCTGCGAGTTCTACGAGTGCGAAGGCGGCCAGCGCAGGCTCGACAACCATGCGCGGGCGCGTACGCGAAAGGTCTATGAGGATCTTTGCGCGCAGGGCTTGCGCGTGCTTGCGGTGGCTTGCCGCATCGTCGAAACGCACGACGGATTTTCGACGGCCGACGAGCGGTCGATGGTGCTCGTGGGTTACCTGGCGTTCGCCGACCCGCCAAGTCCGGACGCAACCAGCGCGCTGTCCCGCCTGAAGCGGGACGGCGTGGACGTCAAGATTTTGACCGGCGACAACGAGCTCGTAGCGCGGCACATTTGCAGCGCGGTGGGGTTCGATGATCCGCTGATCATACTCGGGCCGGACATCGACGAGATGACGGAACCCGCGCTGATTCACGTGGCAGAAGAGGCCAAGGTGTTCGCCCGCGTCACGCCCATGCAGAAACTGCGCATTCTCCGCGCTCTCCGACAGCGCGGACATGTGGTCGGGTTCCTCGGAGACGGCATCAATGATGCTCCGTCGTTGCACGCGGCGGACGTGGGAATTTCCGTGGCGACGGCAGTCGATGTGGCGCGCGACGCAGCCGACATCATTCTGCTGCGCCCGGGGTTGAAGGTCCTGCACCGTGGAATCATCGAGGGACGGCGGGCCTCCGGCAACGTTTTGAAGTATCTGCTCATGGACACCAGCTCGAATTTCGGAAACATGTTCAGCATGGCGGGGGCTTCCTTATTCCTTCCGTTTCTTCCCATGCTGTCGACGCAGATTCTTCTCAACAATTTTCTCTACGACAGCGCGCAAATCATGATTCCGACGGACAACGTTGACGCCGGCTATCTCCGCCGGCCCCGGCGATGGGACATGCGCTTCATCCGCAATTTCATGCTTTTCATCGGCCCAATCAGCTCGCTTTACGATTTCCTGACGTTCTACGTTTTATTGCACTTCTTCCATGCCACCGAGCCGCTGTTTCACACGGGGTGGTTCGTCGAGTCGCTAGCAACGCAGACTCTGGTTGTATTCGTCATCCGCACGGCCGGAAACCCGTTGCGAAGCCGTCCAAGTTTGGCACTGACCGTGAATACCCTGCTGATCGTGGCCGTCGGAGTTCTTTTCCCGATTTCGCCGCTCGGTGGAATCCTTGGCTTCACGCCACTGCCATTGCCGTTTTTCCTGTTCCTCATCGGATCGACGCTGACGTACCTGATTCTGATGGAATGGGCGAAGCGGACGTTTTTCGCGCACGCCACGGCGCCACAACCCGAGAGCAAGCGAGTGCCTGCATGACGGCCATGAGCATTTCGACAGCGCCAGCCACCAATACCGGCGTCGAGTTGACGCCAGGGATGGCGAAGTTCGTGGCCCTCGTATCCGCTATGGCCGTAGTCGCTCACCTGATACTGCGCTTCCTAGCGAGCGCAACGAAAGTGTGGGCAGAGATGCCTCTGTATGGAGCGTTGGCGCTTGGCGGTACGCCGCTGGTCGTGGTCCTCACGCGGAAACTCGTCGCGCGGGAATTCGGTTCGGACTTTCTCGCGGGAGTCTCGATTCTTACGGCGGTTCTTCTTCGCGAATACCTGGTTGCGACCATCGTCGTTCTGATGTTATCCGGTGGAACCGCGCTCGAAACATTTGCGACACGGAGGGCGTCGCGAGTGCTCGAAATGCTGGCGAAGCGTATGCCGGCGACCGCCCACCGCAAAACCGCTGAGGCAATCAAGGACGTGCCGGCCGGAGAGATCGCCGTGGGTGAGGTCCTGGTCGTGCTCCCTCACGAAATCTGTCCCGTGGATGGCGTGGTTGTCGAGGGACGAGGTTCGATGAACGAAGCTTATTTGACTGGAGAACCGTTCGAGGTGGAAAAAGCGCCAGGGGCGAACGTTCTTTCCGGAGCTCTCAACGGAGATTCTCTTTTGAAGATCCGCGCGGGGAAA
>Ga0306926_10002176_pt1 | contig 19903 bp, 21 predicted proteins | sample flu12Cox44000178_FD_203759 | JGI IMG/M metagenome (GOLD analysis project Ga0306926, IMG submission 203759) | Lab enrichment of tropical soil microbial communities from Luquillo Experimental Forest, Puerto Rico - flux8day.12C.oxic.44.000.178 (v2)... | ecosystem: Environmental > Terrestrial >... | reverse complement strand
GGTTGGCAGCAGCACTCGCAAAGGTGCTTCCCGCGGGGGAGCCGTGCGTGCTGATGGGCTCGATCGAGGTGATCCGCAAGCAGCTCGCCGGGCTGCCACGGATCGAGCGGGAGGCCTGTGAGCTGCGGATCCTCGTCGCCCTCACTACGGCGGTGAAGGGGTTCGCCGACCTGGTCGAGGAGCTGCACCAACTCTCGCTTGAGCACGAGAACGACGAGAAGGTCAGTGCCTAACCCGGACAACCTCTCGCCCTCGCGATCGACCTGCGCGAGTATGCGAGCCATGACCAAGCTGATCGGCCAGCTCGAAGGCTCAAAACATATCTGCTGCCCCGGTTGCGGCGCAGATATGATGGGTGGCTATGTGCCGGCCGATCTCGAGCGCAAACCGCCAGGAGCGGGCGACGTCGCGGTCTGCTGGTGGTGCGCGGCGGTTTTGCAATACCACGGCGAACCGCTGAGCCTGCGCCCACTGCCGCCCGGACACCAGGGACACGAGGACCCTGTGGTGCAGCAGATCCAACGGGAGGTTCGCGGGCGGCCGCCAAAATTGCGGCGTGTCGTCTGATATCGGCTAAGACGGCCCAACTGACACTGCAGGTTGACCTTGCAACGTCAGTTGAGCCATCAATGACGCTGCCCGCGTCGATACCCGATTAACTCCACGGAGGCAGAAAATGCAATCGACAACGACGGGCGTGACGACGGGCACGGAGAGTTACGGCCCGTGCATGGTTTCGGTCGGCGAGTGGTGTGTGACCGAGCCGAACTTGACTGAGCAGCAGAAGACCTCAGTGCAAACCGCCTACAACACGATCTACAACACCTATTTGCAGGCGAGGTACGCTGCCGCCACCGCGGTGCGCGCGGTGCGCACGGGACAGCAGCCGGCGACCTACACACAGACCACACAGCGGCGCACCGGCGCCGCGGCCACTCGAAGGGCCGAGAGCGCGACCACTCGAAGGGCCGCGAGCGCGACCACTCCGCGGGTCAGGACACCGCCAGGCCAGCTCGGACAAGTCGACTCGAGGGTCCTCAATCAGATCGTCTCAAACCCGAACATCAGCACCGAGCAGCTGCGCAAACGCGCCAGCTTGCGCAACATGCAGGCGAACATTCTCGGCACCTGTCTCGGCCGTCTGCTAAAGACGAGTATGATCACCGGCACGCCGAAGATCGGGCCGTTTAGCGCGACGCCGCAGGGGATTACCGCGGTCAGAAAAGAGCCGACCTCGATCGGTGCAGCGCGCGCCCGCCGGACCCCGGCGACCACGCCCACGACAGAACAAGTCGCCGCCGCCGGCTGATCGCAGGCAAAAAAAAAGACCGGCTCGACTCCATTGCGGGAGCCGAGCCGGGTTTGTGCGCGGGGGAGGAGACCGCGCTTTAAGGTGCTTTGGCGATCTTGAGCGCGTCCTCGAGCGCTTTGTCGAGTTGTGGTGTGGCGGGCAGCACCCCGGTTTGCTTGGCGCGGCCAAACAGCAGTGCCGCGTATTCAATCAACTGGTAGATCCGTGCGAGCTTTGTGCCGGGTGCCGGCGTCGGCGTCAGCGAGGTGACCAGCGAGGCGCTGATCACCACAGAGCCGAGCACCGACAGCACGGTCTTGATCTGATCGGCGCTCGGCATCAGCGCCGTGAGAGTGCAGCCGTCCATGCGAGGCACCTTTCCATTGCCATAAGGTTCCCTGAGGCGAGGCAGAAATCCGGGTCGCCGATCTTGCTTGGTTCCCTACCAACCTGACCGGTCACTCTGACGGGGGCAGCTGGTGGGTCGACCACGTCACTTTTTGGCGTCTCGATCGCGGGCGCAAAACGAGGAGCCGGCGGGTCTGTCGGGCTGGTGAGCCCCAGCATGACCATCGCCGCCATTGCCGCGGCCGGGATCTTTGAGATCACGGCTCGCGAGAAATCGGCCACCAAATGCACGAGCCGGGGAGCCTCGATGATGACCGAGATTGCCAGGTCGGCGCCGTGCACCAGGGTCTGGCCGACCCCGACCGCGGCGATCGTCGCAGTGGCGCCGTCGGCGCCGTCGGTAATCGTGACGGTGCAAACCTTGGTGTTGTCGGATTGCAGCGCGTCAGGCGGTGTGAAGGGTTGGCCATCCTGATCGGTGCCGGCGATCGGAAAGCTCTCCGCCATGCCGAGGCGCAGCGTGATCGTGTGGGTCGGCGCCGGCGGCGGTGACGGCGGCGGGGGCGGTGGGGGTGGCGCCGGCGGCGGGGCAGGCGGTGGGGGTGGCGCCGTATCAAATAGCGAGAGCGCTGCGGTGTAGCGATCGCCAAACCCTTGGTCGGCGCCGGCCGGCCAGGTGCTGTGCAACGCCGTGCCGACCCTGTCGAACTGGCCGGCTTTCAGTGCCGCCAGTAGATCGCCGCCACCGGTCTTGTGGCCAAAGTCGCGGACGCCGAGGACCCACATATTGGCTGTCTGGTCCGCGGGATAGAAACCCGACCGCCCGGTCATCGCGGCGATCTCGGCATAGGTTTCGGGCTGCGCCTGCCAGGCGCCGGCGGCGTGCGTTCTGACGCCGTCAATGACCTCACCCGGCCACGGCGGGAAGGCGGCCAGCGAGCCGGTCCATTCCTTTAAGCCGAAGAGGCAGCGGAACGGCGACCAGGTGAAGCCCCAGGTGGGTCCGAGCTCGGCGCTCCAGGCGACGAGTGCGGCCTTGGCTTCGCGCGGCAGCGCTGTCTCTGCCCGCAGCTCGTCGACGATTTCTTGCGCCGGCTGAAAGGGGCTCGCAGCACTATCGCTCATTGGTGGATAAAGGTGCGCCAGAGCAGGGCGATGACGCCGGCAGCGATCGGCCAGCCTGCCCAGCTGATCCGCTCTAGCGTTTTGCCGATCTGCTCGAGCTTTGCCTTGATGTGGTCAAACTGCAGCGCATCGGTCGCGGTGTGCGCCCGCAGCTCGGATTTTAGGTCGTAGAAATCGGCGAGCGAGACCGGGTCGTGCGAGTTCCCCGGGCGCTGGTTATTTTCGGTGGTGCCGGTCGTCATCATCGCCCCCTCCGGACAATGCGGATCCCGCCAGGCCCAAAACTCAGCGTCTTGCTCTCGTTGCCGACTTGCACAGCACATTCGCCGGTGGTCTCGTCGGCAGTGATGATCTCGCCTTCGACATCGGTGAAATGGTCGGTGCGCACGATCTTCCAGTGGCGCTTGTCTTCGCTGCTTTGGTAGGACTCGAGTTTCATCGGTTCTTCTCGCGTATCATGCCGCTCGAGGCCGGCGGCGCATGTTGGGAAGATCGGCGCGCAATACGGTGTGCTTGGTGCCGACATAGAGGACGACGGTCACACCGCGGCTGATGATGCGCTCGATCCAGGCTTTGACATCGCCACGCTGCCAGGCATTTGGCCGGTGCCGATCGACGTGCACATGGATGCAGTTGTCGGGGTTCTCACGGTCGACCGGGGCAAAGACCACACCGCAGCGGTCGGGCCGCAGCTCGGGCGCCATGCGGTCCCAGGCCTTGCCGTCCGGCGACCCGCGCTGGCTCGAGAGCCAGGTGCACTCAAAGGTGCGGCAAGCCGCTGGCCGGTTGGCGTAGATCGCGCAACCCTTGCCGAGCATGGTGTGCGGGCAGCGGGTCAGCGCGGGCTTGTCAAAATCCTCGATATCGAGGATGTCGCAGCATTTGTGGCAGCTGCCGCAGCCCTCGGCCATTAAAAGAGTTCGCGCACCTTGAGCTGGCCCGACATCGTGCGAGTCGCGGCCGGTGCGGTGTCGAGCGAGAGGATCAAGGCCTCGCTCAATTTGGCGGTCGGTCGCGCGCGCTCCGGCCAGATCCACTGGTAGCCGTTGACCAGGTTGAAGGTGTCGATGTGCTTGTAATCGAGGGTGCCGCTGGTGGTCGCCTGGACGGTGTCGTTGATCCGCGCGGTAAAGGTATTCGCCGCGTCGGTCGGGGTGTCGCGGATCGGCGTGAACGCGCTGCCGCCCGATCCCGGGGTGACCGTTGCCGGCAGGTGCTCGATGCTGATTTGCAGGATTTCGACGGCGGTCTGGGTGATCTGGCCAATCGTGATCGAGACCAGCTCGATCGCCATCGAGGCGCCGCAATAGGCGGCGCAGAGATCCTGCACCGCCGCGACGCTGACGCCCCGGAAGTTGATCGTGTAAGTACGGCCTGCGGACATGGTGATGCTCCGAAAATAAAAAGCCGCCGAGCGGCGGCTGGTGGGGGCGACGGCGAGTGCGACGTCGTCAGCTGTTGATCAGCAGGTAGGGCCTCAGATGCCTAGTCGCTGCCGGCGTCGGCACGACACCGCGGCGCGGCGGCTGCCATTGCTCGGGCTCGTCGGCCTCGAGAGCGAAATGCGCGCGCAGCCACGGCTTCGTCGTCGGCAAGGCCGGCCCGACGGTGAAGACCAGGGCCTCGCGGACCACCCCGTCGACGATGGCACGGGTTGCCGGCGAGGTGGCGCCGGTGGTGACCAGCGCTTCGCGGACGACACCGCCGATGCGGATCTGACCGGTGCTGACGCGAATGACTTCGCGGACCAGCCCGCCGGCGCGCGCCGTGCCGGTATTGGCGCGAATGACCTCGCGGACGAGACCGCCGGCATTGGCGCTCGTCGCCATGACAGACGCTCTCTCAGGAAGCTATTTTGAAGCCGGACGTGGCGCTGTTGACCCCGCTCGCGCCCCATGCCGAAGACGTCGCCGGATCGGTGTCGAAATTTCCATCGATCCAGCCATAGGTTGTGCCGGGTGTGACGGTTGTGGCGGCACTGTCGGTCCCGCCCGATTTGCACTGGATGCTGACGGTGCGCGCGCCGCTGTCGGTGCGTCTGATGTAGCCCTTGACGACGACCGAATAGATGTTCGCCGGGTTGGGTGTGGTCAGCGCCGGGAACGAGTAGAGATCCTCGTTGCCCGAGGTCGATGACGAGACGTAGGAGATATCGCCCGGCGGCGGGTTGATGTCCTCCTCGTACCAATCGACCGCGATCCCGGTCATGTTGCCATAGATGAGCCAGCTGGACTGCCCGGTCGTCATTGTCGGGTTGGTCGGCGGCCCCGAGCCATAAGTGTTGGCGGCCTTGGAGCCGGCCACTGTGGCGTTGTCGGTTAGACTGAGGTTGACCGAGGTATCGGTGATGAACCCGAGCCAGTAGGCGGTGCTCGCCGACAGGGTCGGCGGCGACGCAAAACTGCTAGTCAACGTCGTGCCGGAGGTGGTGCCGGTCACCTGGGTCCCGGTCGCCAAGGTCGACCCGGTCGGCGACCCTGCACTATCGGCATAAACCACCGATTTGAAATTGGCACCGGCGCTGGTCGCTTGCGGGATGCAGGCGACCGAAGCGAGCTGGCCGGTCGGTCCGGTGGTGACCTTGCGCAGAAACAATTCATTGGCACCGGGCGCGCCGACACTGGCCACCGTTGCATAAGCCGATCCGAGAATCGCTGCGCCAAAGCTGAACTGCACCGAGGAATCGGCGTTCGGAAACTGCGTCTCGATCTGCGGGCTGGTCAGCAATACCGCGTTGTTGGTGCTGCCGGTCGTGTCGAACAGATAGAGGTCGTCATAAATGATATTGGTGCCGTTCAGCTGGAACTGATTTGCCGAACTGTTGCTGCTGGACTTCGTGGCTCCGGTGCCGCTGAACAGCGACACGCCGTCGAGCCAGACCTGATAGGCACCGGAGGCCGCGAAGGTGATGTCCCATTCGAGGTAGTGGGTCGAGTTGGCGCTAACCGAGACGGTCGATGTCGACAGCGCCGTCCCACTGGTGCCGCCGGTCCGGATCGAGATCAGACCGGTCGTGTTGATCGTGATGCTGCATTGATTGGTGGCGCTGTCGAGAAAGGTCACCCCCCCGGCGCTGGCGAGCGTCGATTGAATACGAATGCCGCCGATCAGCCGCGAATAGCTCGTGGCCAAAGTCTTGTATGGCGCGGTGGTGATGACGCCGAAAGAGACCGCGTATCCGGTGTTGCTCAGCCCAGCGACAATATTTGCCAGGGATAGGCTGGCACTGGTCCATTCGCCAGCCAGCAGCGCCGCCTGGATGGTAGCGGTCACACCGGCGACCGGGCCATATTTGTCAAACCCGTCGCAGAACAAGAGCGCCATGCGAAGCCCCTTTTTAGGAAGCGACCTTGACGCCGGAGACGGCGCTGTTGAGGCCGGTTGGCGTCCACGCGACGCCGGTGTTTGGGTCGGTGTCGAAAAACGAGTCCATCCACCCGTAAGTCGTCGCCGGCGTCTGCCCGGGATTGCTGCCGCCAGTGTCGGTGCCGCCTGATTTCATTCTGAGGTCGATCGTGCGGGTGCCAGTGTCGGATTTCTTGATGTTGCCTTTGACCGCGACCGTGTAGATGTTGTTTGGCGTCGTCGTCAGCGCCGGGAAAGAATAGAGATCCTCATAGCCCGAGCTCGACGCGTAGACGTAAGAGATGTCCCCCGGTGGCGGGTTGACGTCGACCTCGTACCAATCGACCGCGATCCCGGTCATGTTGCCATAGATGATCCAGCTGGGTTGCCCGGTCGTCATTGTCGGGTTGGTCGGCGGCCCCGAGCCATAAGTGTTGGTGGCCTTGGCGCCGGTCGTTGTGCCGTCGACTTGATTGAGCTGGACAAAGGTATCGGTGATGAACCCGAGCCAGTAGGCGGTGCTCGCCGACAAGGTCGGCGGGCTGCTGAACGCGCTGACCAAGGTCGCGTTTGCAGTGGTCCCGGTGACCTCGGCGCCGGTGACTAGGGTCGACCCGGTCGGCGACCCTGCACTATCGGCATAAACCACCGCCTTGAATTTGGCGCCGCTGCCTGCATTCGGGATGCAGGCGACCGAGGCGAGCTGACCGGTCGGTCCGGTGGTGAACTTGCGCAGAAACAATTCATTGGCACCGGGCGCGTTGACACTGGCCACCGCCTGATAAGCCTGTCCGAGGATCGCCGCGCCAAAGCTGAACTGCACTGAGGAATCGGCGTTTGGGAATTGCGTCTCGATGCGCGGGTTGGTGTTCAGCACCGCGTTGTTGGTGCCGCCGGTGTTATCGAAGAGATAGAGGTCGTCATACTGGATATTGGTGCCGATGGTGCCGCCGAGGAAATTGAGCTGGTTGATGGTCGTCTGGCTGTTGCCGGTGTTGCCAGTGCCGCTGAACACCGAAACTCCGTCAAGCCACACCTGGTAGGCGGACGAGGCGCCGATCGTGATGTCCCATTCGAGGTAGTGCGCGCTGTTGGCGCTGACCGTCGATGACGAGGTCGCCAGCGCCGTCCCGGTATAGGTGCCGGTGCGCAGGCTGATCGCGCCGGTCGAGTTGATCGTGATCGTGCAGGCTTGCGTACCGCTGCTGGCAAACCCGAGGCCGGCATTGGCTGATCCGGCGAGGTTTGAGCTGAACCTGATCCCGCCAATGATCCGGCTATAGGTCGTTGCCAGTGTCTTGTAGAGCACAACCGAGCCGGTGGTATAATTGAGTTGCAGCGCTTGGCCGGTCGAGCTCAGGGGGGCAACGATGGAATAAGAAATCGCACCAGAAGCGTTTGTCCACTCACCATCGTTGAGCAGGGCGGTGACGTTGGCGCTGACGGTGTTGGCCGGCCCGTATTTGTCAAAGCCTTCGATAAACAGAACAGCCATCGGCGCTCTCCTATGGGCCGCGACCCATCAGGCGGCCGAGATTGGCAACAAACAGCGTGTTGCGGACGCCAGTGACAACGACTGGCGGCGGCGCACCGCCGCGATGGAGAAAGAAGTGATGCGCGCTGTCGTCGTCCGCGTCCTCGACTTCGAGGTGGTGCTCCCAAGGACGCCACCGCGTGCGCGCTGCGATGAGCGGGGTCGCCGGCCGGCGGATAAAGAACGCCCAATCGTCGGGCTCCTCATACCCGGCCCGGCGATCGTCCTCCTCGATGACGTGGTGCTTTTTCTGCTGGCCGGGCGGGACCGGCCGCGCCGGACCGACGGTGAAGACCAGGGCCTCGCGGACCACCCCGTCGACGATGGCACGGGTCGCCGGCGAGGTGGCGCCGGTAGTGACCAGCGCTTCGCGGACGACACCGCCGATGCGGATCTGACCGGTGCTGACGCGAATGACTTCGCGGACCAGCCCGCCGGCGCGCGCCGTGCCGGTATTGGCGCGAATGACCTCGCGGACGACACCGCCGGCATTCGCGCTCGTCATGACTTAGGAGCCGAGGACGGCGCTCAGCTCGGCCGCGCGGTCGCGAATGGCCTGCTCGCGCGTTGCCAGAACGACCTCGCGCTGCACCAGCTCGCGCTGCTGGCGGGCGATCTCGGTGTCGGCGACCTCGTGCATGCGCCGGATACTGGCGGCATGGGCCGCCTCGGCTTCCTGTGCCGCAGTCGCCGCCTGTTGCCGCTGGCGTGCGATCTCGTCCTTGGCCTGTTGTTTTTCGCCGGCGATCACCGCACGCTCGGCACTGCAGGTGTCGGCAAACTCGCGCGCGCTCTGCGCCAGCTTTTCGCGCTCGCCGACCAAAGCGCCTTCGCGCGCGGCGAGTGCTGCAGCCTGGTCGTCAAAGCTCGCCTGCCGGCGTGTGACCTCGCTCACACGCGCCGCGCAGGCCTGCTCGCGCTCGACCAGAGCAGCCTCGCGCTGATCGAGCTCGCCGTGGCGCTCCTCGAGCGCCTGCGTGCGCTGCCTGTGCTCGGCCTCGGCGCTGGCGAGTGCCGCGGTGTTGGCCGCAACCCGCTCCTCCTCGGCCTGCAGTTCGGCCAGACGTATGCCCAAAGTGCCATCGGCACCTTTCAGCAGTGCGACGAGCTCGGCGAGCAGGGTCAGCGCCGCCAGTTGCGGCGACGCATCGCCACGCGATCCCATCATGGGTCCCTCCTTTAGGTGTTGGTGATGACGGCGACCTTCATGCCCGGCGTCACGCTGTAAAACCGCGTCTCATTGGCCGCCAGGCGCTGATTGCTCGTGGTTGCCGCTGGGTCTGTGCCAAAGGCAATCGAGCAGATCGCGTCGGTGTGGATCTGAACAAACCGGGTGGTGCCGCCAAAGGCGTTGCTGGCTGCCGACTGACCGGCGATCGCCACGGTCTGCTCGAGCGCCGGTGGCATGCTCGGCGCCATGATAGCCTGGCCAGACGCATCGACGCCGAGGTGGGTGACCTCGGTGACATACAAAGTCGACATGAAGGACTCCGAAAAATGAAAAAGGCCGCCCAGTGGCGGCCTTGCGGCGATTGGCGGGGAGGCTCAGCGCGTTCCGACTATGGTGCCGAACAGGCCGACGATCGTGGTGTCGACCGCGGCCGGCGCATAGCAGCGCAGCCGGTCGCCGGCCGGCACAGTGAACCCCGGCGATACCGAATAGCTGCCGGTGGTCGCGCTGGTGGCGATCGTCATCGTGCCGACCGTGGTCGGGGTGCCGGCGTGGATCGTCTGAAAGGTCAAGGTCACGGTGGCCCCCGGTGCGACCTCGCAGCCGGGTGTCGGGCTGGTCGCAAAATTCGCGGGAAAGGTCAGCGCGACCGGTGCCTGGACGTCAAAGATCTCGTAGTTGTTGTCCCACTCGTCGAGCACCATGTCGGAGAACTTGCCGCCGACCGAAAACGACTGGAACCAGCTGTTGGCGTTCTTTGCGCCGATGCCGGTCAGCGTATAGGTGTAGTACGGCACATCGGCGAGGGCTTGCACAGCGCCGCCATAGGTGTTGAATGCCGGAAACTTGAAGTAGAGCGTCTTGCCGACAAAGTTCGACGGGTATTGCTGCGAAAACGTCGTGGCGAGGATGCGGCCGAACTGCGTGCCCGCGGCGTGCGAGCCGATCGTCGTGTTGTCGACGCCGCGCCGGATATAGGTGCCGAGATTGTAGTTGTAGGCGGTCGTCAGAGTGGTGGCACTGTAGGCGATCAGCTCGCCGTCGCAATAGCACAGGGTCAGAAAATCATCGGCGTCCTGGGTCGTGCCGGCGATCAGCTGCGACCGGCTCATCGTCAGATCGACCGACAAGGTGTTGGTTGTGTCGGGATCGGCGCCCGATGGAAAAGTCGCGGTCAGGAGACCCTGGACGGCGCCGGCGAGGATCGTGCCGATCGGCGCATAAGTGGTGTTGTCGACGCTGACATAGACGGTGCAGCCGCCCCAATTGACGCTCGCCCCGCTGGCGATGATCCACACCAAGAGATCACCATTGGTGAGCGGAAACGGCGGCTCAAAGATGATCGGCGGGTTGGTAAAGCCGGGTGCTGCCGACAGCACCTGCGTCAGGCCGGTCCCCGTGCTCGTGGTCTGTCGCGGATAGATGAACGCGGTCGACACACCGCTCGGGGAGATCGGAGGTAATGCCATGTCAATACGGGTTGCTGCCGCAGATCGCCAGCGAGTCGCCGGAGATCAGCATGTCGCCGCCGGTGCCGTAATTGTTGCCGAAATAGTTCACCCCCGGCTGGTTGGGGTTGTACGGGTCAGCCGGTGGAACGGCGTTTGTCTTGACGTGCTGATAATGCAGAAACAGGATCGGTGGTGAGCCGGTCGGGACCGAGCCAGTAGCGCCGAGATTGGCCGCTCGGCCGCCGGTGATGAATTTCGCGGGACCGCCGAGGTTGACCCCGGGGTCAAACCACAGATCCTGCATGCAGCCGTAAAAGGTTTCCTCGATGCCGAAGGTGTTGCCGCCGCCCGAGACAAACCAACCGGTCTGGGTCAAATAGCCGACATCGAAGCCGCTGCTCGCCACCGAGTAGACGGCGGTCTCTTGCAAGACGCCGTTCCAATAGACGTTGGCCGTCAGCCCGCTCATGTCCCACGCGACAAACAAATTGTGCCAATTGCCGTCGGGCACGACGACATTCGGCAAGGTGACGATCTCGAGGTGCTGATCCGTATAGAGCCCGGTGCCGCGCCAGAAGAGTGTGAGGCTGCCGGTGCCGCCAAACCCATAGAGCGGTCCGGGGGTCGAGATCGGCATGCCGCTCGTAGAAATGACGATCGCAAAGGCCGGGTTGGCCGTGGTGTCAGGCAAGCCACCGATATTGGTCGAGCGGATCACGCATTGCGGGCTGAGAACTGGCATGTCCGCAAAGGCGCCCGGGTTGAGCCACACCGAGAAGGTTCCGGTTGGCGAGTTGCTGATGCCGGTCAAGCCCCCCGCTGCGAAACCGGTGGTTTGTAGAAACGTCAGAGCCGAGAAATTGACCGCGCCGGGGCCGCCTTGCGGCGGCGCCGCGGTGCCGGTTTGCACCTTCTCGGCCTCGACGGTCAGATCGCCATTGTCGTTTTCTTCGATCGAGAGAACCCGCACCGCTTCATTGACCAGGTAGGAGTCGCCGGCGCTGCCGGTCAACAGCACCAGGTCCATCGGCTCGAGCAGCGCCTTGTCCCAGCCGATCTGAAACTTGTACGGGGTGTTGCGGATGAATTGCGCGCGCTGCAGGATGAGCTGCGCCGAGACCTGCGCCGAGGTGGCGCTGGCAAAGCACTTGCCGGGCAATGAGTCGCCGATGCGCAATCCATACTGGTCGATCGCACCCTGGTCATAAACCGCCAGGATCGTCGAATTGTAGAAATTGGCGCGGTCGAGATATTCCATCGAATACCAATTGAACGCGTCGGCCGGGTTGGTCCGGGTGACGATGATTGGATCGTCCTGGCCGACCTCCGGCTCGGCTCCGTCCTGGTGCGGATGCCACGGCAGAAAATCCTTGTCGGTCAGCGAGTAGACCGGCACCAGGTTGGGTGTCCAGGTGGCCCCGTTGTTGCTCAGCGCCAAATCGCCATAGGGGATGATCTTTAAGAGTTCGCCAGAGCAGACGATCGCGCTGTTGAGCAGCCGGCACAGCCCTTCGAGCCATTGCGCGGCTTTCTGTTGGCCGTCGAGCGAGACCGAGATCAAGAAGCCTGCCGCCTGGCAATAATCGCCAAAGCTGGTGCCCATACCCGGCAGCAGATTGTCGAGATGTGCGGCCGGGAAATTGGCCCCATAGCGCGGGTTGGTCAGAAAATCGGTGATGACATTGCCGGGGTTGGCGTCGACCGGGAAGTTTGGCCCACCGGTGTTGTATTCGATGCCATTGATCTCAAAACTGAGATTGGGGATCGCCGGCGACTTGCCGAGATCCATTGGTGTGCCGGTGACATAGCAGGTGCCCGAGTAATTGATCCCTGAGCCGATGCCGGCAAAGGTCGGATCGGGCATCTGGCCGTCAGTGCCGATGTAAAAATTTAGCTGGTTGCCACTCGAACCCTTGCCGGCGCCGGACCCGGTCGCGCTAAACGCCTCGACCGCCGAATTGGCAAAGACGAGGTTGTTCGGATTAAAGGTGACCGGCCCCTGGCACAGCGCAAAGGCGACATCGACCGAGAAATCGCCGCCGCCTTTCTTGCTGCCCTTGCCTTTGCCACCGCCGCCGCCCTTGCCGCTCTGCACCGTGTTGGTGCCGCCGATCGGCAGGGGTCCCACCCCTTTGCCCTTCTTGCCGCCACCCGGCCCCATATAGTTGCCGAGTGCCACCAGATTGATCTGCTGGCGCACCGTGCCGTAGATCAGCGGCACCACCGAGCCGATCTGCGAGGTGTTGTAGCGCAGCGCGTTGACTGCCTGGTTTTGCCACGCATTGTTCTGCAGGAACGGCGTGGTCGTGCGAAACAGGCTCATGGCTTACAGCGCCGAGACAAATTTCACCGACCGGCCAAGCAGCCGGCCCTGCTCGCCATCGCCCCAGCACACCTCGCCGCGCTCGGCAAAGGCGTGGATCAGCCGCGGCCATTCGACGACGATCGCGCCGTGCGCGTAGACGCGGCCGTAGCGGAACAGCGCCACATCGCCCGCTTCGGGGTGCGCGACCGGGTGGCCGTATTGCAGCAGCCCCTCGAGATAGCTCTCGTCGTCGCGGTGGTGCATGTAGTCGGGCCGGTAGAATGGGATCGCGATATCGCCGATCAGCCCGACCGCGCGGTAGACGCCGTAGATCAGCCCGAGGCAGTCGACGCCGGCGCCCTTGACGGCTTGCATGTGGTGAAAGCGCGTGCCAATCCAGGTCTTGGCTTCGTCGATGATGGCCTGGCGGCGCGGATCGAGATCAGCCAACATTCCTCACTCCCCCGCAAGCCGAGCCGGTTCACTTCCCACCGGACTTCCTGGCAGTCTTCGAGATCTTTCCGGCAAAGAGGTTGCCGGCGGCCGCACTGCTGGTGCGGTACCGGGCGCGCAGCCCCTTGGGTCGACGCAGGACGGCTTGCGCCCTGCGCCGGATCCCGGCTTTTGCGCTCATTACGAGTAGGTTCCGGTGCCGAGCGACTGCAGGGTGGCGGCCGATAGCGTGGTCAAGGTCAGCAGGAAATCGCGCCAGGTGTTTTGCGCGATCGTCATCGTGCCGGTGAGGGTCCAGCCGGTGTTGGTGGTGATCGTCCAAACGTGGTTGGCGGAAGACTCGTTGACGACGCGCAACTTGTAGAGCTGGTTGGCCACCGCATTGGGGATCGCCGAGACCAGATTGGCGACGGTCGGCAATTGCGCATTGCTGTCGCCGCTCATGGTGCCGGTCATCGCCAGGGTGACGTCGAGCTGGCCGCCGGCGATGTTGGCCCCGGTCAGTGTCGTGCCGCCGGTCGAGGTGTTGGTGTTGTACGCGAAGTTCGTGGTGAAGGACGGCAGGTTCTTGATCTGCAACGTGCCGGCAACCGGACAGAACACATCGCCGAGAAAGCCGACCGGCAAGGTGACACCAGTGCCGCTGGCAAACCCGTTGACCGTCTCGCTGCCATTGCCAAAGAACTGGATCGGGTTCGCCGCATTGTTGGCGATAAAGCGCTTCTGCCCGGCCACCGACGCGGCACTCGGTTTGACCGAGTCGTAAGGCGCCGACGACGCGGTCGCCGTCGTGATGTTTGAGAACTCGTTGGTGAGCTGCGTCGCACTCGCCTGGCCGCCACCCGAAAACGCGGTCACCCCGGTCGAGGCCGAATGGGTCAACAGCCCGCTCAAGGTCAGACCGGCGATCGTCGCCGAGTTGGCGGTCGCGATCAGCGCGCCGATCGAGATCTGCAGCCATACCGCGGCCCCGGTCCCGTTGCTGACGCAAATCCAGGCGCGGTTGGGCGAGGCGGTGGTGTTGATCCACAGCGAGCCCGACGCGTAATCCTGGGTGGTGTCGTTGCCGACCACCGGATCGACCGTCGCGGTCCAATTGTTGCGGCCGCCGGCGATCTGGTAGAAGCCCATGTTCTGCAGGGCGACAGCGTCGACCATCGAGGTGACCGACACAAATCCGTTGGTGTCGACGGTATAGGTCGTGCCGGACAGAACCTTGACCGATGAGCCATTGGCGAAGCCTGGCGGCGCCAGCATTGCAACCATAGGAATGCCTCAATGAAATGAAAATTGAATTAACCGTGCTTTCCCATGGCGGAAGCGGCGCAATCCGCGCCATACTCCGGCATGACAAAGCACATTGTGATCTACGGGCTGCAGCGGCCCGGCCGCGACATCTTCTACGTCGGCCGAACCACCAACCTGCAGCGCCGGCTCAATGAGCACCGGCGGGTTTTCAAAGGCCGCATCGACGCAATCATCCTCGAAGTGGTCGAGGCCTCTGAATGGCGCATCGCCGAGCACGCGTGGATAGAGGCGTTCCGCGACGCGGGTCTGACCATTGCCAATCGCACCGAAGGCGGTGATGGCGTCGAGACGCTAAACGCCAACCAGCTCGCCGCCCTCGCTAAAGGCCGCAGACCCCACACCGAAGAAGAGCTGCGCAAGATGAGCGCCGCTCAAAAGGGCAAGCGCAAGAACTGGTCAGCCGAAGGCGCCCAGCGCGTCGCCGAGAATTGGATCAAACCCGGCACCAAGCCGTGGAACACCTTCACACCCGACATGACCGAGGCGGGGAAAGAGGCGATCCGGCAGCGCATCATTGCCAATCGAACCGACGAAAGCCGGCAACGAATGAGCCAAGGTTCGCTGAAGGCCAATCAGTCTTGGTCAAATTACACAGCCGAGGAGCGCGCTGCGCGCGGTAGGCGTATCTCGGTAGTGCTAAAAAACTCCGCCAGACTGAAAGAAGCCAACGCGCGCAAAGGCCCGGCTGCGAGTGCGCAGATGAAGGCATGGTGGGCCAACATGACACCCGAAGAGCGCGCGGAATTCATTGACAGCCGAACGGAAAAGCGATACCCGTATCTATTCCAAAAGTAGAAGCAATCTCGACTAAATCGCGCTTTCGGGAGGGGGAATATCCGGGAACCCGCCGTAGCGCAGCTGGTTCAGAAATGTGTTGGTGCAGGTCGTGAGCGTGTGATCGCAGCCCGGCAGCAATCGAAACTGGTCGCCGTCACTGACCGGGAAGATCCACGGCTGCAGGTAAAAAACCGCACTCGGGCTCTGCGAGGAGTCGAGCTTGCCGATCGTGCGCGTGTAACCGGCATTCTGCCCGGTGAGACCGGTGATCGAGCCATTGTCGTAAGCCGTCAGTGGGCTCGGCACAAAGCTCGTGTAGATGACGTTTTGCGAGGAGTTGCCGGTTGCCGCGGTCGTCACCGCGCCGATGCCGGTCGAGACACCGAGCGCATTTCTGCCGTCGTAGCGGTCATAGCCGCACATGCCGATCGTATTGCCGCTCGCGTCGACCTGGCCAAAGATGTGCGTGCACGCCGCCTGGAACAGGCGCCGCGGCATTTGCACGGTCAGCAGATCGGTAAGGCTGTTGACGTGGATGTGGGTCTTGGTGCGGCCGATCTCGACGTCGCCGACCCGGCCATAGAAGCGGCTGATCGTGCCGACGACGGTCGCCGGCGGTGTGATGTAGGCGCGCCACACACTACACCAGGCGCCGTCAAACAGACCCGCCCACAGCGCCTTCTGCCAGGTCAATGTGCCGCCGAGACCGAGCTCGTCGTTCGGGCCGGGATAGACGGTGATGTCGATATGGCCGACTTCGACACCGACCTTTTCGATGATCTTGGTGCGCTCGAGCGGCGGTCCGAGGATGAACGGGTAACTCGGAAAGTCGGTGTTGGGCGCCGGCGCGTTTAGTGGCTGCTGCCAGGCCGAATAGCGCAGGATCTCGCCGCCCTCCAGCGAGAAGGTATAGAGGTCGGCCATCTTGACATTGACGTCCGGCCCCCAGCTCGCCAGCAGGGCTTGTAGTGCAGCTGTGGCGGGGCGCATGTCACAGCACCACCGAGGTCAGTTTGACTTGCTTGATTTCCCAAAACCCATTGGCGAACTCCTCGAAATCGAGCGCGTCGGGGAAGTACACCCGGAAGTAATAGGTAAAGTCGGCGGTGATCGTCGGTTGCGAGCCAGTGAACGTGCCGGGCAATGTGATCAGCCCGGTCGTCGGGTCGACGCTCCAGCCGCTCTGCGGCGTGCCGTTAAAGTAGATGTTGCTGACCGCGTTGGGCGCGATGATGTTTTCGGCAAAGCCGCCGGGCGCTACGGTGCGCACCAATTGCACAGTGGTCACCCAGGTCAGGTTGATGGTGGCGCCGGTACCGGTTCCCCCGCTCACCGCCGAGCTGGTAGGCACAGTCCAGTAGACGCCGGCATTGATCTCTTGGAGCCCGGTGATGCCGCCTGATCCGTCGACTGAGGTGACGCTCCACGTCGCCGGTGTGCCCGGACCGGTGCCGCCGGTCGCGGTGACGATGTCGCCCGCGACATACGAGTTGCCGGGATTGCTGATCGAATAGCTCGCCACTGAGCTCGTCGCCAGCGGCAGTACCTGGCCGGTGACACTGTTGTCGGTCGGGTCGGCCAGCAGAAACGCGTCAAAGGCGCCGCCCGATGAATTGAAGAAATCCATCATCGTGCGCAGCTCGGTGGGGCTCGTGTAGGAACACCACGGAAAGTCGTGCAGCACCGCGTAGATCAGTTTGAAGGTCCACACCGGGTTGACGTAATCGGAGGTGCGCAAGGTGCGGCCACTGACCGCGCGCTGCATGCGCGTCGCCCAATTCGGCGTCTTGGTCACCGCATAGGCGAGACCCGGAAAAACAGGATAGACCCTCTGCGACATAGCTCAGGTCTCCCGGTCCTGTGATAGCTGCGTGAAACAAGGCCGGCGGCACGAAGCCTTGTTTTAATTTTCGGTGCGAATCCGAGTCGGTTTCGGTGCTAATCCGGTGCTGTACCGCGCTGTACCGCGCGGTGCAGGGTCAGCCGTTGGGCGTGTAGCGGCTGCCGTTGCGGTGCGCGCGGTAAAGCGCCTTGCCGATCGTGTCCGAGTGCGCCATCAGGAATTGCGCACCACTGCGGCTGTCGATCGCCGAGAGATGCACATGCGTATCGCCATAGGTGACCGACGGGCTCGAAGTGGTAGGCGCACCGCCGCCCATCGCGCGCAGGCCTGCGGCATAGCTCGACGGGATGATCTGCTCGCCCTGATGCAGCATCCCCAGCATGTCGCGGTCGATCTCCCAGGCGCCCTGCGCGAAGTGTGGGACGCTCGGAACCATCATCCGCATGCTGAGGATCCGGCCGAGACCGCCCTCGGGCGGGGGCCCCGCCTGGAAGCTGCCGAGCAGGTTTGAGAGCCCACGCGACTCGCGGGCCGGCAGGACCATCTCCTGCGGGTGCGCGACGATGAGCCGGCCGCCCTTGCCGTCGGGCACCGCGCCGCCGGCGCCGACCACCATGCCGCCCGCGGCCGAGGGGACGACGCCGCCCTTCTCGAGGCCGAACAGGCCGCCGATCAGGCTGAAGATGCCGCCGAAGCCGCCGCCGCCGCCGCCACCGCCGCCGCCCAACAGCCCGCCGAGCTTGCCGAGCGCCGACAGCAGGGTCGAGCCGAGATTGGCGGTCGAGCTCGACGCCGTCTGCGCCGCCGGGGTGAGGTTGCCGACCGAGGTGGTCAGACCGTCGATGCTCGAGGCGGTGCTGGTGAACGACTGGACGTTCTCGCCGGCGCCGGTCAGGCCGCCGCTGAAATCCTGGTCGCCGGCAAAGGCGCTGCCGCCGCCGGTCGGGATATTGGTGCTGCCAAGCCCGGGCACGGCCCCGCCGCCGGCCGTCTTGGCTTGCAGCGCCTGGGTGTTTTGTTGCGTCGCGTGGGTGTTTTGTTGCGTCGCGGTGTCGAGCGAGGCAGACGACCCTTTGCCGCCGCCACCGCCGAACAATTTCGACAAGCCGGCGAGCGCGCTGATGCCGGCGAGCGCCGCCGGGAGGAACGACAGGTTTGAGCTCGGGTTGGCCTGGTTGAGCGCCGGATGGACCGAGCCCTGGGTCTGCGTGGTGATGCCGCCTCGGGTGAACACCGTGCCGGGGCTCGAGGATGCCGGCGTGCCACCGCGGCGATTGAACAGCCCCGCCGAGGCAGCAATTCCGCCGATCGCGAGTAATGGCCCCAGCAGCCCCAGCAGACCGCCACCTGACGACGAGCCTGTGGTGTCGCCACCAGTGTTGGCACCAGCTCCGGCAGCAGGGGTAGGTGCCTGCTGCTTGGCTTGGGCGCTGTCCTGCGTCGCCTTGGTGTCGTCCTCGACCGCCTTGGTGTGGTCCTGCGTGGCTTTGGCGCCGGCCTCGTGCTCACGCGTGAGCATGCCTTCACCGCCAAACGGCCCCGGTGGTGCCGGCAGACCGTAGAACTCTTCAAAGGAAAGCGGCGAAGGCCCCGATGGTGTTCCGGGTGGGCCTGATATGCCGGCCCAGCCCTGCGAGCCGCCGGCGGGTGGCATCTCGTTGCCCGGTCCGGTGATGACCGGCTGCTGCTGCCACGGCGGGGGCGGGGGCGGGATCGGTGCGCTCGCCGACTGTACTGCCGGGAGGGCTGTCTCGAGCGTATTCGCGGCCGCAATGCTGGGCCGGGTCGACATCGACACATCCGGCCCGAGGCCGTGCGTGCGGATATATTCGGCGAGTTCTGGCCCTTGCAGTTCGCCCTCATTAAGCGGCGTGATTTTCAGCGCTTGGAGCACTGCCAGCCAACCGATGCGCGGGAGAAGCGACGCCTCAACAGCATCATCGGATGTCGAGGCGCCGGGTTCGTTACCCGGACCGCCTTCGGCAACTTGCTGCGGCGGCACCGCTGCCGTGTTCGCCTCGATCTTCGTGGCGAGAATATCGGCGAGCGGTTTACCGCTCTGCACATCGCCGAGCAGATCATTGCCGGTCTTCGCCTTGTAGCCGGCGCTGGCCTCGTCAACGATCGCTTTGAGCTCGGGGTTGTCGAGGGCGCCCTTTAGTCTTAGCCCCGGCCCGATGGCACCAAGTCCGCCGCCGGCCGCCGAGGTCAAATCAGCCCGCAGGTCGGCGCCGCCGGTTACTCGGCCGTAGAGGGGTGCCGCCTTATCAAGATACGCACCCAGAGTGGTCGCGGCGGCGGGTTGCCCGGTCGATGCAGAGGGGGGGGCTGCAACCACCGGTAACCCGCCACCGGACGTCGTGGCCGGTGTCGCCAATGGGCTTCCGGCTATGGCTCTGATGTCGGTTGGAACTGGCTGTTCCCCGCTGCGGATGCGGGAAACCGTGCTCATCCCCTCGTCGGCTTCCTTGTGGCCGGGATTGACCTCGCCGTGTCCGAAGACCGAAGTGCGCGGATCGTAGCCCCAACGCGCGGCGCGCTCGCCGATCAGCCGCGCCGCCGCTTCGCGCTGGATGGGCAGGACATCGCGGTCATTGGCCGCGATGATTTCCACACCCTCCATGTTGGCGTTGGACTTGCCTTCGCCGACCGGACCCCAGCCGGTCTTGATGTGCCGGCCCTCGGCGCCTTCCGGCAATGTGCGATAGGTTTGCCCGGAGCGGTCAATGACGAATTGCGAGGCGACGTCGCGCTCTTGGAAGGTACGGATGATGTCGTCGACGTTCTTTCCGCCACCGGTGTGGTGGACGATCATCCCCTGGACGTTTCCCAGGGTTCCGTACTTGTTGCCAAAGCCGAGTGCCGCGGTCTTGTCGATGATGTCCGAGGATGGTGCAGCAGCGAGCTGGGTGCCGCCGCCGGCCACTGCGCGGTCGTAGGCGGCCATCGCCT
>Ga0306926_10002175_pt1 | contig 19904 bp, 17 predicted proteins | sample flu12Cox44000178_FD_203759 | JGI IMG/M metagenome (GOLD analysis project Ga0306926, IMG submission 203759) | Lab enrichment of tropical soil microbial communities from Luquillo Experimental Forest, Puerto Rico - flux8day.12C.oxic.44.000.178 (v2)... | ecosystem: Environmental > Terrestrial >... | reverse complement strand
GCGTCGGTTATCGTGAATACATAGGGTCCGAACGTCCCCGCTGTGGTTGGCGTGCCCGAGATGACACCAGTACCCTGAGTAAGCATCAAACCATCCGGCAATGAACCTCCCGACGTTTGTGCCCAGGTGTAAGGTGCCGAGCCACCCGTCGCAGCCAGGGTTGCTGAATAAGCGCTACCAACGGTTCCCGAAGGCAACGACATAGTCGTGACAGTCGGTCCCGAATTCGCTGGGGCGATCGTGATTGTCACAGTGTAAGTCGCCGTATTGCCGTCCGAGTCAGTCACCGTTGCGGATGCAATGAAGGCCCCCGCCGTCGTGGGCTTGCCCCTGACCGTAATCGACTTTGCTTTAAGATCTCCTTGCACCGTAACGCCATTTGGCAAGCCGCTCGTTGTCCATGTGTACCCACCGCTGCCGCCGCTGGCACTCAGGGTAGCCGAGCCGTAGGAGGCATTCACCGTCCCTGAAGAGGGTAGAGTTCCCGAGATGCGAAGTTCATTCTTGCCTCCGCCACCGCATCCGATCACAAGGGTCGATAGGAAGGCGACAATCAGGAGAGCAAAAAATGAATTGTGGCGCGGCATAGGACCCCCCAGTCGGAAGCATTCGGCCTTTGCTTAACCGGTTCAAAGGTGACAGTCGGCTTGAGTGCCCTCTGTTTTGAGCGGCCACCAGCAAAGCGAGTAAGACAACTACCCTAGGGCAATCAGTGTTCTATTCATGACTTCTCCTCGGGATTTCTCCGAAGATACCGCCAATCGCAGATGCATTGCCTGTGCGGGCTGCACGCGGGATGCAGTGTTCCCAGCCCTGGGCACTGCATCCCACGCGACACCTACCGGGGGAAGTGGGAGAGGACAACCGGTCGCCTTTAAACATTTAGATTCTCAGAGTTAATCGAGGATTGATCGCTAAGCGGTCGCGGCGCGCTGACCGAGGAAATCCTTAGCCTTTGCCATCTCCGCATCCCACTTCTTGAGTTGGTCTGGCGTCAGGAACTTTTCAAGTTTCTCGCGTCCAGCGCTGCGAATCGTGGGAAAGTTTCGGGCTAAATCATCTTTCGAGGCGTTGGGATTCTGCTGCCTGTATTCTTGCAGCTTCTGGTATTTTTCGGTCAGAAAGGTCTTGAGCTGTTCTTTCTGCGCGTCAGATAGGTTTAGTTCCGTGCCGAATCGCTTCAATTCAGTTGCAATAGTATTCAGGTCTTCTGGAGTCATCTGGCTTCCTTCGGCTGGGTGCTTGTTACGTGGATTGTTTTTGGCCGGGCAGCTCAGCACCTCAAGACTGAGCGCCATGATAATTCATCGGCAGTCATCGCAGTATCGCCTGTCCGGGCGGCGCGCGGGGTGCAGCGTCCCCAGCCTTGAACACCGCATCTCACGCGACCCGCCACCGGAGGGTGAATCCCGACGACGCAAAGACTAACTCCGTCCTGCGCATAGCGGAACTGTTAAAACTAACAGGGTGACTAACATATTGACGAAAGGTTAGCGCGGCTGCTGTACACATTAGGTATGCGGCTGGGGTCGTCGTTCGGATAGATGTTGCGAAATCCGCTTACCACCACCTATCCCAACATGCGACGGAATCCGTCCCCTAGCGACGAGCTCCGGCTGACCCGATCCAACGGCCATCCGCCTATCGGCTTGGCTGAGAAAGTAAATAAACGCCAAGGCTTCCGTGTGGGTCACGATCAGTGCACCACGTCCACATCGCCCAGCAATAGGCGGTAGCAGCGGACACGACGAGCACGATGGACGCTAGTTGTGTAGCTTTTGCGGTGAACTGTTCTTATGCCTGTCAATATTGCTAGTTGACTTCATCCCTCCTGAGAGTTAGCGTCATCATTATCGAATTCGTGCCTCGGCCCGGACGCACAATCCTCGGTCTCTTTTGGACCTGGGATACAAGTCGCACTGTTGCAAACCATCAGCGAGAATCAACAGTTAACTGTTGTTGCGACTAATAACCTCCAGGTTTGCCACTTTAACAACGTAAAGGGACATTTGATGAAATTGACCTAGTGACAGCCGGACGAGGGGCAGCTTACTTGGTGGACAGCATCAGAATCGTGACTCCCGACGATGTCAGCGTGCTCCGCGCACGGGGACACCCATCTTTGACCCTGGTGACTTGTTACCCCTTCTATTTCGTCGGAAGTGCCCCGGATCGCTACATCGTCCAGGCTTCTCTCATTACCCAAAACAAATCAAGGCCCAGGATCCAATCTCCAAAATCCATAACTACTAAGGAGGAAGCTCGTGAATAGGAACACAAGAACCACGAACCTATGGCTTGCGATCGCGGTCGCCTTAATCAGCATGGGGTTTGCCGCCAGCGCAGGAGCACAAGTACAAACTGAAACCAGCTCTTCGACCGGGCAGCCCACTAAGACTGTGCAGGTCGAGCGCGGTGAAGTTGTCAGTGTGGCAGGGAACGACTTGTTCGTGAAAATGGAAAACGGTGACATTCGGCATTTCCCCAACGTTCCGGAAAGCGCTAGAGTCACCGTGGACGGGCAACAGCTAGGGATCCACGATCTGAAGCCCGGCATGAAGCTTCAGCGGACAATCACCACGACATCAACCCCGCAGACGGTTACAACCGTAGAGACCGTCACGGGAACCGTGTTCTGGGTAAGCCCTCCATCGGCTGTTTCTCTCCGGTTGGAAGACGGGACTGTCCAACAATTCAAAATTCCCAAAGGACAGAAGTTCACGATCGATGGGAAAGAAACAGATGCTTTCGGCTTGAGGAAGGGAATGAAAGTTTCAGCAACCAGAATTACGGAGTCGCCGGAAGTGGTTGTTTCGCAGCAGCGGAAAGTGACCGGCACAGCGCCAACGCCACCGCCAGCGGATGTGCCAATCCTAGTCGCCAAGGCGCAGCCGGTACCTGCTCCGACCGAGACGGCTCCGGAAAAATTGCCGAAGACAGGCTCGATGATTCCGCTTCTGGGATTGCTTGGCCTATTGTCACTGGGAATGTCGCTTGGGCTTAGGATTCTTCGAAAATCTTAGGCCTTCGAATCGGAAAGAAGGGCTTTCGTGGAAGCGGGCCTAAGCTGTAAGAACAAACCACATGTTCCTTGCCCTTTAACGGGAACTTGAATAGGCACCATGGTCGCCGCACGAGCCTTGGCCCGAAAGGTGCGCAAGGGAAGCCTGCGCTGAGTTTCAAGTCATGAATCCGCGCGGCCTTCACCATTGTCAAACCAGCAGAAGACGACCAACTCAAGATAGCTAACTCGCACATGTGGATTGCGGGGTATTGGAAGCAAAGGCGATATCCGAGCGAGCATGACCAAGAGGAGGAGGCTATGTTGAATCAACAACACCGAGGTCTTGGCGAGAATGGGATGGTCTTGCTGATCATCCTCGTCCTATCTCTGATTATTCCTAGCATTGCGACTGCTGCAGATAACGAAAAGGAGCAGGAGCGAGTAACGAATTCGGGCAATGTAATGAAGGAACTCCTTAATTCAAAAAGCGGCGTTCCCATCAGCGTGCTGAATAAGGCTGAGTGCGTTATCGTTATTCCGTCGCTAAAGAAGGGTGGATTCATTATTGCGGGCGAGTATGGTCGTGGTGTGATGACGTGCCGTGGCGGCGAGAATTTTGACGGTTTGTGGAGCGCCCCAACGATGATGCAATCTACTGGTGGAAGTGTTGGTTTTCAGGTTGGCGGTCAATCCACCGACCTCGTCATCCTAGTCATGAATGACAAAGGAGCGCGCGCCCTGATGAAGGGGAAAGCTAAGCTCGGTGCCGATGCCAGTGTCGCCGCCGGGCCGGTCGGGCGGGAAGCGGAAGCCGCTACGAATGCGGCGATGAGCGCAGAACTGCTCTCCTATTCCAGAGCGCAGGGTGTGTTTGGCGGAGTCTCTCTATCGGGAACGACGCTCGGGCCGGATAACGGAGCGAATGAAAAACTGTATGGAAAGAAAGTGACTGCCGCCGAGATCATTAGCGGTGGCGCGGGACCGGCGCCCGCGTCGGCTCAGGAGCTGCTTGCTGTGCTCACGGAGAAGTCGCCCAAGAACGAGTCGAAAGGAAAAGAAGCTGCCGCTGCTCCAGCTCCGCCCAGTGCTCCGACCTCGAGCGCTCCTGAGGCTCCAGCTGCAGCTCCAGCGCCAGCATCACCTACTACAACACCTGCTGCAGCGCCTGTTCCCACAACAGAAACCCCGTCGCGAGGGGTGCGCTATCCGTTGCTAATTGGACTTGTCGTTCTGCTGCTTCTCATCGTCGTCTGGATGGTAGCCAAGGCAGCCCGCTCCAAGCCCCGGACATAGGTTTCTTGGGGAAGCGGCCCGCAAAACTGGCTCCTTCAGTTGGCCAAATTGAACCTGTCTGGTAGGGCGACTCACCGGGAGTTACCCAACTAAGGCATGGCAGCGAGTAACGGACAAAACCGCAATTAAACAGAAAGCCCACTGCAATAAAAAGGGCCGGCAAGCGCTGGTCGGTCGCCTGCCGGCGCGTTTTAGATGCAGTCGCCTGCTACTTTCAAACAACGATTCTTGACACTTTGCTACCGAACCGCGAGCGTGTGTCACCCGAGCTGACAGCGAAACGAACTAGCTTCCGGGCGGGTTACAAGGAGGTACCTTGCCACTGCCCTGACGATGGGCTTGCTGGTTGCCGAACGTGATGTTCGTTGTGGGAAAGCTCAGCACAGGACTTCCGCTAGAGTCGAAGATGGTCATTGACTCAGTGTCGTTGGTGCCGGGTTCGCCTTGATCAGTAAAGTCGAACACGATCGAGGCGCCCGTCGTCCCGTCTAACTTCCCCGTCCCTGCTCCAATAAACTCGTTGAACCCTGCATCCGGATGCTCTGGAGGGAGAAGGTGAGAGTTACAGACACACGTCCCCAACGTGAGAGTCTCCAGGTGGAAATGGTGGGGGCCCGGCCAGTTTATCTCGAGGGAGTCGTTATGGTTCGGGGGGTTGCAGTGGATTTCGAAGCCATGAGTTACCTTTATGGGATCTCCATTTACCGTTACTGGCATAGCGCCCGTGATGTCAACAATGACACTGCCACCACCAGTCATCCGCTCCTGAATGCCGCAGGCCAATGTGACCGAAGTTGAGCCGTTAATGGTGATGGGAACGGGTTTGTTCAGAGCGGTGAGCGTGGCCGAGCCTGTCACGGTGTAGTTGGTGAGCAGCGTACCACCTGGCCAAGGGATCTCAGTCGCACCCGGTGGCAGTGGTGCGGTGATACCCGTTTGGGTGACGCTGGTGGCCATGAACATGAAGGTGAATGGGCCGACCGTGATCGGGGCCCCCCCAGCTGTCGGCGTCAGTGTGAAGGTGTAGCTGACCGTATATGTGGTTCCCACTGACAGGTCGGTCGCATTCACGCTCAGCGTATAACCGGTACAATCAGCTACCGCTGTGGCTGAGGTTAGCTCGTTCGCCAGAGCCGGGTTCGCGAACATCACAAACAGGCCGAGTACCAATCCAAAGACAGCTAGATGCTTTTTAATCATGGTGTAACTCCTTCTAACTTGCCGGACAGAAACCTCTTGCTAAGATCTGAAACAGATCCTATGAAGGGGCGTTACGCAGTAGTACCCAGGATTGTTACGTTGCTCTGCGACGTTCAGAATCTCGGATGCGATTCCTTGGCAGCGATCTTGAGCTCGGGGAATAGTGAACTTGAGGGGTCGTGTGTAGTGCCAATGACAGCTGATGTCAAGTTACATTTAATAAAAAGGTACTGCTAGTACCGGCCCGTGAGACACGGCGTGCAACTGTGTGTAGCCGCGCATCACTCCGAACATCCTAACCCGCACGCACTTTTTCCACCTCTCTGATCGAGTTACGAAGTTAGCCTGTGCCAACCGTTCCAAGAGAGACAGCAAAAGTCTGCGCCGCGATGCTGTGTAGGATCGTCCGTATTCGCATTACAGGGTCCCTACACGCGATTCCCACACGGGTCATAAACACCGAGTCGGCTGGTGTCAGTTCTGGTGTCAGTTGGCTTTTCGTTTCGCTTCGCTACAGTGCGCGGTGTTGCCAAGAAGGATTGTCACCGAACCCGCGTCATTTCTAGTAGGGGCCACTGTGCCCAGTTTTGTGCCCACCCTGTGACTAGCAGCAGCGAGCAAGGGAAGCGCGGCAGAGGACAAAGCCATCAGATTCATATACACTGCTACATTCTGCAATGTGCTGCTCAATTCAGCTAAGCTATTGATTCTTCGTGCGTCCAATCTTTGCAAGCAGGGGGTCGCCGGTTCGATCCCGGTCACGTCCACCATATTCCCGAGGGAGTTGTGATTTCTTCCTGCGAGATTTTACCCAAGGTGCATTCTTGCTAGCAAAAGGCACCGCACTATTTGTGATTGTGATTTGGCTGGTTTCAGTTGGATTACGGATCGAGGCTTCGGGGTTTTCGGCTGGGGCCCCGCAATGCGATACGCAAGGAACCAGCGAAATCACGATTTCGTGCAACTATTCGGCGACAGCCACGGCCCCGCGCGAAAATAGCACACCTCGCATAGCGCTCAAACGCGCCGTCATTTCGTTCAAGCCATCGTCGGAAAGTCACATGCATGTGGAGTTGACGTTCAGCAACGAGTCGGACGCGAAGATTACCGAGAAGAGGACGATATACATCGCCTTCGACGATGCGAAAGGCGAAAACCACATGCGCAGGCCGTTGCCACATGTGGATTTCACGAAGCTAGAGCCGGGCAGCCCGATGGCGTTTGAGGAAAGGCTTCTCGCGCCTGCGTTTGAACCGGGGAGTTATTCGATTTCCCTGTGGATCCCTTCGAACGATGCGGCAGTGAAATTCGACCCAGCGCATAACTTTCTGCTGAGCGACGAGAGCGTTCCCGACATCGAATCGGGGTTAAATCGTATTGCAAAATTCACTGCGGCAGCGCCGTCACGGCGACAGAAGGCATCGTCTGCTCCTGATTAGCTCAGCTGCAAGCGGGGTGACGGCGGAATGGTTGAAGCAATGATGCCGCGCAGTTCGACCAGCGGGGCTACGCCGAACCGACGCCGATTAACGACACTAGCGGCGAGAGCTGGACCCTTTTACGTTTAGGCGCAATTGATCGATTACCTGCATGTGCCTTTGCGCGCGCTCGCGGTAGACGGCACCCATCAATTGCCATTCTTCTCTTGTGCCTAGACCGTGGTTTGCCGCGATTCGCTCGCAAGTGAGCGCAGCTTGTTCCCACCAACTTGCGTTTTGTTCGAGCAGTTCGAAAATTGGATCGGTTGAAGAGTCCACGTGTTCGCCCCCGGTTGGACTGTGAGTGTCCACTTTGCTGGTTGATGTTCCTAACGCTGGATTCATACCTGCTCCTTCTTCCCCTCGGCTTACTGTCCTGGCCATAGCTAAGGTCCGCGGACCTTCAAATCTTCGGCGAGCGCAAGGCTGGAGCTGCCGCGCCGGATTTGGGCTTGACTGCCTCGCGACTCTCCGCAACAACTGGTTCAGGCGGGCCCGCTTGTCGCGCCAGAACTCTTTCGGCAGTCACTCTCGGAACCTGTTCGAAATGCGTTGTCACTCTTTTCATCACTGAAACTCCTCGACGCCTATGAACGTATCAGTTGGGTTTCCATACGGGGAGAATCTTTACGGAATTCTCGCTGAGGACAATCCATCGTTTTGCGTTAGCGGCCTGGTGTATAACGGGCCGATGGTGCCCTGCCTCGCTATCGTTACTCGAGGTCACGACAGCGTTATCGTGACTATAGCCGATCGTTTAAAAATCCTCTTGACACAGATAAATTCGATTAAATACTATATAGCTGCGTTAGCGATACGTTAGGAGATGCGTTATGAGCGCGGCTCGCACACCAGCACACTTCAAGACCGTGGACCAAGTGGACGTTCCTCATTCGCGGAACGGAAAACACAAGAAGATCGTGACGATCATCCTCCGCGATCTTGAACAGCTTAAAGGGGGAGCGGCGATTCGAGTGCCCCTTGCGGAACTGGGGGATTCGAAAGAAAATGTTCGGTCTGCGGTGAACCGGGCGACGCGAAAGATCAAACGAAATATCGCGACTGCCGCGGACGATGATTTCCTTTATATCTGGAACACAGCAAAGACCTGAACCGGCGCGACCTTCTCTATCCTCAATTATCTCAGCTGCATAGCGCCTGCGGTCTTCGCTCGAATACCTCGACTTTAAAGGGTTAAGAAGGACTGATTCACCCAAGACCGCGCCAGTCGCTACGGTAAGTACTATCGACCCATACACGCTTGTACTGATTGCCGCTTTCGAGACTGCAAATTAAGTTCTCGGACGCCGGAACTGTGTTGACTTCCCATGCGCAGGGGTGGGGCAAGCCTTCCAAGTCTCCGCTTTCGGGTATTTCGCCGACAAAGTAGCACCGGGTTCAAAGCTGAAACAGGAGGTTTCCAATGAACATCCCCTGGGACATTTTGGTCGCTTCTTCTGATCTCGAAGGACGCCGGGCGCTATCAAATATTCTTGAAAGGCTCGGAATCGATCCGCTGACCAGCTCCACCGTTGGCGAATGCAAGGACATCATGGCGACGGAAAGAGTGGGACTCATTTTCTGCGACCGGCTACTCGCTGATGGGAATTGTCATGATTTATTGAACGCGTCCAAAAGCGGACGAACGAAAGCCAGGGTTGTGGTGATGTCTTCAACTGCTGATTGGGACGAGTTTCTCGAAGCGATGCGGCTGGGCGCATTCGACGTAATCGCCAGTCCGTGTCGCGCGACCGATGTGGAATGGATGATCATTCAGGCCTTGCGCTACGAGCGAACAGAGGCAAAACTGGCACCACAGACCCAAGCAACCACCGCCAGTTCCTCGCAGAACGCAGCATGACCGCATGCGCCGCAGGTGTTCAGAAACGACGAACTCGCGAAGGCTAATGTAAGCGCGATTTTGAACAGGACAGCACCTCTGTACAACCCGCAGGGCTTAATACAATCCGGCATTTTGTGTTCTTCAGGCGGCGAAGGACAGTAGGCGTATAGTTTCGGATAGCGCAACTGGGCACTACGTAAATCTTTCCTTTTGCTATAAATATGGCCATGCTTATCTGTTCACCACTATTCCGCAAGTGGCCTGTTCTCATTGGCTTGCAGTGGTTTCGACATGGAAGCGCACGTGCACAGCAATTCGCGGACACGAGAGCGGATAGAGACAGTAGTGGACGACAGGAGTACCCGACGGATGAACGCCAAGCCCAGCGACGAAGCGCAGCAATCACTCTCCAAATGGCAAGAACGAATCCAGGCACTGCATAACGTTCCGCCTCTTTTTCAGATGGTGTGGGAATCGGCGCCAAAGGCGGTGGGGGCCAATGTTGCCTGCCGGATATTGGCGGGGCTCTTGCCTCTCGCGATGTTGGGCGTCACTCAAGCGGTGATCGCTGCTCTGGACAAGTTGCATTCCCGCGGTACGGCGTTGCCCGGATACTTTTGGTGGTTGATTGCGTTGGAATTTGGTTTGGCCGGTTTGGGAACAGTGTTAGCCCGCCTAATCGATTTTTGCGACAGCGTGATCGCCGACAAGTTTACACGGCATATCGGCACTCGAATCATGGAGCACGCGTCGAGTCTCGATCTCACGCGATTCGAAGATCCAGTCTTCTGCGACAAGATGGAGCGCGCACGATTGCAAGCCAACGACCGCGTGCTGACAATTCAGATGGCTGGCCGGCTGATCCAAGAAGTAATGACTACAGTCAGCCTGGCGGCCGGCATACTTCTCTATTCGCCGTGGCTGTTGCTCTTCCTCTTTGTTTGCATCATACCGGCGTTTCTCGGCCAGACCCACTTCGCCTTCTTGGGCTACTCGCTAACGTACAAGCAAAGCACGAAGCGGCGAAAAATGGAGTACTTGCGCATACTGGGCGGAAGCAAGGAAAGCGCGAAAGAACTGAAACTCTTCCGTCTTGGTCCATTCCTGGTTGAACAATACAAACGAATTTCCGACGAACTTCATAGTCAGAACGTCAATTTGGCGAAGCGGAAGCTCTTGTATGGCTCGATTTTGACCTCGCTCGGCACCCTCGGTTACTACGGGACTTATGCCTACGTGGTCTATGGCGCGGCAACCGGAAAAATCACTATCGCGAATTTGATTTTCCTGGCGGGTGCAATCGCTGGCGCCAGCACGAACATTCAAGCACTTTTCTCCACGTTCTCCGGCATTGCGGACCAGGCTTTGTTCATGACGGACCTGCTGGATTTCTTCGCTGTGAAACCGAGAATTGAAGCAAGGTCTGGCGCGATCTTGGCGCCGCGGCCGATCCGGCGCGGAATCGAATTTCGTAACGTTTCGTTCGCGTATCCCGGAAATCCCAAGCCGGTGTTGCGTGGTATCAACCTGATGATCCAACCGCACGAGCGGATCGCCCTGGTGGGAGAAAACGGCCAGGGAAAAACGACACTCGCCAAGCTCCTCACCCGGCTCTACGACCCAACGGAAGGCGAGATTTTGCTCGATGGCATCGATCTTCGCGATTATGACCTGAACTCGCTGTGGAACGAGATCGGAGCCATCTTTCAGGATTTCATGCGCTATGACATGACGGCCACCGAAAACATCGGCATGGGACGGATAGAAGCTGCCAGCAATATCTTCCAGATTCGTGCCGCAGCAATGAAAAGCTATGCGGAGAACCTAATCCGAAAACTGCCGAAAGGCTACGACCAACTCCTTGGGTGCCGCTTCGAGGGTGGCATGGAGCTCTCCGGCGGCGAGTGGCAAAAAATAGCGATTGCCCGCGCGCATTTGCGCGATGCGCAGATATTGATCCTGGACGAACCTACCGCCGCGCTTGACGCGCGTTCTGAAAGTGAAGTGTTCCAACACTTCACTGAGCTGGCGCAAGGGAAAATGACATTCCTGATTTCTCACCGCTTCTCTACCGTTCGTATGGCAGATCGCATTCTCGTTTTGGAAAACGGCAGAATTGCTGAGCAAGGACCGCACGACCGGCTCGTCAAGAGCGGTGGGCGGTACGCAGAGATGTTTGAACTTCAAGCTGCTGGCTATCGCTGAGAGCGATCCGAACTAAAATGGCGACCTCATATCACACTCCGTCCGATCTTCGGCTAATTCTTCCGGGGCCGAACGCTCCGGCAAATGGTTCGAACAAGGACGCTGCGATCCGTCGCGGACCGACAGCGGTTGGGCCGGCAACTACTCCTGAAACGCCGCGGATTGCAATCGATGTGGAGGCCTGGCAGCTCGTCGATCGCCGCGATTCGCGTGTGTCGCTGGAAGCGAAGAGGAAGTCGATCGCCGCGCGCATTGATGCCGCTGCCGGAATGCTCAAGAAAATCACGTCAACGGGTGTGTGCCTTACCGGAGATGCGCGAATCCTGTCGGGCGCGCTTTCGGACATACAGTTGGCGCTGCTGGAGTCCAGAGCTGCCATCCAGGTAACAGCCAAACTCCCTCATGTCGAACGCCCGGACGAAAAGCGGGCAATCCCGCGCTCTTATGCGCTCGCAGCGAGCTTCCTGCAGGCCAGCCAGTATGCTTTCGGCGAGAGCAGCTTTGCGGAATTTGCGATCGAAGTCCAAGAAGCCGTTGCGTTGGAGATGTTCGAAGTATGGAATTTGAGAGCTTTTCTCGAACTTGCGATTCTCGAAGAGATCTCAAATGCCCTGCCAGGGATTTCATTCGGCAAGCAGGAGGAACGGTCTGAATCGGATGGCGCGAGCGAACAGCAAGAAAACGCACGGTCTCCTTTTGCGTCGCTTGTGCTTTCTCTACAGGAAGTTTCCGAATTGAACTGGAAGCTGTTCTTTGAAGCGATCTCGCAGACGGAGCAAATTCTCCGCTCCGATCCACAGGGCGAGTATGAGCGTATGGATTTCGAGACCCGGGAAGCATATAGGTCCGTCGTGACGGAATTCGCCAAGCGCTCCAAATCGCCCGAGCCGGAAGTCGCAAGAAAGGCAATCGCTTTGGCTCTGACCGCGTCGAAGGAAAAACTTCGCAATCTCGGCGCCAGCGACCGAAGGACTCATGTCGGTTACTACCTGATGGATAAAGGTCGAACCGAACTGAAGAATTCGATCGCGTATCGACCGCTCGTGAGCGCGCGAATCCAGGAGACCGTGCTGAGGTGGCCTGATTACTTCTATCTGATCGGAATCGAAGTAATTACCCTGTGCGCCATCGTCGCCCTGATGGGTGTGTCGCATGCGAGCGCACCGGGCATTCTGGCTGTCACGCTATTTCTCATCCCGGCGGTGGAATGCGCTGTGGCAACCATGAATCTGCTGGCAACGGCGCTATTTAAGCCGAAGCGCCTTCCGAGACTCGATTTCTCGAGAGGAATACCAAAAGAGTGCGCCACCGTCGTAGCGGTTCCAACCTTGCTTTCGGGCGAGGAACAAGTGCGCCACGCGGTGCGCGGGCTGGAGATCCGGTTTTTGGCGAACCGAGATGCCAACCTTCATTTCGCATTGCTCACGGATTCGCCCGATGCGACCCAACAGTTTGACGTCAAAGACGATGCACTGGATGCTTTGTGTTCGGACCTTATCGAGCAGCTAAATCGAAAATATGCGCACGAGCTGAGGGGAACCTTTTCGCATTTTCACCGTCATCGAACTTATAACGCCGGCGAAGGCGTATGGATGGGTTGGGAACGCAAACGCGGCAAGCTGCTGGAGTTTAACCGCTTTTTGCTGAACGAAGCGGATGCGTTTCCGGTGAAGGCCGGAAATTGGGCGGAACTCAAGAACATCCGTTACGTGATAACTCTCGATCTCGATACTCAACTGCCTCGAGACGCCGCGCGTCGACTGGTCGGGACGCTGGCGCATCCGCTGAACCAAGCCGTTGTCGACGCGGCCACCAACACCGTGGCCGAAGGCTACGGCATCCTGCAGCCGCGGGTAGACATCAGCGTGCGCTCGGCGAGGCGATCGCGCTTCGCCTCGTTCCTTTCGGGCGATACCGGCTACGACATGTACACACGGGCGGTTTCGGATGTGTATCAAGATTTGTTTGGCGCGGGAATTTTCACCGGGAAAGGGATTTACGAAGTCCGGACCTTTCAGAAGGTGCTGGAGCACCGCTTTCCAAACAACGCCATTCTCAGCCACGATCTGATCGAGGGCGAATACGCGCGCACGGGCCTGGTGTCCGACATCGAGGTTGTGGACGACTATCCGTCTCACTTGAGCGCTTTCACGCGCAGAAAACATCGCTGGATGCGCGGGGATTGGCAGATTGTGTTTGCGTTGCTGCCTTTTGTTCGAAACTACTTCGGTGAAATCGTGCGCAATCCGCTGAGCCACGTGTCTCGATGGAAAATCATCGACAACCTTCGCCGCAGCCTCACCGACTTCGCTATTTTCCTGCTTCTTCTCTGTGGTTGGTTTGCGGCGCCGCCTGCAAGCGTCTATTGCACGTTGGCTGCCCTCGGGATAGTGGCGTTTCCCACGTATTTCCAGTTCGTATTTTCGATCTTGACGGGCGGGAAGGCGTTGTTCACCCAGGTATTCTGGATAAACCTCGCTACGGATTTTGTCGGTGCACATACGACGATCATCTTCAGGATCGCCTTCCTGTGCCATCAGAGCCTGGTCGCCATGGATGCCGTAGTCCGTACCCTGGTTCGCATGAAATTTACGCGTCGAAAGCTACTGGAATGGGAAACAGCTAGTGACGCAGAGCAAGACGAAAACGATGGCAAGCATCTTGTCGACGCCTATCTGAAGTGGACTCTGCCCCTGTCACTCGCGACGGGTTTGTTGGTGGCGCTGGTACAACCGTCGTCGCTTCCGGCGGCATTGCCATTTCTATTCTTGTGGGGATCATCCAGCTGGATCTGCAAATGGCTCAACAAGCCGCAGGGGGCGGGCGAAGTAAAAGTGAGCAGAGAGGATAATGCGCTCGTCCGGAATGTCGCGCTGCGCACATGGCGGTTCTTCCGCGAGTTTTGCAATGCCGAAGAAAATTGGCTGATTCCGGACATCGTGAGGGAGAACCCCTCGCTCGTTGCCCATCACGTTTCTCCGACGAACCTTGGTTTGCTTCTCAATTCGCGGCTTGCGGCGCACGATCTTGGCTTTGCGACGCTAAACGAGTTCATCCGGGACACGCAACGAACGCTGGCGGTGGCCGAGCGGCTGCCGAAATTCCGCGGCCATCTTTACAATTGGTATTCAACTCGTACGCTCAAGCCTGTCGCGCCACTTTTCGTCTCGACCGTGGACAATGGCAACCTCCTCTGCAGCCTCTGGACACTCAAGCAGGGCTGCCTCGATGCCATCAAGCAGCCTTTGTTTCGAGCCAATCTCTGGCAGGGAATCCTCGACAATGTCGATCTTCTGATCGAATTGCTTTCAGCCGAGAAGCTTGGAGCGGAAGTTCTTTCCGCCGCTCGTATGCTGCGAGAGCAGATTGTCGCGCTAGCCGGCCCTGAGTTGAAGCGGTTCGATCGATTGTCTGCGCTCGAAGTCGATGTGGCTGTTTTTATCCAGGCGCTGTCGAAGAGCGGACCATCGGCAGAAGTTGCATCGTGGGTTCGCGAGCTCTCGTCTCGCGTGTCGAATTTGACGGACATGGTTTGGGATTTTGCCCCCTGGTTGCACGGGAAATTGAAAAGCTCGCTTTCGTCGGATCCTAACGACGCGCGAATGGTGGCCGAGTTGAGTTTGAGCTCAATTCCTTGCATGCATCGCCAAATCGCCGAAAGGATCGACGCAGCCACGCCAGCCGGAGAGGCCTCCTCAGAATGGCAGACTTCTGCCTCTCTCCTTCGGGAAGCGTTGGAGAATTCCGCTCGGGTTTGCGAGGAAACAACCAAGCGGCTCACCACGCTCGCCGCAGGCATTCAGTCGATGATCGACGAAATGCATTTCGGGTTTCTATACAACGACAAGAAGAAAATGCTCTCGATCGGTTACGACGCCGGCGAAGGCCTTCTCAGCAAGTGCCATTACGACCTGCTTCCCTCGGAGGCTCGCGCGGCGGTGTTTGGCGCGATCGCTAAGAGCGATATCCCGGAGGAGAGCTGGTTTGAATTACGGCGCATGTATGCCAAGTTCGAGAGCGAGCCGGTGCTTCGATCCTGGACGGGCACCGCGTTTGAATACCTGATGCCCAATCTCTGGTTCAAAATTTATCCGGGTACGGTGCTCGATCACGGCGCGAGGGCAGCTATCCGCGCACAGCAAGAATTCGCTCGAAAAAATCGTGTCCCGTGGGGAATTTCTGAATGCTCGTGCAACGAAAATCTTCCCGATGGCCACTATCGCTACCACGCTTTCGGAGTGCCGGGCCTGGCACTCAATCATGACGGCGCTCCGGATGATCTTGTGATCTCACCTTATTCCACATTTCTGGGGATGCTCGTTGATCGCACGCATGCTTTTGAAAATATGCGCAAAATGAAACAACTGGGATGGCTCTCACGGTACGGTTTTTACGAAGCCGCTGACTTCACTCCGTCGCGCGTGAGCGATGGCAAGAGCCACGAAATCGTCTGCAACTGGATGGCCCATCACCAGGGTATGATTCTCGTGGCGGCAGCCAACGTCCTATGCGATTCCTCGATACAGCGTCGCTTCCATGCCGAGCCTTGCATCGCGGCCACGGAACGGATTCTTCAGGAGAAGCGGCCACGGGTAATCACAATCGAGAAGGATGCCGACGCGATCCGCGAACAGCTTCCTGTTGCGAGAGGCGAATTCGGCGAAGCAATGCAGCACCCGGAATTTCGCGACCTCGTGCCCGGACTCCCGTGAACGACCGCAGTTCGCGGTGGCAGTTCCAAGCCTTCGCCTTATTTCTAGCTCTTCTTTTCGCGTTTACTCCGATTCTCCCTAGCGTTGGCGCGGCACCACAAACCTCCCAGGCCGCCTTCGCACCATCCGGACTGGAAGAAACAATTCTCGTCGATCCGTCGGCCCCGGCGCATCCATTTCCACATTATTGGGAGCAGATGTTCGGCTCGGGGCGGGCCATTCTAAGCCTCCGCGATTCCTACCGGCGCGATCTGCGCGAGGTGAAAACCGCTACCGACTTCAAATACGTCCGATTCCACGCCATCTTCCACGACGAAGTCGGCGTATACGGCGAAGATTCGAGCGGGACTCCAATCTACAATTTCTCCTACGTGGATCAGATTTACGACGGATTGCTGCAGAACGGCGTCCGGCCCTTCATAGAACTCAGTTTCATGCCTCGTAAGCTGGCAGCCCAGCTGACCTATCATCCGTTCTGGTACGCACCAATCGTTTCACCGCCGGCGAGCTATGAAAAGTGGGGCGAACTGGTCTCCCATTTTGCGCGGCATCTTATCGAGCGGTATGGAATCGACGAAGTTTCGCAGTGGTATTTTGAAGTCTGGAACGAACCGAATATCGACTTCTGGGCCGGCGATCCGAAAGAACAGACATACGATCACCTCTATGATATGGCTGCCCAATCGTTGAAGGCTGTGAATTCTCGCTTGCGAGTGGGCGGTCCAGCAACGGCGCAAGCGGCTTGGGTGGACCGCTTCATCCGTCACTGCGTCGAAAATCACGTACCGGTAGATTTCGTCTCGACACACGTCTATGGAAACGATTCTTCGCAGGACGTCTTCGGCACGAACGAAGTGATTCCCCGCACGCAAATGGTCTGTCGCGCCGTTCGAAAGGTGCACGATCAGGTGAAGGCGTCTTCACTGCCTTCGCTTCCGCTCATCTGGAGTGAATACAACGCAAGCTACAAGACTGAGCCGGACGTTACTGATTCCGTTTTCATGGGGCCTTATCTTGCTGACACGATCCGGCAGTGCGATGGGCTCGTCGATATCCTTTCGTATTGGACGTTCTCCGATGTTTTCGAAGAACAAGGCGTGGTGAAACAGCCCTTTTACGGAGGCTATGGCCTAATCGCCGAGGATGGGCTTCCGAAACCGTCTTTCAATGCGATCAAACTGCTGCATCGCTTGGGCGTCGAGCGTCTCGCGAACGATTCCCAATCAGCATTGGTAACCCGTCAAAGCGATGGCGCGCTGGTGATGGCGGTTTGGAATCTTTTCCTGCCCGAAGAAAGGGGAAGCGCAAAGACGGTCACGATAAAGTTCACAGGAAAGTCGCTTCGGCGCAAAGCCTTGATTTACCGCATCGATTCGGCGAACGGTTCATTGTTACCCGCCTATGAGGCCATGGGCAAGCCCATCTACCCGACCCAAAAGCAAATTACAGAACTTCGAAGCGCCGCCGAACTCCCCAAACCTGAAACCAAGGTGTTGCAAGGCGGTGAACTGAGGCTAACCCTTCCTGCACAAGCGCTCGCGCTGATCGAATTTCGCTAAATTGAAGCGCTATGGATTTCCGGCCGGCTTTTCAGGCTGATAAGCCTTGAATCCTGCGCGGTCCATCCCTCGCTGTGCCTCCGGATTTTTCATAAATGTTTTCCACACATACCCGCTGCGCGCATTTTCCGCCATGAGCATTGTGATTCCCGTATCGATGCCCACGACGTCTGTGTCGTACCAGTTCGTCAACGGATTAAACGCGTCTACAAACCCGTAGCGAGTCCACGCCCGCTGGCCGTAGCGATTCTTGATCGTCTGCAGGACTCGAATCGTTGCTTGCGGAAGAAAGGGCAGCGATCCTCCTGTCGCGCACGGAACCACGGTGCCATCAATCGGCCCCGTAGCCGGCGGGCCTCCCCAGATCACATACCCTCTGACTGAGTCCGAAGCCGTGATGCCCCATAGATCATCGCTGTAATCTGGAAATTGCGAAGCCAGGTCGAGGCAGAAACGGCGATGCACATCTGTGGCCGTGATGGAATTCTGATAGTAGTCGGTGTACTGGTCGCGCTTATTGCGGAAATCAAACCATGCCTGTGAATACTGGTGGACGAACAATGGAGCGAATGAGCCAATGTAGCGAATCCCGTCGTACTCGAAGGTAATTCTCTTCCAGGCTGTCCATGTTTCTACCGGCAGCGGATAAACCGAAGACCCCAACCCCAGCAAATACATCATCATCATTTCGCTGTAATTGTCCCAGCGGTATTGGAGGAATCCGTTTTCGGGAGTCCAGCCGTGCGGGAGAATCCGGGTGTCCTCTGAAAGCCACGTCCAGTCCACTCGATTGAAAATTTCTAATGCCAGCTGGCTGATCTCGGAGTGTTGAAAATGCGCGCGGCACATTAGAATGCCGCAGAGCAGTATGGCGGTATCAACGGACGAAACTTCCGAGTCCCAAAGGCGTTCGCCGCTGTTTACGTTGGCCCAATGGTAGAAAAACCCCCGGTGACTCGGTAGTTTCTTCCAAAGAAAACGCAACGTCGTCAATGCCCGGTTCCGCGCCTCGTTATGCGACACATAGCCGCGCTGGTCGCCAATGCAAAGCGCCGTGAGTCCAAATCCCGTTGAGGCAATGCTTCCCAAATCGCTTTTGTCTGGATTACTGGCATTGCAGCGGTCGCGGACGATGCCAGTCTCAGGATTCGCCTGCTCCCAGAAGAAGTGGAAGTTGGCATTCTCCATTTCCTCCAACAGTGCTTCGTCCACCTGAAAGAACGGGGACGGGTTCGGAGGCGTCGGTGGTTGAGGCTCCTGCTTGCCTTTTTTTTGAGTGCCTCTGAGCAGCGCCGGCCCCGCCCAAGGCAGCAAGACGCCCGCGCCAGCCGCCTGTACCAACAGTTCTCGGCGCGTAAAGCGCCTCCATTTCTCGCGCGCATGACGCATCCACAAATTATAGAGGCTCTCGCGATGCCGGTGAAGCGAGTCGTGCTTATTGAACATCAGTCACACCGTCTCGTTATCCGTTTTGCTAAAATTGCGGGAGGATGAGATCCATCCGCAATACGGGAAAAATCAAGGTCTGGCTCATTTCTCTCGCGGCTTTCGTTGTGATGCTCGCTGGAGTGCTTTCCGCGGTCGCATGGCACTTCATCAACAGGCCGATTTCGCTCCGAGGCGCAGTTATTCAGCAGAACGAAGACCCCAAGAAGCAGTCGCCGATTATGGATGTCCAGATTGATGCGGACGGGAACGTAGCAAGTGCCCCGGTGAAGTCAGACTTCTCCGGCTACTTTAAACTCACCTTGCGACCCGGTGTGAAGCGCGGCCATCCGATCACAATCCATTTTCGTAACCCCGATTACCAGCCGTTCGATTGGAAGGGCGTCGTCGGCGACAAGGTCTACATAATCCGGATGCTCCCGCTTCATCACGACGACGTGGAAGAAAAACCTAATCAACCACAGGTTGTAGTCTCCAATATCTTCGTGCGCTATACCATCGAAACGACCGCATCTGTGAATATCGGGACAGGAGTGACTACATTTCAGATTGCAAATAATGCGAACGTTCCCTGTGATCACACTACGCCTTGTTCACCAGACAACAGGTGGAAAGCAGCCATTGGCGGCGCTTCACTAGACGCCGGCCAGGGGAACGTATTCGGGAACGCGCGCGTTTCGTGTATTGCCGGCCCTTGCCCTTTCACGAAGATTGACTCCGACAATTTTTCTCACGGTGGACGAGTGATCTCCGTGTCGGTACGCGGCTGGGCTGATACGACCACTTTCCTGTTTCAAGCGGAAGTATTTCGTCAGGAAATCAGCGATATCGTTCGCGAATCGTATCCCGTGATTTTCGGCAGGGCCTTAAACTTTTCTTTGCCAGCTGCGGCGCAAGGGCCCACCCTCGAAGCGGAGCTGGCCGGTACGAATATTATTTTCCCCCTAGGTCCATCACCAACTTTGAGCTGGGCGAGCTGTAACGTAAAAGTCGGGAAGGATCAGTCGAAAAGCTATCGTTGTGAGCTTAAGCAAGGTTACCGGTTCAAGTAGTCAGCGCGCTCTTTCGGGCCACTATGCGGGTTGTTGTTCTCCCCTCCCTTACTGGAAATTCAGCTGAGTCAATACCACAACAAATGCGCCCCACCGTCTTTCCATGATGCTC
>Ga0306926_10002169_pt1 | contig 19916 bp, 16 predicted proteins | sample flu12Cox44000178_FD_203759 | JGI IMG/M metagenome (GOLD analysis project Ga0306926, IMG submission 203759) | Lab enrichment of tropical soil microbial communities from Luquillo Experimental Forest, Puerto Rico - flux8day.12C.oxic.44.000.178 (v2)... | ecosystem: Environmental > Terrestrial >... | reverse complement strand
CTTGCGACCTGCATGGTCCTGTGGATCGCGCTCGCCAGCGTATTTTCCGTCTTGTTGGGGTATTCCCGTGTTCCTTATTCCGCTGCACTCGACAGGAATTTCTTCCCTATCTTCGCCCGCTTGCACCCCACCAAACACTTTCCCCACATCTCTCTCCTTTTTCTCGGGGCGCTGGCCTTCGCTTTCAGCTTGACGCTAAAGCTGAAAACGGTCATCGCGGCCATTCTGGCCATGCGCTTGCTTGTCCAGTTCATCGGGCAGGCCGTGGGCGTAATCCTGCTTCACCGCCGCTGGGGCCCGGAAAAATTACCCTTCAAGATGTGGTTCTATCCCTTGCCTGCTCTGCTGACGATGGCCGCCTGGGCTTGGCTCTTTTGGCAAACGGGTCCCATGCGAAAATGGGGATTGCTAGAGATTGCGCTGGGCGTGCTCGCATTCCTGATCTGGACGCGTGAAATGCGACAATGGCCTTTCGCATCAGTTCGTGAATCGTGAGGGTGGTGCTTTTCGATCTACCAATTTCGATTTTCAAGCTTCGAGTTTCTGTCCTCTCCCTGGAGGTTACGTGAGCAGGCTTTTTCGTGTGGCGAGTTTGGCGCTTGTAATCGTTGTGGCTGCATCGCAAGGGGCCGCGCAGTTTCCGCCCGCTCCGGGGACAGGCCCCGGACTTCCCGAAACCATTGAAGCCATTGACGCGGCTCGCGTGACCACGCGAATTCTCTACATCACGGCCCATCCGGACGATGAAAGTGCCGCGGTTTTGACCTACCTGGCACGCGGTTTGCACGCAGACGTCGCTCTTCTCTCTCTCACTCGCGGGGAAGGCGGTCAGAACGCGCTCGGGCCCGAGCAGGCGCCCCAGCTCGGCCTGATTCGAACCCAGGAATTGCTCGCCGCCACACGCGGCTATGGGGTGAAGCTCTACTTCACGCGCGCCCAGGATTTTGGCTACTCCAAGACCTCCACGGAAACGGAGAAAATCTGGGGCGACCAGGTCCTCGAAGACATGGTCCGCGTTATCCGCGCCTTCCGCCCCAATATCGTCATCAACCATTGGGGCGGAGTTCACAGTGGCCATGGCCATCACCAGGCCGCAGGCTTAATCACTCCGAAGGCCGTGCAATCGGCGGGAGAGGAGAGTGCGTATCCCCAACTCTCCAAAGAGGGGTTGCCCCCCTGGGCTCCCGACGGCAACCCGCCCCTGATTCTCGACTTGGAGCGAGGCAGCGAGGCCCCTTCAGGCTTTGTTCTTCCGCTAGACGAAGTCTCGCCTCTCTACGGCAAGACTTGGCGGGAAATTGGTATCGACGCCTTTGCAAATCATCGCACACAGGGAATCACAGCCTTTCTCAATTCACCTTTTATCCGGCGCTCCATCGCCTTGAAACGGGAAGACGGAAAGCCTTTTGATCCCAAGGATCTGGCAAGAGTGATCGGAGATGAAAATTGCCCGGTAGCGGGGGAGGTGGGCAAGGACTTACAGGTCGCGCGCAACGAAGCGCTGACCCTTAATTTTGATGCAGCGGCCCGTTCCATCGCGAAGGCCGCCAGCGAAAAATCACTGGTGTGTAATCGTGACGTCTCCCTTGGCCCTGGAGGGATGAAAACCGATAACACAGCGCTGGACGAGGCGCTTAGACGGAAACGCATCGAGCGCGCCTTGGAATTGGCGGCGGGACTGGAGATTCGGGCGGACTCGGATCGCAGTGAAGTCATCGCAGGAGAAGCCTTTGATGTCACAACATCCGCGCGATGCCGGTCCACGGTCTCTTGTGTCCTATCGGACCCTGTGCTGCAACTGCCAAAGGGATGGACCTTCACGGGCGAAAAGACTTTGCAGGGCGCGGCTCATAAGTTCTCCATTGTCGCCGTCGCGGATAACGAAAAGTTGCCGATCATCGCCACCTTAAGCGGAGAAGCCTGGCCACTCGCACAGGTTCGGCAACCGGTTACCGTAGACGGCTACTCGTTCACGGCTCAAACGCCGGTCGCGCACACAGAAGTAAGTTCAACGACCGTAGAGAGAGTATCCCTCAGGCTAGTGCCCGCCTATACCCTTGCCGTGGAGCCGCAGCAAGTCGTTGAGGTGTTAGGTCAGAATCGCAAACCACTTGATGTCCTGCTTCGCGTCCACTCCTATTCGGCGAAAGCCGCGAAAGTCAGCGTAGGCCTGGATGCGCCGGACGGCCTCAAGACCGCCCCTCCTGCAGAACTGGCGTTCGATGGTGTCGGCGACCTATATGTGAAATTGACGGTTGCATCGCCGGCAAGACTGGAGGCCGGCAACTACTCTGTCGGCGCCTACGCCAAACTCGGCGAGCGAAAATTCACTACCTCCCTCGAGGCGCTATCCTCCTTGCCCACCATCTTGTGGAGCGAGCCCGCGCAATGTATCATCCACGCTTTCGACATCGCCGTCCCCCCAAATCTACACGTGGGGTATATCTCCGCCGAAGGCGAACCCATTCCCGACGCCTTGAAACGTTTGGGCATCTCTGTCGAAATGCTGGACGCCTCCGCACTGGCTTTTGGCGATCTCGCAAAGTACGATGCCATTGTCGCCGGCGTGCGCGCTTACGAACTCCGTCCGGAATTGCCGGAAGCAAACACACGGCTACTGGACTACGTTTCTAACGGCGGAACCCTTGTCGTGCAATACAATCGCGACTTCGTCTGGGACAAACTGCAGCCCGCTCCTTATCCGGCCAGGATCGGTAGTCCCACGCCCCGCATCACCGACGAAAAGGCCGAAGTGCGATTCCTGAAACCCGCCGACCACCTTCTGAACTGGCCGAATAAAATCACCGCCGCGGATTTTCAAAACTGGGTGCAGGAGCGCGGCCTCTATTTCTGGAGCGATTTCGACGCAAAATACACGCCGTTGCTGGCCATGAACGATCCCGGCGAAAAGGATCTGAATGGCGCGCTCGTTTACGCGAACTACGGCACCGGCAGGTATATCTACACGGGTCTCGCATTTTTCCGTGAAATACCGGAAGGCGTGCCGGGGGCGTACCGCTTGTTCGTGAATCTCTTGAGCGCATCGCGCGTCAAGTAACCGGCGCGCCCACTAGACCAACTAGGCACACGCCCTAACCGCGCCGCCGACAATGCGCTATGCTCAACCTGTCCTAAAAATGGGGAAATGGAGCGGCGAGCCGTCCTTTCACGGGAAATAGCCAACGCAAAAAACTTGCAGGAGCGAACGAGCATGCAACACAACGCAATCAATTCCAAACTTCGCAGGCGGCTGCACCGCAACGCCTCTCTTCTTTTCGTCATCGGTCTCTGCCTAACCCTGGCAACCGCTACCTTTGCCCAAAAGGACAAAAAGAAGAAAGGGGATCCGCCCCCTCCGCCTTCCGCGCCGGGTAACGTGATTCCTCTCCAGGACGAACAGAAAATCGATTACGAGATTTCCGAGATGCTCGGTGCCTGGCAGGTCGGTGACGTGGATAAGCTGCACAAGAATATTGCCGACGACGTAGTCGTGGTGAACGGCAACTGGGCACCCCCAGTAATTGGCTGGGACAACTACCTCGCGAGCTACAAGACGCAGCGAGCCAGGGCCCAACAAGCTCGCCTGGAGCGCACGAATACGCTCATCCGTGTCTCAGGAAACATTGCTTGGGCTTCGTATCAGTGGGATTTTTCAGCCGTCGTGGATGGCCAACCCAGCTCTGCCCAGGGTCAGACGACCCTGGTCTTGCAAAAGCGCGGCGACACCTGGTTAGTGGTGCACAACCATACGTCCCTCGTCCAGGCCTCAACCGGCGCTGCTACCGCAAACGCCACGCCCCCGGCAACACCCCCCACCAAGCCGTAACGCGGTCGCTCGCGTTGGCGGCGCGCCACCCGTGAATCAGAAGTTCTTCAGGCCGTGGTAGACGAAGATGCCCGCAAGCACGAGCAACAACACCCCGGACGTAATTCCGCTGGTCAGGATTGGCTTGGAAAGCGAGTTGATCTTTCCGACCAGTTCCCGCTGCTCCCTGGCCATGTGCTCTTCCGCGGCATCCAGAAAAATCTGATCGTCCTCATGACTGGAGAGAACGCTCCGCCAAGCAATAAGAGCCAGGAAGATGGCGGTAACGATTCCCCAGGCGATCAGAAGATACAGCATCGGCCCTTGCAGCACAGATTCCATGGATTCCATAAGACCTCCGGTTGGAACCGGTTCGCCATGCTTGCCCTCGACGGCAGGCAAGGCTATTCTTGGGCGCAGTATAGCACTCTGGAAAGGGAATGCCAGTGGGGGAAGGGCTGGTAGGGCTGGTGAGGGCTGCCCCAGGGCGGGCGCGATGGGCGCCGCTTCGTTGACAAAAAATTCCTAGGACCTCAGAATGAAAGTTGCCTCGCAGTATTCGCACTTGTGCCCAAGTGGCGGAACTGGCAGACGCGCTAGCTTCAGGAGCTAGTGGCCGCAAGGTCGTGGAGGTTCGAGTCCTCTCTTGGGCACCAATTTCCACTCTACCGGACTCTTAGGCCTTCTCTGGCTGAACTGTTCTCCGCCATTAGCTTGGGACAATCAATCCGAGCATCGCGGAATTGACTTCGCTATAACTCCCACAATGCAGTCTGCAGCCCGCTTTGGTCCTTCAGAAGGAGGATCGCATTCATTCGCAACCCCATTCTTTTCGAGCTTCTGCCCTACCCCATGCGATCGGATCCTTATGTTTTGGGACTTCGCTGCCGATGGTTCCCGAAGTCGCGTAGCCTTCCACACCTATCGCGAATTGGCGGAACGGTGCCGTTCCCTCTGCGCACTCGCCGTAATGAAGCCATGGCAGCCGACGTTGGTCAGTGCCGCCGAGCCCGAGCGATTCGACGGACAGTTCGTAAGCGCAAATTACTTCCGCGTCCTGGGCGTCTCGCCGGCACTCGGAAGAGACTTCGGACCCTCCGACGATCGCCTCAACGGGCCCCACGTAGTGATCCTCAGTGAAGCGCTCGGGCGGCGCTTCGGCAGTGATCGCACAATCATCGGACGCCAGATCACTCTCGATGACAGCAGCTATACCGTTATCGGGATAATGGCGTCGTTCGAAAACATCCTCGCTCGGTCGGCTGAACTCTGGACGCCCTTGCAATACGGAGACGCGAATGCGGTTACTTTCCAGACCAAGGAATGGGGTAATCATCTGCGGATGATCGGCCGGCTGCAAACCGGTGTCTCCACCGATCAAGCGAGGTGTTCCAACTCAACCTTGCGCAAAGCATTATGGATGATAGGGCAGGCGAATTGGAACCTTTCTCTACCCAAATTCCGCTGGCGCGCCAACTTCGCTTCGCTTAAAGTATGGGCCGGATTCCCGAAGCGACTGGTCTTTTCCTATTCTAGGACACTACGTGCTCGTTCTCTGTCCGCACCATGCTCTGCGCGGGTTCTTCCTGTGGCCGCTTCGTGAGTTCAATTCATTATGGAGAACACCATGAATAAATACCTGGTGGAGCTGGTCGGAACCTTTTTTCTTGTCCTCACCATCGGTTGCACCGTGATTGGTTCGGGAGCGGGAGCGCTCGCGCCCCTCGCGATCGGCGCCTCCCTGATGGTCATGATCTTTGCCGGCGGGCACATCTCCGGCGGGCATTACAATCCCGCTGTTACTCTCGGTGTCTGGCTGCGCGGCAAGTGCGACACCAAGGACGTCGCCGCTTACATGGCCTTTCAGGTCGTCGGCGCCGTTCTCGCCGCCGCTGTCGTGAAGTTCTTCAAGGCGGGCACCACTGTCACGCCCGGCGAACCGCCGGTCGGACAAGCCTTGCTTGCCGAATTCCTCTTCACCTTTGCCCTCGTCTACGTCGTCCTGAACGTCGCAACCGCCAAGGGCACCTCCGGCAATTCCTTCTATGGTCTCGCCATCGGCATGACCGTCATGACCGGTGCTTTCGCCGTCGGTAATATTTCTGGCGGCGCTTTCAATCCCGCGGTGGCCATCGGCATTACCATCATGGGTCTCTCCGCCTGGTCCAGCATCTGGATCTTCCTGGTTGCCAATTTCCTCGGCGGCGCGGTTGCCGCCTTCACCTTTAAAGCCCTCAACCCCGGCGATTAAAGAATTTTCCCGACACCGGCGGCAGAGCGGTCATCCGGAGCCCAATTTTTTTCCTGGTTCGGGGGATCTCAATTTTCGTTCCTGGCAACCCTACCTAGATCACTCTTTTACCGAAATGCTCCAAATCCGATCCTCACCTGAATTGTATTGATTCCCGGATTCAGATTTGCGGTTCCCGCGTTCGATATGTGCGTATAGCGTACTTCCGCGCTCCAATTGTACTTTTGTCTCAGAAAATGGGCGCCTAGCGCGGCGCTCGTCGTAAAGTTCACCTGCGAAGTTCCTTCCGGCACCTTGGTGTTCGTAAACAATGTCCCGCCTTCAATTTCAAAAAACGGCTTCACCTTCTTAGGAGACGATAAAATCCATTTGAAAGCAAACGGATTCACTCCCGCTCCATACGCCGTATTCGTCTTTTGCACGATTACCCACGCCGGCACCACATCCACCGCATATTCTAATTGTCCGTTCAGAAATCCTGGCCCGTGAGGACTCGTCAGGATCATCCCGTAGCGTAGGCCTAGGTTCCACACACTAGTTCCCGAAGTGCTTCCGTTAATCCCGCTCCCTCCGCCCGTCCAAACCTGCAGCTCTCGACGCGAGTTTTCCGGACTCGCTTGCGCTGCAACCCGCGGCGCCGACAAAGCACTTATCCCGGCTCCAAGCATCAGCAGGCAAACCCGCGTCATCTTCACGATCGTTTCTCCCACCCCACGAGACTGGCACCATATCTGAAAACGCCCGTCGCTGACAATCACAGAATATTCCCTCCTGAAATGTTTTCGATACTCAGATACAGCTACACCTTGTCATCCTGAAGCGCGCGTTGTTTGCGCGCCGAAGGATCCCAATCCAGAAGCTCAGTACAATTCCAAGCTTGGAGTATCGTTCAATTCAAATGGCGGCTAAATTGTGAATGTGAGAAATCCCGTCTTGGGGAATCGTTCGCCTGAAAAAGGAGAAGGGAGGCGGGCCAGGTCTGCCTTTACACCCTTACTCAAAACACGTAAGTTATTGAAAACGCACGGAGCCTAAAACGCCAGAAACGCACCATAAAGCACTTCGGATGTACGTGGACATGTACGTAGGAAACTTTGGACGAAGTTGGCTTCCTACTCGCATCTAATCTTCATACGGGGCATAGGACAGGTTCCGGCGAACAGTTTGTCGATGGGTTCGGATTTGATCCCCAGGTTCGACGAGCTTTCTAAGTTCCAAGGACCTGGAATACAGATCAGCAGCGAACTCCTGTGTGGGATACATCCCATGTGCTCCGGTAAGCGTCCAGTTCTTCCGGTGTCATCCTTTCCATTCCCCGCTTGCCGTACCGCTCTTTCAGGGGATTCAAAACCAACTCGTATTTGCTTATCGAGTCTTTGCTTAAAAATCTTGCGTGGCAATCAGTTATGAATTCTCGCAGGCGGAACTAACGCTTGTGTTTTCTTCAAACGAACCTTCGATTTCCCAGTCTCTGATTCGTTCCTGGGCTTTTTCCCAGCTCGTGAGCTCAAGGGATTTCTGACGAACTTCTTTTGGATCGTTCCCACGACCCAGATCGGGCAAACCGCACCGCTTGTAACGCATGGACTTCTGACCGCATTTTTTGAGGTGTCTTCGATATAAGGAAAGCATCAGAACTTCCGAGGAGGGAATTAAATTATCTGAAACTAGAATACACGAAATGGACGCGCATTGTACGCGAGATTTGCGGGCGTCGTAACTCTTTGAAAGGAATTTGCTTTAAGAAAGGGAGGCGGGCCAGGTCTTCCCGCCTCCCCTTTATTCCCCTTTCGGGGAATCCAACTAGCCTGACGGAGGGCGGCTAGTTGGTCGTGTGTTGGCCTACCTATGAAACCCTCGAAACCCGAAAAAAGTTACAGCGAATTTCAAAAAAATGGCTAAAATCTCGGTGGATTTTCTTCGCTCCCAGAAAGGGACCTTGTGATGCCTCCCACCGCTCATCTCAGCACCGACAATATCCTTCGTTTTCTGCAGCTTAGAAGCGATCCCGTTTCCCTTGAGGACCTCTCTCGCGGGCTCCAGGTCAAAAAAAACAACCGTCGTCCCCTTCTCCAGATGCTCGTCATGCTCAAAAAACGGGGCCTCGTCGAGGAGCTCTCCCACGGCCGTTTCCTGCTTCGCGGTTCCCAACGCGAAGGCGCGCCTGCGACGCAAGCCGTCCCCGAGAAGCTCGCGCAACATAAGGCCGCACCGCGCGACGAGATCAAAGGCCGCCTCGTCCTTCATCAGGACGGTTACGGCTTCGTCGTTCCCGACGTCGCTCTTCCCAATGTGGATGGCGACATTTTCATTCCCCGTGATTCCGTCGAAGATGCCATGCACGGCGACAACGTCGTCGCCAAAGTCACTCGCCTGAGCGGCCAACCCGGCTCCCGCCGCGCCGAGGGCCGTATTATCCGCATCGTCGGCCGGGCTCATCCCTCCATCGTCGGCCAGTTTCGTTACACTTCTCGCGGCTGCAGTGTTCTGCCATACGACACGCGCGTCCAACACGAAATCGAGCTCGCGCCTGGTGACGAGCTTTCGCCTGCTCTCCGCGAACAGCTGCTGCCCACTGCCAAAGACCATCCGTCGCGCAGCAAGCGCCTCTCCCACATCCCGAAACTCGATGGAGCCGTCGTCAATGTTGAACTCCTTCGCTACCCTCGCGGTGGCGCCTCCCCTAGCGGGCGCGTCATCGAAATTCTCGGCCGCCCCGGCGACCTCGGTGTGGACACCGAAATCATTATCCGCAAACACCATCTCCCGCATTTCTTCCCTGGCGAAGTCCAGCAGGAAGCCGAACGTCTCGCCACGCCGGTCTCCGAATCCGAACGCGCCGGTCGCGAAGACTTCCGCGAGCTTCCCATTGTCACCATCGACGGCGAAACCGCGCGCGACTTTGACGATGCCGTTTACGTCGAGCGTCGTGAGGACGGCGTCTGGCTCCTCCAGGTCCATATCGCCGACGTCGCGCACTACGTCCGCCCTAAATCGCCGCTCGATCGCGAAGCGCGCCTCCGCGGCAACTCCGTCTACTTCATCGATCGCGCGGTTCCCATGCTCCCGGAATCTCTTTCCAACGGCATGTGCTCACTGAAGCCTCGCGAAGAACGTCTGGTCATGAGCGCGCTCATGCAATTCGATCCCTCCGGACGCATGCTCAGCTCCTCGATGGTCCCCGGCGTCATTCGTTCCGCCGAGCGCATGACCTACACCAACGTCAACAAGGTCCTCGCCGGCGATCCCGAAGTATCCGTGCGCTACGCCCACCTTCACCACCATTTCCGTGCCATGCGTGGACTCGCCTTGCTCCTCAATGCCCGCCGCAACGAGAATGGCTCCATTGATTTCGACTTGCCCGAGCGTGTCATCGAGTTCGACGACCAGCAGCAAATCGCCAGCATCGGCCGCAGTGAACGCTACATCGCTCACCGCATCATCGAAGAATTCATGCTCGCGGCCAATCGCGCCGTCGCTCACTACCTCATTGGCCGCGGCATTAAGACCCTCCATCGCATCCACGAAAAACCCGATCCCCGCAAAATTCTGGAATTCGAGGAAATCGGCCGTGCCTTCGGTTATTCCCTCGGCGTCGAAGATCTCCACCAGCGTGAAGTTGCCGTCCGTCACGGCCACGTGCCCTCTCCCGCCAAAGCCGGACGCCCCGATTCCCGCGGGCATGGCCGCCAGCGCCAGATGCGCGCCGTCCTTCCGGCTTCTGATCTCAACATCACGCCGCAACATTACCAGCGCCTCGTCCAAAAACTCGCGGGCAAACCCGAAGAGCGGATCCTTTCTTATCTCATGCTGCGTTCTTTCAAACAGGCCCGCTACGCTGCCGAACCACTCGGCCACTTCGCCCTCGGCTTCGACGAGTACACCCACTTCACTTCGCCGATTCGCCGCTACCCCGATCTCATCGTTCACCGCGTCCTCAAGTGGGCTCTCGAGCATCCAGACGCCGCTCCCCCGGCCTTCATCAAGCCTCCAGTTGGCGTCGAAGCCGCCCTCTATTCCCAGAACCACCTGGAGGAAATCGCAGCTGAAACTTCCGAAACCGAGCGCCGCGCCGCCTCTGCCGAACGCGAACTCATCAACTGGAAAACTGCGCAATTCATGGAGCAACATCTCGGCGACGAGTACGATGGCCTCATCATCTCGGTGCAAAAGTACGGCTGCTTCGTCGAGCTCCTCGATCTCTTCGTCGAAGGCTTGCTCCCCATCGGCGCACTCGAAGAAGCTGCAGACGCTCGCTGCGTCTTTCGCGAACGCGATCGCGCCATCGTCGCCGTCCTCGGTGATGATTCCGGCCCGGGGCGTCGCGGCACCCGAAAAGGCCGGCGTAAGCAAGCCACTCCGCCATCCTGGAAACTCGGCGATCGCATTCGCGTCCGTGCCGAACGCATTGACCCCATGCGTCACCGCGTTGAATTCTCCCTCGTGTCCACCGTGTAGGGGCGCCTTCCAAGGCGGTCCGCTCTTGGATTGTCCCTATAGCACAGGGCAGGTCTGCGAGTTCTGCCTTTTCTCCCATGTTTAAGCTTTGTGCGTATCAGCGCCGCGGCTTCAGCCCCAACTACAGTGAGTGAAGAAATTCGAATAGGTCCTCTTTTTCGGCGGGCCTGAGTTTTTCGAATTTTTCGGTGACGCTGGCAGCCTCGCCACGGTGGCGCAGGATGGCCTCGGTGAAGGTGAGTGACGCCCCATCATGCATCAGGCGGGAGTGCAAGCGGACGCCCCAGAGCGGGGTGGTGCGCATTCTGTTGGCGGTGTTATGGAATTCAGACATGGAAAGGTTTTTCCAGGTGATCGCGTACATCCTCTTGCCGTAGTGTTCCGTCATGGATTGCACGATGCCATCGCCGGTGCCGATGTTGTGCAGGAGGAAGTCGCCGTAGGGATGGAAAGTCTTATCCCCGAGGGCTGGCGGAATCGAGAAAGTGCCGCCATTGATCGCAGTCCCCGCGGGAGCGGTGGTAAGCGTCGGAACGTGGCAGGTCGCGCAGCCGATCTTGTCAAAGAGAGCTTCGCCGCGTTTGGCTGGTGGCGTTTGAGAAAGGGTTAAGTCGCGCGCGGGAGCTTCGGTGGCGCGCATGAAGCGTGCGAAGTGGTCAATGTCGGAGAGGCCGTCGGCGCCGGGCGTGTCATTTGGCTCAGCCGCGGTGTTGCAGAGATTCGTCACCTCGTCGGGCTGGAGCCGATTGGTGATACCGATTTCGTTGAGGTAGGCATCGCCGGAGAAGGAGAGCAGGCTGGCATGCTGGTCTTTCCAGCCGAAGCGGCCGACTCCCGTTTGTCCGGGCGCTTCAACGAACGGAACGTAGAGAACCTGGCCACAGATTTTGCGCGCGCTCTTTTTACACTGCTCCTTGGCGAGTTCGATGAAGGTCTGGTCGGCAACTGCTTCGACGAAACCGTCGCCGAGAAGATTGAGCGAGATGCGAAACGTGTGAATCTTTTCGGTACTTGGCACCCGCTCCTGAATTTCGGTGTTGGGGAACGCGGCGCTGGGGCAGATGGCGCGGTCATTGATCAGGGAGCGGCCTTTGATGATTTCCACGCCGTGGTTTATGGGAATTTCCGGATTTTGAAACTTGCCCTTGGCATCGTTATGACCGACGCGTAATTCTGAAACCTGGCTGGAGCCGCCGGAGGTGGGGTTCTGGTGGCACTCGCGGCAGGATTGCGCGTTGTAGACCGGGCCGAGGCCGTCGGCGACCGCCTCCGTTTCCTCGAACTTGGCCTGGTCGCCGGTGTGCGTGGCGGCGTCCACGAGGCCATTGCTCTTATTGTCGAAGCCGGTGGGGGCCTCGGAAAGCTGCGGTGCCAGAGAAAAGAGAGAAAGAGACACAAACGCGGCGAGAGCGATCAGGGTTTTCATGGACACCTCAGGGGGGCTGGTTGACCAGGAATGTACCTATTTACTGTATAGAAGCCAAGAGAAAATACGAAGAATTGGCAACGCGGCGTAGGGGAAATTGGTCCGGGATACTCGCGTGCCCTGGGCCGCTGATTCCTTCAACACCGCGTTTTCGGACGAAGTCGGCCACTTCGAGTTCTGCGACAACGGTGATAACAACTTCCCGTTCGGTTGCACCGCCCCGGGCGTCGATGACAAATCCACGGGTCTCGATGACGACGACTTTTTCTGCGACGGTCCCTGGGATCCCCTTTTCCCTTGCGCGCCTTTTCAGATCATTGGAGGCTACATGTTCAGCGAAATGGATTTCGTCGGCAACAGTTACGGTTTCAACTGGCCCGGCACCCTCAAGAATCCGCACAAGGAAAAGCAGCTCCATCCGCGTCCGATCACCTTCCTGGGGCCGCTATTCTTGGGCCGAGACAGGCTACAAAACTACGATCGCATCGCGTTTAAAACCAATATTCCGGGGAATACGGCTGCTTGTGATCCCCTCACTGGAAATGGATGCGTTGTTCCTCCTCCCGGGCGCGACATTCTACCCGCCTTACACCACCCATGGAGGCGGAGGCGAAGATGGTCACAACGAGGGCAGCAACAATTGGGAAGGCGGCTCAGTCTGCCAGTGGCAGCTTGGTGACGGAGAGATACCCGGAACAACGAACAACTTCGGCGGAACTCCTGCCTCTGCCTACGGTACACTGCTCTTTATACCCTACCAGACTGGTCCCAATAGCGCGGACCTCTTCACCGGAAACCATCAGCGCAAATTAAGCCACAACCCCTGCAAGGTCGAACGCACTGTTAAGCTCGAAGATCAAGTCGAGAAGCTCGTTCATTTGAACGAAGACTAGCTCCACATTTTATTTGGGAATTAACCACTTCCCATTTCCTGGTCTCGTTTCCGCCCGAGATCGGCCATATCCGGGCTTTTCCTCTCCCCCCGCGCCCGGTATCCTTGTCCTATGCGCGTCCCACTTCCACGTCGCATCCGGCACTTGCCGGGTGATGCCGCCCTCGCGGAGCAATTCACGACCAAGCGCACCCTGAGTAAACTCGCTCTTTTCTTCTGCTCGCTGCTTGTGGCTCTTCCCGCTTCCACACAAACCCCCGACGAAATTCTTGCCAAGTACTTCGCCGCTCGCGGCGGCCTCGACAAAATCAAAGCCGTTCAAACGGAACGTGAAGTCGGAACGATTTCCTTCGGCCCTGGCCTTGACGGTCCCTTCCTTGTCGAACGCGCCCGCACACTGAAACTTCACATGGAAGTGAATCTGAACGGCCAGCTCTTTCTTCGCACCTATGACGGCAAATCCTCCGGTTGGGTCTACAACTCCTCTTTGCCGAATCCTTCCGTACAGCCCATGACGGAAGCGGATCTCCGCAGCATCTTTTATGAAGCCGATTTTGAGGGCCCTTTTGTGGATTACAAGTCCAAAGGCAATCAACTCGAGTTCGCTGGCAAAGACGAAGTCAAGGGCAAGCCTGTCCACAAAATCAAACTTACCAACCGCGATGGGGAAATCAGCTTCTTCTCTTTCGACATCGCCTCGGGGCTTCTCTTACGCTGGCAGGGTAACCGCAAGATGGGGGAAACCAAAGATAGCCCCTGGGAATCCTTCTTCGGCGACTACCGGGATGTCAGTGGCCTTCAGTATCCCTTTCTCATCGAATTTGATTCGCCCGGCACCGAACAAATCCAAATCATCCAAGCCGAAAAAATTGAAGTCAATGTTCCCATCGACGAATCCCACTTCCGCAAACCCAATCCGCCGCCCCTTCCTCCGACTGCGGCTACTCCCGCAGCCCCGGCAACACCTGCGCCGCCGGCCAATCCTCCGGCTCCTGCCAACCCGCCACTGTCCAAACCAGAGTAGTCGCGCAATCCTGATCCTGTGCCCGATCTAAAAAATCTCGATCCCATCGGCCTTTGCGCCACGTGTCTCCATGCGAGCCCCATCCAATCTTCCAAGGGCTCGCAATTCCTTCTCTGCCAACTCTCGCAATCTGACCCAAGCTTCCCCAAGTATCCGCGCCTGCCGGTCCTGCGATGTTCCGGCTACTTGCCCAAATCCGCCGCTCCTTAGCCCATCGGCCCGCCAAACCTAGTATTTTTATCGGAAGTTTCTTTCTTAGTATACTGCCACGCTAGGGAGGCCCCCAGGTTTTCCCCTTCCCTCGGTCAACTCTCGCAATCTCCTCTCCGTGCCCTCTTGCTCGTCATGCTCCTTCTCGCCTCCACTTTGAGGGCAGTCTTCGACCATGAAGTAATCTCCCAGGACCCGCCCGGTTCCTGCTTGCGTCCCAACCGTCTGCCTCCGTGGACTAGAAATTCGTTTTCTGAAATCGCGCAAAATCAATAACATACGAAACGATTTGAGCTTGTCAGGATCTTAGGGTCTCAGGTTCATTTCCTGACAAACAACGGCATTCTGCCCCCCTGCCTGTCGTGTCGTACTTTGTCGCTTGCAGGTGTGTATTGGCGGCCCTAGCATCCGTTTCAAGGAGCCAGGAGCCATCCATGCGACACACTGCAAAGGCGGCAACCACATTACTGCTGGTTGCTTGCGTCCTGAACCTCACCGGGTGTTCGGTGAAGCGTTACGCCATCAATAAACTGGGCGACTCGCTGGCCAACAACGGCACTACTTTTGCCGCGGACAACGACCCTGAATTCGTCGGGCAGGCGATTCCCTTCAGCTTGAAGCTCATTGAAGGGCTGCTTGCCGAAAGCCCGAATAACCGAGGGCTGCTCTTCGCCGCCTCCAGCGGTTACACCCAGTATTCGTATGTCTATATCCAGATACCCGGCGAAGAACTCGAGGCCGAGAACCTGTCCAAGTCTCAAGCGGAAAGCGACCGCGCTCGCAATCTTTATCTGCGCGGCCGGGACTACGGCATGCGCGGGTTGGAAACCAAACATCGTGGTCTTTCTTCCGCGCTGAGGGAAAATCCGAAATTCGCGGTGCAAGCGGCGAAGGTAGAGGACGTTCCCCTCCTCTATTGGACCGCCGTTTCCTGGGGCGCGGCGATCGCCGTGTCGAAAGACCATCCCGAACTAGTCGCCGACCAGCCGCAGGTTGAGGCGCTCATTGACCGCGCTTATCAACTCAACCCGGATTATCAGCATGGAGCCATCGATCAGTTCCTGATCGGCTACGAATCCGCGCGACAAGGGACGAAGGGTGATTGGATCGCCCGGTCGAAAGCGCATTACGATCGCGCAGTTTCTCTTTCCGGCGGGCAACTTGCCTCACCATACGTCGCTTATGCGGAATCGGTCTGCGTGCCGAAACAAGATCGCGCGCAATTCGCCGCTCTTCTGCAAAAAGCTTTGGCAGTGAACACGGACGCACGCCCCGAGTGGCGCTTGAGCAATGTGGTCATGCAGCGCCGCGCCCGCTGGCTGCTGTCTCGGGAAGACGAACTGTTTCTGGAAACTTCATCGACGGGAGAGTCGAAATGAATATTTCCTATGCTTATCGCAGGCCGAAACTGGCCGTATTGGCATTGTGCTCTCTGGGAATTCTTTTGCCTTTGCATGGGGAGGCGCAAACCCGTATTCGTTTGGGCACGCTGCTACCCACGGGCTCATCGCAATACCAAGCCCTCGAAGCCATGGGACAACGGTGGAAAGCCACTACGGGCGGCGCCATTACCCTGACGATCTATGGTGGCGGAACAATGGGAGGCGAAGAGGACACGGTTCGACGGATGCGCGCTGGCCAACTGCAGGCTGCGACACTCACCGCCGGTGGCCTCTCCCACATCGATCCGGCGATCGGCGCGGTTCAGAAAATTCCCATGCTTTACCGTTCCCTCGATGAAATGGAGTACGTGCGCACGAAGCTGGAAGCAGACATGGAACAACGCATGGAGCAGAAGGGATTCGTAGTGCTTTGTTGGACCGACGCGGGCTGGGTCTACATTTTCTCCCGGCAGTCCTACACAAAGCCTGAGGAATTTAGAGACAAGAAGAGCAAGGTGTTCGTTTCGGCCAGCGACGATCGTGAAGTCGACCTGGTGAACAATCTCGGATTCCAGGCAGTGCCGCTCGAATGGACGGATGTGCTGATCAGTTTGCAGACCGGCCTGGTGGATACCGTTCCCGTCACCCCTTTCTATGCTCTGGCAAGCCAATTCGACCTCGTGGCAAAAAATCTGTTGGAAGTGAAATACGTTCCTCTGGTTGGGGCGACGGTTATGACCAAGAAGGCGTGGGATGCGCTCACGCAGGAACAACGTGAAAAAGTTCAAAAGACCGCCATCGAAACGGGCAAGCAGATTCAAAGCAAGAGCCGTGCCGAAAGCCAGGAAGCCATTGAGGCCATGAAAAAACGTGGGCTCCAGGTTCGCCCCGTTTCTGCCGAACTCGAAGAGCAGTGGCGGCATTTTGCCGAAAGCGTCTATCCCAAAATGCGCGGCACCATGATTCCTGATGATGTCTTCGACAAGACTCTGAGCCTCGTAGCCGAGTATCGCGCCTCACACAAATCAGGGCATCCATGAGCACGGAAACCTTTCCGCTGACCGAGTATCAGGAAGCCCCCTCCCAGGCCACGGGAAAGTGGGCGGCGTGTTTGGCGCACAGCGAAAACATAACCGTTTCCTTCGCGCTCGGGCTGATGGTGATCCTGCCCCTTGCGGAAGCGTTGCTGCGCCGAACGCTTCACGTTTCCATTCCCGGTTCGGTCGCCCTTGTTCAGCACATGGTGCTGGTCGTGGGCATGCTCGGCGGAGCGATTGCCGCTCGCGAGCAAAGATTACTCGCGCTCTCCAACGTGGGAGATACCAAACTTCATGGCTGGCACAAATCGGTTGCGCGAGTGTTCACGAGCGGAGTCGCCGTTGCGGTCTGCGGTTTTTTGACTTTAGCGGCCTGGCAGTTTGTGAAAATTGAACGGGAATCGGGAAGAACGCTGAGCTATGGCATTCCTGTTTGGATTGTGCAATGGATTCTTCCGTTGGGGTTTGCAGCGATTGCGCTGCGGGTTTTCTGGTACACTTCGGAAAAATGGATCGCGCGGTTAGCAGTGGTATTTCTGGCCCTGCTGCTTTCATGGATCGCATGGGAGCTGCCGAACGGAGGGCATCACATCGTCCTCATCGGCCTCGGCGTGATGTTCCTGGCTTCCGTCCTCGGTGTGCCGGCCTTCGTGACTCTGGGCGGCACCGCGTTAGTTCTTTTCTGGGGTGTGGACCAGCCGATCGCGTCCATTCCCATCGCTCACTACGCGCTGGTCACTAACCCCACGCTTCCGACACTTCCTCTTTTCACCCTTGCGGGCTACTTCCTCACCGAAGGTGGTTCTCCCAAAAGACTCGTTCGCGTTTTCTACGCGCTCTTCGGCCAATTTCGCGGCGGCCCCGCGATTGTCACCGTCGTTGTCTGCGCCTTCTTTACTTCGTTTACCGGAGCCTCGGGTGTCACCATCCTCGCGCTGGGCGGTTTGCTGATGCCCGTGTTATCGAGCGCACGCTATTCCGATAAAGACGCCCTCGGCTTGTTGACGGGCGCCGGTTCGCTCGGACTCTTGTTGCCTCCCTGTCTGCCTCTCATCGTTTATGCCATCGTGGCCAAAGTTCCCATCGAGAAGATGTTCCTTGGAGGAATCATTCCCGCCTTGGTGATGATGGCGGCCACAGCCCTATGGGGAATGCGTCGCGACGGCAACACGGAAAGTCAAAAGAAGGCTTTCGACCGCAAGGAAACCCTGCAATCCCTGTGGGAAGCAAAGTGGGAACTCTTCATGCCCGTCTTTGCATCCATCGCGCTCTTCAGCGGGCTCGCCACTCCCGTGGAAGCCTCCGCTGCCACGGCATTCTACGCATTTCTGGTGGCCACCGTGTTTCATCGCGAAATGAAGTTCTTCCGCGACGTTCCCCGCGTGATGGCGGAGTGCGGTTTGCTTATTGGTGGTGTTCTCGTGATTCTCGGCGTGTCCCTCGGGTTTACGAACTATCTTGTGGACGCGGAAATCCCCGCGCATGCCGTCGAATGGACCACTCACACGGTTCATTCGCCATTCCTTTTCTTGTTGCTCTTGAACGTATTTCTACTCGTGGTGGGTTGCCTAATGGAAATCTATCCGGCTCTTGTCGTGGAAGTTCCCCTTCTCGTGCCCCTTGGCGCTGCGTTTGGAATCGATCCTGTGCGTCTCGGCATTATTTTTCTGGCGAATATGGAACTGGGTTACCTGACGCCGCCGGTCGGATTGAATCTCCTGATGTCCTCCTATCGTTTCCGCAAACCGGTTCCCGAAGTATTGCGCGCCGTCTTACCCCTGATTGTGGTGATGTCTATCGGGGTCCTGTTGATCACCTATATTCCAGCGCTCACAACGACTTTGCCAGGTTGGTTGGGGCATTGAGAATGAAGGTCGGCCCGAACGATCTCAACCGAAACACCAGGCAATATTCCAAGGTCGAGACCTGAGGTGACTCGCCCGCTCTACTACCGGGGCCAAAGCCATCCGAACGTGCCCGCGGTTAATACACCATACACGAACCCATCCACAGCTTCCTTAATCGTCACGCTCCACGTCTGGCCCTTCCAAATGCCATTGCTCAGGTTTCCCAGACCATAGCCCAGAAACGCTGCGGTGCCTACGACTCGAAAGACAGGCAAATAGCTCGCACCGGGCGGGATCGTGTGTCCTGCAAGATAGGCGACGAAGATTCCGATCACCAGGCAATAGGCGAACCACAGACCCAGGAACTTCGACATGACTGGCGGGCCGCTTGGAAGAATGGTCATCATCCCGACTGGTCCTTGCTTGTATTTTTCGATCGCGGCAGGCGTCTTCATTTCCTTGTGCGTGCAAAAAGGGAAGATATAGAGGCCCCGTTTCAGGTCTGCGCCGCGCAGCGTGGCCAACAGCTTGTCCTCGTCGGGAAGCTTCTGATAATCGCTGCGGTGGTAAGGCAACAGCATATGCATGATGGAGCTTGCGACGAAAACGATAATGGCCGACAGCAGGATCGGGAGCCACAGTGCGGCGAGAGGAACCATGCGAAGCCTCCTTGTGGGCAACTTGTTGGTAAGAGTAAATCCGAGGGAATTCTCCGCGAGGCTACCCTTGCCGGGAGTCGCGGTCAAGATGTTTCAGCCTTCACCAGGCGCATAACTCTCGAGAGACCTCTCGGCGAGCCGTCGGGTGAAGCGTTCGATTGTTCTAATTTGGGTTGCCCCATAGAATCTGAGTTTGCCAAAACTAATCAGCCGGTAGAGGTCAATTCTCGACAGATAGTGAAAAAGCGCCGTAGCCATGAGCAAGACGAGCTTTGCCCACTTTTACCTTCTCCGTGAGCCCGAAAGAAACCAGTGTGTCGCTGCTCTGAAAGAGAGTTCTCCTTATGAGATGCAAAAAATTCGGTGTCCCATCAAACCGGGACATTCGAGAGCCCGAAGGAGCTCTCATTTGGATATGGTTGTGCCTTGCGACCCGCCACCGGACGTAATCTTTACGTGGATGTCTGAGTGTCTGATTCAGGACCGGGTGCGGCGAATTTTTGAGAGTGAGGGGCTAAAGGGATTCTCCGCTCTCCGCGCGAAAGCGGTAGTCAAAAAGACAGGAGCAGCAATATCTGTACACGAATTGGCTGTTACTGGGTGGGGAGGAATCGCTCCAACGGCATCTGGTATTCGTGAAGTGGAGCGGTGTCCCGGATGTGGACTCCTCGCCTATTCCGCACTGGAAGCGCCAGAGAAGCTGATCGACCCGGGAAACTGGGACGGCTCGGATTTTTTCATGATTTGGCCGTTGCCCAAATTTCACTTTGTTACGGAGCGCGTAGTCGAAGTATGCCAACTCTACAAGACCACCGGTGCTAGTTTTACCCGGGATTGGCCGGCCTCGGCTGCAGCGAATACCGGCTATAGCCCAGGGCGACTTTCTTACTACATGCCCTACGAGCGAGCGCGTCTCCTCGGCGGG
>Ga0306926_10002166_pt1 | contig 19926 bp, 18 predicted proteins | sample flu12Cox44000178_FD_203759 | JGI IMG/M metagenome (GOLD analysis project Ga0306926, IMG submission 203759) | Lab enrichment of tropical soil microbial communities from Luquillo Experimental Forest, Puerto Rico - flux8day.12C.oxic.44.000.178 (v2)... | ecosystem: Environmental > Terrestrial >... | reverse complement strand
GCGTTCATCGAACGACTGCTGGCGAAATGCAACGACCATCTCAGCCTGCTCGCGGCACCGGCGGCGCTCGATCGCGTTTACGACTTTGGCGCCGATGCCTTCGATGCGATCTTCGACACGCTGCGCCTGACTACGCCTTGCATCGTCCTTGACATTCCCCATCAGTGGTCGGGATGGACCCGGCGCGCCCTGGTCGGCGCGGACGACATTCTCATCGTTGCCGAGCCGGACCTCGCCAACCTGCGCAATGCCAAGAACATGCTGAGCATGCTGAAGGGGGCGCGGCCCAACGACCGGCCTCCGCTGTATTGCCTCAGTCAGGTCGGCATGTCGAAGCGGCCTGAAATCAGCCCGCGCGAATTCGCCAAGGCGATGGAGAACCAGCCGATCGCCTCGATTCCATTCGATCCCCGGATGTTCGGCATGGCGGCCAATAACGGCCAGATGATCGCCGAAATCTCAGCCAATCATCGCATCAGCAAGATGTTCGTGCAGATCGCCAATCAACTGACGGGCCGCAACGAGCCGAAGAAGCCGCGCGGTTCAATCCTTTCGCCGATCCTCAGGAAGTTGCGCGCCAGAGCGTGATGCGAGGGCTCGCGTCAGCGCCGAACGCCAAGCGGTTTTCCGAACAGATCATGTCGAGAAAGCCTGGCTGCGGCGTAACGGCGATTGCGCCTGAGGCATCCGACTTTGGAGCCTGGCGTGTGAAGCAATCCTTCACTGGGGCCGAGCGACGCCAATCATCGCCGTATTGTCGGCATCCTTTGCGTTGGATCGCTTGGCCAACATGCGCCTGAGATTGGCAACGCTGGCGGCCGCCTCTTCGGGCGGCACGCCTTGCTTGATGATGCCTTCAGCTTCCGCCAGGTGGCCTCTGAGCCCAAGCACCAGGGCCAGGTTTTGCCGCACGCGAGAGTCCGCATCGGCGTGGCTGTATGCCCGGCGCAAGATCTCTTCGGCCTTGGGCAAATCCTTGGAGAGCACGTAGGAAAGTCCGAGATTGGAGAGCACCGAAGGTTCGTCCGGTGCGATCCTCAGCGCGCTCGCGTAATATTGTCTCGCCTCCTCGCCGCGTCCGAGCTGGTCGAGCGCCGCACCTTGAGCGGATAGGATGCGCCAGTCCGGATCTTCAGGGGAATGGGCGCGGCTGAGCACATCGAAGGCCTGCTGGAAATTGCCGTTGTCCGCCAGAGCCCGCCCGTAAGCCGCAAGAAGCGCCCTGTCGCCGGGATGCGCGATGGTCGCCTGCTCGAGCACGGCAACAGCCTGTGCACGTTGTCCCGCTGTCCTGAGCGCCTTGCCGTATCGCAACGCCGCGTCCGCGTCTTCGGGATTGGCGCGATGGCGCTCGCGATAAAATTCCAGCCCGCGCGAGGATTCAGTGGCGTGGTTTTTCTCGTTTTTATCGCCGAGCGACCCTGTGATGTCCGCCAGGCTGTCAGTCTGGCAACTGCACAGCGAAAGAATCAAAAGCGCCGACGAGGTTGTCGACGCAATCAATCTCGCGAAGCCATGTTGCTGAGACGATTGCGGCGGCATTCCTGAACCTGTAGACGTCGACTGGTCAGGAATGCTTACAGGTTAACCCTAAATTACCGTTAAGCCGGCCCGGGCCCGTTCATGGTCCCGGACCTAATCGACGAACTGAGCGCCGAATTCGTAACCAATGCGCCATGCCAGGCGGCATTGGCGGGGGCGACCTTCCGACAAGATGATGGTGAACTCGGAAGGGATGTCGAGATGCTCGGCGATCACCTTCACACCGCCGTCCGATATGTCGGTAATCGTGCAGTCGCGCGGCAGCGTCCCGGTCCCGAACTGGATCTTGGCAAAACTCCTGCACACGCGGCGTTCGCTCTTGCGTCGATTTGCTAACGTCAGCATTTCAAACCTTCACCTAGACAGAATGTGACTGATCCGGCTCTGGTTCGGTTTTAGTGAAGAAGTATTTGAATCCACCTAGCGAGAACTCTCGGAATGTATCTGTTGTTTTTGAATTCCTTTTACCGAGTTGCTCGCAATGGCGCCAAACGGCTGCCGATGGCGCCGAATGTCGGCCGAGAAATGGCGCAAACGGGCTGTTTTTCGCAACTATCCCGAAGGCCGAAATGCTTTCTTACCCTCAACCTTTAACGCTGGCTTACGCGATGGGTCCGGATTTCCGATGTCGCCTTTTCGGCTGATTGGTGCTTTTTTGGCTTTTCCCAGGCAGACAGCCGTTCCCCGGCAGCGCACACGAGACCGCTACATCTTTCGGGCGAATCTGCTAGGGATCGCATGATCCTGGTGGTCCGATTTCGGTATTCGCCATCGACACCCGTTGAATCAGGGAACCGCCACCAGCCGGAGAGTCGAGTATGACAACCTCGCCCGAACGCCTTGAAGGCACCGTCGATCCCAAACTGCTGGAGATTCTGGTCTGCCCTGTGACCAAGGGCCCGCTTGAATTCGACGCCGCACGGCAGGAACTGATCTCGCGCTCGGCCAAGCTTGCTTATCCGATCCGCGACGGGATTCCGATCATGCTGCCGGAAGAGGCGAGGAAGATCGATTGAGCATGCGCGTTCACGCGCTCATCGGCGCGCTCGCAATCGGCCAGCTTTTCGGCACAGCGATGATCGCCTGCGGCGAGGAAACCGCGATTCGTGTCGGCAATATCGATGCCGTACTGACGACGCCAGCGAATGTCGAACGGCCTGTCGTCGCGCTTTTGATCGCAGGATCGGGAACGACCGATCACGACGGCAATGGACCGCAGGTCAAACCCGCCACGCTGAAGAAGCTCGCCGAGCAACTGGCAGCGCGCAACATCGCAACGCTCCGCTATGACAAGCGCGGCGCAGGCGGATGGAAGAAGGAATTCGGCAAGCCGGAGGATTTCCGCTTCAAGGATTTTGTCGACGATGCCGTCGCGCTCGTGGATTATCTCCGCAACAGCGGCAAATTCGCGCGCCCGGCTGTGGTCGGACACAGCGAAGGCGGTCTCGTCGCGATCCTCGCCGCGCGGCGCGTGCCGGTAGACCGCTTGGTCTTGCTTGCCACGGCGGCGAGAAAACAGGGCGACCTTCTGAAGGCCCAGCTTGAACGAAAGCAGATTCCCCCCGACGTGCTTGAGCCAATCTTGAAGGCCATCGACGACATCATGGCCGGTCAGATCGTCGATCCGCCGCCGCGGGGGCTTCCGATCGCACCGTCGATGCAGCCCGGCCTCGCCTCGGCCTTCGCCGAAGACCCAATCGATCCGCTCAAGCTGATCGACCGGCCGATCCTGATTGTCGGTGGTGGACGCGACCGACAGGTGGCGCGGCTCGATTTCGTGGCGCTTTCCACCGCCGCACCGCTAGCAAAGACGCTTTGGCTTCCGGATATGAACCACGTTCTGGTAGATGTCGCCGACGGCGATGACGATCTGGCAGCCTACAACCAGCCGGAACGAGCCCTCGACGCAGGCATGATCGATTCGGTCGCGGCTTTCATCCTCGGCGGCGACGCGCGCTGATCGCTACAGCGCCTCGCCCTTGAGCAGCCGCGGCACCTCGCCGACGAGACCGGCAGCCTGGCGGATGAACATGTTCTTCAACGGCGGCATGCGATCGACGATCCCAAGCCCGATATCGCGCACGGTGCGAAGCAATGTCGATTCGTTGGAGAACAAAAGATTGAGCGAATTGGTCGCAAACCCCATCGCCATGGTGTCGAAGCGGCGCCAGCGCTGGTAGCGTTCGAGCACGTCGGCCTGCCCGATATCGACGCCAAGCCGCGCCGCATCGACGATGACCTCGGCCAGCGCAGCGACATCCCTCAGGCCCATGTTGAGCCCCTGCCCTGCAATCGGATGAATCACATGCGCGGCATCGCCGACCAATGCCAGCCGCTCACCGATGAACGATCGCGCCACGAAATAGCCGAGCGGAAAGGCGCGCGGCTTGTCGAGCGCCTTGATCTCGCCGAGATGCAGGCCGAAGCGCTGCTCGAGCTCGCCGTGAAATTCCGCCTCATCGAGGGCGACGATGCGAGCGGCCTCGGTGCGCTTTTCCGTCCAGACCAGCGACGAGCGCTTTCCGGTCAGCGGCAAAATCGCAAACGGACCGGAGGGAAGGAAATGTTCCTCGGCGCGGCCTTGGTGGTCGCGCTCATGGCCGACCGTGACCACGATGCCGGATTGATCGTAATCCCAGCCATGGGTGACAATGCCGGCGCGTTCGCGCAACTTCGAGCGCGCGCCATCGGCGGCCACCAGAAGGCTCGCCTCGATTACACTGCCGTCTGCAAGCGTGACATCGATGGCGTCGGGGCGCGTGGCAAAATCCGTCACCGCATCCTTGCGAAGATCGATCCCGTCATTCGAGGCGCGTTCGACCATCACGTCGATCAGATCGCGGTTTTCCACCATGTGGGCAAAAGGCTCGCCCGGCTCGATATTCCCGGAAAAGGTCAGGAACACCGGGCGGGTGGCATCCTGCAGTTTGGAATCGGTAACGACCATGTCCAGGATCGGCTGCGTCCGGTCCGCGACCTGATCCCAGACGCCAATGGCTTCGAACAGGCGCCGGCACGCCGCAACAATCGCAGTGGCGCGCGGGTCCCGGCTTGGCCGCGTCGCGAGCGCCGGGTCCGCAACAATGACGGGAACATCTGCGCCCAGCCCTTGGCGCAACGCCAAGGCCAGCGCCAAGCCTGCAAATGCGCCGCCACCGATGACAATGCTTCTCTGGACCGACATACTGGACCTGCTTCCTCGCACTCTTGCTACCCAGTATAGCTGGGCGAAACAGGAAGGCGAAACAAGGGCCCTTGGCCCCCGAACGGCCATTCCAGGTCGCCGGGGTCTTGAAATGCGGTAGGTTTCGAACCGCGATGGGCGAAATTTCGAGGGCTTTGCTGTACCCCGCGTGACGGGCAAATTGAAAGTGTTTCGATGTCCAAAGGATTGATCGACCTCATTTCCATTCTCGACCTCGAAGCACTCGAGGTGAACATGTTTCGCGGCAACAGCCCGAAGACGAGCTGGCAGCGGGTATTTGGCGGGCAGGTGATCGGGCAGGCCATGGTGGCCGCGTGCCGTACCGTCGAAGACCGGCTGCCGCATTCGCTGCATTGCTATTTCATTCTGCCCGGCGATCCGCAAATCCCTATCATCTACGAGGTCGAACGGCTGCGCGACGGCAAGAGCTACACGACGAGGCGGGTGACTGCGATCCAGCACGGCAGTGCGATCTTCTCGATCATGGTGTCGTTTCATGTCGACGAGCGGAGCGTGTTCGATCATCAGGACAAGATGCCGGACGTTCCGCCGCCGGAGAAGCTCACCGCTGAGGAAGTGTCCAAGCAGCCGATGTTCCGCGACATGCCGGAATTCATTCGTCGTTACTATGAATCTGACCGGCCGATCGAACTGCGCCCGGTCGAACTCGGTCGCTATTTCGGCCAGCAGATCGAGGATGGTCGGATCCACGTCTGGATACGCACTGCCTCGAAGCTTCCGGACGATCCGGCGCTGCATATGTGTGCGCTGGCCTATGCGTCCGACTTTTCGCTGCTTGACGCGGCAATGGCGCGCTATGGCCGCACACTGTTCGACAAGCGGATGATGCCGGCCAGCCTGGATCATGCGATGTGGTTTCACCGGCCGTTCCGCGCCGACGAATGGCTGCTTTACGCCCAGGATTCACCCAGCGCCCAAGGCGCGCGCGGCCTGACCCGCGGCATGATCTTCAAGCAGGACGGCACGCTGGTGGCTTCCGTCGCCCAGGAAGGTTCGCTTCGCGAGCGCAGGTAATCGGTTTCTCCCGACCGCCGACAGGCCGACAAGCTTTCTTGGCCCAAGAACACGCGTCGAAACAAAAGTTTAGGGGCTGCAGCAACCAGGGACCTGACCCCACACCAAAGCCCAAGCGGCGGAACCTGGCGGGTGATCCCGGCGCCGGTACAGGGCAGGCAATTGCCGCTGTTCGCATTGTTTTGCGGTCGAAGTCCAACTTTTTGTGCCATTTGCGAAGAAAGATGCCACACTTGGGGTGCGCACAAATCAGCGCTCGACCAACTTTCGGGATCCCAGGAAATGAAGGCCTGAACATGAAGCTCGTCGTCGCCATTATCAAACCCTTCAAACTGGACGAAGTCCGCCAGGCACTGACCTCCATCGGCGTCCATGGCATGACCGTGACGGAGGTGAAGGGTTACGGCCGCCAGAAGGGGCACACGGAGATTTATCGCGGCGCGGAGTATGTCGTGAATTTCCTGCCGAAGTTGCGGATCGAGATCGCCGTTTCGTCCGACATCGCCGACAAGGCGGTCGAAGTCATTACCTCCAGTGCACGCACCGGGCAGATCGGCGACGGCAAGATCTTTGTCACGCCGATCGATCATGCGCTGCGGATTCGGACGGGTGAAACCGACAGCGACGCGCTTTAGCCTCGCACTTCCATCGCTCCGGGCAACGGCGCCCGGCCAGCGATCACAAGACCAACAGCAGGGTGGGGACACCAATGGGGGCACTTTCGTGTCGTGCAGCAGGATTCGCTGCGCCGAGTTGTCTTGCGTCAATCTTGTTCGCAACGCCGGCTTTGGCCGGCGCGGCTGATATCAGCGCCGCCGATACTGCGTGGATGATCGTTGCCACGGCGTTGGTACTGATGATGACGATACCGGGCCTGGCGCTGTTTTATTCGGGCATGGTGCGAAAGAAGAATGTGCTGGCGACGATGGCGCAAAGCCTCGCAGCCGTGGCCGTCGTGTCGATCCTGTGGGTGGCCTTCGGATATTCGCTTGCGTTCGTCGGCGACGGTCCCTGGCTCGGAACGCTTGATCGCTGGTTTCTGGCCGGGATGACCATGGATAGCGTCAATCCGGCGGCGAAGACGATTCCGGAGGGCCTGTTCGTGCTCTACCAGATGACCTTCGCGATCATCACTGTCGCTTTGGTGGCAGGTGCGGTCGCCGACCGGATGCGGTTTTCGGCGTATCTGTTGTTCTGCATCGGCTGGTTCACGTTCGTCTACGTGCCGCTGGCGCATTGGGTCTGGGGCGGGGGCTTTCTTGGCGCGGCAGGCGTGCTTGATTTTGCCGGCGGGCTGGTGGTGCACCTCAGCGCCGGCGTCGGCGGTCTGGTTGCGGCCAGGGTCATGGGGCGGCGCCACGGCTACGGCACTGAGAATCTGGCGCCGTTCGATCTGTCGCTTGCCGTGATAGGCACCGGACTGCTGTGGGTCGGCTGGTTCGGCTTCAACGGCGGTTCAGCGCTGGGCGCGAATTCCCGCGCGGTGATGGCGATCGCAGCGACCCATCTGGCCGCCTGTGCCGGCGCACTGACCTGGGGCGGTTTGGAATGGTGGGTCCAGCGCAAGCCGTCGGTGCTCGGCATGATCTCCGGCGCGGTGGCCGGACTGGGGACGATCACACCGGCCTCCGGTTTCGTGGCGCCATGGCATGCCGTCGTGATCGGCGTCGTCGCCGGCTTGATGTGCTTCTGGGCCTGCACCCGGCTCAAACATCGTTTCAAGTATGACGACTCGCTCGATGTCTTCGGTGTCCACGGCGTCGGCGGAGCGACCGGCATCCTGCTCACCGGCGTGTTCGCAACCTCCTCGATTGGCGAGGCCTCAGGCCTGCTTGAAGGCAATCCGCGCCTGCTTCCGACTCAGCTTTACGGTATCGCAGTGACTTTGGCCTGGTCGGCGGGAATTACCTTTGTACTCCTGAAGCTGGTAAGCGCTTTCGTGCCGGTCCGCGTGTCGCTGCAGCAGGAGCTTGAAGGACTCGACATTTCCCAGCATGGCGAGGCCCTGCAATAGACGCCGATCTTTACCCAAACACCGCGCGTCTGCCCTCCCATTGGGCACGAGCGGGCTGGAATTTTGCCCTGCCCATATGATGCTCAGCATTGCCTAGTCGTTGGGCGGGGGCGAAAAGCGCAATTCCCCGCCGATCCGGCAAGCCTCGAAAAGCTCCACGTTGATAATCTGTTAAGGGGGCTTTCGCTTCTGGCACGGCATTTGATTCTAGGCCCACAGGCTGTGCCCGCGTAGTGACCTTCTCCGCGTGGTGACGTCAGTCGATAACGCTCGGTCGAGTCTGGGCCGGGCCCAAGCGGGGATAAGACCCATGAAAATTGTTATGGCGATCATCAAGCCATTCAAGCTCGAAGAAGTCCGTGACGCCTTGACCGCCATCGGCGTTCACGGCCTGACGGTCACGGAAGTCAAGGGATACGGCCGACAGAAGGGCCACACGGAAATCTATCGCGGTGCCGAATACGCGGTGAGTTTTCTGCCCAAGATCAAAATCGAGGTCGCGGTCGCGACCGACCAGGTCGACAAGACCATCGAGGCGATCACGCAGGCCGCCAAGACCGGCCAGATCGGTGACGGCAAGATCTTCGTCATCAACCTCGACCACGCGATTCGTATTCGGACCGGCGAAGCAGATGCCGCGGCACTCTGATTTCGCGCTCAACCCTTCCAATCAGGAGTAAACCAAATGAAGTTCAAGCGCGCCAATAGCGCGGGATTCGTGGCCCTCGCAGCCGGCCTGTTCGCCGCCACCGCTGCCCATGCGGAGCCAACGATCAACAAGGGCGACAACGCCTGGATGCTGTCCGCAACAGTGCTGGTGCTGTTGATGACGATCCCCGGGCTGGCGCTGTTTTACGGCGGCCTCGTTCGCACCAAGAACATGCTCTCGGTGCTGATGCAGGTGTTCTACACTGTCTGCATCGTCACCATCCTATGGTCGCTTTACGGCTACAGCCTCACCTTCACCGGCGGATCCGATTTCATCGGCGGCTTCTCGAAAGCCTTCCTGTCGGGCGTAACACCTGATTCCAAGGCCGCGACGTTCAGTGTCGATGCCAACATCTCCGAGCTCGTTTACGTCTGCTTCCAGATGACTTTCGCAGCCATTACGCCGGCGCTCATCGTCGGCGCGTTCGCCGAACGCATGAAGTTTTCTGCGGTGGTTCTGTTCATTCCGCTCTGGGCGACGCTGGTCTACTTCCCGATCGCGCACATGGTCTGGTACTGGGCCGGGCCGGACGCGATCTCGGACGCGGTCAAGGCGATTGCGGCCGCTGGAAGCGACGCAGCGGCGAAGGCCGCTGCCGAAGCCAAGCTTGCCGAAGTGAATGCCGATGCCGGTTGGGTCTTCAAGAAGGGCGCGATCGACTTCGCCGGCGGCACCGTGGTGCACATCAATGCCGGCATTGCCGGCCTGGTCGGCGCGCTGATCATCGGCAAGCGCATCGGCTACGGCAAGGACCTGATGGCCCCGCATTCGCTGACCATGTCCATGATCGGCGCCTCGCTGCTTTGGGTCGGTTGGTTCGGATTCAATGCCGGATCAAATCTCGAAGCCACCGGCGGCGCCGCGCTCGCCATGACCAATTCGTTCGTTGCAACGGCGGCGGCCGCGCTGTCCTGGATGTTCGCCGAATGGATGCTCAAGGGCCATCCCTCGGTGTTAGGGGCCATTTCGGGGGCGGTGGCAGGACTCGTGGCGGTCACGCCGGCTGCCGGTTATTCCGGCCCGATGGGAGCGATCGTGCTCGGCCTCGTCGTCGGCGTGGTGTGCCTGTTCTTCGTCACTGTGGTCAAAAACGCGCTCGGCTACGACGACTCGCTCGACGTGTTTGGGGTGCACTGCATCGGCGGAATCGTCGGCGCCATCGGCACAGGCATTCTCGTCAATCCAGCGCTCGGCGGCACCGGCATCATGGATTACACGACCGGCAAGATTGCCGACTACGAGTTCGGTGCGCAGCTGGTTTCCCAGATATGGGGCGTCTGCACCACGCTGGTTTGGTCGGGTGTCGGATCGGCGACCATCTACAAGATCGTCGACGTGATCGTCGGCCTGCGCGCCAACGTCGAGACCGAGCGCGAGGGCCTCGACATCACCGAGCACACCGAGCGGGCCTACAACATGTGAGTTCTCCCGAGGACGCGATCTCCTCGGGGGATCGCGCCCAGAACTACGGTTTGGGCACATACCCGGCAACGCCCGACCGTTGAGGGGCTCCAGCGCAAGTTGGAGCCCCTTTCTTTTCCGCAATCCGGGGGGTCTGGATCGCGGCTTCGCCTCGATGGTTAATCGCGTCTTAACCTCGCCGTATCTATGGTGGTTTGATCCGCTTGCCCCGGTCTCAAATTGCGATCGGCGGCCTCACGAGTGCTGGCGCGACAAGTATGGCCATGACCGCTTCATCCCGCGTGCCGCAGGGCGGCGGAAGTCAGGACAGCGAACGCTCGCCGTTCTTGCGCGTCACCGAGCTGCTGGCCCCCTATGAGCCGTCTAAACCATTGATAACGCTGTCATTGGGGGAACCTCAGCATCCGGTGCCGGACTTCGTCGGCCCGGTTCTCGCCCAGCACATCGGTGAATTCGGCCGCTATCCGCTTGCCAGAGGAATCGAGCCCTTCCGGAAAGCCGCGGCGAGCTGGCTGTCGAGGCGATTTCATCTGCCGCGAAAAGTCGATCCCGATACCGAGCTGCTCGTGCTCAATGGCAGCCGGGAGGGCTTGTTTTTTGCGGCGCTCACCGCCGCCCGCTATGTCGGAGAACGCAAGGGCCGGCCCGCCATTTTGATGCCCAACCCGTTCTATCCGGCCTATGGGGCGGGAGCCCGCGCCGCCGGCTGCGAGCAGATCTATCTGCCGACTACGCCCGAGAACGGATTCCTTCCCGATCTCGATGCGATTGACGAATCTACGCTAGCGAGGACCGTGGCGTTCTACATTGCATCGCCGGCCAACCCTCAAGGCTCTGTGGCGTCGAAGGCGTATTTCCTTCGCCTGAAAAACCTGGCCGATCGCTTTGGCTTCGTGATCCTGAGCGATGAGTGCTATTCCGAAATTTACACCCGGGAAACACCCGGTAGCATGCTGGAATGCGCCGGGCCCGATTTCGCCAATGTCGTCGCGTTTCAGTCGCTGTCGAAGCGATCGAACCTGCCCGGGTTGCGGGTCGGCTTTGCGGCCGGTGACAGGAAATTTCTCGGCGCCTTTCACGAACTGCGCAATGTCGCCGCGCCGCAGGTGCCGGTGCCGTTGCAGCATGTCGCGGTCGCCGCCTACGGCGACGAAGCGCACGTCGAAGAGAACCGCAGGCTGTACCGGATCAAGTTCGATTTGGCCGATCAGATCCTCGGCAGTCGCTACGGCTATTCCCGCCCCGCCGGCGGGTTTTGCGTATGGCTCGACGTGTCGGGGAGAGGCGGAGACGAAGCCGCAACCGTCAGGCTTTACCGGGACGCGGGCGTTCGCGTCATCCCCGGGAGCTACTTGGCACGGCAGCAGCCGGACGGCAGCAATCCCGGCGCCGGCTACATTCGCCTGGCGCTGGTCGCGGACAGTGAAACAACAGCCGAGGCATTGCATCGGCTCGTGGAAATTCTGGACTGAAGCATGATCGGAAACCGGCTTTCAGAAAGGATGCGCAACAACAGGATGCGATCGCGATGCCAGTCCGTCGCATCACCATCCCGTCGCGAAGGCCCATGAACATGCCAGCGATCGAACGTGTCATTCCCCTCGTCAGCCATTTGCCGGCCGCGATCCGCGAGGCGCTGGTTCGGCGCCTGCGCGAACTCGCCGGTCTTGGATTGCTGACGCTTGCCGGTTTCGCGGCGGCCGCCCTGATGACCTGGTCGGTGCAGGACCCGAGCTTCAGCCATGCGACGTCGCGCCCAATTCGCAATCTTGTCGGTTACCCCGGCGCGATTGGCGCCGATCTTCTGATGCAGCTTCTCGGCCTTGGCGCGATCATGCTGATCTTGCCCATCGGGGTGTGGGGTTGGCGCATGCTGACGCACCGCGCTTTCGATCGCCAGGCGCTGCGGCTGGGCTGCTGGATCCTGTGCACCATTCTGGCGGCGGGTTTTGCAAGCTGCTGGCCGCATGGCGGCGCATGGCCATTGCCGACCGGGCTCGGCGGCGTCATCGGTGATGCGCTAGTGCGCGCGCCCGCGGTCGTGTTCGGGCCACCCGGCTTCGTCTACAAGTTTACCCTCGGACTCGTTTTCGGCGCTTGCACGATCGCAAGCTTCCTGTTTGCAAGCGGCGCAGGTTCGCGCGCTGCGGAAGAGGAATTGACATCGATCGGGGACGACGAGGATCAATTCGCCGAAGACGACGACGAAGGCTCCATCTCGCTGGGATGGGCGGTTCACGCGCTGATGAGCACCAAGGCACGGTTGATATGGCTGATGGGCGTTGCCTATCGCTCGTTGGTCGCAAGCGCTCCGTCGCAGCGCGCGTCCTCGTTGGAGCGTCAGGAGCCGAGCCTCAATGGCCGTTCGGGTCCTTCGCTTGCGCCCGAGAGCGAAGAAGATTTTGACGACGAGGAGGAGGAAGAGGAGGACGAACCGGCCGAGCGCGCGCCGCGGAAGAAGGCCGCTCGCGCGCCCAACCGCAAATCATCCGACCGTTTCGAACTGCCGTCGGTTTCGTTCCTGACCGCGCCGAGAGCTTCGGACCGCCAGCCGCTGAGCAAGTCGGAATTGGAAGCCAATTCACGTGCGCTAGAGGGTGTGCTTGGCGATTTCGGCGTCCGCGGTGAAATCGTCAAGGCCCATCCGGGCCCGGTGGTGACGCTCTACGAACTCGAACCCGCGCCCGGCATCAAATCGTCGCGCGTGATCGGGCTGGCCGACGACATCGCGCGCTCGATGAGCGCACTTTCGGCGCGCGTAGCCGTCGTCCCCGGCCGCAATGCGATCGGCATCGAGTTGCCGAACGCGCACCGCGAAAAGGTTTATTTGCGTGAGCTGCTCTCGGCGAAGGAAAGCCAGGAGACGATCGCCAAGCTGCCGCTTTGCCTCGGCAAGAATATCGGCGGCGAATCGATTCTCGTCGATCTCGCCCGCATGCCGCATCTCTTGATCGCCGGCACCACCGGGTCCGGCAAATCGGTCGCCATCAACACCATGATCCTCAGCCTGCTCTATCGGCTGCGGCCGGATCAATGCCGGCTGATCATGGTCGATCCGAAGATGCTCGAGCTCTCGGTATATGATGGCATTCCGCATCTGTTGACGCCCGTGGTCACCGATCCCAAGAAAGCCGTGGTCGCGCTCAAATGGGCCGTGCGCGAAATGGAAGAGCGCTACAAGAGAATGGCCAAGCTCGGCGTGCGCAACATCGACGGCTATAATCAGCGCGTGGCGGAAGCCAGATCGAAAGGCGAGGAGCTGACCCGCACCGTGCATACCGGTTTCGACAAGGAAACCGGAAAGGCGATCTATGAGGAGGAGAAGCTCGACCTCGACCCGCTGCCCCACATCGTCATCATTGTCGACGAAATGGCCGACCTCATGATGGTCGCCGGCAAGGATATCGAAGGCGCGGTGCAACGGCTGGCGCAAATGGCGCGCGCTGCCGGCCTCCATGTCATCCTCGCGACGCAACGGCCGTCGGTCGACGTCATCACCGGCACCATCAAGGCGAATTTCCCGACCCGCATCTCGTTTCAGGTCACCTCGAAAATCGACAGCCGCACCATTTTGGGCGAAATGGGCGCCGAACAACTGCTAGGCCAAGGCGACATGCTCTACATGGCCGGTGGCGGGCGAATCAGCCGCGTGCACGGACCCTTCGTCTCCGACGAGGAGGTGGAGAAAGTGGTGCGCCACCTCAAGACGCAAGGCTCGCCGGAGTACCTCGAAGCGGTCACGGCGGAGGAGCCCTCCGACGAGGACGGCGCGGTATTCGACTCCACGGGCATGGGCAGCGACGGCGGCGGCGATCTGTTCGCGCAGGCGGTTGCCATCGTCAAACGCGACCGCAAGGCCTCCACCAGTTATATTCAGCGACGGCTGCAAATCGGATATAACCGCGCCGCCTCGCTCATGGAGCGAATGGAGCTTGAGGGCATCGTCGGGCAGGCCAATCACGCCGGAAAGCGCGAAATTCTGATCGAGGAAGAAGAAGGCGGCTTTTGATCGAGACGGCGAGACCTGGAACCCTCAGGAATTGCTGCTATCTTTCCACGGAAAAACCATACCTCCGCTGCACGAAGCACGTTAGAAAGGCCGCGGGGGCCGGGCAGGCGGGACGACGCGTTGACCAGAAATCAAACAGCTCGAATGGCGAAACCATCGGTTTTAATTGCGCGGTCGGCGCTTGCGCTTCTGATCGGCGCCTCGGTCGCGGGTTACCTTGCAACACCGTCCCGCGCGCAGAACGTTCCGATTCCCAAACCGGCCCCCAAGAACCGCGACGTGCAGATGAGCGCGTCCGAAGGGAGGGGATCGCTGACGACCGGCGCAAACTTACCGCCGAATCCGGTCATTCCAGATCCGCACCGGAACGTTCCGATGAGCCTTTTTGCGACCTTCGATGACAAGCAAAAGGCGCAGGCGGCCAAGGTCAGCAATTATCTGTCGTCGCTGCAAACTGTGATCGGCAACTTTGTCCAGGTCGGACCCGACGGCACCAAGACCAAGGGCCAATTCTTCATCCAGAAGCCCGGCAAATTGCGTTTCGAATACGAGCCGCCGACGCCGATTGCGATCATCGCCGACGGTTCGATGCTGGCCGTGCGCGACCAACGGCTGGCGACGCAGGATATCTATCCGCTGTCGCAGACGCCGCTGCGGTATCTGCTCTCGGATCGCATCGATCTGATGAAAGACACCAATGTCGTGAGCGTGACGTCAGATGATCTCTTCATCAGCATCACCATCGAGGAAAGGCAGATCCTGCTCGGGACCAGCCGCCTGCTGCTGATGGTCGGCGCCAAGGATGGTCAGCTCAAGCAATGGACGGTGACCGATCCGCAAGGATACGACACGACGGTCGCAGTCTACAATCTGGATACCTCCAAAAAGGTCGATCCCGGCATGTTCAAGATCGATTTCACCGATCGTACGTTCCCCCCGGGCTAGATTCCAATTCGGCCGAGCCAAATCGGACCTGATTCCCGGCCGCGATTGCTCTGGACAAACCTGAATGACGCCTGTCGCGAGGGACCGTCTTCGCCTCGGCTCTACGTCGCAAGGCGATAGCGGTGGAAGGCTGCAAAATTCCTTCTTGATTGCGGGACCAAGTCGTGCCTCATCACCGCACGGCTCCTCCTACTGGTCCCATGCGGCTTTCCCTGACAACCTGGAACATCAATTCGGTGCGCCTGCGCATCGATCTCGTCGCCAAATTCATCAAATCGGCGAGACCGGACGTGTTGTGCCTGCAGGAAACCAAGTGCATCGACGATGCGTTTCCGCTCAAGCGCTTCAGACGGCTCGGCTACCAGCATGTCGCCTTGAACGGGCAAAAAGGCTATCACGGCGTCGCGATCCTCTCGACATTGCCGTTTGAAAAAAGCGATGTGCGAACCTTCTGTGACAAAATCGATTCGCGTCACATCTCGGTCGAATTCGGCGACAAGGCGCAGCTCTCAAAACCGCTGGTGCTGCACAATTTCTATGTGCCGGCCGGCGGCGATCTTCCGGATCCGGCGCTTAATCCGAAGTTCGAGCACAAGCTTCGTTTCCTCGATGAAATGAAGGCCTGTGAGCCGCTGCATCCGCGCGGCGACGATCACCATATCCTGGTCGGCGATCTCAACGTGGCTCCTCATGAAAACGACGTCTGGTCGCACAAGCAATTATTGAAGGTCGTATCGCATACCCCGATCGAATGCGAAAAACTCCTGGCGGCGCAGACCCACGGCGAGTGGATCGATGTCGCGCGCGATCGAATCCCGCTGTCCGAAAAAGTCTATACGTGGTGGAGTTACCGTGCTGCCGACTGGACCGTCGGCGATCGGGGCAGGAGACTCGATCACATCTGGATTTCGCGCGCGCTGAAAGATCGGGTCAGCGATTTCCGCATCGTGCGCGATGCGCGCGGCTGGGAGCGGCCGTCCGATCACGTGCCGGTGACGGTGACGCTGGAGGTGTGAAACTTCGAGGGCCGGCTATCTGCGTGTGCCGGGGAGGGCGCGAGGCGCGGCGTGCAATCAGCTACTGAGCTTCGCGCTCGCCCCCAGAATGTCGCTCGCGATCTGGCTTGTGCGGCTGGCAAATTCGTCACGCAGTCGCCGCGCGGCCTCCGGATCGCTTTCCAGCACCCGTTGAAAAAGGCTGCGTGCAATCCGGATCGCAGAGGAATCTTCCAGGGCTACTGCCGTGGATGGCCGTTTCATCGGGGTGATCAGCGCCAGCTCCCCGATCAGCGCACCCGGCGCCGCGACGATCGCAGCACCGCCGCCATCCTCAATTCGGAACGCGCCGCTCTGAACGACAAAGCCTGAATCGGCCTCATCGCCGGCGTGGAAGAGCGCGCCGCCGCGCGCGACATGACGTTGCTCGGAACCGATCGCCAACATGCGCAAGCTTGCCGTTCCCAACAGTCGGAGTGTCGGGACACGCTCGAGCAGGACAACATCATCCTCGATCGACATGAAAGGCTAATGCCAGCTTTCCGAACTTCGCGCTCTACCGCAGCGCCGGCTTTCACTTCGGAAAGTCACGGGCATGGGGAAGCCGATGCTTCTGGTGCACCGGTTGCGCGACACGAATCGTCAGCCGAATCGTATCATGGCACCAGTTTGTATCCACCGGCCTCCGTCACCAATATCTCGGGATTGGCCGCATCCTTTTCGATCTTTTGGCGCAGGCGATAAATGTGGGTTTCCAGGGTGTGGGTGGTGACACCCGAATTGTAACCCCAGACTTCCTGCAGCAGCGTCTCGCGCGACACCGGCAGTTGTCCGGCCCTGTACAGGAAGCGAAGGATCGCAGTCTCCTTTTCGGTCAGGCGTACCTTTCGGGAGTTGGCGCCGGTCAACATTTTGGAACCGGGCCGGAAGCTGTAGGGGCCAACGGAAAATACCGCATCCTCGCTCGCTTCATGCTGTCGCAACTGCGCCCGAATCCGCGCTAGCAGCACTGCGAAGCGGAACGGCTTGGCGACATAATCATTGGCGCCGGACTCAAGCCCGAGGATGGTATCCGAATCGGTATCGTGTCCCGTCAGCATGATGATGGGCGCCTTAAAGCCACCCTTGCGCAATGAGCGCACCACCTCGCGGCCGTCGGTATCAGGAAGCCCGACATCCATCAGCACAAGATCCGGAGCTTCCGTTCTGGCGACGGTAGCCCCTTTGGCGCCGGTATCGACGGCTGAGGCTTCGAATTCATCGTGCAGCGATAATTGTTCCACAAGCGTATCGCGCAGATCGACATCGTCATCCACGATCAGGATCTTGCGGGCATTGGCCATTGGTAAGTCCTCTGAGCGGCAGCGCGAGCCCAAACAGTTTGGGCGGGGTCATGGTTTGCTAGATCAGCATTCGTCCGAACTGTTCGTCCTCAAGTAGGGGCCTGTTACGGCTTCACAAGTCGAAACGCAATCTAGCCTAGAATTCGGACTCATTTTGATAAATGTCCCGGATTGATAAATATCCCGACGGCTGCAACATCGGTGTTCCGCCGTCGCTACCTTGAGAGACTTCTCCGATTGAATGGATAATTCTGTTTCTTCAATGACTTACCGAACAAAAAGATGTGATCGCCCGCTCGCAACCATCCGGATCCGCGCCGCCGCCGGCAATCGCAGCCGCGGTTGGCTGGTGGTGGGCGGACAAACCATTGCGGTCGCGCTTGGGCGCGGCGGCATCCTTGCCAATAAGCGGGAGGGCGACGGCGGCACGCCCAGAGGTACTTTTCGGCCACGCCGATTGTGGTGGCGCGCCGACCGCCACCCACGGCCCAGGACGTTCTTGCCGATCCGCGCGATTCGGGCTGAAGACGCCTGGTGCGAAGACCCGCGCAGCCGGCATTATAACCGGCCGGTCAGGCTGGGCCGTCAACAGAGCGGCGATCGGCTCAAACGCGCCGACCACCTCTACGATTTCATTGTCGAGATCGATCACAATGTTTCGCCGCGAATTGCCGGCCTCGGCAGCGCCGTGTTCCTGCATCTGGCGCGCGAGGATTTTTCTCCCACCGCCGGCTGCGTTTCGATGACGAGTTCCGCGATGCGCCAGCTCCTGCGACAGCTCGGACCGCAGACCAAGATCATCATCGGGTAAACCGGCGCCAGCTCGCACTCACCGCTTGCCGAAAATCGCCGAGCCGATACGCACATGCGTCGCCCCGAGCGCAATCGCAACCGCAAAATCGGCGCTCATGCCCATCGACAGATTCTTCAGCCCGTTGCGGGCGGCAATCTTCGCGGTCAGGGCGAAATGCGGCGCCGGCGGGTCGTTGACCGGTGGAATGCACATCAGGCCTGAAATCGGCAAGTGGTATTTTTCTCGACAGCCAGCGATAAAGCTGTCGGCGTCGGCGGGTGGGACGCCGGCCTTTTGCGGCTCCTCGCCGGTATTGACTTGAACGAACAACCGCGGCCGGCGTTCTTGCGATTTGAATTCCCTGGCCAAGGCTTCGCAAAGGCTGGCGCGGTCGACCGAGTGGATGGCGTCGAAAAGCGCCACGGCGTCTTTCACCTTGTTGGATTGCAGCGGTCCGATCAGGTGCAGCTCGGCTCCGGGGTAAGTCGACACCAACGCAGGCCATTTTGCCTTTGCCTCCTGGACGCGATTCTCGCCAAAGACGCGCTGCCCGGCTTCGATGACCGGGGTGATCGCGTCGGCGTCGAATGTCTTGGAAACCGCGACCAACGTCACTGACGAGCGATCCCGGCGAGCCTCCTTGCAGGCGCGCGCGATTTCCTGCTCCACCGCTGAGAGCCCGGCCGGCAATTGTGCCGCCTGTCGAAAAAGAGGGTCCGAAATCATGTCAGTTGTGGCGTTGCCATTTACAATTTTCGCGCGATAGTTCCAATTTTACCGAGTTCGAGAAAGGGTTCTTGAACCCCCTTGTATAGCCTTCGTGCGGGCAAGGGGGCCATGATGTTAGCCTTCAGTTTCAGCCGCAACAGGGGAAAGCTCAAAAAGCTCTTCGGAATCCGCGGGCGGCTGGCATTACTGGCCTTGATCCTGGTCGCGCCGATGATGCTCGAGCGCGCCCGCTCGCTCGAGGAAGCCCGCAACAAGCAGATCGCTCTCGCCTACGCGGATTTCTCCAGATTCGCGCAGCACAGCGCCGAGGGCCAGCGCGAGGTCATTTCTGCCGTCGAGACCGTGGTGAAGTGGGCTGCCCACATCCAGGCGTCAAAAGAGGCGGCAGGTCGCAATTGTGATTCGCTGCGCGCAAACCTTCCGATCGATCTGCTGCGGATTCGCAATCTGATGACTGTCGGCAAGGACGGACGGGTCGAATGCGCCACGCGAAACGCGTTGGTCGGACTCGAGTTGGGCAACCGGCCTTTCTTAATTCAGGCCCGACAGACGCGCGATCTCGTGTTCAGCGATTTCATGCTCGCCAGGACCGACCACGAGCCGATCATGATAGGAGCTTATCCGGTAGCCGCAATTGATGGGACATCGGATACCATCATCGTTGCCAGCGTGAATCTGTCCTGGATGTCGAAGATCTTGAACGATCTCGGCGGCCGGCCCGGCATGTTGGCTGTTCTGGTCGACAGCATGGGGACCGTGCTCGCGGCGCCATCCGATCAGGCCGGCATGATCGGACAGCCGCTTGATCGCGTACCGCTCCTGTCGGCGATTGCAGCAAAAGCGATGAGCCCGGAAAAGGAGGCAGAATCGTTTTCATTCGTTGAGCCCGATCATTCCAGGCGCACCGTCAGCTTCGCACGCATTCCAGGTACGCAATCCCGCCTGATCGTCAGCATCGATGAAGCCAGGTTGGCCGCCGACATCAACGAAGAGATTCGCACCGCTTATCTGCAGCTCGGATTCGTCTGCCTGTTCGTGCTGCTCGGCGCCCTGATCGCAGCGGAAACGCTCATCATCCGGCCGATCAATACCATGGTGGCGATCGCGCAGCGTTTTGGCCAGGGCGAATGGTCGGTGCGTGCGCCGCGGCGCCGCTTGCCGGCGGAATTCGTTCCACTGGCCCGC
>Ga0306926_10002162_pt1 | contig 19934 bp, 16 predicted proteins | sample flu12Cox44000178_FD_203759 | JGI IMG/M metagenome (GOLD analysis project Ga0306926, IMG submission 203759) | Lab enrichment of tropical soil microbial communities from Luquillo Experimental Forest, Puerto Rico - flux8day.12C.oxic.44.000.178 (v2)... | ecosystem: Environmental > Terrestrial >... | reverse complement strand
TGGCTTTCGCCCTCCCGCTCTATTTTTTGAGCAGAAAGCCGGTGTCCTCTTTTCCGGATGATGCTCTAAGCAGAAAGCCAGAGATCATGCCAGCTTGTCGAGCCCCAGCGCGGGGTGTTGGAATGGCTGCGCGCTTTTGCCGTGATGACCGTGACGAAAATCTGCTCGATCGGCATCCAGACCGGCAGCTCCGTGTTCACCTCCTTGACGAACCGGGCATAGAGCGCCTTGCGCTTGATCGGATCGATCTCGGTCGCGGCGTCGTCGATCGTTCTGTCCACGGTGGCGTCTTCCCAGCCCCACTGGTTGGTCCAGGGCGCGCCCTTGGGTTGGCCGGAACGATACCAGACCGTTGTCGAGACCGCAGGATCGTTGCGGTATTGATGCCAGCCGGTGGCAAGGTCGAAGGCGTGCTCGTCATAGACCTGCTTCAGGAAGCCGCCGCCGTCATTGCGCACGATGTCGATGGGAATGCCGACCTCCGAGAGCGATTGCTGGATGAAGGTCGACCACAGCGAAATGTCCTCGCCCCACGGCGCTGGCAGCAGGCGGAGCGAAAAGCGCTGCCCGCCGGCACCCGGCTTGTAGCCGGCTTCGTCAAGCAGGGCGATCGCCTTGGCCTTGTCGTAAGGGTACTGCGGCGTGTCGGGCCCCGGATAGAAATCGGTCGAGGTCGAAGGGATCGGCCCGGTTCCGAGCTTTGCGAAGTCGCCCAAAAAATTATCGATGAAGAAGGGCACGTTGATCGCGTGCGCGATGGCGCGACGGACGCGGATATCGGACAGCTCCTTGCGGCGGAAATTGAACTCGATGGTGTTGGTCCGCGCGTTGCCTTCATTGCCCTTGGTCGAGACAACAAAGCGCTTGTCCTTGGCAAGCCGCGCCATGTCGGAAATGGTGAGGCCTGAGAACGGACTATAGTGCAGCTCGCCGGCCTCCATCTGGGCCGCCGCGGCAGCGCGGTCGGTGATCACGCGCCAGACGATGCGGTCGAGATAGGGGGAATTTGGCCGCCAGTAATCCGGATTGCGCTCGGCGATGACATATTGCCCGCGCTCATATTGAACGAATTTGAACGGGCCCGTGCCGACCGGCGCCAGATTGTGCGGGTTCTGGCGGATGTCGCCGCTCTCGTAGAGATGTTTCGCAGAGACATAGCCAAGGTCGGGCAGCGCGCGCAGCAACAGGTTCAGCGGCATCGGACGCTCGTAGCGAAAGATCGCAGTCTGCGGGTCGGGCGTATCGACCGAGGTGAGAAAGAGTTGCAGCGTCGAGCCGTAGTTCAGGATCTTCTTCCACATGTTCATCGCCGTGAACGCGACGTCGGCTGAGGTGAAGGGCTTGCCGTCGTGCCAGGTGATGCCCTTGCGCAGCTTGAAGGTGACGGTCATGCCGTCGGGGGAAGCTTCCCAACTCTCGGCGAGCACGCCGACCGGCTTGGCTTCGCTGTCGAGATCCACCAGGTTCTCCTGGATCTTGCCCCCGATGATGTAGACACCAGTGGACGCCTGCAGGCTCGGATTGAGCTGGCGTTGCTCGGCGCCATAATGGACGTTGAACACACCGCCTTTGCGGGGCGTCTCCTGAGCAAAGGCCCGCATGGGATCGATGACGTTTGCGGCAATCGCGGCCGAAGTGAGCAGCGCCATGCGGCGGTTGATTTCAAGGCGGGTGAAGTCCATCGTAAACGTGTCCCCGGAATGCAAGTTCGACTACGCCGCTGGTAACGGCAAATGGGGCGGCAATCTACGATGCAGCGAATATTGAGTCATTTTATAATTGCGCCCCGCTTGACATATCTGTTCCGCGTTGGGTCAAGCCGGCAGCACGATTCCGGCTATATATTGAGCACCCAAACCGGCTTCATGCTGATACAATGCCAGCCGATGGGGTTAAGCACACACCGGGTTTGAACGATGAAGAAGCAGGTCGTCGCAATCCTCCTGATGTCGTCCTGTATCGCGGCCACGCCGTCGCTGGCGCAGACCAAGCTGACGCCGAAGGCGAGTTCGCGCGTCGACAATTGCGCACCGATCGGCCGGACGGCCAATGGCGAGCTGGTCTACTCGATGAAGTGCGAAACCCTGCCGGCGCCGTCGCCGCCCCCGCCGCAGGCGGAGGTCAAGGAGACGCCGCCGCCGGAGCCTGAAGTGCGTCGCAGCGGCCTGTTCGGCTGGTCCTACGACAGACGGCAGCCCGACCAATAGGCCCAGATTGTGTCGGAGGGCGAGGGTGCCCCGGCAAGGGTTGGAATGGTCCTTGCCTCCATTGCGTTTGGCTGCAATGGATAGCGACAAGCCGCTTCGACCATGAGAGAGATGCATGAGCCAACTGATCGTTCGCGCCGGTGACTTTACCTTCGAGGCCCGCTTCGAAGAACAGTTGGCGCCCAAGACCGTGGCCGCATTTCGCAAGGCGATGCCGTTCGAGAGCCAGGCGATCCATGTGCGCTGGAGCGGCGAGGGGGTCTGGATGCCGCTGGGCGACCTCGATTTCGGCGTCTCCTACGAGAATCACACAAGCTATCCCGCGCCCGGCCAGATCATCCTTTATCCCGGCGGCATCAGTGAAACCGAAATTCTTCTCGCCTATGGCGGCGTGCATTTCGCCAGCAAGGTCGGCCAGCTCGCGGGCAATCACTTCATCACGCTTACCTCAGGACTGGAGAACCTGACTGCCTTCGGCAAAACCGTGTTGTGGAAGGGCGCGCAGAAAATCCGCTTCGAGGAAGTCTAGCGGAGCGGATTTGACGTTCGTCCTTTATGCGAACATCAAATGCAAAGCTCCGCTGGAATCTCAAGTTTTCCGGTGTCCTTTCGAGTCCGAAGTTCGCTCGAGAGGATGCCGCAGCATCAAGCGAACTTCGGATCGGGACACTGGATGGCTGAGGGGCGATATCCGAGGGACCTCCGTGGCTACGGCCGCAAGCCGCCCGATCCACGCTGGCCAGGCGACGCACGGGTTGCCGTGCAGTTCGTTGTGAATTTCGAAGAAGGCGGCGAGAACAACATCCTGCACGGCGACCGCGCCTCGGAGGCGTTTTTGTCGGACGTGCTGGGCGCACAGCCTTGGCCGGGAAAACGTCATCCGAACATCGAATCGATGTTCGAATATGGCTCGCGCGCCGGCTTCTGGCGCTTGTGGCGCATCTTCACCGAGCGCAGGCTGCCGACCACCGTGTTCGGTGTTGCGACCGCATTGCAACGCAATCCCGAAGTGGTTGCTGCAATGAAGGAGGCGGGCTGGGACATCGCAAGCCACAGCCTGAAATGGATCGAACACAAGGACATGTCGGAGGCCGAGGAGCGGCGCGAGATCGCTGAAGCGATCCGCGTGCATACGGAGGCGACGGGAGCGCGACCGCTCGGCTGGTACACCGGGCGCACCTCTATCAATACGATCCGGCTTCTGATGGAAGCAGGTGGCTTCCTTTATCTGTGCGACTCCTATGCCGACGATCTGCCGTACTGGATCAAGGGTCCGACCGAGCCGCAACTCATCATCCCCTATACGCTCGATGCCAACGACATGCGCTTCGTCAACGCGCAGGGCTTTGGCGGCGGCGATCAGTTCTTCACTTATCTCAAGGATAGTTTCGACGTGCTCTATGCCGAAGGCGCGACCTCGCCAAAGATGATGTCGGTCGGCCTGCACTGCCGGCTGGTCGGCCGGCCTGGCCGCGCGGCATCATTGATGCGGTTTCTCGATTATGTCCTGAAGCATGAACGAGTCTGGGTGCCGACGCGGCTCGAGATCGCGCAGCATTGGCATGCCAACCTCAGGCATCTCGCCGCTGACGCGTTCGACATCGGATGAGTTGACATGCCGCAAGTGAAGCTTTCCGATCTCAACGCATGCAGCAAAGCCGATTTCGTCGCGGCGCTCGCCAATATCTTTGAGTATTCGCCATGGATTGCCGAGCAGGCGGCCGACGCGCGTCCGCTCGCCGGCGTCAAAGCATTATTCGAGGCGATGAAGGCGGCCGTTGCGCGTGCTCCGGCGGAGCTTCAGTTGGCGCTGATCAAGGCGCATCCCGATCTCGCCAACAAGACGCAACGCGCCACCGGGCTCACGGCGGACTCGACCGCCGAGCAGAACAGCGTCGGTCTCGATCGCCTGTCGGACGCGGAATATGAGGCCTTCGAGCGCGTCAACAATGCCTATCGCGCGAAATTCGGCTTTCCCTACATCGTCTGCGTCCGCCGCCAGACCAAGGATTCCATCCTGCGCGATTTCGAACGCCGGCTGCCGAACGATGCCAATAAGGAAATCCGGACCGCGATCGAGGAGATCTGCCGGATCGCCGCGTTGCGGCTCGATCAGCAGGTCGTCTCGGATGACCGGCTGCAGGTGCATGGGCGGCTGTCGACCCATGTGCTGGATACGCATTCGGGCAAACCCGCGGCAGGAATTGCGCTGGAACTGGTCGAACTGTCCGAACTCGGTTCAAGCCGCCCGATTACGCGCGCGATCACCAACTCCGACGGCCGCACCGATCAGCCCTTGATCGGCGGCCGTCCGGTGCCCATCGGCCGCTACGAGCTGAGCTTCAGCGTCGGTGCGTATTTCAGGGAACGCAATGTGCCGATGTCCGATCCTCCGTTCCTCGACCGCATCCCCTTGCGCTTTGCCGTGAGCGAGCCCGAAGGCCATCTCCACGTGCCGCTCCTGGTCACGCCCTGGAGCTACGCGACGTATCGCGGCAGTTGATCGCGTTCATACATGCTGAGCCGACGATGCCGCGGCTGCGGCGTCGACTTCGGCAGCCTTGCCGCCGCCGATACCGTTGAAGAATGCATTGAGGAGCACCGCGACGACGGCGCAGAGCAGGATGCCGGATTCGAGTAACGGCTGCAGGTCGTGCGGCAGGTTCTTGAAGAAGCCAGGCGCTGCCAGCGGGATCATGCCGAAGCCGATGGAAATCGCGACCACAAACAGGTTGTGGCGGTTGGTCTTGAAATCGACTGCGGTGAGTATCCGTGCGCCGGTCGCAGCCACCATGCCGAACATCACAAGGCCTGCCCCGCCGAGCACGACAAGCGGCACCGCTTCGACCAGCGCCGCGAGCTTCGGCAAAAGGCCGAGCAGCAGCATGATGCAGCCGCCGGTCACAGTGACCCAGCGCGAGCGCACGCCGGTCACGCCGACGAGCCCGACATTCTGCGAGAACGACGTATAGGGGAACGTGTTGAAGATGCCACCGAGCAGCGTCCCGACGCCGTCGGCGCGCAAACCGCGGGACAGCGCATCGCGGTCGACGGCCTTGCCCGTGATCTCGCTGAGGGCCAGGAACATGCCGAGCGATTCAATCATGACAACGATCATCACGATGCACATGGTGATGATCGGCACGAGATGGAATTGCGGCACGCCGAAGCGGAGCGGGATCACGATGTCAGCCCACGGAGCGGCGATGACTTTGTCGAAATGCATGACACCGAGGATGCTCGCGAGAAGGGCGCCGGCAACGATACCGAGCAGCACCGCGACATTCTCGACGAAGCCGGATCCCCACTTGATCAGGCCAAGGACGAACAGCAGCACGAAGGCGGAAATGCCAAGGCCCTGCAGTTGCCCATAAGCGGGATTGGGGAAGGCGCCGGGGACGCCGTCGACCACCCTGGTCAGGGTGGGCAAGCCGCCGCCCGCCCAGTTGATGCCGACCCGCATCAGAGAAATTCCGATCACCAGGATGATGGTGCCGGTCACGACAGGCGGGAACAGTGGCAGCAGGCGGCTGACGAAGGGCGCCACAAGGATACCGAAGAGTCCGGCAGCGATGACCGAGCCATAAATGCCGAGGAGTCCGATCTCGGGGCTGGCAGCCATCGACAGCATCGGGCTGACGGAGGCAAAGGTAACGCCCATCATGACGGGCAACCTGATGCCGACGCCCGGAAAGCCGACGCACTGCACCAGCGTGGCCAGCCCGCAGGCAAACAGGTCCGCGCTGATCAAAAAGGCGACGTCCTCGGGCGGCAGCTTGAGCGCGCGGCCGACGATCAGCGGAACCGCCACCGCGCCGGCATACATCACGAGCACGTGCTGCAGGCCGAGCGCCAACAGCCGCGGGACCGGCAAGACTTCGTCGACGGGATGAATTTCACTGCTCATGGATTTGCCCCTGTCCGCAAATCGTTGGACTCGCGCCCGCTATTATCGGTCATTCAAGGCCCATGCCAAGCAGCGCAGGCCCCGGTCTATTACGGTCCGAATTTCTCATGCAGGAGCGGAAAAAGCCGGTCCGGCTTGAACGGTACCGAGGTGAAGCGGATACCCGTGGCGTCGCGCAAAGCATTTCCGAGCGCCGCCGCCACCGGATTATACGGGCTTTCGCTCATCGATTTGGCGCCCATCGGTCCCAACGTGTCGGAAGTGTCGGCGAAATAGACCTCGGTACGCGGCACATCGGCAAATTGCGGCAGATGATAATCGCGGAATCTGGGGTTGATCACGCGGCCGCCTTCATCGATCACCATCTCTTCGTACAGTGTCGCCCCCAGCGACTGCGCGACTCCGCCTTCGACCTGTCCGCGGCATTGCATGGGATTGGCGACCCGCCCGGCATCCGCCGCCTGCACGCTTTTGAGGATTTTGATCTCGCCTGTGCCCTTGTTCACGGCAACCCGAAAACCCTGCACGTTGAACGCGACCGAGCGCGGAGTGCCGGCCGAGGTGCCGTTCGCCAGGAGCGTGCGGCCTTGCTCGCGCGCAGCGTTGGCAAGCTGTGCGAAGGATAGCCGCTTGTTGCCGCAGACGGCGGAATTGTCCTCGAGCGCGCAGGCACCTGCGTCAGCACCGAGCGCCAGCGCCGCAAAAGCCTCGAGCTCCGCGGCGAGATTTTCCGCTGCCGCCTGCGTCGCGCGGCCGGCGACGAATGTGCCGGTCGAGCCGTAAGCGCCGGTATCGTGCCCGCCATTGGCGGTGTCGGATTGTTTCAGTCGGATCCGGTCGACGGTGGTCGCAAGTGCCGTCGCGGCGATCTGGCGATGCACCGTGCTGGTGCCGTTGCCGAACTCCGCCGTGCCGACAATGAGCTCGAAGCTGCCGTCGTCGCAGAGCGCGATGACGCTGTCTGCAATATGACCGTCCGGCGGGACCGTATCGATCATGGTCAGCGCGATGCCGTCGCCGATCAGCCACTCCGGAGAAAGGCCCGGGTTCGGCGCTTCGGCCCGCATCGCGCGCTCGACCAGATCGAGGCACTGATCGAGACCGTAGGAGCCATAGAGCACGTCGCTTGCGCCGTAGCCCTGTGGCGACAACATCGGATCGCCCGGCTTGACGACGTTGCGGCGGCGCATCTCGAAAGGGTCGATGCCGAGCTGTGTCGCGAGTTCGTCGATTGCGGCCTCGATCGCAAACACCGTTTGCGGCAGACCATAGCCGCGGAACGCGCCCGCGGGCACGGTGTTGGTATAGGCGGCGACGGCGTCGACCTTCTTGTTCGGACAGTTATAGACGCTGATGCTCTCGCCGCAGCCGTGAAACAGGACGGGGCCGGCGTGATTGCCGTAGGCGCCGGTGTTGGAGAGCACGTCGAGCTGTAGCGCAGTCAGCTTGCCGTCTTTGTCGGCGCCGGCTTTCACCGTGACCCGCATCGGATGCCGCGTCGAGGTCGCGATGAACTGCTCTTCGCGGGTCAGTTCGAGCTTGACCGGGCGTCCGGTTTTCAGCGCCGCCAGTGCCAGAATGTCCTCCACGAACATCTCCTGCTTTCCGCCGAAACCGCCGCCGACGCGTTCGCAGAACACGCGCACCTTCTCCGGTGCAAGATCGAAGATCTCGCTCAGTGCGCGGCGAGTCAGGAACGGCACCTGCGTCGAGGAGCGGACGTTCAACATGCCCTGCGCGTCGATCCAGGCGAGCCCGCCATGCGTCTCCAGTGCTGCGTGCTGGACCCGCTGGGTGGTGAAGGTGCCCTCATAGGTGGCGGCGGAGGCGGCCAGCGCGTCGGCGACATTGCCGAACTCGCCATGCGCCTCGGCGACGATGTTGCGAGCGGCATTCTTGACGCGATGTTCGCTCGTCTTGTCGCCGTGAATCACCGGCGCGCCCGGCGCGATCGCCTGGTCCGCATCGACGACGGCCGGCAATAGCTCGTAGTCGACCCGCAATCGTCGGCAGCCCTCTTCTGCCGCGGCTTCGGTGTCGGCGACGACGGCTGCAACTCGCTGGCCGACAAAGCGCACGACATTGTCGAGCACCCTGGTGTCGTTCGGATCCATCCAGGCCTTCTCATGACGTGCCGTCGAGAACAGTGCGTGGGGCGCATCCTCGAAGGTCAGGACCGCATGCACACCGGACAGCGCAAGCGCCGCGCCCTTGTCGATCGATCTGATCCTCGCGTGCGGGTGCGGCGAACGCGCGAGCTTGATGTGCAGAAGGCCATCGATCTCGGTGTCAAAGGTGTAACGCGCCGCGCCTTTGACCACGAGCGGTCCGGCCGGCGCGGGCAGGCTGCGGCCGAAGGCTTCGCCGGCTCCGACCTCTTCAATATTGTGCCTGCCGTCGAGCGCATCCTCGATCGCGCGATAGCCGGTGCAGCGACAGATGTTGCCCTTCAGCGAGGCGCCGAGGTCCTGCCGCTGCGCCTGATTCAGCGAAGCGCAGGTCAGGATCATGCCGCCGGTGCAGAAGCCGCACTGGAAGGCTTGCGCATCGAGGAAGGCTTGCTGCATCGGATGCGTGCCGCCATCGCCCGCAAACCCCTCGATGGTCGTGACCGCGTGGTTCTCTGCGCGGTACGCCGGGATCAGGCAGCTATGGACGGGCTCGCCGTCGAGCAGCACGGTGCAGGCGCCGCAGTCGCCGGCGTCGCAGCCTTTCTTGACGCCGAAATGACCGAGCTCGCGCAAAAAAGTTCGCAGGCATTGTCCGGGCCGCGGCGTCTGTGAAAAGGCCTTGCCGTTTATCTCGAATGTCATGACCGCCCCGCGCCCAGGAGTTCGGAGCGTATCTTTTCCGCAAGCCGCAAGGTCATGTGCTTGCGCCACAGCGGCTTGCCGTGGACGTCATCGTGATAAATACCGTCCGGAATGGCTTGCAGGATGGCCTGGCGCATCGCGCCCGGGTCGACAATTCGGTCGAAGGACAGGCGGACCGGCCGCTTGGTCGAGGCCGTCACGGTCAACAGCAAGGTGTCGTCGCTGGTGAGGCTCCCGATCAGGAGCGCCGCCGAACGGCCGGCCGGCGCCAGCGAGATCTGGCGGAACGCCGAGCGCCGTTTCAATGCGGCGAGCGGAATATCGATCTGTCGCAGCAGGTCGCCCGGCTGGAGTACGTTCTGCTGATCGCCTGTGACGAAATCGGCGACTTCGATCTTGCGCTCGGCGCCATCGGCCTGCCAGATCGTACAGACGCCGTCGAGCGCCGACGCCAGCGAAATCATCGGCCCTGCGGGCAGCGACATGCAGAGATTGCCGCCGACAGTTGCGGTCTTCCAGATCTTGAAGGAGGCCAGGAAGGAACGGCAGCATTGATTGATCAGAGGGGCCGCCAGCCAGTCCGACGGGCAGGCCAGTGCGTCGAGCTGCGCAACCGTGCAGGTCGCGGCGATCGTGAGCCCCCGTTCGTGGATCGTCAGTGCCGGCCATTTGAGGTCGGTGAGGTCGATCAGCCTTTTTAAATGGACTTGCGGTTCGGAGAACAGCCAGGTGCCGCCTGCGAGGAAAGCATCACCTGCCGTCCAAACGGGCAGTTCGGCACGGCTTTGCGGGCGGGCGACCTCCGCAATGGTATTCAAGTCCATGGATACGCGTGCACTTTCAACGAGATGTTTCTACCTTTAGAAGTCTTGCAAGACCGACGCCAGTCGCGGCAGAGGGGGCCTTCCGAACCACCGCACGGCGCCTGGTCTTTGTATTGCAGGACCGGACACGGCATTGTTTGCCAAATAGTCTAATCGATTGGGGATGCCGCTTTCCATGGAACAATCGCAAGCGATCTGGATCAAGGACCCTCTCGCCATTCTGGCTGAGGGAGCAGGGCGCGGCATCGTCGTCCGGCAGGGCCGCATTGTCGAACTGGTACCCGCGGGCGGTGTGCCCGCGACCGCGGGTGCAGACGTGTTCGATGCTTCGGATCTCGTGGTGCTGCCGGGACTGATCAACACCCACCACCATTTTTATCAGACCCTGACACGGACGCTGCCGGCGGCGATGGACCGCGAATTGTTTCCGTGGCTGAAGGCGCTCTATCCAGTCTGGGCACGGCTGACGCCGGAATCGCTCGAACTCGGGGTCACGGTAGCCATGTCGGAATTGTTGTTGTCCGGCTGCACCACGACCACGGACCACCACTACGTCTTCCCGGCCGGGCTTGAGCATGCCGTCGATATCGAGGTAGCCGTTGCGAAACGATTGGGCATGCGGGTGCTGTTGACGCGCGGCTCGATGAACCGCTCGGAGCGCGACGGCGGACTGCCGCCCGACAGTGTCGTGCAGGACGAGGATGCGATCCTGATCGACAGCGAGCGCGTGGTGGCGAAACACCATGAGCGCGGCGAGGATGCGATGGTGCAGATTGCACTGGCGCCATGTTCGCCATTTTCGGTGACGACCTCGCTGATGAAAAAGACCGCCGAGCTTGCAGAAAAGCTCGACGTTCGCCTGCATACTCATCTCGCCGAGACCGAGGACGAGAACAAGTTTTGTGAGCAGATCCACAACTGCCGGCCGCTCGATTATCTCGATCAATGCGGCTGGCTGAACGCGCGGACCTGGCTCGCGCACGGCATCTTCTTCAATGGCGCGGAGATGAAACGGCTGGGGAAGGCGGGGACGACGATCAGCCACTGCGCATGCTCGAACCAGATCCTGGCGTCCGGTTGCTGTCCGGTCTGCGAGATGGAGGAGGCGGGGGTCGCGATCGGTCTCGGCGTCGACGGCTCAGCTTCGAACGACGAATCCAACCTGATGCAGGAGGTGCGCGCGGCCTTCCTGCTGCAGCGGGCGCGCTACGGCGTGACCAGAGTCAGCCACAAGGACGCGCTGCGCTGGGCCACCAGGGGATCGGCTGCCTGCGTCGGCCGTGCAGAGCTCGGTGAGATCGCCGTCGGCAAGGCCGCCGATCTCGCGTTTTTTGGGCTGGACGAATTGCGTTTCTCCGGCCACGGCGATCCGCTCGCCGCGCTGGTGCTGTGCGGAGCTCACCGTGCCGACCACGTCATGGTTGCGGGCAAGTGGGCGGTCGTCGACGGCGCCATTCCGGGGCTGGATGTTGCCGACCTGATCCGCCGTCACAGCGCCGCCGCGCGCGCCATGCAGGGAGGATGACGAGGCGGGCATCTCTCCCCGCTTTTGCGGGGAGAGAGGAAGGGAGCTTGCTAAGGCCTACTTCCCCGGCACCTTGTCGTCGACGCCCTTGACGTAGAAGTTCATGCCGAGAATCTGGCCGTCGGCCAGATGGTCGCCGCCCTTGCACTCGACGGTCGTGCCGTCCTGGGCAACCACCGGACACTTGAACGGATGCAGCTTGCCGGCTGTGATCGCAGCCTGCGTATCTTCGGCCAGTTTCTTCACGTCATCAGGCATGTTGGTGTAGGGCGCCATCGCGAACATCTTGCTGTCGAGGCCGCCCCAGGTGTCCTCGGACTTCCAGGTGCCGTCGAGCTCGGCCTTGACGCGAGCGATGTAGTAGGGCGCCCAGGTGTCGAGGATCGAGGTAAGCTGCGCCTTCGGTCCGAACTTGATCATTTCGGAATCCTGGCCGAACGCGAGCTTGCCGCGCTCGGAGGCGACCTGCATCGGCGCCGGCGAGTCGGTGTGCTGCATGATGACGTCTGCGCCCTGGTCGAGCAGCGCTTTCGCGGCGTCGGCTTCCTTGCCCGGGTCGAACCACGAGTTCACCCAGATGATCTTGACCTTGATGTTGGGATTGATCGTTTGCGCCCCCAGCATGGTCGAGTTGATGCCGGAGATGACTTCGGGAATCGGGAACGAGCCGATATAGCCGAGCACGCCGGCCTTCGACATCTTCGCCGCGATCATGCCCTGGATATAGCGGCCCTGATACCAGCGCGCCGAATAGGTCGACATGTTGGCATCGCGCTTATAGCCGGTGGCGTGCTCGAAATGCACCTTCGGGTACTTCTTGGCGACCTTCAGCGTCGGGTCCATGTAGCCGAACGAGGTCGTGAAGATCAGCTTGTTGCCCGCGCGCACGAGCTGTTCGATCGCGCGCTCGGCGTCGGGACCTTCGGGCACGTTCTCGAGATAGGTGGTTTCGATCTTGTCGCCGAGCTCCTTGACGAGAGCCTGGCGCGCCAACTCATGCTGGTAGGTCCAACCGAGATCGCCGACAGGCCCGAGGTAAATGAACCCGACCTTCAGCTTGTCGGCGGCCGAAGCGCCGCCGGCAAAACTGCTCGCAAGCAGGAGCGCAGCGGCGGCCGCGAGAAATGATTTCCTCATAGTCGATCTCCAAACTTCGGGGTGAACCTTTACTTCCGGAACGCGGCGCCCCCATCGCGCGCGACCGGACCAATAGAAATCAGCGATCGGGCACGAACACCGTGCCAAGAGCTGCCGGTGCAGTCGAGCCGCCGGAGCGGGCGCGCGACAGCAGCACCAGCACAATTACGGTTGCGAGATAGGGCAGGGCAGACATGAATTGCGAGGGGATGCCGATGCCGGCGCCCTGCGCATGCAGTTGAAGGATGGTCACGGCGCCGAACAGATAGGCGCCGACCACCAGTCGTCCGGGCAGCCAGGACGCGAACACGACGAGCGCCAGCGCGATCCAGCCGCGGCCCGCCGTCATGCCGGGGATGAAGAAGGGCGTGTAGGCGAGCGGCAGATAGGCGCCTGCAAGACCGGCGCAGGCACCGCCGAACATCACCGCATACGTGCGGATGCGCAGCACGGGGTAGCCCAGCGCGTGCGCGGAGGTGTGGTTGTCGCCGCAGGCGCGCAGCACCAGGCCGGCACGGGTCCGGTAGAGAAACCACCAGACGCCGATGATCAGTGCAAGCGAGACATAGACGAAGGCGTCCTCGCCGAATACCACGCGGCCGATCAGCGGAATGTCGGTGAGGCCGGGGATATGGAGGTGGGGCGCCGGCGTGATGCGCTCGCCGACAAACCCGGCGCCGATCAGGCCGGACAGACCGACGCCGAGGATCGTCAAGGCGAGACCGGTGGCAACCTGGTTGACCGCAAGCCCCAGCGTCATCACCGCAAAGATCAGGGACATCAGGGTCCCGGCGGCGATGCCGCAAAGCGCGCCGACGAAGATCGAACCGGACGGCCACGCGCCGCCGAAGCCGCACGCTGCGCCCACGATCATCATGCCTTCAACACCGAGGTTGAGAACGCCGGATCGCTCGGTCACGAGCTCACCGGTGGCTGCAATCAGCAGCGGCGTCGATGCCGCCAGCACCGACAGGATAATCGCCTCAACCAGTTCCACTGGGCACCTGTCGTGACGCGGAAATAAGCCGGAAGCGGTAAAGAATGAGCGAGTCGCAGGCGAGCACGTAGAACAGCAGGATGCCCTGAAACACCTTGGTGACGTCCAACGGGATTTTCATTGCGATTTGGGCCTGTTCGCCACCGATGAAAGTGAGGGCGAGGAACAGTCCTGCAATTAATATTCCAATCGGGTTCAGTCGGCCGAGGAAGGCGACGATGATCGCGGTGAAGCCGTAACCCGGCGATACGCCGGGCTGGAGATGGCCGACCGGGCCGGCAACCTCGATGATTCCGGCCAACCCCGCGAGGGCCCCGGATACGGCGAACGTCAAGAGGATCAACTGGTTGGCATTGAACCCGCCGAACCGCGCAGCACGGGGAGCGGCGCCGACGACCCTGATTTCGAAACCCTTGATGGTGCGGCCGAGCAGCACGGTGGCGGCGGCGACGACCACGAGCGCAATGATGGCGCCAAGGTGCAGGCGGCCTCCCGGAACGAGCAATGGTACGGTCGCAACGGGGTCGAACTCAGCGGTGGTCGGGAAGTTGAAGCCGCCCGGATCGCGCCAGGGGCCGCGCACGAGATAGTCGAGCAAGAGATCGGCGACGTAGACCAGCATCAGGCTCGTCAGAATCTCGCTGGCGCCGAACCTGACCTTGCAGATTGCAGGGATCAGCGCGTAGAGCGCGCCTGCGGCGGCACCGAGCAGGAGCATTGCCGGCAACACCCAATAGCCGGCGTCCGTGCCTTGCGTCTTGACCGCGATCCAGCTCCCCGCGACGGCGCCCATCAGAAATTGTCCCTCGGCGCCGATGTTCCAGGCGTTGGCGAGGTAGCAGAGCGATAGCCCGATCGCGATCATCACAAGCGGTGTCGCCTTCACCGCGATCTCTTGCAGCGAATAGCTGTCGGTCAAGGGATCGATGAAGTAGACGAACAGCGCGGAGAGCGGATTCTTGCCGAGCATGGCAAACAGGATGACCATGGTCACGATGGTGAGCCCGATCGCGATCAACGGCGAGATCAGTGCGATCGTGTTCGATCGCTCGGCGCGCTTTTCAAGCACGAGCTGCATGCGCCGCTTCCTTGTGTTCAAGACTGCTTCCGCCCATCAGCAGGCCGAGGTTTTCGCGCGTCGCTTCGGCGGCCAGAAGCGGCGCCGACAGGCGCCCATGAAATATCACCGCGATGCGGTCGGCGATTTCAGCCAGCTCGTCGAGATCCTGGCTTGTCACCAGCACGGCCGCGCCGCCGGCTGCGAGGTCGAGCAGCGCCTGGCGGATCACGGCGGCGGCGCCGGCATCGACGCCCCAGGTCGGCTGGCTCACCACCAGGACCGCGGGGCTTCTGAGGATTTCGCGACCCACCACGAACTTCTGCAGGTTGCCGCCGGACAGGCTTGCCGCTTCGGGATCGCGCTTGGCCTTGCGCACATCGAAGGTCTCTGTGGCACGGTCGACTGTCTTCAGCGTAGCCGCAGTGTTGACAAAGCCACGCTTGACCATGTCGCTGGCGGCATGTCCGGTCAGAAGCGCGTTTTCCGAAAGCTTCATGCGCGGCGCGGTACCGTGACCGAGCCGTTCCTCAGGCACGAACGCCGCTCCCAACCTGCGGCGCTCTGTGATCGAAAGGTGGCCCGCAGCAATTCCTTCGATCACGATGGTGCCGGGATCCCGGGCCATGCGCTCGCCGGACAAGGCCGCAAAGAGCTCGTCCTGGCCGTTGCCGGCGACGCCGGCGATCCCGAGGATCTCGCCGCCCTTCAGCTCGAGCGAAATGTGCTGCAGCCTCACGCCGTGCGGATCGTCGGGCTCGAGGCTGAGATCGTTGACGACCAGCCTCGGCACCGTGGTCTTTCGCGCTGCCGCCGCTTTCACTTCCTTGATCTCGGAGCCGACCATCATCCGCGCGAGCGAGGCTGCGGTCTCCGTCTTCGGATTGCAGGTCGCTACCTTCCTGCCGCCACGCAGGATGGTTGCCGTGTCGCAGAGCCGTTTCACCTCCTCGAGCTTGTGGCTGATGTAGAGGATCGCGCGGCCTTCGGCCTTCAGCCGATCGAGCACGATGAATAGCTGGTCCGCTTCCTGCGGCGTCAGCACGGCGGTCGGCTCGTCGAGGATCAGAAATTTCGGATCCTGCATCAGCGCGCGGACGATCTCGATGCGCTGGCGCTCGCCGACCGACAGTTGCCACACCTCGCGCCGCGGATCGAGCGGGAGTCCGTAGACACGCGAGACTCGTTCGAGGCGCGCGGACATGTCCCTGAAGGACTCCTTGCCGTCCAGCCCGAGGGCGACGTTCTCGGCGACCGTGAGGTTCTCGAACAGCGAGAAATGCTGGAACACCATGCCGATGCCGCGCGCGCGCGCTTCCGATGGTCCAGACAAGACCATCGGCTGTCCCTGCCAGCGCATCTCCCCCTCGCTCGGCTGGATCAATCCGTAGATGGCCTTGACCAGGGTCGATTTTCCCGCGCCGTTCTCGCCGAGCAGCGCGTGGATTTGCTGCGGCCAGATATCGATATCGATGGAATCGTTGGCGAGAAAAGTGCCGTAACGCTTTGTCAGTCCAATGGTTTGCAGGAGCGGCGTTGTGGGAGGAAGCTGTCTGCTGGGCGTCGAAACGGACATTCTGAGCGTCACGCAGGCGAGAGGGGATGCCTCAATAGTGGGCTACTTTAGACGTCTGCGTAAGTAGCGAAAAAGCGCCAGCGTTTGCCCAACCATTCGGCATTGGCGAAATCCCGCTTGTTTCGTACGATTCGTACCGATCGTTCCGGCCGGAGCTTTCGGAACGCTGCGGCAGGGGCGGACCGGACGGCTACAAGCTGTTGCAAAATTGTGACGATCGCAACAATTCGGAGTTCCATTCTCTGCCCTGCCGCGAAGTTAAGCAGCGTTATCAGTGGCTTCGCGGCTGCGGCGTAGACCGAACGCTTGCCCCGATTTGAATTGTGGGCGCGCTGCGCAGGCCGTCGAAAAGCACAAGAAAAACAGAGATTAAACAGAAGCATTTTCGGTCGCCGCGGATTGCAGGCAGCGCAGCAAACATCGTCGCTGCTGCTCATCTCGGTATGCGATCTCCGTCTTTTGCGAAAAATTGCAGCAACCTCCTGTGGAAAGATGAGGCTTCTCTCCACCGATGAACCGCGCAATCTCGTCTGCAAGGGCCTTAGATCGTTCGTTCGTCAACTTGGGGGAGTTTTGAAATGTCTATCCGCAAAACAGCAATTGCAGCCGCGGCGCTTGCATTTGCCGCACTAGCATCAACTGGGCTTGCAAGAGCCGCCGACCTTCCGGTCAAGGCCCAGAAGCCGCCGCCGGATCTTCCGTTCTTCCTCTTGATTGATGATCGGGTGACCTTCTCGTGGATGCCGAAAGGTACCGACCCCGGTGTCTTCTCGACCAATCCGAACGGTTCGCTCAACAGCACGACCGCCAAGCAGGTCTACTCGTTCACCCATTTCGATATCTGGCAGTACGGTACCAACTTCTTCACGATCTCGATGTTCAAGTCGGATCAGAACGATCCGGCCAACCCCTGCACCAATTCCGGCGTGATCACCTCTCCGTTGGCCGGCTTCGCCACCGTTCCGGCGACCTGCGAAGGGGCGACCGAAGTCTACGGTCTGTTCCGTTCGACATTTAGCTGGAACGATATTTTCGGCACCAAGGCTTTCACGATGGGGCCGCTGCACAACATCTCGTTCGAAGTCGGCATGGACGCCAACACGGAGAATAACTACCTGTCGCCTGCGAAACGCGACGTCGTCGCCGGTCTGCAGTTCCAGTTCGACCTGCCCTACAAGGGCTTCTTCAACGTCGCGCCATTGGTGTACTGGGAGTTTGCCAACCGCAACGCCTTCACCCAGTGCGGCGCCGGCTGGCAATTGCCCGCGCCGGCAGTTCCTGGCGTGAACTGTCTGGTCGACGGCAACCGCAGCTTCAACCCGACCTGGGCCGTCGAAACCAACTACTACATGGATCTCGGCTTCCTGCCGCCGGGCTTCGACTTCTTCTCGATCAGCGGCCGCGCCGCCTGGTACGGCAAGAAGGGAACCGAGAATAACCCGCTTCCGTTCAACCCATTTCCCGTCGCCGCGCCCTTCAACAGCAACACTGCGGTTGAATTCAACTCTGAGCCGATCCGTCTGACCTTCGATGCCTCCAAGGCAATGTGGGGTCCGAAGTACACCCATTTCGTGGACGTCTGGGTGGCCTACCGCTACTGGCAGAACAAGTTCGGTCTGGATCACAAGGTGAGCGCGGTCTGCAACATCTCGCCTGGGATCAGCAACAATACCTGCACCGAGCAAACGGTCTACACCGGCATCACCGTGAAGTTCTGATCGCCTGATTAACTTCCAGGTGAAAAAGAATGGCGCCGCGATGTACCCGCGGCGCCATTTTCATTTGCGGAAAAATTGCCGGCCGCTATTTCGTCCAGATGCCTTCGTGCAGCGCTGCCGCCTCGTCCTCCAGCATCGGGCCCACGATCTCGGTCGGTCGCTGGCCGCTTTTGAAGACCTCACGGCAGGGCAGGTCGAGCGTCGGATTCTCCGGGTGATTGCCGGTGATGTCGCGCAGCCGATGCTCGCTCAGGCCGTAAACCACGCGGCCGATGCCGGCCCAATAGATTGCGCCGGCGCACATCGCACACGGTTCGGCGGACGAATAGAGCGTAGCTTTGGCGCGCACGTCGGCGTTTAAGGTCCGGCAAGCTTCGGTCGCGAGCAACCGCTCGGCATGCGCCGTGCCGTCCTGCGCCGGCATGTAACCGTTTTCGGCTTCCAGCAGCACCTTGCCGCCTTGGTCGACCAGGATGGCGCCGAAGGGATGGTTGCCGTGGGTCATCGAGCGGCGCGCCACCTCGAAGGAGCGGCGCAGAAAAAGCTTGTCGAACTCGACGCGCCCGAGGCCGGCAGTATCGCTCATCAATGCCCTGCCATATGCCGGCCGATCTCGGTCAGATTGGCTTCGCTCGCGCGCGCCTCATAGACGAACTGGCCGTGGAACATCACGACCAGACGATCGGACAATTCCAGGAGTTCGTCCAGATCCTCGCTGACCAGGAGCACGGCGGCACCGCGATTTCGCGCAGCCATGATCTCGGCATGGATCTGCGCAACGGCCGCGAAATCCAGCCCAAAGCACGGATTGGCGGCGATCAGCACCTCGACATCGCCGCCAAGCTCGCGCGCCAGCACCGCGCGTTGCACGTTGCCGCCCGACAGCGCCGAAATCGGCGTGTCGGGCGTGCGCGTCTTGATCTTGTAGCGGGCGATCTTGCGCCTGGCGTCGTCGCGGAATGCGCTGCGGTTGAGCCACCAGCCGCTGCTGGCAAACGGCGCGCGGTCGAACTCGCGAAAGGCAATATTGTCGGCGACGCTCATGCCGCCGACGCAGGCATTCTTCAACGGCTCCTCCGGCAGCAGCGACATCTTGTGGCTGCGCATCTCTTCACGCCTTGCATGATAGGCGCAGCCTGCGACGCGGATTTCGCCGCGTTCCGCTTCGCGTTGGCCCGCGAGCACCTCGACGAGTTGCCGCTGGCCATTGCCTGAGACGCCGGCTATGCCCACGATCTCTCCGCCGCGGACCGTGAGCGACACGTCGCGGACCGCGATCGCACCGGCATCGTCGAGCGCGCGGACATTTTCGAGCTCGAGCCGCGGCTCGCGAGCCTCTCCGGTGCGCGCCGGTTGAATGGTCAATTCCTCCGCGCCGATCATGGTGCGGGCCATCGCGTCGGGGGTTAGGTCCTTGACCAGGCCTTTTCCCGCGAGCTTGCCGCGCCGAAGGATGGTGACCTCGTCAGCAAAGGCCATCACCTCGCGGAATTTGTGGGTGATCATCAGGATCGTGAGATCGCCGGCCACCACCATTGCGCGCAGCATTCCCAGAACCTCGTCGGCCTCGCCCGGTGTCAGCACCGAAGTCGGCTCGTCAAGAATGAGAAAGCGCCGTTTCAGATAGAGCTGCTTCAGGATCTCGCATTTCTGCCGCTCGCCGGCGGAAATATCCGACACACGGGCATCGAGCGGTACCTTGAACGGCATCCGCGAAAGAAACGTCGCGAGTTCCTTCTTTTCTTTGGCCCAGTCGACCACGGCGGGAACATCGTCACGCGCCAGCACCAGGTTTTCGGCCACCGTCATCGCCGGCACCAGGGTAAAGTGCTGGTAGACCATGCCGAGCCCGAGCGCGTGGGCGTCCTTGGGATTGGAGATCGTTTGTTCGCGGCCGTCGACCAGGACATCGCCTTCGGTCGGCTGGTAATAGCCCATGATGCATTTGACCAGCGTGCTCTTCCCCGCACCGTTCTCGCCGAGCAGGGCATGGAACGTTCCCGGACGCACCTTGAGCTCGACATTGTCGAGCGCCAGAAAATCGCCAAAGCGCATAGTCATGGCGATGGCGTCGACGCCAAAGGCGCCTTTCGGCGGCGGCATTTCGCCGACGATCATGAAATCGCTCCGATCAGGTCCGCCGATTTTGCGACCGCGCCGAATACGCCGCCCT